>Ga0115013_10000919_pt1 | contig 17439 bp, 14 predicted proteins | sample SouAtlMetagenome_2_FD_88686 | JGI IMG/M metagenome (GOLD analysis project Ga0115013, IMG submission 88686) | Marine eukaryotic phytoplankton communities from Atlantic Ocean - South Atlantic ANT15 Metagenome | ecosystem: Environmental > Aquatic > Marine > Oceanic | place: South Atlantic Ocean...
CCTCGGAGGCCGAAGCCTCACCTATCCAATCATTGCAGGCTCCCTCCTACTCACTAACCTCTCGACCGAACAAATGGTCGGCCTCAATGGAGCCGCCTTCAAACACGGTCTCAGCGTAATGGCCTGGGAAGTAAACGCCGTTGTGGCCTTGGTCCTAATGGCTATTTATTTCCTACCTAAGTTCCTACAAACCGGAATCACCACTGTCCCCCAATTTTTGGAATTACGCTACAACAAGCAGACCCAATCCATTGCTAATACAATCTTCCTGTTTGCTTATGCGCTTATCCTGATTCCACTTATTCTCTACACAGGCGCCAAAGGTCTCATCAACATGATGGATTTAGCGACCCTTACTGGAATCGAAAACAGCGCGACCCTCCTTCAATTAACCTGTATACTCATCGGGATTCTTGGGTTGCTTTACTCGCGATTCGGAGGGCTCCGCTCACTTGCTGTCCTAGATACTATTAATGGAATCGGGCTACTCATCGGAGGAATTATGATCGCTTGGTTCGCCCTCAATGCAATGGGTGGAGGAGAGGGAATCGGAGCTGGGTGGACAGCTCTTAATGAAAACCATCCCGAACACATGGATTCAACCGGAGCCGAGGGAGTTGATGTCTCCGTTCCATTTTCAACTCTCTTCACAGGAGTCGCACTTTTAAATCTCTTCTACTGGTGCACCAATCAACAAATCATTCAGCGAACTTTTGGAGCAAGCAGCCTTGCTGAGGGACAAAAAGGTGTTCTTCTCACCGGAGGGCTCAAACTGCTCGGACCGCTCTATCTTGTCCTTCCCGGCCTCGTTGCTTATCACCTCTATTCTGCCGAAGGGATCAAGCCCGATGACGCCTACGGCACCTTGGTTGCACGTCTCTTACCGCCATACCTTACCGGATTCTTTTCAGCGGTCATGGTTGGAGCAATTCTCAGCTCATTCAATGCCGCTCTCAATTCCACCTCGGCTCTCTTCAGCATCGGACTTTACAAGCACAAAATTAATCCCAAGGGAACCGAGGAGCAAACTGTGAAAGCGGCGAAGCGCTTCGTAGTTTTTATCGCCATCGCAGCGATGATTGGCGCGCCAATTCTCGCTTCTCAAGAAACCATCTTTACCTATTTGCAAGATATGAATGCGATCTATTTCATTCCCATCTTCTCTGTCGTCCTCGTTGGACTCCTTAATCGAAACGTTCCAGCCAAGGCCGCTTCAACCGCCATGATCGCTGGCATCATTCTCATTTCTCTGGGAGCATTTGTTGCTCCAATAAAACAAGGAATTAAGGATCTTGGCATTCATAACTTCCACTACATGGGAATCGTTTTCGCCTTACTCGTTACCTACCTACTCGTCATGGCCAAAGTCTCTCCACGCTCCGAGCCATGGAAAATTGAAACGCGGAACACCATCGATATGACGCCATGGAAAGGTGTCAGGTGGGCAAGTGCCGCCTCCGTGATCTTAGTATTCGCCTTCTATGCCGCGTTCGCTAAATAGCGCTGACAAGTTTGCTCAATCCCAGCCGCCCCGCCGTGATTCTTCACGCGCGGGGCTTTTTATTGCGCGGCCTTGCCCCCTTTTCTCCAAATCGCTATGAATATCGGTGTTCCATTTATGCTGAATCCAAATCAAGCTCTCAACGATCTCGCTGCCCACGCCCGGAAAAGTCTTCAGGACAAGCTGAAGGTCGAGGCCAGCCTCGTTGCTGCGGCTCCCGGAAGGGTCAACCTCATCGGCGAGCATATTGATTACTGCGACGGCTTCGTCCTTCCTCTGGCCATCGAGCGCTACGTCGTCTTTGCGGCCCGTCCAAACGACAGCCACATCGCTCGCATCGCAACCGAAGGACGAGAAACCGTCGAGATTGACATCTCCAAAGAGCAGGTGATCTCAGACGTAAAATGGTCCAACTACCTCCGCGGCGTCATCAAAGGATTTCAGGACCTCAACTACCGCATTCCGGGATTCGACGCCTTCATCGTCTCGTCAGTTCCTCTCGGCGCCGGACTCTCGTCCTCCGCCGCCTTGGAATGTTCTTTCGCCACTCTCCTCGAAGGTCTCGTCGATACTGTCCTCGCAACCCGTGACAAAGCCCTCCTTGCCCAAAAAGCCGAGCACGACTTTGCCAAAGTCCCCTGCGGCATCATGGACCAATTTGCCTCGGCCTACGGGAAGGAAAACCACCTCATCCTTATCGATTGCCGCTCGGGAAATTCGGAGCTTGTTCCCTTCTCTGATCCCAGCCTCTCAATCGTCGTCGCCAACAGTAATGTCTGCCATGACCTCTCTGATGGAGGCTACGCCACTCGCCGCAAAGCCACCGAAGATGCCCTTGCCATGATCGGAAAGAAGAGTTGGCGTGATGTCACCATGGACGATGTCCTTATGCACGAAAAGGAAATGGGCAACGTCATGTTCCGCCGTTCCCGGCACGTCGTCAGTGAAATCGCGCGCACCATCGAGGCTGTAGAAAGCTTTAAGAGCAATGACTTTTCTAAAATCGGTCCTCTCATGGCCGGCTCCCACCGCTCCCTCAATCATGACTTCGAAGTCTCCTGTGACGAACTCGACCTCATGGTAGAGATTGCAAACGAAATCGGTTTCGAAGGCGGCGTCCTCGGCGCCCGCATGACCGGCGGAGGTTTCGGGGGCTCAACCGTTACCCTCTGCCGCACTCAAGACGCCTCAAAAATCGCCGAGACTCTGCACCAGCGCTACCTCGAAAAAACCGGCATCACTCCGCTGATCTTCGCCACCCGTCCTGCTCTCGGGGCTCACCTACTCTCTTAAAAAGTCCCAATGGGGCCAACTATCGAAGCCCATGGCAACGGAAGTTCACGACCTCCGCCCTGAGATATCCAAAATCGCCCCGCTTGGGGCTCGAAATCAGACATCCTAAAACCGAAATATTCACCGGCTAATCCACGTAGTCGGCAGGGATGAAGTATCTTTCCCTGTTCCTCATTCTCCTTACGCCCCTCTCCGCCGGTCCCGCAAAGTGGAAAAAGGACATAGCGAAGTTTGAGGCCACTGACAAAAAGAGCCCGCCACCCAAAGGAGCCTATCTCTTTATCGGATCATCGAGCGCCCGCATGTGGGATCTTAAAAAATCTTTCCCTGAGTATACTACCATCAACCGCGGTTTTGGGGGCTCTGAACTGGAAGACTCTCTTTTCTACGCCGACCGCATCCTCATCCCCTGCCAGCCCAAGGTCGTTTTTCTCTACGCCGGCGACAATGACATCAGCAACGGCAAGACCGCCGAGATCGTCACCGCCGACTTTCAAAAATTTGTCGCCAAAGTTCACAGGGCGCTCCCAAAAACCGACATCGTCTTTGTCCCCATTAAGCCCAGTCTCAAGCGATGGAATCTCTGGCCAAAAATGAACAAGGCTAATCAGGCCATCAAGAAAATCACCGAGGCTGACCCCAAGCTTCACTACCTCCCCATTCCCCCCACCATGCTCGGCAAAGACGGCAAGCCGATGAATGATCTCTTTGTCAAAGACGGCCTCCACCTGAGTGCGAAAGGTTATCACCTCTGGTCAAAGCATGTTCATCAGTGGATCCACGATCAGGAATCCTAGGCGAAGCCAACATCAAAGGTGTCACGCCTTTCAGCCCAGAGTCCAATACCTACCCGAGGCTACCATCAATAAAAGCTCCCCAACTACGGTGCTACGCCTCTATCACTCATAGACCGTGTAACAAGTCACACAAGCCCTCCAAGCTTGAAATCCATCCGAACGAGAGTCCCGCAGTAGCCTCCGTTTTACTTCGGCAACCCCGGTCTGAGGACAAAACGCCAAACTAGAGCCCCACAAAAAAGCCGCTCCGGTTTCCCGAAGCAGCTTTAAAGGTTTTTGCTAGTCCGCGAGGATTAGTCCTCGGAGGGACTCCACTCCTCCGACTCGTCTTCGGTCGTAGCAAGGTTGAACGCTTGCTCAAGACCAACAAGGTCGCTGGATGGGCGGAGGGTCTCGAAGGACTGGCTCTCTTTCTCGAGCTGGTCTTCGGTATAAGCAACCGCCTTGATGGAGAGACCGATACGGCGCTCGATCTTGTCGACCTTGATTACACGGGCTTCCACTTCGTCGGCCACCTTGAGGATGTCCTTGACGCGTTCCACGTGCTCTTCGCTGAGCTGGGAGATGTGGATGAGTCCGTCGATATCGCCGTCGAGGCTGACGAAGGCTCCGAAGGAGGCAATCTTGGCAACCGTTCCAGTGACCTTGTCGCCGACCTTGAACTTGCTGTCGATGTCGGACCATGGATCGTTATCAAGCTGCTTGATACCAAGGGAAACACGCTGATTCTCCTTGTCGATGGAAAGCACAACCGCTTCGACTTCCTCGCCCTTCTTGAGCATTTCGGAAGGATGATTGATCTTGCGGGTCCAAGAAAGGTCGGACACATGGATCATTCCGTCGATGCCTTCCTCGAGGCCTACGAATGCACCGTAAGCAGTCAGGTTGCGCACCTCCCCCTTGATCTCCTTACCAATTGGGTAACGGGCTTCGATCTCAGACCATGGGTTCTCCTCGAGCTGGCGAACGCCGAGGGAGATTTTTTGCTCCTCGGTGCTGATTCCCAACACAACTGCGGTGATCTCCTGATCGAGTTCAAGCACATCGCTGGGGCGCGTGATACGCTTGACCCAGGAAAGCTCGGAAACGTGAACGAGACCTTCGACACCCTTTTCGATTTCGATGAAGGCACCGTATGGCAGAAGCTTGGTGACTTTTCCGGAAACCTCGGCTCCCATTGGGAAGCGGGCTTCGATGTCCTGCCATGGGTTGTCTGTCATCTGCTTGAGACCAAGAGAGACGCGCTCTTTCTCACGGTCGACTTCGAGAATCTGAACCTCGAGAGTCTGTCCGACGCGAAGCATCTCAGAAGGATGAGAAATACGGCCCCAGCTCATATCGGTTATATGAAGGAGTCCGTCCATGCCCTGAAGGTCGACGAATGCACCAAAGTCGGTGATGTTCTTAACCTGTCCTTCAACCTTATCACTAACGGTAACAGTCTGGAGAAACTTCTGGCGAAGCTCGGCACGCTCGGCCTCGATCACTTCGCGGCGGGAGATGACTAGATTCTTGCGGTCGTCGTTAACTTTAACGATTTTAAATTCGTAGATGTTGCCCACATACTCTTGCAGGTCGCGAGGAGGAATGATGTCGACCTGTGAACCGGGGAGGAATGCCTCGACTCCGACGTTTACGATCAGGCCACCTTTGACAGCGCCTTTGACCTTTCCTTTCACGAGTCCACCGTCCTCGTAAACTTTCATGATCATTTCCCAGTTCTGCTTGTGAGCAGCCTTCTCTTTGGAGAGGACGATAAGTCCTTCATCATCTTCGAGGCGCTCAAGGAGAACTTCAACTTCATCACCGACTTCGATATCTTCATCTTCGAATTCGGAGACTGGGATGGCGCCCTCCGATTTGTATCCAATATCGACAACGACGACTTGAGGGCGGATATCAAGAATCGTGCCGTTGACAATCGATCCTTCTTTGAATTCACGGAAGTGCTCGTCAATGAGAGCGATAAGCTCTGCATTCGAGGACTCCGCTACTGCGGTTTCACTCATAACTGTATGGTTAGGGTTTGGTTAGTTTGGTTTATCGTCCAGCCGACAGGTGCCCCACTGGAAAGAAACGAGCAATGCGGGGCGCTGACCTGCTTGTTTCTCCGCTCATAAAGCACTCCCCTTTTTCAAGCCCGCTGCGGGCAAAAGAAAGGCGAATGGCACACTCGAAGGGAGTCGAACCCCTAACCTCCTGATTCGTAGTCAGGCGCTCTATCCAATTGAGCTACGAGTGCTTTGTTCGCGGAGCGCAAAAAATAGGGATCAGCGCCACGCTGTCAAGGATTTGAGCCCTTTTTTCGGTCTTTTTTTAAGCAAACTAAAGCGATTCGGCCTCAACCGAATCGCTTCAAAAATTTAATTAACTCTGTTGCGCTAAATTTCATCCTCGTCGCCGTCTGAGCCGCAATCTAGTCAGACTGAGACCGAGCAGGCCGAGGAAACGACCACCCTGATTACCCACGGCACGGACCCCATGTATGAAACCGGCAAGGTCCGTGAAGGCATTCAGGGAAAAACCATCGTATTAACCGGAGCGCCGGCACCCGCACGCTTTCGCGGAACAGATGCGGTCTTCAACATCGGATGCGCAACGAGAGCGGCCGGGTCACTTCCGCCCGGCGTTTACCTCGCCATGAACTACCGCATCTTCCCCGCCGGCAAGGTCCGCAAAAACCGTGAGGCACGTTGTTTCGGATGGATCGAATCATCAACTTCAAGATAAAGCGCGCTTCCTCTGCTCCGAAATTAGTTCTAACTCATGGAATCACGTCAAATTCTCACGGCTTCAGAAGAATCTTCAGCAAACCCTCTTTTCCATCGCGAGAACGCTGAAAATAATCCGCACCCTCTTCCAGTGGAGCAATCGCTGAGATGAGCGACCTCACTTGAATCTCTCCGCTAGCAATGGCATTCAAGGCGTCGGTGCACTCCCCCGCTGCGGCGCAGGATCCGAGGAGAGAAATCTCGCGGGTCACGACCCATTGCAGAGCAAGAGGAACTTCGGCGACGACATTCCCCACGAGACCAACACGTCCTCCTTTACGAACGGCTTTGACCGCTTTCTCCAAGGTAGGAGCAGCGCCGACGACTTCCATCGCGATATCAAATTCCGCTCCGCAATCTTCGGTTCCCAGAAAGGAGGCGGTCGCGCCCAGCTCCATCGCCAGATCAAGACGTTTCTGGTCCATATCAACGGCAACGATCTGAGAACAGCCGGCTCGCTTGAGAGCCTGCACAACGAGCAGACCAATCAACCCTGTTCCCACGACAAGCGCGCGTTCGCCGGATTGGGCCTTCACGATATTCACCGCATGTAAGGCCACAGCAAGAGGCTCGGTGAAGGCCGCTTCCTCGAAACTCAGCCCCTCGGGAATACTCTCGAGAATTTGCGCCGGGACAATGACCCATTCGGCAAAGGCTCCGTCGCGCTTGAATTCGTCACAGGACACCCCCATGACCTGCCGTTCCTCGCAAAGATTCGTTTCCCCTTTTTCGCAATGCCCGCACAGACCACAGTAGACCATGGAATCAAACGACACGCGGTCATCGACCTTCCAACTATCGACGCCCTCGCCCAGCTCTTCGATCACGCCACTCGCCTCGTGCCCCATAATCATGGGAGGAATGCGGCGACCGCTGCTATTATCCATCCCATGGACATCACTGCCGCAAATTCCGCAGCACGCCACCTTGATGAGGACCTCGCCAGCTTGCGGCGAGGGCTTGGGCTTTTCGGAAATGGCAAACTCGGAGGGCGCAGTCAATTCGAGAACTTTCATACGTTAGATGTGACGGCAATTCGCACTGCAGGCAAATCCTAACCGCCGGATTGACGTCATTTTCCCGAACCTACACTTGCACGGCGCAGGCGATCATTGATCGCCACCCCGATTCCGGTCTCACTCACCGCCTCTGCCACGATGACATCCACCCCTGAAGAATCGAGCGCGCGTAGGCAGTAAAACAATCTCACCGCGCCTTCCGCCAATTTCCCTTTCCCCGGACTCATCATCTCAATGGCATCCCAATCATATGCATCGACAAGTGAGGCATTTCCCTCGCCACGATAGCTAAGCAAACCATAGCTCTTCCCCTCCTCTGGCTTGAAGGCCACTTTCTTATCCATGAAGATCATCGGGGTTGTCGGCGCGTAGTGGCTTTCGATTTGTCCTGGCGACTCAATGTGATCCGCCTTGGTCTTCTTGGGCTTCACCACTTTCGCAAACTTACGCAAGTCCTCCTTGGGAATCGGCCCCGGGCGCATCATTCGCAGAACCAGCCCTTTCTCCTCCATCGCCGGTGCGACAATCGTACTCTCCACCCCGTCACGACAGGCCCCGCCATCGATCACAAGAGGAATTTTCCCGCCGAGCTCCTCAATCACGGCCTGCGCCGAGGTTGGGCTGATCCGCCCGAAGCGATTCGCGCTCGGCGCTGCGACCGGCATTTGTTGGGAAACTCCTCGCATCACCTCATGCGCACTGATCCGCACCGCCACGGTATCAAGCCCACTGGTCACGATATCCGGCACCTCCGGCCGCTTTGGTAAGATCAAAGTCAAGGGGCCCGGCCAGTATGCCTCAATGAGCTCATCAACCAATTCATCCAACTCCTCGGGCACCATTGCCACTTTTTCCAAGTCGCGTTTGTGGCCGATATGCACGATCAGCGGATCAAAGCTGGGACGTTCCTTAATCTCGAATACCTTGGCCACGGCCTCGGCATTGAAAGCATCTGCCGCAAGCCCGTAAACGGTCTCCGTAGGCAATGCTACGACTTCTCCCTGCTCCAAAAGGGCGATTGCTTCATCGACGGTTTCACGCCAATCTTCAAAATCTGCGACGGCTAATTTCGTATGCACGGCGGATCTTTAGCAAATACAGCTTCATGAATCGAATTAAGAAGCTAGACTTTTCATCATCAGCATGACGAAGAATATCATCCTCGTAGGTTTCATGGGAACAGGCAAGTCCACCATCGGGCGCAGCCTTTCCCAAATCTTGAGCTATCCCGTCATCGATACCGACCAGTTAATCGAGAAACAGCAGGGACGCAGCATTCCGAAAATCTTCGAAGAAGCCGGCGAGGATGCTTTTCGCGACATGGAAACCGCCCTTCTCCGATCTCTTCTCAATCAATCCGGACACATCATTTCCACCGGCGGCGGCATCATCGTCCGCGAGGAAAACCGCCAACTCCTCCGAAAAATGGGCTACGTCATCTGGCTCGTCGCCAGTCCCGAGGAAATTCACAACCGAACCTCCCGCAACAACAGCCGTCCTCTTCTCAATACCAAAGACCCCGCTGGGACAATCCGAAAATTACTAGAAACCCGAATCCCACTCTACAAAGAGTGCGCCCACCTCGCCATCGAGACCAACCAGCTCAACTTCGACGAAATTACCACCGGGATCATCGAATCCGCCCGCTACTACTTCTCCCAACCGGAATGACACCGGAAACGATCAAACGAAACGTCCAGTTCGTCGCCCGACAGCTCGGCTTTGATGATTGCCGCATCTCCGCCGCGCAACGCGCGCCTCACGCCGACAACTATCTCGATTGGGTCGAGCAAGGCCACGCCGGTGACATGGGCTGGCTCGAACGAAACGTCGAACGCCGTTGCGATCCCCGGGAAATCCTCCCCGGCTGTCGCTCCGTCATCTCCCTCGCACTGAATTACCTCCCCGCAAAGGATCACCCAGACACCGGCTATCGTATCGCCCGCTACTCGTGGAACGACGACTACCACGACCTTATCGAAGAAAAGCTCAAGGACCTCAATCTCGCACTAGAGGACATGGGCGGCCAACAACGCTACTACGTCGATACGGGCCCCATCCTAGAACGCGACTTCGCCAGTGCCTCAGGTCTCGGGTGGAATGGAAAATCCACGGTGCAGATTCATCGCAAACTCGGTACTTGGTTTTTCCTTTGCGAGCTCCTTACCACCTTGGAGCTCGAACCCGATAAAGCATCGAGCGACCACTGCGGAAAATGCACCGCCTGTATCCAAGCCTGCCCGACCCAGGCTATCACCGCTCCGCGACAACTGGCCGCAAAGCGCTGCATTTCCTATCTCACCATCGAGCACAAAGGAAGTATCCCACTGGAATTCCGTCGCGCCATCGGCGACCGCATCTACGGCTGCGACGACTGCCTCGACGCCTGTCCCTGGAACCGCTTCGCCCAGGTCTCCCGAGAAGCCAGCCTCCACGCCCGTCCCGGCCTCTTTGACCATCGCCTCCGCGACTTCCTCGCTCTCGACCTTGAGCAATTCCGAGCTCTCTTCGCGAAGTCCCCCATCAAACGAATCAAACGCGACCGCTTCCTGAGAAACGTGTGCGTTGCCCTCGGCAACACCGGCGGTCAAGACGATCTCCCAGCACTCTATGCCACCGCCCACAACGAGGCATCCCTCGTGACCGAACACGCTCAATGGGCTATTGGCGAAATCAACGAGCGGTTTCAAACAACTCCCTCAAATTAAAGGAGCCATGCCCGCATTGCTGCAAACGTGGCTCTCTTGATTGTTTGAAATTGCGGCTTTCTGCATCGTGGCATCACCGACTGATCTTCCGGAACCGATCATGATATAAACAAACCCCGCCGCAATGAAGATGAAAACGATTTCTTCGATAACCAGAAGTACAATCGATCGATCACGTTCATTTTCGTCCGTCTTCAAGAAAATACTAATCACATTAAGCCCAAAAATTTCTACTCCAAGCTGACTCAAAAAAGACCAAATCACAGCCACATTGAGGAACGCAGCCAGAGCACTATGAGCATCGAGACCATGCGATGGAAGATCCTCTGACCGACAATCACAAAAAAACCCGGGCCTTTAGGGGGCTCCGGGCTTTTGAAGTATAGATCGGGACTGCCTAGCTCACGATGGCCTTCATCGCGCCCATGGCTTCACGAAGGTAGATGCCAATCTCTTCGACGGGATGCTCACGGAGCTCGGCGTTCACTTGAACGAGAGTTTGGTTGTCGACGCCATTGTCTACAGAAGAGAGTTCCTTACCGATAACGCTGGTGTCCACACCCGCCATAAAGTCCTGCAAAAGAGGCACCGCTGCGTGCGAGAAAAGGTAGCAACCATACTCGGCCGTATCGGAAATGACGCGGTTCATTTCGTAAAGTTTCTTACGTGCGATGGTATTGGCGATAAGCGGAGTTTCGTGAAGGGATTCGTAGTAAGCGGACTCAGGCTCGATGCCGGCTTCCACCATGGCTTCGAAGGCAAGTTCAACTCCGGCACGCACAAAGGAGACCATGAGGATTCCCTTGTCGAAGTATTCCTGCTCAGTGATGTCTCCATCACCTTCGGTTTGTTCGAATTCAGTCTCTCCGGTGTCCTTGCGCCATCCAAGGAGATTGACGTCGTCGTTGGCCCAGTCAGCCATCATGGTGCTGGAGAAATCACCGGAGATGATGTCGTCCATATGCTTATAGAAAAGATCCCGCATAATGAACTTGAGCTGCTCGGAGAGTTCGAATGCTTTGATTTTCGCAGGGTTGGAAAGACGGTCCATCATGTTGGTAATACCACCGTGCTTGAGAGCCTCGGTGATCACTTCCCATCCGTGCTGGATGAATTTGACAGCCCACTTTGTGTCGATACCGTCAGCTTTCATCTTGTCGAAGCACAGAATGGAACCAGCCTGAAGAAGTCCACAGAGAATAGTCTGCTCTCCCATAAGGTCTGACTTCACTTCAGCAACGAAGGAAGACTCGAGCACACCGGCACGATCTCCTCCCTGAGCAACACAAAGAGCCTTGGCAATCTCGATGCCTTCGCCGGAAGGATCATTCTCGCCGTGGCAGGCGATGAGAGTCGGGACCCCAAAGCCACGCTTGTATTCTTCACGCACCTCGGAACCGGGGCTCTTCGGAGCCACCATGATCACGGTGAGATCGCTGCGGATCTCAGTTCCCTCTTCCACGATGTTGAATCCGTGGGCGTAGGAGAAACAAGCACCTTCCTTCATGAGAGGCACGACGGTGTTCACCACGTCGGTGTGCTGCTTGTCTGGCGCGAGGTTCATCACGATGTCGGCTGTGGGAAGCATTTCTTCATAGGTGCCAACCGCGAAACCATTCTCGGTGGCATTGAGGTAAGACTGGCGCTTCTCTGAAATCGCGGCAGCGCGAAGGGTGTAGGAAACGTCGAGACCGGAGTCGCGCATGTTAAGGCCCTGGTTGAGTCCTTGGGCTCCGCATCCGACGATGACGATCTTGAGGCCTTTGGCCGCAGTCACTCCGTTGGAAAATTCCGAAGAGTCCATGAAGCGGCAGGTGCCGAGTTCATCGAGTTGGCGACGGAGAGGAAGAGTGTTGAAGTAGTTCGTGCTCATACTGTGATTGGTTGAATTGACGGTTCTGGATGTCAGGAATCCCGGAATTGTAAACGACGAATCTCATTTCACTTATTGAATTGATCGGGAGACAGCATTGCGATATATGAAACGACAGTGAATCCCGACGAACTCCGCCCTTTTCTCCACCTCTGCGAAACCCTGCATTTTGGGAAAACAAGCCGGGCCTGCAATATGAGCGCCTCCGCCCTCACCCGCGCAATTCAACGTCTCGAGGAAAATGTCGGCATATCCCTCTTCCTGAGGGACAACCGGGGAGTAGCCCTGACCGAGGCGGGGATCACCTTCAGCCGCTACGCGCGGCAGGCCCTGCTTGATTGGGAATCGATGAAGTCCGAGCTCTCGGGTAACGAACTCACTTCCGGAGAAATTTCGATCTATGCCTCGGTCACGGCAGTTTACAATCTCCTCCCCAATCTCCTCGAAGCCTTCCGAACCCGCTATCCTTCGGTACAACTCTCACTCAAGACCGGCGCAGCCGAGGACGCCGTTCCACAGCTACTCACCGGAGAATTCGATCTCGCAGTCGCCGCCCTCCCAGATCGCCAACCGGGAAAGCTGGAGTTTCTCCCGTTGAGAAAGACCGCGCTGGTTTTCATCGGACCGAAAGACAAATCCACGGTTCCCATGCGTGATGGCTCCCTCGATCTTGCGACGGCAACTTTGGTTCTTCCCAGCAGTGGCCTCTCCCGCCGAAGACTCGATGCCTACCTCAATAAAAATTCCATTCGGCCCCAGATCACTACCGAAGTCTCGGGAAACGAAGCCAGCATTGCCATGGTCCGCTTGGGATGCGGTATCGGAGTGGTTCCAGAACTAGTCCTCGAGAAAAGCCCCTTTCGAGATGAAGTTCAGATCATCGATAAGGCACCCAAGCTCGCCGCCTACGAAGTTGGACTTTGCTCCACCCAAAAAAGCCTCAATCGACGAAGCGTCGCCGCGCTTTGGGAACTCGCCTCAGGAGAGAATTACCGGGCGGAATTGTAATCGTTTCCTCCTTCACGCTCCTTCCTAGTATGGACAATAATTTGTATCTTGGTATGGAGGGACGCGTCTTCTCCCAATTAAACGCACAGGAAAATAGACTTGGAAAAGGCATCTTAAAAGTAGCGGACTGGCCAATCTCGTCATTCTCAAGATGACCTTATTGTCGCCCATACAAGAGGAGAGCTGTTTGCTTTAAAATGACAGAGCTCACAATTCCATGGAACCGATCCCCTTATCGGTATCGCTTACGGAGATTGTATCTTCGCTTCCGCAAGTCAAAACGCGGTTATCGCCATAGCTCAAAGCAACCAAGAGCAAGCCGCAGCGATCGGCGGTGCGGCATAGTAAAAAAGGCCACCTCATCACGAGGCGGCCTTTTCAAAAATCCAAATTAAGAAGCAGACTACCAATCTACGTTGTGACCGCGGGTATCAACATGGGTGAAAGAACTGTATTGTCCCACGCCACCTTTGAAGAGACCCTTGCTGCGCAGGTAACGAGCGGCGGCGGCAACCCTGGAAGTGGAAGTGCCGAACTTAAGATCAAGTGCGCAATTTTTCATGTGCCAGGACTCGCTCTTTGCGCCGGGGCACCGACGGTTGTATGCCGGACTACGATAAGCAGACGTAACTTCTCTAACCGGAGATCCAACCTCAGCCGCAATCTTGTCGGTCACTTTCAAGCTACTTCCCATATCTCGCCACATTGAGCGAACAGGAAGGGCATTCCAAACACTCCCCTTGTTCTTGGCATGCGATTTGATAACTTGCATCGGTGTTACATACTGCAAACGAAGCCCCGCAAGATAGTCAGCATAGCTTTGAATACTGCGCACCCCCTGATTGGCAATCCAGCTAGGCGGAAGCTCACTCAGATCGAGTGGAGTGGAGCGACGGAAAAGAAATGCCTGGCTGGTTCGCACAGAGGTGGCAAGGCCTGCCGCAGCGACGGTGGTTGCCGCAATAAAATTGCGACGGGTAGGGCAGACGATACGTGAAGTCGTTGTTAGCTCCGGCATGCTGAGGCGGAGTATGCAGATTGCCCACTACCTGGCTACAAAAACAATTTGAAGCGTCTACCACCTATTCCTTCTTTGATGTTTCGCCATAATTTCACAAGTGATTGTGAATAACCACAGCGGGATCCACAGCTCCTTTGGATTTACCAATTATTCATCGATGTAAATAAACCTGCCATTTTTACCACAATCGCCCCCTAATCATTGGCGATTTTTAGCTCAATTTCCCACTCCCGAAAAAAAACTACTAAGACCTCATGACAATCCCCTCTCGACAAGTGGAAATCGGGTCCTATTCTCGCGCGCCCGCGACCAAACCCCAAATATTCCATGGCCAAAGGTTTTCAAAGTCTCCCCGGTTTTCGTGATTTTCGTCCCGAAGACTGCGCGGTGCGCAATTATCTCTTCCGGACTTTTCGTGAAGTGGCGAGGCGCTATGGCTTCCTCGAATACGAAACTCCCCTTCTCGAACCTACCGAACTCTACCTTAAGAAGTCGGGCGGCGAATTGAGCAGCCAGCTCTTCCGCTTCGAAGATCAGGGCGGACGCGACATCACCCTTCGTCCCGAAGTGACCGCCTCTCTCGGTCGCCTCGCCGCCACCGTGCAGCGGAATTACCAAAAGCCGATGCGTTGGTTTGAAATCGGCCAGTGCTTCCGATACGAAAAGCCCCAGAAAGGCCGCACCCGCGAGTTTTACCAATTCAATGTCGACCTCCTCGGTGAATCAAATTCCGGAGCAGACGCCGAACTCATCGCCCTCTCGATCGAATTGATGCGTGAACTGGGCTTCCAGCCTGGCGACTACGTCATCCGACTTTCCGATCGTAGCTACTGGCAGGCCTTCGGTGAAAAGAAAGGTCTTAGCAAAGAACAAACCGCCGAACTTCTCCAGATCGTCGACAAGCTCGAGCGCAACAAGCCCGAGGTCACAGAGGAAAACCTCTTGTCTCTCGGCCTCACCGCCGACGAAGTCAACACCGCCATCGAGCAGCCTGAAGCTCTCGGCGAAAACCTCGACAACATCCTTGCCAATCTCGAAGCACGGGGCATGCGGGACGAAATCGAAGTCGATCTCTCTATCGTGCGCGGCCTCGCTTACTACACCGGCGTGGTCTTCGAAGTCTTTGATGCCAGAAAATCCCTCCGCGCCGTCGCAGGGGGCGGACGTTACGACACCCTCATCTCCATCCTCTCCGATGGTTCGGTTGACCTTCCCGCCGCAGGATTTGCGATTGGCGACGTTGTAATTCGTCATCTCATCGAAGAAACACCACATGCTGCCGCAAAGATGCAAGAAGCACTCGAAGCGGACAAAGCCTGCGAGGTTTTCATCGTCCTTGCCGACGAATCGAAACAACTCGACGCTCTCGGCCTGGCCTCGAAACTCCGCAGCGCTGGAATCGCGGTGACCTATCTGCTAGCTCCAACAAAAGTCGGCAAGCAATTCAAACAAGCCGAACAATCGGGTGCCCAACTGGCTCTCATCGTAGGAAATGAATACCCCGAGCTCGCAATAAAAACCCTCTCTTTAAGAACTGAAGAAACGATTACGGCCAGCGACGACATCGCGGACTCTATCCTAAAACGACTCAACACCACATCATGAGAACACACCACTGTAGCGAAATTCGCTCCGAGCATATTGGACAAACCGTCACCTTGATTGGTTGGGTGAATTCCACGCGTGACCACGGAGGCGTGATCTTTATCGACCTCCGCGACCGCGAAGGCCTGACCCAGGCAGTTTTTCGTCCCGATGACTCGATCGAAGCAGCCAAGCTTTCCCACTCACTTCGTGAAGAAGACGTGATTCAAGTCACAGGGACGGTCACTGCCCGCCTTATAACCGAGGAGGTGGACGCCACCAACGACGATCTCGCCACCGGGCAAGTTGAATTAGTCGCCAAGGAGCTCACCATCGTCAACAAGGCAGAGGTGCTCCCCTTCCAGCTCGACAAAGAACTCTCCAACGAAGACCTCCGTCTGAAGCATCGCTATCTCGACCTTCGCCGCCCGCGCCTGAGCGAGAACCTCAAGCTGCGTCACATCATCACCAAAGCCGCCCGTGACTTCCTCTCGGACGAGGGTTTCCTCGAGGTTGAAACACCCATCCTCTCCAAAGCCACTCCGGAAGGAGCCCGGGACTTTCTCGTGCCTTCGCGCATCAACCCCGGAAAATTCTACGCTCTTCCGCAAGCACCGCAACAATACAAGCAAATGCTCATGGTTGCCGGCGTCGAAAAGTATTTCCAGATAGCCCGTTGCTTCCGCGACGAAGATCTGCGAGCAGACCGACAGCCTGAATTTAGCCAAATCGACATCGAGGCCTCCTTTATCTCACAAGACGACATCATCGGAATGATCGAAGGAATGCTATCCTCGATGTTCTCACAAGCCCGTGGAGTGGAAGTCCCAACTCCCTTCGAGCGTCTCACCTGGAAAGACGCCATGGATTGCTATGGCTCCGATAAGCCCGAACGCCGCATCGGCATGGAGATGGTTGACCTTACCGAAGACCTCAAGGACTGCGAATTTCGCGTCTTCTCCGGCAGTGTTGCCAACGGCGGTGTTGTCAAAGCAATCAACGCGAAAGGCTTTGCGGATATTTCCACCGGCCAAATCGACAAGCTCACCAAGCTGGCTCAGGAAGCCGGAGCCAAAGGACTCGCCTACATTCAGGCCCGCGATAACGACCGCACGACATGGCGTTCGCCATTCGTGAAGCGGATGACCGACAGCGAAGTGGAAGCTCTTCGCAACAAACTCAACATCGAACCCGGAGACCTCATCCTCTTCGCAGCCGACAGCTGGGAACCTGCCTGCGACGTCCTTGGACGTATCCGCCTTGAGGTTGCCAGCCTCAGGGAATTGCTCAAAGGGAATGAAGAGCTCGATTTCCTTTGGGTCACGGAATTCCCTCTCCTCGCCTATGACGAGGAAGAAGGCCGCCACGTCGCGGTGCACCACCCCTTCACCCGCCCCCTCAAAGAAGACGAGGAAAAACTTCGCAATGGTGAACTCGATGGACTTCGTGCCCAGGCCTACGACGTCGTTCTCAACGGCTACGAATTGGGCGGCGGATCGATCCGAATCCACGAAGCCGACTTGCAGAGTTCGATGTTCACGGCACTGGGAATTAGCGAAGAGGAAGCTGCCGAGGAATTCGAGCACATCCTCGACGCATTCAAATACGGCGCTCCTCCCCACGGCGGTATTGCCCTTGGTCTCGATCGCGTCGTGATGTTGGCCTGCAAGGAAAACTCGATCCGCGAAGTTATCGCCTTCCCGAAAAACAACAAGGGAGCCGAACTCATGACCTCAAGCCCCGGAACTGCGACTCCGGTTGCCCTCCGCGACTTGCGCATTAAATCTACCTACGTCGAAAAGCCCAAAGAAGAGTAAATTTCTCCGAGATTGACCAAAGCACGCGCCTTTCGCAGAGTCACTTC
>Ga0115013_10000920_pt1 | contig 17391 bp, 9 predicted proteins | sample SouAtlMetagenome_2_FD_88686 | JGI IMG/M metagenome (GOLD analysis project Ga0115013, IMG submission 88686) | Marine eukaryotic phytoplankton communities from Atlantic Ocean - South Atlantic ANT15 Metagenome | ecosystem: Environmental > Aquatic > Marine > Oceanic | place: South Atlantic Ocean...
ATTTGCTTGGTCAAGTGATGCTCCTGCATCAGAGCGATTTTGAGAATCTTCCGACATTTTCAATTTGTGTAAGTGAAACAGGAGGATTTCTTATGAATCGTTGTCCATTCAAGTTAAGGAGAGGAAGTAACACGTTTCGACCTTCGTGCTTCTTGAATTATCTGCGTCTAAACCAATCTCTCAAAACGTACGGATCTGAACGCCGTCGAAGTACTAATATAGTTGCGCTTCTCCGGTGGTTCACTTTGGGCACTTTGGTGGCCCCATGCCCATTGGGTGGGGTTGCGCTGGGGCCTTTGAGGGAGACTAGGGCATCACGATAAAGTTTCCTTTGGTAAGTGAGCTGCTGCGACTGCATCTCTCTGTGTTTTTTGTGATGAGCATGAAACACATGAGAATTTTTGACCAAAGTTGTCATCTCATTGGCAAAGCCTCACGAGTGTCACAAAGTCTCCCTTACAAACGAGTTCTCTACAACGTTTTAATCTTTTTTTTTTCAAAGAAGTACTGTCATTGTATTAACTAGGAAACGGGCTGATTATGCTATGTTTTGAAATGGCAAAATTTTAATAGAAAAGTTAAGTGTAGTGTTGACTTCGTTCCTTTGTGACCACGATTTCTCAAAGTTCGTCACTACCCGCAGCGGCCTTCTTCTTTGCGACCTTGACTGATTTCATGAGACCCAAACCAGCAGCTTTGACTTTGGCTTCGGTTTCTTCTTTGTCAGCCATGAGCTGTTGGTAGGTTTCTTGGAGTTTCTCAACACCGGCTTTGAATGTGCTCTCGGCTTCTTCGATCTTCTTCTCCTCGGCAGCAATCTTCTCGTCAAGTACTGAGTCATCAAGTCCCATAAGAGTTTCGATTTCCTTCTTCTTGTCATCGTCACACAAATCCAAGTTGGTGGGCGAGCAAGTTGGCTTCAGCTCTTCATCGATGAATTTTTTGAGGGCATCGTATGACCGAGCACCTTGGTAATCTTGCAGATCGTTTGGGTCGCCGTATTTCAGAGTGGGGAATCCCTTGACGCCGTTGGCATCGCAAATTGGCTTTCCATCAGCGGTACAATCAGCATCGGCGATGAGCTGTGTCTCCGAGTCTTTAAACTCTTCCATAAGCTTATCCCAGTCAGGCTTCATTTTCTTGCAGTGACCACACCACGGGGCGAACATTTTGATGAAAACAACCTTTCCGGCAGTTACTTCATCATAGTTCTAAACATGTCCACGTTTCGAGAGCAAGAAACCAGATAATTTGTTAGTGCAGTCATTATTTTTTAACACTGCCGATACGTCTCCTCGATTGCACCGATCTTCAAATAGTTCAGACGATCAACAACATTCAAAATCTGATTCAAGATATACAGAAACTTACGGCTGGAGTGAGTTCAATGGCAGAGGCGGGGATCGCCATAAGAGCGAGGGCAGCAATAGAGAATTTCATGGTTATTCAGATTTTCGGCTTTTAATGCAGTAGTCTTATGTTATGAGAAAGATGTAAATGACCTGAAATGTGAATGGAAGAAAATAGAACCCTTCCGATTTTCAAGACCCGGAATACTTCATACCACACGTACTAACAAATCAAAAACGCCACGAGACAAATTGTCTTCGTTAAAATACCGTTAGTAGTTCAATAATGAACGACGGACAGATAGACAACGGAACTTTTGGGTCGTGGGGATCGGCCACTTTCTGAAGCCACCTCGGAAGAGCAAAAACATGTTGTTAAAAAACCGAAACTTACTGATTTTCTTCATCGATCAATCTGACAGTAACATCACCATTACTCTTGTTGTTGATCGTTCAAGGACAATACGTACAAATAAACCATTGTTCCGCCCGTCGAAAATTCGCTGAAGACTGCCATCGCTAGTGACCCACCCATACCCATATATAATATATCTCGTAATGTCTTTGAAACTCTTATCTCGAACAAGAGGGCTGTTAGCGAAATATTCTGTGCCTTCATACAATGGCGTGTGTAGAGAACAAGTCAATCTCTCACATCGGTTCACTCCGAATGCATTGATAATTACGAGGAATTTTGCCTCGAAAAAGGTGAGGGTATCATTGTGATTCTAGAGTCGACACATATTCACGCATCAAGAAATGGAGAAAACTTCGCAAGGAATGGTTGTTCGAACCCTGGAGCAATTATTTAATTTTACGCTGCACTGTCTTATTGCGTTTCCCTCCATATCCTTTTCTGTTACTTGCCTAAAATAGCATAAAAACCTACTGAAACAAACAAAAGGGTAAGAAAGAACAAAAATTTTATTTGAATCTATGCAAACTACCTGAACAAAAAGCACACTGATCTTTTTTGTAAAATATTGTTTTTTAGCTTTCGAGGTCGTTCCAAAAACTGCTTTCGGTTGGCAATTCGTCGCTTACAAAAATCTTGGCAATACGCCTATCGAGATCGCCGCCGGAAACGGCGAGAATGGAAAAAATTCTGGATTCAACGAATCCAGGCAGGGGTTCGACAATACTCTTGGCGCTATTCTCAATTTATGGGTTCATACAAGCACTCTGGGATTAAGCTTGACCGAAAGGTAGGTCTCTTCGGAATAAATTACAGTTCATTCTTTCGTGTTTAATGGATTAACACATAAACGATCGCATCAGGCCGACAATTTTAAGGTTCCTGACAACCCTTGATATTATTAACGATACGTACACTTCTCTTGTACTCTCTTGACTTCGCAGATACTTGCCGAACTTGCTGCCAACGAACCGTTTGCCTTTCGATCAGTTGTTCGTGTAGTTGAACATACGACTAATGCATCAAAACTATAAAAACAGATATTTAAAAGTCCACGGTGAGAAACGGGTGATTACTGCTCGCAAACGTGATTTTAAGAAAAATCCGTTTCTTGTCAGTTTCTCAGGTCGAATTTTGATTTTGTCAAGCTGATATACTTCGACTACATTTAGAACTTCTGCTAACTTCACTTTGTAGAAAGAAAACATTATGAAAGGTATCGATATAGTTTACACTTGCAATATCCATCGTCTTTGTGCCAAAATGTTAAGGAATCGAATGTATCTTGCTTTCTTTCTAATCTTTCAGATTGTTAGCCTCAATGAACATACGGTAAACAGCTCATGGGTTCCTCTTGACCCTTTACTAGATGCTCCTCTATCAATTTTGGCTTCAAATTCGCAAAGAGTCGAGCTTGGAAAAAACGGTCGGAGAATGGCGGTGGGGGCTTCAGACACCATCACTGTTTACGACTTGGGTGGACAGCAAGGTCATGGCGGAAAAAGCAAACTGTCCTGGATGCCTATAGCTCACTTAAGTGGAGTCAGCGGGGCTCACTTTTCCCTTTCTACGAATGGTCAATATTTAGCCAGTCGCGATTATTTGTCTTCGAAACAAGTTGACGTATGGGAAATTGTGGATGGCGGGCAAGATAATGACAGTATGTTGACGTACAGATTCGAAAAGATTGGCACGTTCTGGTGTGTCGCTGACGGCAAATCCGTTCAACTAGGCCAAGCTGGAACAAAGTTATACCTTGCAATGAGTTGCGAAACATGGCAATCAAATCGTGGGATGGTTCAAGTCTTTGTACGTGACTACTCGCCATCCAAAAATATTAGTTCGACATGGGATGATTTTTTTCCTCCTCTTGAAGGACGAAACTATGGAGATCAGTTTGGTGCAGCATTGAGTATCACTGAAGCTTCGTCACATCGCTCTAAGTATGAATTCCGATTGGCAGTTGGCGCTCCAGGCTACAGTGATAATCGAGGTTTAGTTCTTGTTTATACTGCATCATACACCCTTTCAAATGGATGGAAACAAATGGGAAATGATTTAATGGGAGCTAAAGTTGGAGAGCACTTCGGAGCTTCCCTTGATACGAGTGCAAATATCAACGAACAACTATTTCTAGTTGTCGGCTCTCCTGGTTGGAAGGAAATAGTGGGAATTCTCGATAACGAATCGGACATCCGAGGCAATGAAACGAATAGTAAGGGTACAGGGCTTGTGCGCCTTTATCATTGGCGAAGACCTGCTTCTGCTTTTCGTTCTCCTCGTCGTTGGGCCTTGGTCGGTAATCCTATGTCTGGACGGAAAAGTGGAGAACAGTTTGGAAACACAGTGGTAATATCTCGTACTGGCGAAAGAATTGCTGTTGCAGCTTTGTCACCGACGCATGAAATCAATAGCAGCAGTGATGTTGATGAGCATCAATTGGGATACGTCGGAGTTTACGAGCGAGACTCCTATGATACCTGGGGAAAAGTTGTAAACGAAATTATATATTCCGGCGAGAATTACAAATGTCTTGCAATAAACGACCAGGGCTCAATGGTTTTTACTACGATATCAGATGGTACTGTAGAGGGTTTTCTCGACGATTCACCATTTTGTGATGTCTTTCCAATAGAGAGTCTACATCCTAGTATCAACGAAACATTCTACATTGATTCTTTGTTGAATCGACAGACTTGCCGAAAGAGTGATACATTGATTGAAGATAAAAGCTCATGCTTACAACAGTCGGCGTATATGAATGGTGGCTTTCAAGCTTGTTCATGGAACAATATATCAATCACAAATACTTTATCAATGGCTCCATCTACATTCCCAACGACAAATCCGACATCAACGGCCCCCTCAAACATTCCATCAATAGCCCCGCTAACAACAAGTCTATCATTTTCACCGTCAGATGCAGTGTTTGACAATCCCTCGAACTTACCACAGAGTTTCATTTCGTCAGAGCCATCAGACTTTTCTGAGTTCTTAATGATAGACTCTCTCGGACCATCGCAGCCAACATCGAACGATCTAACGGAGAAACCCATCTGGCCTCCTGCAACAAGCAGTAACGATATTGATCATTCTGTGTCGACACAGCCTACGCAAACAAGTGAAAAGAAATTTTTCGTGAGTGGAACCAGTCCTGAGCCTTCCTCAAGTCCAATCACAGATATTTCTCTTTCACCGACGGATCTTGCGCCCAGTATGGTCAAGCCACCGTAAGATCGTGTCAATGCGATGCCTCAAATGTTTGTACAGACCAAACACTTTCACAAGGACATGCTAAATTAAGAATATGTGTCTTTCTTGGACTAGAGTCTTTCAAGAAGACCGAAGTATCGATTGATGACGCAAATATACGGCAGAATGACGTTTTTCTTCCGATTATGGAAAATGGCAATCCAATTTTTGGTGATGGCGACACGCAGTACAAATGTGAAGACCATTCTTGGCCACTCTTCAGTACATGCACATTCGAAATTTCTCTAACGCCCATTCTTTTGAGAATAAATGATTCATCTAATTTATTTGTCGAAGGAACCATTTCAGTGGTTGAAGCCCCAGAAGGATACGCAAACTCTGGTTTTAGACTGCGCAAATCTGAAAATCAAAAAATTCGATTCTCAGTAGCCATACAATTTGTCGAGAGCAATAATTACCCGACGGTGTCACCTACAAATCCGGCTACAACCGCAACCACAAACGAAGAAGAATTAAGCAAAGAAATGCGTATTGGCGGACTGGTAGCACTTCTTTTTGTTTTGATGATTGTTGTAGTGTATGTTTGGTACCAAAAAAAAATTTGTTGTTGAAACGTTGATGGAAAGAAAAGTTATTTATGGCTGTGTGTAGAAGCAGGTTTTCTTACTTAACTGCATCAAAGTAGTCAATAGTTTAGTACTTCACTAGTGTAATGCGTAGGTATCTTTTGTAGTGCAATTTCTTGCTCATTTTTCATTAACTCATCACGATATCATGATGTAGACAAAAAATCATCGAAATCTTTTGACATTGAGTTTCGACTTCCCTAAATTTACCCGTCCATCATACTTGGTTTTGGACTGAAAGCAAGATGGCGTTCCTTCCAAATCTTGACATTCCGGAGTAGCGCCGGTAAAGGCATCAATATAACATCATCGCTCCTTCTATAGCTTTCATTAGTATATTCAGGTTTTTGTTCGAGGTAATCCCAGATTGAATAAGTTCTCTGCCGAATTCCAGCCAAGGCTTCCCGTTCTCGTTCAGAATCACACAGCATGTTTCCGAAGCGACAACTGTAAATATGAAATGATAGCTCCAACAGATATTGCTTATTAAATTCGAAAGCACTTGGATAAAGATCGACCATTTGGTAGACACAGTCTAAGAATTGCAAAAAGATTGGGGAAATCTGACCTTCGTCATTGGATTGAGTGATATTCTTAGTGTCACTGCGGCCTTCACCATGTGCGGATCGGAGGTGAAATGGATGCCCAAAACTCATGAAGTCTTTTTCAATTAATACAGCAAAACCATGCCTAGTCCGATAATATGAATCAAGAAATAGCTGGGACAAGCATGACACTTGTGAAGTTCGATCCCACCCGTGACTACAGTGAAGCAAAACTGGAATTTTCCACACTTGTACCCAATATGCAGTGGCCCAAGATGCGGATAAAATGGAACGAATATGTGAAAGCCATCTAGTATCTTCAACCAAGTAATTCCATTGAACATCTGCCGTAGTTTTACTGTTGCACACGTTGCACAATTTTTCATAACTATCTCGTACGGCATGGATATTCTGGATATTACAAAATTGCAAGGTTGTGTTGGAATAGTATGAAGTGTTCTCGTAACCATAACCTAAAAGCCGTTTGAGTTGATTTCATAGATTAATTCAAATAGTTCAAGAGAAAATGAAAATGAGTGAGAGAAAATATATAACTAAACAGTAACAGCGAACCAGGACATCCAATCATAGTCGACTACAATTATTGCAGTAATGTTTCTAGTCGTACGATACAACGATATAGATTCCACCATCTCACTCACCCCCAGTCCGGTTGGCCATAGCAGCCGCCCGCGGTCTCAAATCTAAAATTTTTAGCCCACAGCCAGGTTCTGGGACCCATTCATCACTTTTCCCACCGCCACTGCTAGCACTGTAATCGCCAGTCAGCTGCTCTAAAACACTACGTGGATAGATCGGGGGAGGTTCAGCCATGGCGTTGGCACCTCGCGCAGATTCTATGATATGCCGAACATACAACTCATCGGCAGGCGATCGATTTCCCTGTAAACCAACCTTCGGTTGCGATGATCGCCAAATAGAAGCGCCGCCAGCACTGCACCATGCCATACTGGGCAGTCGCTGTCCTTTCCTAAAAGCTGAACATTGGCGGATAACGCTCAGGGTTTCGGGTTTCGTTTCATCAAGGGATGCAGGCCCAACCAACACGGAAGGATACGATTGGCTAAGTTGATAAGTTGAGTTCACTGCGACCCAAATTGCCCACGGTGGCTGCGTGATGGCAGTTTTCTTAATCAATCGCGAATACTCCGACAAGGGATCAAAGCGTCTAGGTGTAGGTAGCAGCATAATGGTTTGCTGACCTGAGTTCTCGTCCATCTTGATGCTATTCATTACTTCTTGACGCTTTGATTCAAAGGCAAATAAATATCCTAGATTTCGTCTGCCGGGGAATGCGTATGTATTCAGAGATTCAAACGCTCTCCCGGTATCGATGTAGCTAGGGGTTGTAAACCGAATAATTCTACCGCAATCTTTCGCATGAACGATAATGCCCAAATAACTTGAACCGGCAGCCTGATATACCGTTTTTTCAATGCGATCCATAGATGCCAAAGGTATTTCCAGAAGTCGAATAGTTGAAGTAGGAGGTGTCGCAGTTTTCCAGCAGTTACGATCCCATCCAGCTGGAGGTTCTAAGGAGTTCGTTTCGTTTCCGCTCGTTGAAAAAAGAATCAGTCGATAGTAGGTCATCACACAGCACCACATATTAACACATCCGTTTGGTGATGAGTGCTGTTGGTGTTTAGATGCGATAAAAGACAAACCAGATGTGTCGCTCACGTGGAGTAAATTGGTCAGGAACATAATGATTCGTTCTCCTTCCAATAGTTCTCCAACATGCTTCTTCAGAAGTAAATCTTTCTGATCCTTATCAAGTTGAGTGTAGCTGGGCGGATTTGCACCGGTCCCCACTGGTGTCTCCAAGGACTTCGAGTTCGACTTGATCATTGTATTTGAAAACAAATTGTTCTGCATCCCATTCGACCAAGGCTGGTTTGTCCCAATAGTTTGTGGATGCATTGATGGTTGTCCTTGTGTCATTCCTCCTGAAGATCCCATCACATTGACGGCTTGTACAGGTGCTGTGGCAGCAGCAACTTGAGCCATACCTCGTTGAGCCATGGATGCCAAATTTGAAGCGAACATGCTGGTAGTTTTCGATATTGTGTCCATACCAGCCGCAGCAGCTTCTCCTGCCGATCCTGTTCCTCTTCCCATGTTAATACCCATGTTCATTTTCATCACTCCTCTCATTCCATTGCCGTTCCTAAAAATATTGGACATCGCACTACCCGCTGTGGATGTTGGTGTCGCTGTCCCGTTCGGTCTGGATTTGGATGGTATGGTTGTATTGTTCAAAGATGTTGCAGAGAGTGGGTGATCATCCAATTTGTTTCCACTCGATGGTGAAGCCAACGGCGGTTCGACCGCTCGAAGGGGGTCGTTGATATCACCGATGTCTTCATCCTCCTCGTCGTCTATCGAAAAGTTCCCTCCAATGTTGATTGCCGCCCTCGTATCGGCTGAGGTCGAATCAATAGCTGACGACGGTGGCTTTGCTGAAATTTTCGTATCTGAAATCTCAGCAGCAGCATTGGAGCCAAAATTAGTATCGTTGCTTGCAACATCTGAACCGCTGATTACAACGCTGGTGTCGATATTGACGTCGCCATTGGTATTTCCAGGTTCCAACGGTAAGTCATGCATTAATGTTTCGGCCTCTTGTATTAAGTCCTGAACAGCATCGTCGCCAAGATCGACATCCTCTACCTCTGTGGATGGCAATGATGAATCGCTCATTATTTAACTGTATAATTGTCTATATCAAGGCACTCGCTATAAAGATATGAGACAAGAATGCTTGTGATCACTTTACGTGAGGTAATCCTTTTTTCTCGTGTTATGCCAGATTCCCTTCAGAATTACTTTTCTTCACGTGAGAAGCATCGTAATTTTCGTTGATCACGCCAAAAGTTGATTCGAATTTGTCAACATCATAAGTTTAGTTCCTTTCCTGGTTATTCACGAGTGAGTATGGTCACGAAAGAAAATGATTCCAGTCGATCGAGTCGAATAAAAAGTAAATATATGCTTATCTTCGTAAATGATTATTATATAATCGCTTATGATTACTATATAATCGCTCACATACCTTCTTTTCGCTCACAACCAAAAGCATCGGATCTGAATAATCTGTTGCACCTGCGGAAGGAACATTAGTTGATGCTTCTTGTAAACGCATCATATCAAAGCGGTTTCTAAACTCAAATAGCTCAATTATCAGATCGGAAACGCTGTGCTAGGTGGGGTCGTCAAATTCTAGGTTTGAGACTGCCAGTATGAACAAGAAGGAAAATCAATCGCAAGTGGGAAATGCCTCGCTCCTACAGACGGCAAGAACGCAAAACTACGGTGTAGGGATGTTTGGTATACTCTCGATGAATAACAAACCACAACCAAAAATTTTAGACAAGAAAGCAAAGCTATCGGACATTACACCCTTATCCGGAAAAAAGAAGTTTGCGCGAAATCATCTTGAAATGCCATATGGAAAGAATATTGAGGCCGACTCGGGTGTTTTAGAGATGTCAATGCAGCAGTCAGGGAATTCATTTGAGTACTCGTTGTCAGAGGTATATAATAGTCCAGGAACGAATGGAGATTATTCCAAAAAGAAACAGAATAAGATTCAATCAACCGGTTTTTCTTCACTTTGGCCTCCGTCGATTGGAATACTAAATACCCAACACCAGCAAACGCACAATAATTTTAAGACTCACAAATTTGAAAAGATGACGAAGACAGCGAAAAAAGGATCTAAAATTACCAAAAAGAAAACAATGGATATCAGCAGAGGGCTTCGCTTTTCGGCTCCAGCTCCGATGACCTTGAATCGGTACCAACCCCAGATGGGACAAGAAAAAACTGCCCCTGAATCCAAACAATACCTTGAAATGGTTGAAGAACACGAGCAGCAACTAGTACAAGCAAAACGCATGACTGAAGCAAAAATTGTAGTAGAAGATCGTTTCAAACAAGCATTTGCGCTGTGTGGGTTAGAGGAACAATTTCACGATTTTGGAAACGAGAATAAGAATATAATCGGAAACGAGAAGAAGAAGAAATTGATGAAGGAAATTTTGGGAAAAGTACGACCCAATTCCTCTGAGAAATGGCAACAAAATCAGGAAAAATCCTCTGCAATTCAAGCAGCAATGGCTGCAGCTGCTGCAGCTGTTGAAGCTGCCACTGGTGAACCTACAAGTGGTTACGGTGGTATTAACGGAAGCATCAGCGAAAAGGAAGCACGAGCCATTGTAAGTCAGGCATTGAGAAGACAAAAACAAACACTACTTTCAACACCTGGGGTCCCTGGTGCCTTGTTTCACCCCTCTATGATGAATATAGACCGCGATAATATGATCACACAAGAAATCGACGAGTTTGGTAGACCAGTTGAGTTCCCCGTACAAGAGGTGATGATGAAATCTGGTAAAGACTCAGTTTCCGAACTCGATGCCTCTATGAGGCATGTGAGAAACTTTCCTGTGTTAGAAATTCATACGAAGAACTCAAATCTATTTTTCGAGGATGACACAGTGTCAAGTTTAGGGACGCCTCGGGTTTTTGAAGAGCTTGATAGATTATTGTTATCTGAACCTCATCAAATACAGCAAAGACCAGGTATCATTCGTGACTTTTTGGAAAATAACATGGGAGGGTCAGCAGCTCCGCCTCATATGGTCACGTCTTATGATGCAAGGGCACTGATTGATCAGTTGGATTCTGGAACTCTGTTTGAAGATATGACAACTGGAACAGCGCGAGCTGAAAACGCTGTACAATTTTGCAACATTGCAAGCAACTGCTTTCATCCTGGACAAAAATCTCTTTTTCTGGACTCTTCTTCTGCTCGTGATGAAAGAATTGAAAGTCAACCTAGTTCTTATGAAGAAGAAGAAGAAGATACCTTCGGTGATTCTGAAACTCAAGAAATAGTACCGAAAGATGAAATGTGGTCTATGCCCACTCAAGCCTTTACCCAAGCAATAGATAATGCAATTCGCAAGGCAGAAATGCAAATCGCTACGAATCACGGGTACTATCAGAAAGAAGAGGATATGCCCTTGATCCCTATCAAAGAAACTCGAGCTACAACGAGCCCTACCAAGAGTTCCCCTGGCAGTGAATTGGCTTTAAATAAATCGTTTTCTCCTTCAGCATCACGGCGCAAAATCTCTGTTTCCCCTCGATCTAATACAACTTCAAAAATTCAAAATGTTGCAGAGTCTGAGGCAGACAAGTCCCACAACCAACATTCATCTCCCATAGATCACAAAGGACAGAATATTGTAAATATAATGGAAGAAACAAATCTTGAGCAAGAAAATAACAAGACTGCGATGCCTAGAACACGAGGTGGGCTCAGACGAAGCATCAATTCTAGGTTTACCAAGGACCAAGGAAGGTTTTTACTAGAAAAAGATGATGCGTATTGGGACACTTTATCAACAATTGCATCTACAGCTAACGATCGAAGTTCAGAGAGTGACATTTATATGGATGAAATTGTTCAGCCGGGTCCTATTCCTGGCGAAATAACAACACCCAGTAGCGAAATAAAGTCTGTTACTTCTCCTGGTGAAGCGCGCGGTTTCAATCCAGTAATACAGAATGGTATCAATAGTGATGATCCAATGAAAACAAATCAAAGACCAAAGCCAGATCTAAAACGGTCGGAGGCGGCGAATCTTCATCAGATGATGAATGATGTGACCGATCTCATCGATGCTGATTTATTGGATAATTTACCGACTTCAAAGAATAAAAGGTATACCGACTCAACTTCTCTTAAAATGAAGAAGGGTTTGAATCATAGAAGACCATCTCCCGAGTCAGTCACCGAGAATATGCACGAAGATAACAGGAATGGAAGCTTGGCGGTCACGGCATCTCAAATAGCGAAGGGAATTCGTAGTGTGAGCTGGGGCTTTGAAGAGATATACGAGGATAAGAATTCTCACATAGATCGATCTGATCACGATACAAACAAGTTTGATCGTCCATACAATATGACACAAAAATCGCAGCCTTGTCCTGAAGGCGTAGACAGAAATTTTCCCAGAGTATCTGATTCGGACGATGCTCGATCAGGGGAAGAGGATGATTTGCTTTCCAGAACTCTCGAGCTATCCAAAGGTCTGCTGGGAACTATAATGGGAAATCAAGATGTTCAGAATATGAAAGAAGGGGTGATCAATACCACAGATGACTCTCCTCGACATGTTGATTTCAAGAAGAACCATCCCACCCCAATAGAGTGTAGAGACGATTTCCATCACGAAGAAGAAGTGACTCACCACGTTAAAACTAGTGAAAGTGACTTTTCTCCAATGATTCACAGTAGGCTCGAGAGTCTACGGAATCAGCGTACCAGAGCGTTAAAAAAGTTTCGACAAACGCAGATTAAGATACCTACGACCAGTCAGAATGAAGCTGACGCAGAGCGAGATCGTGATCGCTTGAAATGCTATTCGTTGAGTCCTAGCAAACCGTCGAGTAATTATCAACAAGGTGCAATAAAACAATCTTACAGCGATCCATCTGATCTTGAGCTTAAGTACACAACATCAGAATCAAATGCTTCTATCACACCATCACAGAAGGCACGGGATCTAAGGACGCAACTAGATGAGGCCATGAGAGCATCACGTGAAATTCAAATATCTCAGAATCAACTTGGAAATGAGCTGAATACGTTCAAAAAGAAATATTACAAAAACCCAGATATAGAAAGCTATGCAACCAAAGTGGTTCGTAGCTTGTAATTGTAAAATTAAAATATGATTGTAAAATTAAAATATGAAGCCCAAAAAAAGTCATTGTGTTTTTATGCTACTGCTAGGAGGTGTTTCCTAGGTGGTAAACATTAGTCCCGACACCGACGATGATGCCAATCGTTGATAGATCAATCGATTAAAAATACTGCCAGTTGTCGTGAGGACTCCTGTAGTTATTCGACCATGTATTGGTCCTTTTGGTGTTGCCAGGGTGTCGCTTCGCATGGTAAAGCGATCGCAATCCCTCCCCTGGAGTTTTGTGTGAGGAGCCAAAAAATCCATCCTATCGTCTTTATTGACCGGGCCGTACTAGGCATTCGGTGGAAATGCAGCGATGGGATGTCCTCCAATTCAAACAAGAGTGGCAAAGGAGTGTAATTTGGTTGTCACCAAATATTATGTGTGTGATTGCTAGGAGCCAAGGACCATGCAGTCTTGTTGAGGGTAATGCCCCATTGGGGTTTGGGATCCCCCTTGCCTGGGCCTCCACCCATTTACCCTAATACCCCTCATTGGTCAAACCCCTCTTGCCCAGGGGTGGCCCAAAGGGGTGATTGTGCCTCATTGCCATGGGTGTTTAGGGTTGCACACCAATTGGTTGGTGCCACTCCCACCCACGCGCACAAAACCTCAATTATGCCCCCATGGGCAAAGTGGCTTACAGCCACAGCCTGGCGCTGCCCCCCCCCCTCCCGCCCAACCAGGCCTGGCGCTGGGGTGGAGGTGGGCAACAAGGCACCTGGGCCATCCCCCTGCCATGCCATGCCCATGCCCACCCATGGGGGTGCTGGCCCACAGCAGAGGTTTAGGAGGGGCTTGGCTGCAAGGTGTGGTTGGCCAAGCCAAGGCCCCAAAGCCAGCCAACAGGGGCAAGCATGGCTAGCTAACAGCCATGGTTACAGCAACAGGCTCCTTGTGTGATTGTGAGCCATGGTGATGCAACAACTGGGGAACGCTCGTGCCAACAAGATTTGCAGTGATCTGTCTCAGCATGGAAAGCTTCACCCAGTCCTCACTCTTTGACCATGGAGCGCATAGTGTTTACTTGCAAGCAATAAACCAACACTATCATGGGAGCAGTTGTTGGAGCCCGCGCAACTTGTCATAAGATTGAGGCAAAAAACCACAGCACGAGCGTCATCGAACTGATTGATATCGAGAAGTTGCCATCGTCAGAATGAGTGAAAGATTCTTCGGAAAGCTGTATTGGCACATGATGAGCAAGAATACGCGGTGACATGTCAACCATCTTTGTGGATGACAAAATTGAGATAGAGATTGCCAAAACTTTTCGTCGTCATGACTGATTCGCAAAATCAAGATTTTTTCTCATTGGTCTCGGCAATATAGCATTGGCCCTCTCAAGGGTCGAAGATTTGTGTCATGCGTCGAATATATATATACGCGGGCAGCATGTTGTTGTCAAATGGATTTGTATCAGCAAATGCTTGCGCAGCGCACAGCGATGGTCGTCTAGACGGTGGCAGCTCCAGCCTCCAAACTTTTGTGAGAGCCACTTCTTTTTATAGCTGTGGTGCCTTGCTATTTTTGTAAAGATAAAGCCCCACATGATTTCTGCACGATTTAACAAGATACGATCATCTATTACAATTTTTACATTGGTAGCTCCATATACTGCTAGTATCAGAAGCTAAATATTATTATCCACAACGTATACTCAAAACTCAGAGACAAAACTCCGGAGCTCTTACGACGACGTACTGCCATCAATAATGCCACCCTTTTGGCAATGTATAAAAACGTAAAGTTTCCAATCATTCAGCCTGTGGAGCCTCATAATCGCAATAACGTAGATTGTGAAAGCCTGACCTTTTTGGTATTGTATCATGCCAGCCTTTTGGCAACATGTAAAAAATTAAAGTTTACACTCATTTGGTCGCGTGTCTGCAATGCAATCATTCTGTGGAGTATTATAATCACCATGACGCAGATTATAAAAGCATTACCTTTTTTGTATTGTATGAACGCCCAGAAGGTCCTTGTCTGCCTTGACGGAAGCCTCAACAAGCACCGCTGAAAAGTACCATAAAGACTCGGTAGCCTTTTTGACTGAGCAATGAACAATCAAACTGATCTTCTAACGTCAATTTGAGCCGAGAAGTCAGACTTTATATGTCGTTTTGCCACCACCCTCTGCATTGGGTAAAAATCGTCAGATTCTGAGACGGCCGAATTGCGTTTTCAATTTCTATTTACCGCGAAGAAAATAACAGAAGTATTGTTTTCGCTACCGCTAAGGACAAATTACGTTTGCACTTTGCCCAGGTTAAAGCCGTCATTACATCCTTTCAACTTCTATTTACCGCGGAGAAAATAACAGATGTATTATTTTCGCGACCACCAAGGACAAATTGCGTTTGCACTTTGCCCAGCAGGTTAAAGCCGTTATTATATCCTTCATAACGCAGATTTCTTGGACTCCTGTTTTGACCTGAATATCCCTGCTGATTGCGCATTTGCGAGTGCACAGGCCAAGTGTGAGGATTTTTGGATTACTTATGGGCTTGCGTTCCTTCTGTATGTTTGTCCTGCTAAAAGCCAATTCGATCTCACTCGCCCATTGAAAGCTCCCTAACATGAGCCGAAGATTTTAGCCAGAGCAACTAAAGCTCCTTGAGTCCTTCAGGCGATCTCAGATTGATTCGGTTGAGGACGAATGCTGAAATTTACTCTGAGTTGTTTGGATGATAATGAATTTCACTCATAAGAGCTTGTGTTCATAAAAGCATACGTAACGAATTGAAATTGTCGTCAGGCGGGAAAAGTCAGAAGCACTTATCTATTTGAAACATTTGCCATTATAATACAGCACTAAGTTGGGAAGATGAAGTTTTGCGAATAAAGAGGGTGATTTTTATCCAATGCAGCAAGTGCTCATTGGTTTTATGTTGATGGTATCGACCGTAGTAGTGAAATGTCACGGTCGGAATCTGATCTACGGTCCTACAACTGTGCACATTTAAAAAATATGTTAGGCTTTGAAATCAAAAAGAGGTGGAGAGGATGGAAGTCGAGCGGGGGGAAAATTCTAGTTGTTAATTTATTGAGATAAGAGACGTGCAGAGCTGAAAATTTGGATGCGAACGTGTGTATTGTGCAAAATACGAAAAATTTCATGTACAAATCTAATGTTTCACATATTGGATAAGGCTTTACAATCAGGCACGATATTTATGATGTCGGGACGAACACATATTGTTAGAGATAATGCGATCGATGATACAAATTGAAGGCAGAAAAGAACACTGAAAACCATCAAATTTATTAGAATATGAGACCACAAAGTTGAGAAGGCTGAAGACGCTACTGCAAGAATAACGAAATTTGTGAATACACACCAAATTGCACGAGCAGAAAGTCAAAAAATTCTGCATCGAAACAAATATCAGTACAGACCGAGGGAGCATACCTTCAGATAGAAGAATTGGACTCAATCTTGAAGGGGACTAGAAGGAGGCCGATTATACGTACGTTTTTGGCGAAAACTTATGTGTTATAAGGCAATAAAGTACACAGCCCTGGCAAACTAGCACGCATCAAATTTTGTTTCGAAACAATAACTCTGCTGGAGAAGATCTCTTTTACCATAGGTGAGAAGCTGCGAGACATGATCCGGAATTCATTTCCCGTGGGAGCTCCACGCTACCAACTCGCGGGGGTTGCGCCTTTGGGGAGTGACTGTGGTGACTGATGACACCATAAACAAGCCAGGATGAACTCCTTGGCACTGTGTTGGCATACAAGCTGGAGGGGTCCAAGGGTTGCACCGGTGGGGTCTAGCCAGTGCCCAGCAGGGCACACTGCTGCTTGGGGCTTGGCCTTTGTTGAGGTAGGCCAGCACCCTCCTCTATCGTATGCACGAGCTTGCGCAGTGGTGTTGTGCCCACAAGGAGGTGCAAGAGGTGCCCCTGGGGGTCGTGCCTGCCACCTGAGGTTGCTGACAGCAGACAAAGTTCGGGAGTATTGCAACGACAAACCCCAGGCTACGCATGGGCATGTGCAATTACAGTGACAGCACGTCAACCCCACCACGAGACCTATGCTGACTACGAATACGTTTATGCCATACTCACTCAACTACATTGCATGCAATCCAAAACCAAGACTTAGGTACTGTGCCAGTGGTATGGCCCTACAAGTTGATCCTGGCGCTGCCCCCCAGGTGAGGCCGCAAGCCAGGAGTAGAGCTGGGGGCTACCTATACCTAGGGAGCAAGGGCAATGACCTATTTGGTGCACCAACCTTAGTAGTTGCAAAGGTGGCCAAAGGTGCCATGGGCAGTGCAGCTGGAGCTGGGGTCGCAGCAACCCACACCAATGCAAAAGGCAATACCTGGGGGGGGGGGGGGGGGGGGCCACACCCCAACACAACCGGGGGGGGGGGGGGGGGAAACCCGCGGCAGGGGGGGGGGGGGGGGGGAACACAAAGAGGGGGGGGGGGGGGGTGGGGGGGGGGGGC
>Ga0115013_10000921_pt1 | contig 17377 bp, 12 predicted proteins | sample SouAtlMetagenome_2_FD_88686 | JGI IMG/M metagenome (GOLD analysis project Ga0115013, IMG submission 88686) | Marine eukaryotic phytoplankton communities from Atlantic Ocean - South Atlantic ANT15 Metagenome | ecosystem: Environmental > Aquatic > Marine > Oceanic | place: South Atlantic Ocean...
CTAATTCTTTACAATAAACTTGTGCTCTTTTGTGCTCGTATTTCCGAGCATATCTTCTGCTATAACCTCAACCTCATAGACCTTCGACTCGGTAAAGGTGTCTCTCTCAGAGATATCTAGTGTACGTGGGCTGGAGTATTCTGTCATCGGACCCCCATCAATAGAGTATTTGATGCTTTTGGTACCTGTTTTCTCATCGGTTGCGCCGATGAACATCCGTACGTAGTTTGGATAAACGGGTAAGTCATCCTCTGTGCCGATATTATCCAAACTGAAGTTGATAAAGATCTCTGGTGGGCTGTTGTCTACATACACCCGGCTGGTTTTGTTCTCTTCTTGGTTGTTGACCATGTCTACAGAACTAAACACAATTTCTTTATGACCCTCTGTTGGAATCGTAAATTCATTACCCGCTTGCACTTCGTTATTCACAGTCGTGGTGGTTGACTGCACCCCACTATGCTTGTCGCGTGGGATAATCGTAATCGGTGTAGTTTGATTGATAAATAAAGTGTCTCTTGTAAAAAACTGTGGCTTGCCGTAGTCTATTGATGTGTTGGGTGCTTTGTTATCCATATAGAAGGTTCTGGTTTCTTTTTCTTCAACATTGCGTACATTGTCTTCACTATTGTAAGTAATCGAATGCAAACCAAGCTCGTTGGGCAAGCTAAAGGCAGTGTTATAGGTCTGCACCTCTTGTTTGTTGATTGAAAAACTCGTTTTGGCAACACCAGCTTTGTTGTCTGTTGCTGGTAGCTCAAAGGTCGTTCTGGAAGAAACATAGTAATATGTTGCCTCATGCTGATCTCCAATGACGACTAGCTGCGTTTCTGGATTGATTTTGTCGAGATAAAACATCAACTCTTTCATACTCTCTTCATTCTCCACATTGTCGTCTGAGTAGAATCGCAAAGTGTGGAGGCCATCCGAAAGACCCGATAGGTCGATTGGACTGCCATATACGCGCTGTGACATCTCATCAATGGTGTAATAAGTGCCCTTGACTCCAGAGAGGTTGTCTGTTGACTCCAAACCAATGTTGAAGGATGGGCCTAAAATGTTGTCTCCATACACATCCGAAAGTGTGTAGTTCGACACAGGCGGTGTGAGATCCAATACAAATGATGATATCTTCGTATCTTCTGTATTGCCCACATTATCTACAGAAAAATAGTAGATTTTGTTCTCCCCTTCTGTTGTAACATCCAGTGGATACTCGTAAGGCGTATAATCCGAATCATGGCTTTTGAAAGTGGATTGTATGCCTGAGATCCGATCTATACTCGATAGACTATAGCTAAGCCCTTTGCCGTAGTAATCTACGTCTTGACTCGTGTAACTTGGTGCACCACTAAATGTAATTGCTGAAATTGGTGCAATCCCATCGGCACGCACAGGAAATAAAACCTCCCGCTTGGGGGATGCGATCTTTTTGGTCTCTGGATCAACCGCCCACTTCGACCGAATATAGTTTACACCATTGGTATCAAAATACATCGGAGAACCATCTGATGGGTTATCAGGCGTGTCTAAAACAATCGGATCTGAACCATCTGGACTGGTAGAAATAGAAAGGTAGATTGGCAGTGATTTGTTGGCATAAATCTTACCGTCATTTTGATAAAAAACAGATTCGAAAACAGGCTTTGTGGGCTCTTGAGCGTATGTGAAAAATGCTAGTAGAAAGAATGTGAAGAGTTGTGTGTGTCGCATGGTTGCAGTTGTTTTTAATTTTTGGTTGTAATGAAATCGAAAATTACATTTACTTATTCATATTCCAAATGGGAGGGGATATCACTAGACCGCAATCAACAATGTGAAAGCACGACCATTGTCAAACTTACAATGAGGAACACCCAGAAAAATAAAAATTTGATTTTCATTTTTTACTTATTAATATCAAATATTTTAAAATTTATTTAAAATAGACTAATTTTATTTTTTAAACAAATTGTCTCTTTTGAAATATATAATATCTATCCTCTCCCTCGGTTTTTTTGTTTTTGGGTCAGGACAAGACTATGACTATGAATTGGTTAGTGTCGATTCAGAAAAAATATATAATACAATCATTAAAGATGAGGGGTCTTTGTTTTTCGGTACAAATCAAGGAGTTTATAAACTCGAAAAGGGAATCCGTCTCGTTGAATACAACCCGTCTATCAAAGGTCCGATTACAACCAATTTAAAGCGAGAGACGCTTCGCATTTCTTTTACAAGTGCTCCAAAAAACATCCCCATCGGAGAGTTTGGTAGCTCGATCACTTCTATTCAATCCTTTCAAAATTATGTGTATGTGATTTCGAGAGGAAAGCTCTTGATTTTTAAAAATAAGCTGTATTCATTCTCTCCCTATGAGAGTGTTCGCAGTATCACAAAAAGCTACATCGGAAGTTATAATGGAATTTTCCAAAGGGGTGAAGTACTCACCTATCCGACATATACGAATGGACAAATCAAAGAATACGATGACATTACTTTTATCTGTTATGATGGTATATTTGCCATTCGAGGGGATCAGCAAGACATCCTATACGATGCTCCCGCGGGAAATCGAATTTATGGAGCTATTGAAAATATCTTCAAATTGCAAAACGGAAATTATGTGGTCGTTTCAGATCTGGGTTTATACCTATATAATTTAGAAGAGAATTTGTTTCAAATGATTTATGACGGGCTTGATGGTCCGATCATTCCCTTACGAGTTACTTTTCGAGATGGTTTTGAGTTTAAACCGGGTTTTTGGTTTGGACAAAATAACACCCTGTACAAAATCAATCTATCAACTTATCAAGTCTCGACCATTCAAACATTTGACGCCGAAATCGTGGACATGGTTTCGGAAAGAGACATCTATTATGTCCTTACAAGTGATCAGAAAATTACGAGTCTCTACTCAGACAACCATCGGACTTTTGTTGTGAATAAAATCCCCTTAGCAGCCACATTCCATACCCTTGAACATAAAAGAAATTACCTGTTTATCAGTGGAAATAATGGTCTTTCGATTTATGATCTTTCAGAAAATCAATTGCACAACAATGTGGTTATAGATGAGTTTAATCGAGGTGCTGTATTCAAAACAGACAACTCCATTTCGCTTGGGGGCATCCATGGGGTTTATCGGTTTGAAAACATCGACTTATTGGTCGACTCCATTTCTACAGATTTTGTGGTAAATGAGCTCGACTATCGCAGCGATACTGTTCTTATCCTTATCGTCATTCTTTTGGGGTTTGTTATTTTAATCTATGTGTTTAAAAACAGACGTAGAAGTTACAACAATCAAGAAATGGTGCTCGCGATCCAAAAGTATATCAATGGAAATCTCAATAAAGTTGATGTTGTAGCGATTTCTGAGAAATTCAATATCGACAACAATTTACTTTACCACCTTGATGCTGATTTTAAGCCTGGTGACTACATCAAGCAGAAAAGAAAGGAAAAAGCGGCTGAACTCATTGCAAAGGGGTTTCCAATCGAAAAGATTGCTAAGGTAACTGGCTACTCTGTTTCCTATTTAAAACGTTATTTTTAAAGCGCTAACAAACACGCTACTTCTTATTTTTAAATTGGTTGCCTTTGTGTATCAAAAAAGGTAATGGTAACAACTGAATGGCAATCCAGACCCATATCGCATACTGCTCGTCTGTCATGAAAAGCAAGACAAAGTAGATCAGGGTTCCATAAACCCCTAGGTAATAAAAAAAGGATTTAAAGAATCTGAGATAACCCTTTAGGTCAAATTTTTCTTGCTCTGCCTTTGACATGGTATTATAGCCTGACAACCAAGTCTTTGCATTGTTTTCATTAATAAAGCAAAGGGCAAACATATAAACTAGCCCTGTGCCAATAACCGTAAGTGGAACTGCGATCATAAGAAAAGAGCGCATTCAATTGAAAAGAACGCGCTTTGCCTTATTTTTTAGATTTCTCCTTTTTTCCACCCATATGCTAATGCAATGACAGGAATTGTACCAAGTAGCATTACTGGAACTGGTGGATGTGCACTGCCCATTGCCAAATTGACCCAATCCGGAAGGACCCAGCCTAAGTGAACGATTAACAATAGCATCGCTGCTGTTTTGGCTGCCTCCAAAACTGTTATCTTTACTGACGCAGCAACCGCAATGACCAATGCAGTAGCGATAAAAGTAAACACAAAATGGAATAGGTCGGATATTTCTTTTGCCAGTTCATTTTCTGCCATGCCTGAAAATTGACTATATACCATTTCTTCCTTCATTGCAGGGATAAACATCATCAAAAAAAGTGGTGCGATTGCGAGTATATCAATGACAAGGGTTATTGTAAAAAGTGTTTTTAGTTTCTTCATTCTTGTTTTTTTTTTAAAAATACAAATTTTAAAAAATGTGGATGTAATATTAATTGTAGATTCGCTATAACATGAAACCGTTAAAACGAAAATATAGCTTTTCCAATTTTGAAGAGGCAATTGCATTTATTGATCGTGTTGCGTCAATTTTTAGTCGGGAAAACCACCATCCCAAAATCACCAACTTTTACAATACCGTTGAGTTTGCATATTTCACAACCTCTGCAAACAATTCGATAACAGAACTCGATCATAAGATTGCGAATGAAGTGGAGGTCATCTACCAAACGTTGACTCCCCAATCCTAATCCCCAGCAATTGGACTGTCAAATATGCATACCCCTAACTCCGCCCAAAGCAATATAAACAGCACAATGACAAATAGAATATAAACCCATTTTTGCCGATTTGGAAGGGATCGTAGAATGAGTCGAATGGTGACACTGAGAGCAAGAAGAAGCACCACCACAATACAAAAATCTAGCAAAGATCAATTGACTTGATCTGACCAAATCATCGCCAAAGCGGGAATAAGTAATAACAATAGAGTTGATAAAAGACGAAGGCGTGATGGATTCATGATTGATCTTCGATTGACAAAGCGCTATAAATATCGCACAACTTTAGATGATTAAAAACCTCATAATCAGAGGGTTTTGTTGTTTTAAATTTATGGCAGGCAAAAAATGAAAAAGATTATGCTGCTTTAAGTCTGTTATCAATGAAGAAAAGGATCCAATATACTCCCTTATTGTAGGAGTTTGTTTAAAACTGACAAAGTAAATTATGATTGAGTGTGCTGAGGTGCCATTTATGACTGATGATGTGGCACATTTGTTTCAAAATCTAAATCATGTATCGATTTAACACGAACATAAGTTAATAACAAACGCTATTGAAATTTTATACGGGCTCATATCTCCATAGTCCTAACTGGTATTTAATAAAGAAGGTGCTTCTTCTTATTAGTTCTCCAACCAGCTTGTGATTTATATTTAACAATATATACTTTTAAGTCACTTTGAGATTCATATTCTACAAAAATAATTTTCTTGTCAGACTTTGAGGAATAATCTACAAAATACCACAAACCCTCATTCCCTTTTGCTTGAGAGGGGTAATCTGCCATATAAACTTTTAAATCACTTTGTGATTCATATTTAACGATATATACTTTAATATCAGCTTGAGAGACGTATTCAACTGTAAAAAATTTTTAAGAAAAAGCACTTACATAAATCAGTAGAAAAAAAATAATCCTAAACATGTTGATTAAGAGTTGAAAAAAACAACATGTGAAAAAAAGTTATATAATATACATAAGAATCATGAAGTAATGTAGAGTTGAGCCAGTCAAAACAAATAAATGCCAGATTGAATGGAAATATTTTATCTTATCAAAAACGTAAAATACAACTCCAATTGTATACGATATACCGCCTAAAATTAACAAGAATTTAGCATTGATGTTTAAGACTTCAAACAAGGAGTTAATATCAAAAACAATCAACCACCCCATTAATAAGTACAATAAAAGGGATAAAGATTGAAGTTTTCCTGTATAAAAGAGTTTTTTTAAAGTTCCAATTAATGACAAGACCAATATGGTAAAGAAAATATAAATTCCAGTTGAGTGATATAAAGTGATTAAACAAACAGGCCCGTAAGTACCAAGAATCAAATAATATATACTAATGTGATCGAAAATCTGAAATCTCTTTTTCAGATTGTGATTAATTGTGAAGTGATAGATAGTTGAGGATGAATAAACAAATAATAATCCAAAAGAGAACAATAGAATTGAATATGCGCTTAAGCTTGAAAGGTTGTTGTCAAAATAGAATAAAAAAGGAATCCCTGAAATCGATAAAACAACTCCTACCAAATGGGTAAGCCCGTTCCAAAGCTCTTCATTTTTATAATCTTTTAAACTGACAAATTCCATTACAAAAAAATATAATTATACAAACTCCATAATTTTAAAAAGATAAAAAATAAATCATTGTGATGGTCTTAAAAGTAGAGTTAGTTTGAAATAAAAATCTTCACACAGAGAGGGGGGTGTAAAGTGTAGTCTAAGTCAGAGAGGTCGAACTATTTTGGAGAGGATTTACCCGCCCTTTAAATTCAAGAAATTATTAGTACACTAAATTCTGTTGTTTTCGAAACAACCACCCGAATTTATAAACAGCTTTTGAAAAATATTTTGAAAACAAAAACCCTCATTAGGAGGGTTTTATCAATTTTGTGTTGTTTATACTAAGTCATATTGTCTATAAAAATAATTCGATTACTCCATCATTGCAGCAGCTTGTGCTGCTTCAATGCTTGCAACCATTTGGCTGGTATCATACATATGATATTCTGCCGCGATTTTCCCATCATCGCCCCACATAAAACTAATATGTGCAGGCAAGTTGATGGTTTCGCCTGTGAGTTTACTTGTTGCTACCCAATTAAACCATGTTTGCGTAACAGTTACTGCATCATATGCATCGCCGCCAGGATAACTGGTGGTTTCTACCCAAGAACCTATGTCTTGTTTGCTGCCCCATTGCATCTCAATAGAAAAAGTGTCATGTTGAGCTCCTAAAAGTCCAACAAGGTCATCTAAAGAAATGGCCTCATTACTGTTTAAAAAAACCTGTAGTTCTGGAGACCAGAGGGATTTTAATCCGTCCATATCGTTGTTGAGATAATGCTGAAAATGCTGTCTTATGGCACTAGACTTATCATCATCAAAATTCACGACTACTCCACTGTTTGTACACCCCAATATGATCAGGGATATAAGTATTACTGTAATTTGCTTCATTGTTAAATTTATTATTATAAATATACTAATTGTTTAATTAACTAAAAGTTAAATTTAATTAAGTAACAATTTCTAAATTAACCCTCTCAAAACTTTTTTATCCAAAACCTTCTCTGCTGATTTACAAGGTTTTAAATAATCACTAAACATTTGACTTTTATTTTTTAGTGACTCTAAATTTATAATATTATGTTATTAATTATTGCATGTTTGAACATTACAGTAACATGATCGCTTATACAGTTTTTAAGTGTTTGTCTTCCAACAACAAGTGCCATATTTCAGTTATTATTTGATATTAATCCCATGTAATTTGTTGAAATTATTTAATTTAGATTGTTTTAGACATATTATTACAATCTCTAATTTTTTTTATTTTAAATATGCTCTTTTTAAAAAAATTAATAATTGTATTATTAAGCTTTACTGCCAATTTCTGTTTGGGACAACTCGATGATAAGCGTATCCCATTTATTCACAATATTCCTTTTTCAGATTTCACCTCAGAAGATGTTAATAAAATCGATAAAAATAAATCCGGAATATTCTTCATGGCCACTCACTCAGGTCTAGTAGAAACAGATGGAAAAAATCATATCAAATATGATTTTGGCAAGCAGACAAATTTAGAAGATATATATGTGCAGAGTGATTCTCTGATTTACTCTTGTGGTTATGGAGGTTTTGGGAAATGGATTCGCTCTGATTTAGGAGAATATACCTATCATCCGATCTACTACAAAGAACCCAATTCGAGTGATTATACTCAACCCATTTTTTCAAATATTTTGCCTTACAAAGATAAAATTGTGTTTCATGCCCATGACCAATTGTATTTTTACGATCCCTCAGATAATTCATATAACATTGAGAAAGCACCAGATTATTTATGGAAATTATTTCTAGTTAATGATAAGTTATTTGCTGGAAATTACAGTGGTGACATCTTTACATACGAAAACCAAGCCTTTACTCAAGTATTATCTTTGGGCTTAAATAGTACTAGTGTTGTCTTCTTTGATTCGTTTAGAGAAAATGACAAATTATTAATCACTGAAAACGGTAAGTTGTTTACTCTTCAAGAATCTGGGCGCCTAGTAAGCGAAAAAATATTAAAAAATATAAATGTTAAATCTGCTGTAATTCTTGACTCAAATCAAATTGTAATCGGAACAGAAAGGAATGGTATTATTATTTTAAATGATCAATTTGAATTTCTTGATAATATTACAAATGAAAAAGGTCTGTCAAGTAATTCAATAAAATCTTTATTTATTGATTCGAAAAATATTTGGGTAACAACAGATTTAAGTACAGATATTATTATAGAAAACATTTCATCAGTTTTGTTTGAATCAGGCTCTTTGGGATCGAGTAATGACTACCACTTAGCTGGAAATACGTTGTTAAAAGCGACTGATACAGGTTTATATGAAATGGATCTAACAGTTGCAAATTCTAATTTTTCTTTAATACCAGGGAGCGAAGGAGTTAATTGGGACATAGAACAAGTTGATGATTATATTTTTATAGGGCTCGAAAAAGGAATATTTACTTATCAAAATGGTAGATTCCAAGTATTTCATTTATCATTAGGAGTTTGGAATTTTAGACAACATCCTAGAGATAAAAATGTAATATTTTGCGGAACCTACAATGGGATATTAATATTAAAGCGAAAAGAAGAAAAATGGTATTTTAATAATAGTCTGGATGGTTTTTGGGATTCTTCAAGATTTATGGAGTTTGATAAATCTAACCTATGGGTTTGCCATCCTGCAAAAGGGTTTTTCTTAATGACACTCTCTGAGAACTTTGAAGAAATCGAATCATTTGTGTTTTATGACCAATTCAAGGGTGATAAAAATAATTCCTACAGTTACTTCTACTAGATAAATGATGAGCTAGTATTTTATAACTCGCGGTCTTTTTATAAGTAGGAATACTCAGGTGAACATGTTTTTGAATCTAAAAAATACAATTCGATTTTTTCCAAATTAGAAAATTTTGAGTCCTTTAATACTTTTGATAATCACATCCTTTTTACTACATCTGGGCGCCTAGGAATACTACATGATTCAGACTCTGTACCAAAAATTAATTTATCATCTTTTGGTAGTAAATTAATCGATTCAAAGGGAGACTTTTCAAAGCTATCTAACATTAGAGACAAATACTATATTGTTAACACAAATAACAGAACACTAGTATATGATATTGAAAATGAGAATGAAAAACAAAAACTAAATAATACAAAAGATGTCCCTAAACCCATTGTAAATAGAATATATAATAAGGGCATGTCCTTTAAAAAACTACTTAATTGGAATCAAAGTGGTCAACAGAGTATTTCTTTTGAAGCCAATACAATTGAGTTTGATTTTTTTATTTCGAATAATATTTATAACCCACATCAAGTTGTAGAATGGAAGATGCAAGAGGACAGTATTTGGAATATTTTACCTGAACAAAACAAATTGACTTTATCTAGTTTAAGTACTGATAAATATAATCTTCAGATTCGGACAAATGATTTGCAAGGGAATCATTCAGAGATGCTGATGTATTCATTTAAAGTTTTACCTGCTTGGTATTTCTCCAGCGCAGCTATCGTTATATATTTTATACTCATCGCATTAGGGTTTTATATTTTAATTTATGTTTATAACATAAATGCTGAAAAGCAATTTCTTAAAATTAAGCGTGAAAAATTAAAATTAGAAGTTGAGAAAAAAAGCAATGAATTGGCTTTTCAGGCATACACTAATATTCAAAAAAATAAACTTTTATCAACTTTAAAAGAATACATTTTTAGTTCAAATAACACAAATAAAAAAGAGGGTCTCCCCTCAAATGTTCGTGACATTGTCAATAAAATTGAACGACAGTTTAGAGAGTCCAATGACTGGGTAAAATTCGATTTTCACTTCAAAAAAGCAAATCCAGATTTCTTTCGAAAACTAAATAAGTTACACCCTAATCTTAACGCTAACGATAAACGGATTTGTGCGTTTATCAAAATGCAAATGCCCACTAAGCAAATGGCAGAATTTTTAGGCATTAACGTCAAGAGCTTGGAAATGACACGTTATCGTTTACGCAAAAAACTTGCATTAAAAGACAGATCGGATTTAAATCAATATTTAAACAATTTATAATTTTGTAGGGTTTTTGTAGAACTTAGAATTAATATGTAGTATCTAATTAGGGTGAGTTTTTTTTTAAAGTAATTATATATTTTTACTTTTACTTGATGAAAAACAAATTTTACCTCCATGTTCTTACTCTGTTTTTGTTTAGTTTTCATTACATACTTTCTCAGGGTCACTTAGTTTCTGGAACAATTGTAGATGAGAGTGGCACATCACTTCCTGGTGTTACTGTCGTCGAGGAAAACACAACCAATGGAGCTGTCTCTGATCTTGATGGAAACTATGTTTTAACCACAAGTTCTCCAGAAAGTTCTCTTGTTTTTTATTACTTAGGATTTGATACACAAACAATTGCAGTTAGTGGCCGTCGCTATCTAGATATTATTTTAAATGAAAATGTCGAAAGTCTTGAGGAAGTTCAAGTCGTTGCCTTTCAAAAGCAAAGGAAAAACAGTGTTATTGGATCGATTAATACAATCAAACCTGCTGAGCTTAAACAGCCGAGCTCTAACTTAACCGGTTCGTTTGCAGGTCGTCTTGCGGGTGTAATTTCATACCAACGATCGGGTGAGCCAGGTGCAGATAATGCAGAATTTTTTATACGAGGAATTACTTCATTTGGGACGTCAAATAGCCCTCTCATTCTTATTGACGGACTCGAAGTAAGTTCGTATGATCTTGCTCGTGTTGAGCCAGACAATATTGCGAGTTTTTCGATTATGAAAGATGCCACAGCTACTTCCTTGTACGGAGCAAGGGGTGCGAATGGCGTGATACTTGTAACTACCAAAGAGGGTGTCAAAGGGAAGTCAAAAATTTCTTTCCGTTATGAAGTTGCACAATCCTCACCCTCACAAACCCCTGAGTTTTTAGATGGGGTGGACTATATGGAGCTTTATAATCGCGCATTGAGATTGCGAGACCCCTCAGCGCCTTTAGCTTTTAGTAAGAATAAAATTGAATCTACACGAAACGGACTTGATCCAGAAATCTATCCAAACATCAATTGGTATGATGAATTATTTAAAGATTATACTTTAAATAGAAAATTAAATTTAAACGTAAATGGTGGTGGTGATGTTGCTCAATATTACCTGTCTGCATCTCATAACAATGACACTGGGCTACTGAAAGTTGATCCCCTAAACAACTTTAACAATAACATCGATATTAATCTGTCCAATCTTCGGGCCAATATCAATATCGATTTGACCAAAACAACTGAGATAGCTGTTAAGTTCAATTCATTATTTGAACGTTACAATGGTCCGATATCTGATGCTGGTGGTATTTTTGGGATGGTTGCACAGGCAAGTCCAGTCAACTTTCCAAAATTCTACACCTTTGATAAAGAGTCAAATCAAAAGTTTAACCATACTTTATTTGGCAATAAAGGGAATGGCGGTTATGTCAACCCCTATGCGGAAATGGTTCGAGGCTACAAAAATCGATTTACTTCAACAATCTTATCACAAGTCCAAATCGAACAAGATTTAAGCTTTATTACACAAGGACTTTCTTTACGTGCATTAGCTGCCATTAAAAGCTACTCGTCTACTGAAAACAGAAGGAGCTTTACTCCTTTTTTCTACGGTGTTTCGGAAGTTCAAACCGAGTCAGGAATTGAAAATAAGCTATATCAAATTCAAGAAGGAACGGAATATTTAAACGAGAATCAGACAGATAACTATGTAAACAGCAATTACTATTATGAGTTTGTTTCTCAATATGACCGTTTGTTTGCTGACAAACACCAAATTGGTGGATTAATTGTTTTTAATTTTAGTGAGTCCTTAAATACCATTTCGGGGGGGTCTGCTCTTGCAAATCTTCCCTCAAGAAATATGGGTTTATCTGGGCGAGCAACTTATGGTTATGACGATCGATATTTTGTAGAGGCAAATTTTGGGTATAATGGATCTGAAAAGTTTGCAGAGAACAATCGATATGGTTTTTTCCCTTCAGCTGGAGTAGGATGGATCGTTTCTAATGAATCATTTTTCACAAAGACCTTTCCATCAATTTCATTACTTAAACTAAAATATACTTATGGGCTCGTTGGAAATGACAATATTGCCGCAGCCAGTGATCGGTTTTTTTATCTATCTGATGTGAATCTCAACGACGGGGGACGAGGATATGCTTGGGGTGAGGACTATGGGAACTATTATAATGGTTACAATATCAATCGCTACTCTAACCCCAATGTTACTTGGGAAGTTGCTAAAAAAACCAATTATGGACTCGAACTGGAGTTGTTGAATGCGCTTGTGATTCAAGTTGATTATTTTACTGAAAAGCGAGAAAAAATTTATGAATCCCGCCCCGTTTTTCCAGAAACAGCTGGGCTCACTACAGTAGTTAGCAGCAATACTGGTAAAGTCAAATCCAGTGGTGTCGATGTTGCTGTAGATTATAACAAATCGTTTTCGAATGGATTTTTTATTACGGCAAGAGGAACATTTACTTATGCAACAAACGAGGTTGTTGTCCGAAATGAGCCTCAATACCCATACGATTATTTAAGTGCTGTTGGTTATCACACCAATCAACCGAGGGGTTATATTGCGGAACGATTATTTGTTGATCAAGCAGATATTGACAATTCACCAGAACAATTTAATGGTTTGTCTGGAAATCAGAATACTTATCTCCCTGGAGATATCAAATACAAAGATGTTAATGAAGACGGTAAAATCAATGAATTAGATCGCGTGCCTATTGGTGATCCATTTGTACCAGAAATAATCTATGGATTTGGTGCTTCAATCGGTTATAAGGGAGTTGATTTTTCCTTCTTTTTTCAGGGAGCCTCCAAGTCTTCTTTCTTTATCAACCCCGATAATATAGCCCCATTCATCAACGAACGCAATGCGTTGAGTGTGGTTACCGAAAATAACTGGACCGAGAACAATCCTGATCCTTATGCCTTTTGGCCTCGATTATCTACTGAAATCATAGACAATAATAATCATGACTCCACTTGGTGGCTTGCTAGTGGTTCATTTATCCGATTAAAAAATGTCGAATTAGGATACACCCTTCCAGATTCTTTATTCAAAACCAACTCTGTTGATACAAGGTTGTATTTGAGTGGTTTGAACTTACTAAATATAAGTTCCTTTGATTTATGGGATAGTGAGATGGGAGGAAACGGACTAGGATATCCGCCTCAACGTGTAATAAATGTTGGATTACAGCTAAACTTTTAATTATGAAGAATTTATGTAAACCTCTTTTCGGATTAGCGATTCTTTTCAGCTTTTTAGGTTGTAACGATTATTTGGATATCGTACCAGACCGAACGCAAGAAGTGTCCTTGATGTTTGAACGTAAGGATGCGGCTTACACAGCGCTAGCAACTTGTTATAGTTACCTTCCGCAAAACGATGATTTATATGGGACTTTCGCACTGGCTAGTGATGAAATCACGACGCCCTTTGCAAAAGAACCAAACTCGATTAAACTCATGAAGGGAGAACAAAATGCAGATGATCCCATTATGACTTTTTGGAGTGGTTATGGCGGTGGTAAATATCAAGGATCTCTTTGGGATGGCATCCGCAGTTGCAACTTATTAATCGATAACATCGATAGTGTTGTTGATATGGATCAAGAGGAGAAAAACAGTTGGGCTGCTGAAGCCAAGCTACTCAAGGCATATTATCACTTTCTATTGGCTATTCATTATGGTCCAATTCCAATTGCGGACTCCAATTTATCTATAGATTCTTCAGATGAAGAACTTCGTGTTTTTCGGGAGTCTGTTGATAATGTTTTTGCCTATATCCTACAAACAATCGATAATGCTGTCATTGATTTACCAGAACGTGTTATAACAACCAATGATTTGGGTCGAATGGATCAAGTCATTGCACATGCCATCAAATCAAAGGTTACTCTATATTCGGCAAGTCCTCTTTTTAATGGAAACTCAGAGCTTTACAGTGATTTTCTAGATCATCAAGCAAATCCATTTTTCAATCAAAATGTAGATGCCTCAAAATGGGAAGTTGCTGCGTCTGTCGCTGATGAGGCAATTAAAGCCGCATTGTCTCAAGGCGCATCGATTTATAATTTCAATGAGATACCGAATCCATATGATGTTAACAATTTTGAAGATGATTTTTATCAAACGCTCTACGATCTTAAATTTTCGATTACTGATAAGTGGAATTCAGAGCTATTATGGGGAGATTCCAATCCAGTAAATAGTTGGTGGAGAATCCAATCTGGTGCATTGATGAAAAACCCAACTGCATCATCAGTTGAAGCTGCTTGGCAATGGCTATCACCAACGCTACGTATGGCTGAGTTGTTTTACACAAAAAATGGACTTCCGATAGATGAGGATTTGGATTTTGACTATGATAATCGATATGAAGTTGTGCGTGTTGAAAGTGATCAAAGCCAATATGCCAGACCATTTAATAGAACGGTCCGTTTACATTTAAATCGAGAACCTCGTTTTTATTCTTCATTAGGATTCGATACCGGACAGTATCGTGCTTGGGGGGAGCTCTGGAATCTACGTATGCGTAAAGGACAAACCCATGGAAGGATTGCACAAACAAGTGATTATTTAATCACAGGTTATGCTTTAAAAAAATTAGTTCATCCAGACTCAGAGGGTGACACATATGACAAGGTTGTGCGCTACCCTTGGCCGAATAGTCGTTTAGCGGAGCTCTATCTCAACTATGCTGAAGCCATGAATGAGGCCTATGGACCAAGCCAAGAAGTTTATGATGCATTAAATGTTGTACGAGAGCGGGCAGGCATTCCACATATAGAAACCATTTGGAGTGACGCAACAATTGTTAAAACACCAAACAAGCACACGACTAAAGACGGATTGCGAGAAATCATTCAACAGGAGCGAATGATCGAGCTTGCCTTTGAGGGGCACCGCTATATCGACATCCGCAGATGGAAACTTGCAGATGAATACTTTAATACGCCTGTTTTTGGATGGTCTGTAGATGAAAGTACAGAGGCTGCGTTTTACCAGACTAAACAAGTCGGCGTTCGATCCTTTTTAAGCCCAAGAGATTATCTGCACCCGATTAAAACGAGCGAGTTAACAACAAATCCAAACCTAATTCAAAACCCAAATTGGTAATGAAAACACACTCAAAAATCCAATTAATTTTTAAGAATTTAAGATCTGTTTTGCCTATTATTGGCCTCATTCTCGTGGGATGTGAGGAGTCCAATAGTGGAGACACAACCCCTCCAGGAGAGCTAACAGTTGTTTCAACCACACCCACAAATGGCGGTGGAATTATTACATACGACTTGCCACAAGATGATGATATTCTGTTTGTACGAGCCGATTACACAAATGCCCAAGGGGAGGATGTTTTTCGGGTATCAAGTAAAAGTAATAATCACATTGAAATTTCAGGTATGGTTGAAGCCGAACCAGTTGATATATCATTGCGCGTTGTTGATGAAAACGAAAATGAATCAAATAGCGTTATCGTCTCACTTACTCCTGAACGTTCTTTTATTTACGAAATTCTTGAGAATATATCATTGGTAGAAGACCTAGGAGGAGTTCGTGTGTATTGGGAAAATCAAGTTGAAAAAATTGTTTTTATCTATTTCTATATTGAAGTTGATGGAGAAGAGGAAGTCCGCATATTGTCTTCAAGCTTAAAAACAAACTCTCAATTTATTCGAGGGCTAGCTGCAGTACCAACAAATATCTCAGTTAAAGTTGAAGATTTTGATGGTAACACCACTTCAATTTCGGAACTCGGAGAATATACGCCCCTATTTGAAGAGAAAATTGAAAAAAGTACGTGGTCGCTAATTAGCAACCTTTCCATCAATGGAAATGCTTACGAAGGAAAAACTGTAAACTTTTGGGACGATGTTGTTGATACTGCAGCAACGAATTCTGACAATAGCTATTTTATCATTAACCGTAGTGATAACGGAGGTGTATTGCGCTGGCCTCTTGACATTGTAATTGATTTAAACAAAACCGTAAAAATAAACCGTTTTAAAGTCTGGCAGCGTGCATATTGGTACAATGGCCCTGATGCAACAACGCCTTATTATTATCAAGAGGAAAACCTTAGGGAATTTGATTTGTTTGTCAGCAACGATAAAATCGAATGGGAGTTGTTAGGTTCTTTTGATATTGGAGATCCGAAAAATAGTGATGGGGAAATTCCAGCTGAGAAAATAGAGGAAGCTGCATCTGGCCATGATTTTAACCTAGATGAAATCTCACCAAATTTCCGCTATTTAAAGTTCAGTATCCGATCCAATTATGGTAGTGATTCGTTTACACACGGATCAGAGATTTCAATCTTCGGAAGAGACAACTTATAGTTTACGCATGTTTTTATTTTTTATTATTTCGTTTTTATTTACAATCCCTAATGATTCGATACAAGTCACATCTAATATTCATGTCTATACAACTGAAAGTCAATCAAATATCAAATTAGCACGATCCAATGCAGCCCCGATATTTACCTCTATTCAACAGCCAAAAGAAGTTCATTCTGGGATTTTTGTAAACCCTAAAATCACTTTTCAAACTTTTGTAGGAATTGGAGCAGCCCTTACTGATGCAGCAGCAGAAACATTTTATAAACTTGATAAAGATCAGCAGGAACTTTTCTTAGAATCCTACTTTTCTAGAGATAAGGGGATTGGCTACACGTTAGCTAGAACCATTATTCACAGTTGTGATTTTTCCTCTGAAAGCTATACCTACATTGAAGAGGGGGATGAATCTCTAGAAACATTTTCTATTGAAAGAGATTTAAAGTATAGAATACCATTTACCAAGAGGGTTTTAGATGCAGCTACTAAAGATATTGTTGTTTATGCGAGTCCATGGAGTCCACCTGCCTTTATGAAAACAAATGGTAACATGCTGTTTGGAGGTAAACTAAAAAAAGAATACTACCCAGCATGGGCAAATTATTTTGCAAAGTTTATTAAAGCTTATGAAAAAGAGGGGATTCCAATTTGGGGAATGACCATACAGAACGAACCCATGGCTGTTCAGCGTTGGGAGTCGTGTATTTATACTGCTGAAGAAGAACGTGA
>Ga0115013_10000922_pt1 | contig 17361 bp, 12 predicted proteins | sample SouAtlMetagenome_2_FD_88686 | JGI IMG/M metagenome (GOLD analysis project Ga0115013, IMG submission 88686) | Marine eukaryotic phytoplankton communities from Atlantic Ocean - South Atlantic ANT15 Metagenome | ecosystem: Environmental > Aquatic > Marine > Oceanic | place: South Atlantic Ocean...
AGAATACAATGCATACTGAGATTAATTGTTCAGCTCTATTCGGACAATTTACGAATAACTCACATCAGTTGTGAAATGAGAGCCACGCCCCGTGTAACGGACAGGTTGTAGGAATGAGAATGCTTCAACCGCATGATGGTATTTCAGCGCAACTTTATTAAGGACACCTTAGACAATGTCGATCACTGTTTCTTCCTAAAAGAAGATATAAACCAACACTGGTTTATTTTCAGAAGAATCCAGTGATCCCGGAAATCGGTCATAGTTATTCACAGAACGGCGGTATCATCTGATCGTCTGCTCAATATAGAAATAGAATTGCAACCAATAACTCCAAATGAATTCGAAAGAGGAGTATTGAAATAGTGGGGTGTGTGGTAGATGGATATCTGCTTCATCGTGACCATTCAAGGCAAGAGAATCATTTTCTCACGGGAACACGTTAACGTTAATAAGGCTCTTCTATTTCAAATGATAATATTTAATTTAATTTCCCTTCAAAAATTCCCTAAGCACGTAGACCTATCTAATCTATATTTCAATCACTGTCGTCGTCGGATTCTTCCTCACTACTACTAGAATCGCTAAGATTCATCGTCGTTGCTACCACTGGCCGAGATGTTCTTCGCTCAAGGCTTGAAGAACGGCCAGGTGGTGGTGGACGATTATCAGGTTGCTTTCTAGCAGAATCCTTCTTTTTATCCGCAGTAGTTTGTTTCTGGTCAGCAACACCGCCACTATCGTTCTTGACTTTTTCGCTTTCTTCTGATTTTTGTTTTGCCTTTTCTTTGTTCTGTTCCTCTAATTCTTCTTCTCGTTTTCTCTTTTTGTCTTGTTCGGTCTGCCGAGCTCGTTGTAATTCGAGCGCTGCCAAGGCCCCTCCTCGTAGCTGATGCGGCAACGGATTCGGGGTTGAAAATCCTATTACCGGTGCGTTAGGATTCCATCCGGCCGGGGCACTTGTTCGGCTTGAAAAATTCCGAGCCACCGACAACACATGATGCACCTGGTCCATAGTAGTAGGAATCGGACGAACACGTACTCCAATCCTGGAATTGAAATTGCCAGTGTTGCCATAATTTCTAGAGGTTGTCAACCACGGATCGACTTTCTCGAGAGACTTTGTCAAGGAACGCTCAAGTTCGATCAGTACCTGCGTCTTTTCTAGCAAGTTCATCGGTGTCGATGTGCTCATGATGTAAAACTTTTTAGATTAAGACAAAGATTGTTTTTATGATCCTCTTGAGGGTTCATGTTGAGTACTTCAGAAATTTGCCGACAGACGGCATTGAAATACTGAGCGGCAGTAGTTTCGTCCAGGGACTTGTCAGTCACGAGTATTGACATGTCTCTGAAAAGAAAATCAAAAATTGATGTCGAAATCTTCGTTTGAGAGCACACAACCTTGAGGAAATTCACACTGACAATGGCAACTAATAGGCTACATAGTAAAATGCATCTGAAAATGTGGGGAAGATTCTTACTATTCATTTTGTGTTTGAAGAGGACAGTATGCCTTGCTTCTTCATCGTCAACTCCCTCTCATCTTCCTTTCGAAAGTGACGATGGCGGGAAGACGCTCGAAAACCAATCTACACCTCATAGAGTTGTATCATTGAACAAATACGGGGGGGCTGTGAAACACTTTGATTTTCTTACACAAGACGATGCAAGCAAACATGGAAAACCTGCGATTTGGTCCAGTGTACGAAATCCTCGTTCCATCATTACGACTATCAACAGAAAACTGGTGCCGGCTTTGAGGACCACATTTCTACCAATTGGATTCCCAGAAAAAACACCTCCCGGTTACTTTCAATTTTGTATATGGAGTTGGGTTCAAGACGTGTCCACGCAACTTCGATCAGTCCTTGCAACTCAGAAGATTTTGGAGGGGGTTGGCGTTGGCAGAGCTGACGCAACTGCAATCTCGGCATTATTCAATTACTTGATCAGAGACGGATGTGGAATGGCTGCGAGTGAGTATCTTTTCGCATTCTTCTTGTATTCTTGGTTGCTTTATAACGTTAATGTCTAAATTGCTGTTTCTTTTTTCAGACCTGTTTTTCACGTATGCTGCGTCATCTCGATTCCGCACGGATGTCAAAAGGTGGAGATTATTTGCTGACATGTCTGTAGATATTGGGATCACGCTCGAAGTGGCCGCGACTTTGTTTCCAAAATCATTTTTTCTACCATGCATCTGCCTTGGCAATATGTTCAAAGCTATTTGTGGTGTCGCAGCTGGGGCGTGTGGAGGATCAATCAATCTATACTGGGCAAAAGGATCCGACATTTCAGATATAAATGCAAAATTTGGAGCACAAAATACAGTATCGGGAGCAATCGGTATAGTCTTCGCCGGTTTGTTTGCAAAATCAGTCAATCAAATAGCACCGAAAGGCCTTTGGCTAATGTACTTCTTCTTAACATATTTACACCTATTCGGAAACGTTATGTGTATGCGAATAATCTCTTTCGACTACTTGAATACAGTCCGACTGGGTATGATTCTTCGCAATTACACTACCGGAAACAATGAATGGTTGACGCAATTACCATCTCCACGAGATATTGCAAAGCACGAACCTCTTTGGTTCACGGTCCCAGCTCTCAAACGAACCCTAAAACGAAGAAAAGCTTTGCCGCCAATCCATTTTGGAGTGGCGTATGATGAATTTTGTAAACGCTCTTGGAAGTCGGTCGAATCTCTAAAGTCTGAAATAATTAAGATCGGAATAAGATCAAAAGATGGCTGTGAAACCGATCAAATCGATGATGGTTACATTATATCGACTGGACACCAGACATTCCCACGATCTAGCAAAAACGAAATTTCCAAGTCATGTATAGTGGTTTCGTTTTTGAGGAATGTGTCACCAAAGCAGCAGATCAGAGCTTACGTTCATGCCTGGCTACTCGCTAGTATACTACAGGAGCGATGTGTCAAGGGCCAAAAGGCAATTGACCTCAACGATCAGCTCGAGATTGAAGCAAAGGCTAAAACGCAGCTAGAATCGTTATGGGGACAATTCCAACAAAGTTGTTCCGATGCTGGTTGGGATCTAAGTAAATCTGAATTGCAGACACTTGGATATGAGATAGAAGTGGCGTGAAAATGAAAATATTCATCATGAATTTGTTCGACTTGCATGGGAGCTTGTTTGGTTGAGGTACGATTGGTTGACAAGCTGATACTGGATTGAGGGATTTTGTTTCGCAAACTACCGAAGAAAGGAACAGTAGCATCTTAACAATATAACTCTTATTCTAATATTACATCTAAAGTTTTTTGCATTGATTCGATTCTCTTGTAAAAGAATATGTCCAAACGTCCATTTGATCCAATGAAATGCACGTTCGTATCACTTTGCATCACTTCTTTTTTGGGGGGACAAATCTAACATCCCTTTTTCTCACGAAATATAACTACGATCGATTTCGTTGGTCTTGTTTTCCATCCAAACTACAAGTGGATGTCTAGGATTAGGAACGAAGTCGAGGACACGCTCCCCACGATCATTCATGCTTCCCATATCACCAAAAGTGTACGATATTCTTCCGGGTCCAATATCGGCATTGCGTCCCTTCGTCAACCATTCTTTCAATGTTCCGTTGGGAGAATCTCGTTCTTGAGCGTCTCGAAACATGTCATTTGACAAGACAAATCCAGGCCCTTCCCCATTTCGTGGTGGTTTACACGACCTAATCTCTTCCCGGCGAGAAATAGTCAGTGCATAGGCATCGTCATCATCGGTTGGGGGGGACGCAACGACCAGGCCCTTAGCTTTCAAACCGCTCAAGATTTCTGATTGGGATATCAACGTCGTTGCTGTGTTTGCAGAACGACTTCCACGAAACCAGTATTGGGGTAGTACAACAAGAGCCCTGACACCAGCCTCCAGGAAGAAGTCTGTTGCAATCTGAATTCCACGAGCATCGGGTTCTAATTTACTCTTACTGCTTGCAGAGGACGCAGCTTCAAGGGAGGAATTGTTATTTCCTGCCATGACACTCGCATAAGCGTAGGCAACGTTTGCACCATCTAAAACCACAAGCGGCATCTTTGTTCCTTGGTCAATGACTCCCTCCATCTGTTCGATTTGACGATCATCGTTGTCGTCATCACATGACAATGGGGCTGCCATTGTAAATTCGGTTTTTCTTTCTTCCTGCAAGCCTCCGATTTGAAGGAAAGTCTGCGTTTTCGTTGTTGAAGTGATTGGCGATCGTCGATTTCCTGGTGAAATCGCAAATGTGTCTTCTACATCCATGTTGCTATTACTAATTTCGTGATGATGATCAACATCCATTGTAGAATCGAAATTGTTGTTTTGAAGCTCATCATGGGCAGATATAATAGTAAAATGTTGACTAGATTTCTTGCTGCTTCTGCGATTTCTTGTCTCAAGTACTTTGGTCCCCTTTCCTTCCCCTAAAGTGTGCGACGAATCAGATGTCATAGACAACGAACCAGATTTGTTACCAGCAGCAGCGACGGTTGGATGAACAGCCGATGAGCCGACTTCAAACGAAGTCTCTGTCTTCTTGCCGCTCCCTCGTCTACCATAACCATTTGCAATACTTAGCGAACTAGAGTTGTTGCTTTTTGCCACTGCCTTTTGAAGAGAAGATCTTCCATCATCAACCATGATCGAGTTGAAGCGACGTCAAATAGGAAATTTTTAGTGGTGAGAAAGCCCGTGGAATTTGTTATGCTTTGTCAAGGACCTCTGTTGCTCGGCAAGGCGCGCTCGAAAACCTAAACTCGCATGAATTTAAAAAAACGCGAGTTGCCTCATTTTTTATTAGAAGTGCTGGTGTTCATCTACAAAACAGCATTTGACTTTTGAAGGCAAGAACTTTGAAAATAGTACAAGCACTAACGATGTTACAACAACTACTACAATCACAGCGCCGATATCAACATCATAGCATATACTCTCGTGAGATTTACATAATATTCTGATTCTGGTGACCGAGGAGGTTAAAACTCTTCATAGAAAAATACCAAGTGATGTTTTAGTGATCCCAGAATTATCATTGCTTTTCCCTCAGTTTACAAGGACCGTCTCGTCGAGTCGATCGAGGCGCTCTTGGGCATCTTTCATATTCACAGATACAGTTCTTACTTGCCCTGTCAACTGGACCAAACCAGCTTTCGCACCTGGAGGTTTTTTGACATCCCGCGCTCTTGTCATACTAACTTTTATGACGTTACCATTGCACTTGGATTGTCGAGCTGCCAATGCTGCGGCATCCATGATAACGTCATTATCTAAGTTCTGATCATGGCAGCGAATAACGACATGACTCCCTGGGCATCCCGAGGCACTAGATTTGGCAAGAAACACAGCAAAAGAATTAGTTGCAAGGACTTCAAACAGATCGCTCATGTACTTCATTTGATACTCACTGCATCCACCAATCTGCCGAATCCCTATGCTCAGGACTGATTGATAGCTCGTCATTGTCTTCCGCCTGCTTTCCGACCTAAAATAGAGTACACTCATTTGTCAGAGAGAAGCAATGCAATGCTTTCAATATACTACATTTCCATAGTCGTCGAAATTCATTGTCGAACAAACCACTTACCCGAATCTCTGTTTTATTAACAGTATAAAATCGACGGTAAGGAAGACGGAATGCATATATAACCTTCGGTCCCTTTTTCTTTTTGGCGCCACGTGGTTGTCGTTGCGGAGGTTCATCATTGACTTCTAATGATATTGCCAACTTGGCAATATGTTCTGGTAAGACGATTGTTTTTCCTTTGATATCAGCTAGTTGGACCTCTAAATGGTTGAGTTGTCTAAGGCGAGTTCGCAATTCCTCAACCTGTTCTTCCAGCTCGTCCAAGTTGGGGCACTTTTCTAGCTCTTCCATCGTGACATCTTCTGTACTAGTCAGCCGATCAACTTCGTCCTGAGCTTTCCTGAGACGCTCATTGGCTTTTCCAGTCTTCTTGTGACATCGAACTGTTAAGCGAGTAACCTCCTTCCGCAGACCACCTAGATCCCACGTACGGTCGATGCTGATTGACTCATCCTCGTCTATTGCTGATAGAAATATTCTACGCTTGTAAGCTGATGCGAATTTTCCCGAACCAGCGTTGAAGAAGAAGTTTGGTATCGACGCTCGTGAATTATAGAATCTTGTATTTGTCGAAAAAGACACTACTCTGGAAAACTTTGTCAGCGTTGACGCGATCATTACAACAGCAATGGTAGAGAATCGTTGGAATTTCTTATTCGTTAGAACCGAAGATTTGATGCTATGCCCATCAGTACAGAAGTGACGCATTATGAACTGAATGATTTCTTTGCAAATATCTTTCGCGGCGAAGGCTGTGACTGAAATAATAGGTAGAGTGCTGAAGAACGACGAAGGAAGAATATTCAATAGGAACTGTTTGAAATTGCACTTCGTTCTAACGCAATTAGAAGTGATGCATTGATGTAAACTTCAAATTTCTTTCGATGGGTTGGCCAAAGAGAAAACACGTACGAGCGAATAGGAAGAGTTATCAATTATCGCTCCTACTACAAGTACGTATGCTGTGTATTTATGAAAAATACGATACAGTGACGCGGGCGACTCAAAATTTTTCAAAAATTCGTTATTTTTGAAGAACGACAGTTTTCTTCAGGCATACTTCGAAGTAACGACACCGTAAAGTAGTGTTCTGCCAGAATTTTTTTACTTCGCATGTTTCAACACCCAACGTGACAATTTATGCTCTTTCGAAGGGTCAACTACAAGCGAAGGACGATGAGATATTATCCCAATATAGTTGTCGCTATCGGCATTGGATACATGGTGTCGATAATAACCATGTCTTGTGTTAAAATTGTAACGGCGAGCTCATTAATGTTTCAAGTTGCAGATGCGAAGAAACCAGAATTGACCTCGACCGCTTTGAAAGTGAACAAGGTTTACAATGTTTTCCCACCTCACGATATGGCTCTATATGATATTTTAGAAGTAAATCCCAATGCGACTGCCGTTCAAATCCAAAAAAGCTATCGAATTTTATCACGACGATATCATCCTGACAAACAAGAACAACGGCAGAGACAAGGTAGCGCTGAGCGTTTGCAACAAATTCAAACAGCGTATGAAATCCTTAGTAACGACAGCAAACGTTTACCCTATCATCGTTATGGTTTAATAGATCCTAATCTTGCCGCCTTATTACTTCTTGGACCAAGGGCGTCTCCGAATAATTATTACCAGCTATTACAACAACAGTACAGCCTTTTGAGCTCGGAAGACGGAAGTGCATACGGTATCGCACCCAGCCTCTTCGATAAATTGGATCATGAATTGCTGCACATAATGGGATATGACGAGTCAGCTTCAGAAGTTTTAGCCATGGCGACAGCAGCAGCAAATAGCGGGTATGGCACGGATCCAGCAGTTGTTATGAAAGAACACCGCGTGCACACCGCTGCTGCGCTATTGCTCGAATCCATTCGACCACTTGTCGAAGGCAGGCTCGATCCTAGATTATACGCTCAACTATTATCTCATGATTGCGATAGATGGAAACGATTACCTCTTGGTGCACAAATTATTCGCTCTGTGGGCCGAGCCTATCGTCACGAAGGACGGGAATTTCTACAGCGCCATAGTACCACAAATGTTCACGGGGAGAACAAACTAAACGTACGAAAAACCACAACCGATCTTTCGATTGGATTTAGAAGAAAATGGCGTTCTACGAAAGATATTCTGGATGCCGCTGCAGTGAGTGGGCGTCTAGCGCTGGCGGAGCGTTCCTTGAACGAGCAAGAGAGGAAAAGAAAACAGCAAAACCTCGAAAAGCAACGTAAAAGGAAGAAGGCAGCACAAACTATTGAATACGAAGGATATGAATATGGGGATAGCACATACGACACTCATTTACCACAAATGGATGATTTTGTTGGTAATCATGATGATGAAATCGAAAGCCTTGAGGACTTGGAAGAGGAACAGAAAGAGCTTGAAAAACTCAAGGCTCAGCAATCGCTGATTTCGACACTACAAATTGAGGCTCTATGGAAAGTTTGCAAAATCGATCTCGATCGCATTATTCGTCAAGCATGCGAACTTATCTTGAGTGGAGAATACTTTTTCTTTCCTTCACACCAATCGTCATCAGATTATTATATCAATTCAGATGGCTGGGTCACGAACGCAGGAACAACAATCGACTCCGAACGTGCAAAAGTGGCAGCAGCTGAAGCGATGGTAATGATAGGCGAAATTATGGTACAGCAAAGCAAGAAAGGAACGTCATGGAAGCAATGAAATTGATTGATTTTGACAATTCATAACACAAGTGATAGATGTTTAATGTTGTTAAATAATGTTGTTAATTAATATGTTGGCCATTAATTTATTCCTATTGTGATACGAAAGCAGATTCAAGTAATTTTGAATAGGTCCCTTCGGACTAAAATCATATTATTTTATTCATTACTACTCGTAGCAGCTTTGGAAGCCCCGTTTACCGTTTGTTGTAGATCCAGATGATTCAGCATTTTATCATATTCGCCATCTTGATCCACTTGTTGCTGTTGATTGGACATGTTTGCAGCCAGAGTTTTCCTTCTCCAACTTTTGTAGTCTTCCAAAAACCTCCCGATACCTTTATCGTTCACTTCCTCGCGCAAATCATCCCGTGATAGAACCACGGCGACTGACATAAATACCGGAAATACGCCAAGAAAGAAGAGTGGTCGCCAATTCCGTTCGGGGGGCTTGGTCTGGTTTCCTTTCTTTTTGGAAGCTTCTTCTGCCAGCAAGGCATACTTTTTCTTCAAAAACGGTTTGTCATCGCCCTGTTTCTTTTTCCATTTTCGTCGTTGTGCAGATGTGGCCAAACATCTCCTGTGCACTGTACGACTCGACGATGCAGAGAATGCATACGATGAAATCGTCAAAGGCGTGCACTGCCTGAGAATCATACTCTTTCAGAGAACAGACGTTCGCCCTTGAGAAAAGCAAGACATCGATTTTGAGATAGCTTGTCGAGGGAAGGAGTGACAGGAACCAAACGTATTCCTCTGATAGGTGATCAAGAATATAAATTCTAACTTTCACTGTGTGTTTTGTATCGATCACAGCATGGCAATAACCACCAACAACAATTAAAGAAATAAACAAACGAGTTGATCGTTTTTTCTGTCAGCGATCTTGCCATCATGCAAGAGACATCGACGGACAGACGTCCATACCCCAAACACCAAAGAAAAATACGAAGACATTCACACTCAATCAACAACTCAAAGCAAATCGAAGTACATGCACAGGTATAGAACAGTAGGATATCTCCACGAATTAGAATCAATCTTTATTACACACATTAACCATGAGCACTCCAGGGGCAACCATGCAAACGGGAAGCGGAATCAATCCTGTTCCGATAGTTCGGGGTGTTGAATATCGATGCGGTGATTGCGGCGCGAAAAACATCATTAAAGGAGGCGATCCTGTCAGATGCCGTCAATGCGGTTTCCGTATTCTTTACAAAACGCGAACAAAGAGATGTAAGTACGCTTTTGTCCATATGGATCGGACGCAATGCCAGTGGAATATCGGTATCCGGCTATCAAGATTTTGAAACAATTGCTCTTCCTCGTTCTAAATTTTTGTATTCTACTTGCGTTTTTCTTTCAATACATATTATGAAATACATGGCAGTGATCCAATTTGAAGCGCGATAAGGCTTGGGGATCGAAGTTGTGAAAACTGTTGATGAAAATGGATTTTGAGGACTAAATAGTTATTTTTTGATACGCCAGAGAAAAGAATGAAGTCGAAGTGATAACAGAATAATCAATGTTGGGAAAGATTGACCTCGCATGAAAAACAGTGAAGTGCTGAATGGGCAATGATGTCCTTATATCAATGGCGATAATCATTTAGTTGTTCCAAAATCCAATACAATTCTAGAATTCGAGTAACAAATGTATTCAAAACTGTTTCATAATTGTATTATAAGAACGAACCCTACGCATTTGTGTTTAGAGCCTCTCCCAGAACATCTAGATATAAGCGTAAGTCATCTGGACCCACTCCTGTAAAATTGCAAAAACCATGTAGCAAAGAGGGCAAGGGATGAGATTTCAGAAATTCTTTTTGCGATTAGAAGTGTTGCAAAATAGTAAAGCTTTCATACACCTGTCGTTTATTCCGTCTAAAAGTCATACGCCTACTAAATGTATACTTTACTTACCCAATGCAAAGCGAACGCCATCGTACACTAAGAACTGAAAGGCAGCAGTCAGCGAGTATAGTACCATTCTGATTGAGAGGCCTTTGAATAATGCCGGGACACCACCTCGGTCTAGCAATGACCGAAACGCATCTTGTGGGGATTGGTCCGATTTAGCTTTCTTCAATTCCGAAATGACCGCATCAGCTGGATTACTCACAGTAGCGGCAGCAATACCAGCTAAAACCCCACCAAAAAGGCTGATCACAAGAGAAAGCTTAAGGTCCTCCTGCGCCAGAGGATAAATTTGGTACAATTTTTCTGTAGTCAAATCAAATATTGTAAATTTGACGGCTGCATAAGGAACTTGCTTTGCAACGAATACTGGAATAGCATCGGTCAAGACTCCAACTCCGTCTTCCTTTACCATACGAGTGACAGTTTCGATTGCATTTGAGCCGTAGTCCGGTTGAGCGACAGATCGGATCCTAACCGCATCAAAAGGACAATAAAGTACTGCTGCCGTAGCTGAGGCAATGCTTGCAGCAGCCAATATAATGGGAACTTCTAGTGAAACTGCGTTAACTCCCGCAGCCTCGGTGAGTGACCGGCGAATAACTTCAGTGGTTGCATAGAGGACACCGCCAGCAACAAAATGTCCACTAATGGTCGGTAACCAACCAGTGAAGAATGCACTGGGACCTTCCTCTTTCCATACGGATTGAAAGGAGGGTAGAACCTTAGGATACCGATCTGGGTAAATTTGCACTTTGGTTTTGACGACATCCAATGGTGTTGTTGCTAGATGAACGCCAGATGCACAAATTGCACCTGACAGGGAAAATCGTAGAAACGTTGATAAATCAATTCGTTGATCTCGCTCGATGGGACATCTTCCACGGGGGCCAAAGTCGGGTACCAATGGCCGATTAGGAGCTTTGAGAGGCATCGCAGGATACAAATTTTGATATTCTTTGTCGACGCTTAACGTATATAATTTTTTCTCAGTATCATATTCCAGACCAAACCCCTGAGGAAGTAAAGCCAAAAGTTGTTGTGAAGATGAAGCTTTTTCGGGGAACGGAGCAGGAGGCAGGTTGCCTCCGCTTGAAGTACCACTGACAATTTTGATATCATCGTTGATAAGAGCTCGCTCAAAATTACGAATTTCATTTTCACTTGGATTCCGAGCGGCATTGAAAGAACCCATCTTCCCTTTTGGATAAGCGATTCCGATTGGCTGTGCTTCGCCTCCAGCTGGTGGAACCAATGTAACTGTGACGGGTTTTTCCACTGCATAACCAGATCCAGCATCATCTATCTGTACCTTAGCTATTTCCATTTCCGGAATGATCCGAATCATCGCAGATTTTCCTTCTCCTGGGGGAGGAGGTAATTTCATTTCCATAACGCTTTCTTGAGTGTAGCCAGATCCAGACTGTACGAGCTTGATATTCTTCAGCACTCCATTTGACATTTTTGTCTCAGCAATGGCAGCATTATCACTGGAAAACGCGTCTGAAAGGACTTCTGAGACATCAGGTGCTTTGGTATAGCCCTCACCGCCGTCAATCACTTCAATGCGAAGCAGCCTACCCGTGGGCTTCAAATCAGCCTTAGCAGCCTTTGCTTGATTAAATCCCGACCCAGCTTGAGGTGGCGGAAATTCTATAATAGGTCTGTCTTCCGGTGAAAAGCCTCGGAGTAGTCCATTAGAGCGAGCGTTCTCGCTTATAATTACGGATCCAATCTCTCCGTTGTCGATAGAAGCCAACAACATGGTGATCTCCTTTGTTGGCTGTGAATCTTCAAGAAGCCCAAATAGTAGTGCTAGTTGTCGCCTTGCTTCCTTTGTTTCTCGATTAAATCTATCTGACTCATTACCCGAAGCCATCTCGGTGGAAGTTTGACCATCTTTGTTTGGTGCACCGAATTGATTCAAAAGGCTCTCGAGCAAGCGTCGGGGGCCATCTTTTCCGACGAAATCATCTTCCTGCAACCCAACTTCGACTGAAGCAGCAAACCCAGCAAACTGCTTCTTTCGAATATCAAAAAGTTCCTCCTTCGAAGTTGACTTGGGAATTTCTTTCGCACGATCCATCCACCATTGTTTGGCGCTAGGATCAAAACTCAAAAGAAATCGAGACAGATACGTGACAAAACTGACGTTGTATCGTTTTTCAGTATCAGTTACCTTAAAGCTGGATCGTTTGGGATTGATTGGGTTCTTTTCCCAGAGAAATTGGACGTTGGTGTTGGATGGAACGCTTGTTTGCGCAAGAGCCGTTTCTGGTCGTCCGTCGCCTAGCCATAATCCCGCGCCTACTATGCCCGACGCAAAGAATATACGTCGGGATGAAGTCCCTTTCCTTGCAGATAATGCTTCTAGCAACGCGTCATTCTCATTACGGTTTTCAAAATCTTCATCGTAAGAGAAAAGAGAGGCTTGTAATGATGGAAATTTCGATGATGTTAAACGAACTTGCTGCAGTGGTTGAAAGGAATCACCTCTCTCCCTCTGAACGATTAGGAAATAGGATGCCAGCACACACTGAAGGCGAAACATTGGTAGTTTCGGCTTAGAATTCAGTGAAACTGGGATGGATACAGAAAGTCGTTTTCATTGACGGTTGGTGGTATACCGTCTGCTATCGCAAAGTTACAACCGAAATCGATTATTTTGAATTGCCACGAGGAAAAAATAAATTGCTCGTGTGTTGCCAAAAACATCACCCCATTCTGTACGTGTGCGTCACGATCATCATGTATGACAAATCACAGTTTTCCTCGCAAACCCAGTTGAATCAAATCAATCGTTAATTTTTGGTTTCGATTTTCTTGGCCAGATGCCGAAATGCGAACATCAAAAAAAGCATCAAGTCAAACTTCGCTTGTGAGCTCAAAGAGACATCTTCATTTACTATCTTGAAAGGGTCTTCTGCTGCGTACAGTTATATCGCAGTGACGAAGACGAAAATAATGGAAACTAATATTAAACCACTGGAAGAAACGAAAATCGCAGATAGCCGCTTTCTTGGCTTTTGTTTTTCTGTTGAATCAATTGAAGAAGTTATTGAATACAGAAACAGATTGAAGTCTGCCCACCCAGGCGCTGCTCATATTCCTACAATTTGGATTTTGAGCCGAGAAAATGGCGATATCAGCTGGGATGAAGATGACGAACCGCCCGATTCTATAGGACCGGGAATGGCGCTAGAGCTCAGGAATTTTATTGCCGACAATAAGATCACAGCAAAGACAGGTATAATGGTTGGAATCGTGAGATATTTTGGCAACCGATTGCTAGGTGTAACATGTGGAAGGCTGGGAGGATGTTATCGGTCTATTGTACAAAGGACTCTACACCGAAGTTTTTTCTCCGATCTCCCCTTCGAAATCAATTTTAGTAGTGAGCCAGAGCAGAACATTTATGGCATGGGAGCTGGTGATTGTGAACTCGAGTTGAATATCATTGATGACAGGCTTCCGTTGGCTACGACAACTACGGGTAACACTGAGGGCGCGAAAGAGACCCAGCCATTATTAGTGAACCAACTCCTGTCCGAACTCAGGTTTGATTGTTTCAAGGGTGCTGCGGGAGAAGAGCTACCACGCCTGCAAAATCTTCAAGCCGATATCAAGAACGGTTTCATACCTATTTACAGATATCCCGGAAACTATTCGGGAGACCAATGGGAGACTCTCGATTGGAGTCCTACTTCGTTGCAAGTAAAAGATGCCGTCGAGAAACGATTGAAGCCATTGGTTAATCAGACTATGAACCACTGTGTCACGAATTACTATCGCGATGGAACCGACTTTATCGCACACCATGGGGACAAGGATCTAGATTTGAATCGAGAAGGGGTCATCATCAGTGTTAGCTTGGGGGAAACCCGCGTATTGGAATTGCGACGACGCGCAGAACCTAGAGACATTTATCGATTGATATTGCCCCATCGATCCATGTTCGTTTTAGGGCCTTATACGAATAAAGAATGGACGCATTCCATTTTGCCGAAAGAGGGAAGTCAAGGTATTCGGCTAAGTTTGACCATGCGGGATGTTACAACATTTCGAGATCTAGGGACTGGGCGGCTATTCGGAGCGGGTGTTGAAACAAAAACATTGGATGAAATCCGACAGCGAGCTTTTGCGGAGAACACAGCATGTTTTCTCGCATTCTGTGCTCTCTCGACATCTATGGCGTCGAAGAAACCTCTCACAGCAGCAGGGAATATTGCATTGGCGGGATCGTTTATATTGGGAATGTTCGGGTTACGACTTTTAAATGACGGTATGAGATGCAGACACGAAGAACGATGTGCTCGTGATTTCTTTTCGAAAAATTCATCTTCCGGAACTAAGTATTAGTTATAAAAAGTCACATATTCTAAAATTTGAATGCAATTAGTAGCTGGAGATTAAAAGCAGTGCTAGTGCAATACGCATTATTCGTGCACTCTTCTTGCTCGTTTTGATTTTCGAGAAGTTGTTTCGACAACATTTGGGTTTGCATTTTTTCCTTTCGCAGGATTACTATCCGATCCACGAGATCGAGCTTTTCGAGCTTGTCCCGGAGCGAGTTCTGCAATATGTTCAACCGCAAGACTTTCTCCTGCAGCTGCCTTCTCGGCTGCTGCATTTTCTGACGACACAAATATGGCTCTTCTCGTATTAGTATTTTTCTCCACCTGCTCCGATGACAAGAGACATTGAATCAGAGTCGCCTTTCTAGCGTTTGATGGATACTCAATACCTTGTTTCGTTAATTGAGCTTTTAGTTCTTTCACTGTCATCTTATACGGATCCCCTTCAGGTTGTAGTTCAGGTGTAACTACGCTTGGCTTCATATCCGTTGACAGGAGCTCAACAAGTTCTGCCTTTTTTGCCTTCGCTGAGAAACCGAGATTTCTCTTTGTTAATTTGGCTTTCAGGTCTTTCACTGTCATCTTGACTAGATCTTTTTCAGCATCTATTTGAGGCGTAACTACGTTTGCTTTCATTTCTATCGACAGACGCTCAGCGAGTTCTGCCTTCTTAGCGTTTGATGCATAGCTTACATTTCTTTCGTTTAGTTGCTCTTTCAGCTCTTTCACTGTAAGTCTAGAGGGACCACTCTCAAACAGTCGAGTTGTGATAGACTCTCGAGCACAGTGAGAGTTGAACGGCACAACATCTTGTTCAGGGGCCACAATCTTCTCCGTTTCCCCTATTTCCAGATTGTTCGGATTCAATGGCTGGCATTTGGGACAAGCATAACAAGTTCTTGAAGCTATCGTCCAAGATTTGATAGGAGAAGAACATCGAGGGCATTTTGCAGTGTTGTATATGTATCGTCGCATTCTTGGTTTGCCCAGTGCTTGCGCCTCTTCTGGATCAACAGTCAAGATGGAACCAGTAGTGTATCCACGTTCTAGGAGATCCTTCGTATGGTACCACACCGAGTCAAATTCTTGTCGTATGAGAGTTTTTCCAAGTCGATTCGGATGTATTCCAGCCTTGAAACATATTTCAGCTCGATAAATGTTACCTGGTCCCGTAAAATACGACTGGTCCATAATCAGAGCACCTATTGATTTCGATGACTTGCTGACTTTCTTCCAAAGGCGTTCGGGATCGGCATCTTGACGGAGAGGATCTTCACCTAACTTCAAGCGCTTTTTGTGATACAAGTCGATACCTCCATGCTGGACTGTCATGGCGCTTAAGTCGGCAACGATTCCAGGATATTCCAATCTCAATCTGTTCGTCTTGGATGGTTCGGGTGCATCTTCATTGATGTATACAGCCCAGTTGCCTGCCATTCCAAAATGCACGTGCACAACAACTGGGCTTTCTGTCTTATTCCCATTTTCGAAAAATGCGAACAAATTCTTCCCAACAGCTTCAATCTTAGAAAATACTTTTCCATTTATAGCCTCCGCGCCTTCTCTAAACCGTCCGTTCGGACTCCAAGCAAAAAATGACTTTCCTACTAATCGGTTGCGATGCAAGGATGCAACCCGATGAACTGAATGCCCCTCTACCATACTAATGTTAATTCTGCGACAAGTTTTTGTTATGTGAAAAGCAGATGTGGTGCCCAACAAAAGGATTGCTATGATGTACGATGATAAATTCCGCATTGCATCACTGTGAAATGCAAAATTACCGATTCGTGATTATTTTTCATGTCTATGATTGAGTCAGCTCAGTTTGGGGCGGAAAAATTATCCTTAATTCTAACCCTAAAATGAAACTTTGCCTGCTTTTTCGCCGATAATTGTTGACCGTTATGCCGACGCGCTCGCATCTTGGCGATCGCGAAGAAATCGATCAGTCACATTTCGCACCTTTGTTTGGGTTTGTCCATTACGTAGTTGACTCTGTTGTTGGAGACGAGACGAGAGCCTTCAGGGATTTTCATTTCACCCTCTTCAAAGCTTTCTCTTCATTGAAGATTTAACAGAAGCAAAGTATAACGTTGGAACAACTATTATCCTCCAACCATGCCGTCTACGGTTCGACGATCGGATGTACTAGAGAAGAAGCTTCAAAGAAGAAATAATTCTTTGAAGCCTGCTGACTTTAGAAAAGAGCAAATAGATGAGAGTCATGCAGAAACAAAAAAAGATCCTGTTGAGAAAAGTAAAGCAGCTCTTTCTGATCTAAGAAAACGCATTGATGAACGGAAAAGATTATCGAATTTGATTGATGTCAAGCAATATCAAGAAGGGAGAGAAGAAAAAAATGTTCCGGAATTGGCCGGAGCGACCTTTACCCAGTCTAAATTATCGGAGCGACAAGAACCATCATCACCGGTGCAAAAGGAGACTCTAGCAGAGAGAGTAAAGAAATCGAAGCAATTACAGAGGCAGATTCCAGTGAGAGACAACGTCGTGACGAAAAAGGATCCTCCTGCTCACTCCAAGAAGAATCCTCATAAAGATCAAGATCAAGGGAAGTTGGAAACCATCGGTAAAGACCCGCCTTCTCATATCGAAGTCCGGTCCAAAAATGCATCTGGAATTGATGATCATACAGAAGTATCTGAAATCACAACCGACGTTCGAATTGGTGGAAATAACCAACCGAAACTACCTAAGCCACTATTATCAAATTCAACTGGCAACCGTTTGGAAAGAGACGTAAATATAAAACTAAGTAATCTTAGA
>Ga0115013_10000925_pt1 | contig 17345 bp, 15 predicted proteins | sample SouAtlMetagenome_2_FD_88686 | JGI IMG/M metagenome (GOLD analysis project Ga0115013, IMG submission 88686) | Marine eukaryotic phytoplankton communities from Atlantic Ocean - South Atlantic ANT15 Metagenome | ecosystem: Environmental > Aquatic > Marine > Oceanic | place: South Atlantic Ocean...
ACCAATAACTGCTAAAAGATATTGATGATTAGCCCACCCTGCAAAAAATAAATATATTTTCCCAAAAAAACCTAACATTGGCGGTAGCCCTCCTAGAGAAAGAAGACATAAGCTTAAACCCAAAGTAATTAAAGGATCTTTTTGATAAAGGCCTGAATAATCTGTAATCCTATCTGAACCAGTTCTTAGAGAGAAAAGTATTACACAGGAAAAAGCTCCAAGGTTCATAAACAAGTACGAAGCTAAATATAAAACTGCTGCTGAAAGACCATCTTGAGTTCCAGATACGATGCCAATCATGACAAATCCAGCTTGACCAATTGAACTGTAAGCTAACATTCTTTTCATCGAGGTTTGAGCCAATGCAACAATATTTCCTAGCGCCATACTTAATATGGCTAAAATAGTGAATAACAATTTCCATTGTTCATCGAAAGAAGAAAAAGAAGTACTTAAAATTCTTATTGCGAAAGCAAATCCAGCAGTCTTAGAACCAACAGATAAAAAAGCTACTACCGGAGTAGGGGATCCTTCGTAAACATCAGGCGTCCATTGATGAAAAGGAACTGCAGCGATTTTAAAAGCAACAGTTGATAAGACAAATACTAGTGATAAAGATGTAATAAAGGATGGTTTATTTACTATTTCTTCTCCAATTATTGATAAATTCGTTGAACCACTTAGACCATAAAGGAATGAGGAACCATATAAATAAACCGCAGCGGCAGCTGATCCAACAAGGAGGTATTTTAATGCTGCCTCTGAACTTCTAGGATCTCTCTTGAGGTAACCAGAAAGTAGATAACTGGCTACCGATAATGTCTCCAAAGATATAAATACACTAACAAGGTCAGTAGATCCACACAAAAGCATAGCTCCCAAAGTCGCAGATAAAACTATTGCAGCGAATTCTCCGATTGGACTACCGCTCTGCTCTGTATAACGCCAACTAATGAGTAAGGAAATTAGAGTTGATAATGCAATTATTGATCTAAATGCAATAGCTAAATTATCTGAATTAAAAGAGCCAAGGAATGCATTATTAACAGGGTTACTCCATTGGTAAGCGAGACTTATAAGGGAACTTCCTAATGAAATGTAACAAATTACTGGCCCCCATCTTGAAGCAGTCTTTTCGCCAGCCAGATCGACAAGAAGAGTGCCTACAATACCAAGCAAAATGAAAGCTTCTGGAATAATTGCTTGAGCATTTAAATTAATTGTAAAGATTTCGTTGGGCACTTAATTAAATTTAATGTTTGATTGTAAGGATGTAAGAGTTAATCTTAACTTAATTATAATTTGTGGGTATGATTTTTGAAATTCTCAGGCAATATTGCTTGAATAAGTTTCAATTAATCATAATATGCCCTAATTGATTAAAAAAACACCAATTTACTGAAATAGACCTTGGATCACACACTTGTTATTGTTGAAAGTCCCACAAAGGCAAAAACTATAAGAAGGTTTTTGCCCTCTAATTACGAAGTTTTAGCGTCTATGGGACATGTAAGAGATCTTCCCAAAGGAGCTGCTGAAATCCCTGCATCAGTTAAAAAAGAAAAATGGTCAAGGATAGGTGTAAACACTACAGAAGATTTTGAACCACTTTATATCGTCCCTAAGGAAAAGAAGAAGGTTGTTAAAGATTTAAAAAATGCTTTAAAAGAAGCTACACAATTATTATTAGCGACTGATGAAGATAGGGAAGGAGAGAGTATAAGTTGGCACTTAATGCAAATTCTTAAACCAAAAATTCCAACTAAGCGAATGGTTTTTCATGAAATTACCAAAAAGGCTATTAATAAAGCTCTTGATGAGACCAGAGAAATTGATATGGAATTAGTTCAGGCTCAAGAAACAAGAAGAATTCTTGATAGACTTTTCGGCTATGAACTGTCTCCTTTGCTTTGGAAAAAAGTAGCGCCAAGACTTTCTGCTGGCAGAGTTCAGTCTGTATCTGTGAGATTACTTGTTAATAAAGAAAGAGAAAGAAGAGCGTTTAAAAAAGCTACTTATTGGGGATTAAAAGCTACTTTGCTAAAAGATAATATTACTTTTGAATCTAAATTATTTAGTCTAGAGGGTCAAAAAATCTCTAATGGATCTGATTTTGATGAGCAGACAGGTAATCTAAAAAAAGGTAATAGATCTCTTATCTTGAGAGAAGATAGAGCAAAAAGTCTGCTCGAATCTTTATCTGAAGAAAAGTGGAAAGTATTAAAAATAGAGAAAAAACCTACAATTAGGAAGCCTGTTCCACCCTTTACGACTAGTACTTTGCAGCAAGAAGCTAATAGAAAACTAAGACTATCTGCTAGAGAAACAATGAGATGTGCGCAAGGCCTTTATGAGAGGGGTTTTATTACATATATGAGAACAGATTCGGTACATCTTTCCGAACAAGCGATTAGAGCTGCAAGAGAGTGTGTAAGTTCTAAATATGGAAAAGAATATTTATCAAGCTCCGTTCGTCAATTTAATTCAAAGGCGAGGAATGCTCAAGAAGCACATGAAGCCATCAGGCCTGCTGGAGAAGTATTTAAAACTCCAAACGATACAGACCTCTTAGGAAGGGATCTTTCTTTATATGAATTAATTTGGAAAAGAACTGTTGCCAGTCAAATGGCTGAAGCAAGATTAACAATGATTAATGCTGAAATAGAAGTGGGGCAAGGATTATTTAAGTCAAGTGGAAAAAGTATTGATTTCGCAGGTTTTTTTAGAGCTTATGTGGAAGGTAGCGATGATCCAAGTGCATCATTAGAACAGCAAGAAGTAATTCTTCCTAATTTAACTCTTGGTTCTTATCTAGAAGTAGCTAGTAAAGAGGCTACCCATCATGAAACTAAAGCTCCGGCAAGATATACCGAGGCTGCATTAGTAAAAGTATTAGAGAAAGAGGGAATAGGAAGACCTTCTACTTATGCAAGTATTATTGGAACAATCGTTGATAGGGGCTATGCAAATATTTCTTCAAACTCACTTTCACCTACATTCACAGCTTTTGCTGTTACTGCATTATTAGAAGAACACTTCCCTGATCTAGTAGATACTACTTTTACTGCAAAAATGGAATCTTCATTGGATGAGATTTCTTCAGGTAATCTTGAATGGCTACCCTATTTGGAAACTTTTTATAAAGGTAAAAATGGACTAGAGGTAAAAGTTCAGAAAACAGAAGGAGATATTGATGGAAAAGCTTATAGACAAGTTGATTTTGATGATTTACCTTGTGTCGTCAGGATTGGTTCAAATGGGCCATGGCTTGAAGGCGTAAAAATAGATGATTTAGGTAATGAAATACTGGCTAAAGGTAATCTTCCTATGGATATAACTCCAGGGGATTTAGATAAAAAGAAAGTTGATCAGATTCTCAGTGGTCCATCAGATCTTGGAACTGACCCGAAAACTGGTGAGCAAGTATTTTTAAAATTCGGCCCTTATGGACCATATGTTCAATTAGGAAATAGTGAAGTTGATAAACCTAAACCAAGAAGGGCATCTTTACCAAAAGAGTTAAAAACTGATGACTTAACTTTATCTGAAGCTTTAGAACTATTAAGTTTACCAAAATTGCTAGGAGAACATCCCGAAGGTGGAATCGTGGAAGCAGATAGAGGAAGATTTGGACCTTATATTAAATGGATAAAAAATGAGGATAGTTCTGAAAATAGATCTTTAAAGAAAGAAGATGATGTATTTAAGGTTGATCTTAAGCGAGCATTAGAGATCCTAGCGATGCCAAAATTAGGTAGGGGAGGACAAGAAGTAATAAAGGATTTTGGAAAACCTAAAGAATTAAACGATAAAATTCAGATTTTAAATGGAAGATATGGAGTTTATGCAAAGTGTGGAAAAACAAATGTTTCTTTACCTAAAGATACTGATTTAGAAAAATTTACACTCGATGATGCATTGTCTTTATTTAAAGAAAAAATGAAAGATAAAAAGAGTTCTGTTTTCAAAAAAGATAAAGTAGTAAATAAAAAGAGTTCAAAGAATAAAAAAAATAAAAAATAAATATGGGTTATAAGATAAATAAAATTTTTTTATTGATTTTTTTAATCTTATTGCAATCTTGTTCTGGAGGGAGAATTGGAAATTTTCTTGAATCCAGTTTTAAAAATATTGAAGAATCAAAAATAGATGAAGGAATCAAAAAAAATTTAAAGAATAAGGTAGTTATAAATTCTGGAGAAAATTTAAAAAAATATAAAAATATTGAAGAATCAAAAATAGATGAAGGAATCAAAAAAAATTTCAAGAATAAGGCAGTTATAAAGTCTGGAGAAAATGTAGAAAAATATAAAAATATTGAAGAATCAAAAATAGATGAAGAAATCAAAAATAGTTTAAAGAATAAAATACAAATTAATTCCGATAAGAAAACAAAAAACAATAAAAAAATTACTGAAAAAAAAATATCCTCAAGAAAGAAACAATATCAGCCTCAAACATATAAAATTATTTTTATTTTAAGAGATGTAGATCCAAAAGATCCTACTGAAAATTTAAGAAATATATTAATAAATTCTGATGTAAATTTTGAAATAGAAAAGATTCAAAGGTTTGTTGATACAAATAATAAAAGTATTAAAAAAACTAATAATTAAATAAAACATTCAGATGAAACTATCAAAAAAAAATGAAGCACTCAATATCATAGAACCATCATATCTAGCCTCTCTTTCTTCATTACTTTGGATTGCTTTATACTATTTACCAATAGGAGGAGCCTTGTTGAGATTAATATTACCGCTTCCTATAATATTGTTGCATTTGAGAAGAGGTACTAAAACTGCATTTGAAGGTCTCATTATTCAATTTCTTTTGTTGTTGATACTAATGGGTCCAATTAGAGGAACTTTATTTATATTTCCTTATGGGATTTTAGCGTTTTGGCTAGGTTGGTCTTGGTTTAATCAAAAAAATTGGTGGCTTAGTTGGAGTGTAGGTTTTATCCTTGGGACTATCGGTTTTTTTATAAGAGTATTTGCTTTGTCTACTTTAGTTGGAGATAATCTTTGGATAATAATTACAAGAGCAAGTTATGGTTTAGTAGATAAAGTTTTTGAATTATTTAATTTACCCTTTTCACCTTCAATAACATTCATCCAATTAGTCGCAATATTACTAATATTATTTCAGGAAATGGTATATGTCTTTACAATACACATTGTCGCATATTCTCTATTCCCTAGATTAAATTCATATATTCCTAATCCTCCAAAAATTATCAATGGATTTGTTGATTTAGGTCTTTGAGATAATATTTAATAATGAATCAGTCATATTTAGGAATAAAATTATTTGGGAGTAGAATTAGTCAAAAATTATTTTTTGAAAGATTAGATTTTCTTAAAAACGAAATCGATAATTTTATTTTCTATCTTGTAATTGCGGGAACAGAAACATCACAAATTCAAGGAATATCTGCAGCAGGTATTAATTCAAAATCAAGAAAGAAAACAGCATTGGCAGATGCTGAGTTACTGCTTTTTGGGGCCTCTAAAAATCATAAATATAAACTACCCTTTTTAAAAGCAGGAGTGACTCCTTCATTAATAAGCTATGTTTGCTCGAAACTTATATCTGCAACTCCAATAATTGTTCCAATAGGAATAAAAGAAAAACCTTACTTTAGTCATTTATTTGTAGAAAATTATCTAGCAGGTCCAGCTAAGTGCCTTTCCACAGGAAAAGCTATGAATAAAGATAGAGTTATGAGTCTTTATTCAAAAGGACTTGAATTTGGAAAAGCTTCAAGCAAACCTATATTTATTTCAGAGTCTGTCCCAGGAGGAACTACAACTGCTCAGGCCGTAATGGAAGCTTTTGGATTAAATGTGAAAAATTTAATAGGAAGCAGTTTGATAAATGCTCCTAGGAGCTTAAAAACAAAAATAATTAATGCTGGTCTTGCAAAAGCAAATTTTAATAATCATTTTGACTCCATAGATGTTATCGCTTGCGTTGGAGATCCATTTCAAGCATTTTCTATGGGACTTTTGATTGGAGCAAGAATAGCTAATCAAGCTGTTGTATTATCTGGAGGTAGTCAAATGTTGGCTGTAATATTACTTGCTTTGGAATTTATTGAAGCTAATGAAAAACAAGAGTTTATTGATTTAGTTTTTATAGCCACTACTGGGTGGTTGGTTAAAGATAATTCATTGAATGATTTATTAGATTTAATTACTGAAAAACATAATGTAAATTTATTAGGTTTAGCAAGTCCTCTTAATTTTAAATCATCGAAATATAAAGAATTGATCGATTATGAAATGGGCTATGTTAAGGAAGGAGTAGGTGCCGGTGGAATGTCGATTTTTGCATATCTCAAGGGCTTTAGTAATGAAGAAATAGTTTCAATGTGTCAAATTAATCTTGAAATGATGAAGGATTTAGGTCAAATCTCCTCTGATGAGGCTTTTTAAATGCTAAAAAAATATTCAAGTAGAAGGCAATTCCTTAATTACGGAAAACTATCTCTTCTTTTACTTTTAAATTCATGTAGTAATTCTTCAAAAAAAATTAGAGTTGCTTTTCAAAGCTCTTTTTATCCAGAATCTTTAAAAGAAACTTTTCCTAATAATTGGCAACACGAAAATATTAATCTTAGTAAGTTTAAATTAGAAAAAAATAAAATAAAGTTATTTAATTCAGACCTTACTTTAATTAATGATGGATGGTTAGATATTATCAATTTTTCAGATTTTCAAAATATAAATAATTTATTACCATATGAAAAATTAGATGTTAGATCTAAAGAATTTTTAAATAGTTTTAAAGAGTATCAACTTAATAAATTATTACCAATAGGTGTAATCCCATATGCAGTTATTATAAAAAATAATAAATTCCTTATTAATGAAGCAATTAATTCTTGGGATTTTCTTCTATCGAAAAAATTGAAAGGAAAAATTATATTACCTAAAAGTCCAAGAATAATAATGTCAATTGCAGAAAAAATTAATATAGAAAATTCACTTAATAAACTTAAATCACAAGCAATGTTGATTGATGATCAAAATTCACTAAATTGGCTAATTAATTCAAATGCCTCTGTTGCTATTATTCCTTATTCCATAGGTGTAAAATATTTGAAATATGATTCAAGACTCTCGGTCGTTTTCCCAAATAAAGGTGTTCCCTTAATGTGGAATTTTCTTCTAAGTAAATCAAAAATTAATAATAGAATTATAATAGATTGGATTAAATCTCTAGAAAAAGGAGATACTGTCGATAAACTAGCTATTCAAGGTTGGTATTTGCCTTTTAAAAATAAATATTCTCAAAATAAATTTAACACCAAAATCGAAAGTGATTATTATGGCCCATCTAAAATTTGTTGGGAAAATAGTTGGTCTTTACCTAAATTGAAGAATAAAGAGAAGTTGAAATTAGAAAATCTGTGGAATGAATCTTTAACTCCATAATCTTTTTTTTGGCTTATCAATCAACAAGTTATGGGTCTGTTTTAATAAATTTGGAATATTTAAATTATTAGGACATCTTGGAACGCATTCGTTACAGTCTAAACAAAAAGAAGCATTTTTTTCTTCCCACCAATGTCCTGCCCTACCTATTAAATTATATCTTTCTTTTGCAAACTCAAATTGCCCATATCCAATCGATATATTTCTCAAACGGAGTATTTCAGGAATAGGTATTTCACTTGGGCATGGTAGGCAAGATCTGCATTGCTCACATTTGGAAGATTTCAACTCTTCATTTCCTAATTTTTCGATATTTTCTAATGCACTAACTTCAGAAGATGAAAGTTCTTGACTGGAATTAATAAGCTTTTTTGCAATATTAAAATCTTCAGATTTTGTAGCACCTAAAGATAAGGTTGTAATTCCTATTGAAAGTAAAAATCTATAGGCAAGTTCCAAAGGATGATATGGCGCAGATGCTTTTAATAAAATGTCACTAAGGTCATATAATCTCCCACCTTTATCCGCAGGTGATATAGCCAAAACACCCATTTTTCTCTTTAAAGCTAGCTTGGCAAGGCTTATTTTTGATTGATCTAAAAAATGTAAATGAAGATTGCAAAAGCTAAATACTTTACTGTTAATTGCCTTTTCAATAAGTTTATAACTGCCGTGTGAACTAAACCCAATTTGATCAACTAAGTCCTCTTTGATTAACCATTTTAAAAACTTTTCACCCTCTCCATTCAAAACCCAATCCAGATGTTCATCTAAGTTGATTCCATGAATCGCAAGATTATTTATTTTCTTTAATTTTAAATTTTTGAGAGAAGTGTTGAAATTATTTTTTAGATAATTTAGATTACCCACAGGTAATACTTTAGTCGTAATTATCCATTCTTTCTTCAATATATTATCGTAATTTTCTAATTTCTTTAATGCTTCCCCGATCAGTATCTCAGCGTTTCCATAAGACGCAGCTGTTTCTAAATGATTAATGCCCGCATAATATGCACTTTTTATAAGGCCATACATTTTATCGAGATTTTCAGTCCCTCTCATTGTTCCTAAAGTAAATAAACTTACATTGGAACCTTTACCAAATAATCTTTTCTGAGAATCAATGCTCATATTAATATGATTAATACCAACTTAATATCTATTTATTTTATTTATAGTTGAAAATGATTTAAAGTAAAACAAAGTTTATAAAAATTTTTAAAAAAACTTTAACTAAATTTATGTTCACAGGAATAATACAGTCAATAGGAAAACTTAAAAAAGAAAAAGATTCTTTAATTATAGAAATTTTTGATCAATGTTTTGATATGCAAATAGGAGATAGTATTGCAGTTGATGGAATTTGTTTAACAGTAAAAGAAATTTTAAATAATCAATTTAAAGTTGATGTGAGTGAAGAAACTTTAAAAAAAACTACTTTAGGAGATAAATCTAGCATTAATCAAATAGTTAATTTAGAACCTGCTCTTCGTATTTCGGATCGTCTTGGTGGTCATATAGTAAGCGGTCATATTGATGGATTGGGGAAAGTTGAAAATATAGAAAAGCTCGAAAAATCTTGGCTTTTATCAATTAAGTGGAAAAATAAAAAGTTTTCTAAATATATTGTAGAAAAAGGTAGTGTATGCGTTAACGGAATTAGCCTAACAATTGCAAAGTCTGAGAATCGAGGAGAAATTTTTACTATTGCAATCATTCCACATACCTGGGATAACACAAATCTTAAATATTTATCAATTGGCGATAATGTGAATCTTGAAGGAGATGCAATAATTAAATATGTAGAGAAACTACTTCCATTTAAGAAGGATAAAGATTCAGAAAAACTTTCTGAGGATATTTCATCAAATTGGCTGCAAGAGAACGGGTGGAATAAATAATGTCATGAATTTATTGGGGTTAGAGATATTATTTTAGAATCTTTTTTTAGATCAATTTTATATTCTTGACCAGGCTCTAATCCTAATTTTTTTGTATAGGCATGACCTATTAATAGGTTTCCATTACCATGAACTTTTGTTTTGAATTCTGCTTGTCTTCCTCTTGAAGATCTTTTCCCTGGCCTAACCACTCCATTATTACTTAACTTATAACCCTTGGCTTCAATAAGTGCTCTATAAAAACTTTTTCTTAATACTCGCCCACTTGGACCTATATAACCACAACCTCTTGCTATTTCATCCTCAGATTTCTTACTGAGTAATCTAGATTTTTTTAGAAGTTCTTTTCCTACTAACATTATATGAACTATTTCTAATTATATATTCTTACTAAGAATGAGAATTGTGGCAATATAAATTAATAAAAAATAGACTTTTTTTTTATAATTTTCTTTATTATAAAAGGTATAAAATAATAAACAAAATAACCCAAATTCCATCTACAAAATGCCAATATAATTCAACAGCTTCTAATGGAAACATATTTTTATTTGTAATCCTTCCTGCCTTAGGTCTCGATTGCCAAGAAATAATTAATATCATTAAGGTTCCTAAAGTAACGTGTAAACCATGAAAGCCAGTTAGGGCATAAAAAGTACTTGCAAATAAATTATCGGTAAGGCCGAAAGGTAAATTGAAATATTCAAATAGTTGACATATTAAGAAAGTAATTCCAAGTAGAGCAGTAACTATTAACCATTTTTGAGTATCAGAATTTTTATTTTTAAGAAGAGCTTTTCCTGCTTTATGGAAAGTCGCGCTGCTTACGAGCAATAAAATTGTATTTAATGTGGGGATGGGAAGTTCTAATTCATAAATAGCCCCATCTGGTAAAGGGTTAACTGCTTTATATGTAAGGTAAGCAGCAAAAAAACCAGCGAAAGTCATTCCATCTGCGATTAAAAAAGTTATTAATCCAAACATCCTAAAGTCTTCATGATGTTCACTTACATCACTATTATTTTTCTTGATTTCTTTTGAACTATCCAGAGTTGTCATTTCTTGATTAATTTTCTTGTGTTATTGGTTTTCCATAACCATATGGTTCTTTAACTAATGGTGCTTCCCCTTCCCAATTTTCAACAGGTGGAGGAGATGATGTTAACCATTCAGGCGTTAAAGCATTCCAAGGATTATCCCCAGAATCCTTTCCATTTTTGATGCTTAAAAATATATTAACTAAAAATGGGATAGTACTTATAGCCATTAAGAGAGCTCCAATGCTACTAATTTGATTAACAAATTGAAATTGAGGATCATATTCTGCAACTCTTCTAGGCATTCCATTAAGACCAAGCCAATGTTGAGGAGCGAAACATAAGTTAAAGCCAATAAAAGTTATGGCAAAATGCAGTATCCCAAGTTTTTCACTCATTAACTTACCTGTGACCTTTGGGAACCAATGATAAATAGATGAGAAGATAATGAAAACAGTCCCTCCATAAACTATGTAGTGGAAGTGAGCAACAACGAAATAGGTATCATGTACATGAATATCAAAAGGTACCTGAGCAAGAGCAACTCCCGTAATACCGCCAAATACAAAATTTACAATAAATCCACATGAGAATAGCATTGCACTATTGATAGATATTTTTCCGCCCCACAAAGTTGCGACCCAATTGAAAAATTTAATTCCAGTTGGAACTGCTATAAATGCTGTCGCAATAGTAAAAAATAATCTCATCCAAGGAGGCGTACCACTTGTAAACATATGATGAGCCCAAACAACTAGACCAAGAACAACTATTCCCATTATTGAAAAAACCATTGTTGTATATCCAAAAAGTGGCTTTCTTGAATGCACTGGAAGAATTTCACTAACCAATCCGAAAGCAGGAAGAACCATTATATAAACTGCTGGATGAGAATAAAACCAAAATAAATGTTGATAAACAACTACGTTTCCACCTAAAACAGGGTTAAAGAAACCGGTATGAGCAACAATATCAAAGCTAAGTAATATTAATGTCCCAGCTAAAACTGGAGTTGATAAAACTACTAATAAACTTGTTCCTAGCATCGCCCAACAATACATAGGTAACTGCATCAGCTTTAGTCCTGGTCGCCTTAATTTGATGATTGTTGCTATGAAATTTATTCCACCAAATATAGAACTACCACCAAGTAATAAAACACTCATTATCCAAATAATTTGTCCTGATTGAGGGGTGGTTATACTTAAAGGTGGATACGCAGTCCATCCTGCCTGTGCTGCACCTTCAATAAAATAACTTGCTACTAACATCAAACCGGAAGGAGGTATTAGCCAAAAAGCTACAGCATTTAATCTTGGGAATGCCATATCTCTAGCTCCAACATAAAAAGGAATTAAATAATTCCCAAATGCACCATTTACTACCGGGACAATCCATAAGAAAATCATTATTGTTCCATGTAAGGTTAAAACTTGGTTATAAACATCTCTTGGCATAAAGTCCGACATTGGGCTTGCTAATTCAATTCTTATAGCGCTCGCTAAAGTTCCTCCTATTAAATAAAAAAGAAACCCACATACAAGGTATTGGATACCAATGACTTTATGATCGAGACTAAAACTAAGGTATCTAAGCCAACCTTTAGGTTGAAGACTATTAGTATCGGACCCTTGTGAATCAATTGATATAGTCATAAGCTAACCTCTGTTTTTGTATTTTTGTTGAACCAATCTTTGTAATCAGATTCTTCTTCAACTATTATTGATGCTCTCATTCCACCATGATAGGGACCACATAATTCCGCACATATTATTGGATATTTCCCAACTTTAGTAGGAGTGAAATTTAGTATCGTAGGTTGGCCTGGAATAATATCTTGTTTTATTCTGAATTCTGGCACCCAAAAAGCATGAATAACATCTTTTGATTCCATCTTCATAGAAACTTTTTGATCAACTGGAACATGAAGCTCTCCAGAAATAAATTCACCTTTTGGATAATTAAATAAGAATGCAAATTGCATAGCTGATACTTCAACAGATAAATTATTGCTTACAAACTCACTATTTGAGGCTTGGCTGATTCCGGCCCATATCTTTTCTGTATTTGTGGCCATCATTTCATGACTATGATTTAATTCTTTCATCCCCCCCATTCGATCGTAAATGTTGTAACTATATAAACCTATTATCAAAACAATAATAGAAGGAATAACTGTCCATATAATCTCTAGGCTTAAATTGCCTTCTAAAGCTATCCCATCACCCAATTGATCTTTTCTTTTCCTGAATTTAAATAAACTATATATAACTGCTATTGTCATTCCAATAAAAATTATTAATCCAATAATAAAAAGAATTTTAAAAAGCTCATCATAAATCGGGGCGTTTATACTCGCTTCAGCAGGAAGTAAGTTAACGTTAAATCCAATCCAAAAAGATATAGCAAATACAGCAGAAATTATAAGTATTAAATAAAGGTTTTTACTTATCAATTGAGATGAAAGGTTGTTATTTATATTTTCAAGATATTCTTTTTTTTCAATTTTGCATCGTTTGTTAATGGAAAATTATTGAAATTCACATCTTCTTAAGATTTAAAATATTTATAGAAGTATTATCAAAAACTTTTTTTAGATTTATGTCAGCGAAGAGAGATTGAAAAAGAAGTAAATTTTCAAAATAAAACATTTACTTTTTATTAATGTTTGACAATTGAATCTAAATTAGTATGCAAAAAACAAGAGATTTAAATTATTTGTTTAAAAACGATTTATATCAATCAAGATACAAGTCAGTTTTCCTAAAACTGGGAAACCATTGCGTTTTGGCATTAATAGCTCTAATAGTAATTGGAGGAGCTACAAGGGTTATGGAGGCTGGTTTGGCTTGTCCGGATTGGCCTTTATGTTATGGAACTTTTCTACCTTTAAATCATATGAATTTAAGAGTTTTTCTAGAATGGTTTCATCGTTTAGATGCTTTCCTAGTTGGTCTGTTAATTCTTTCTAAATTCGTACTTTCAATAATTTGGAGAAAAGACCTTCCCAAGTGGTTACCAAAAATATATTCATTATTAGTTTTCTTAGTAATTGTTCAAGGTTCTATTGGCGCGTTAACAGTAATTAATTTACTTAATTCTTACTCAGTTACGGCTCATCTTTTGACAGCTTTTTTACTCTTGATAACAACAATAACTATCAATCAGAATTTAGAAAATAATGAGGTTAATAAATCTTTGAATTGGTGGAAAACATTACTATCTTTTCCCTTAATTCTTACGTTAGTTCAATCATTTATTGGAGTCAGGCTTTCATCAACTTGGTCTGCACATCTTTGCTTATCTTTAAATAAACAATGTTTAATATTAGATACTCATAAATTATTTGCTATCCCAATTTCTGTTTCTATTTTATCTATTTTGGCCATCTCGATATATAAACGAAATTTATTCCTAAATAATTGGAGATATCTTTGCTCACTTTTTTTGCTTTTGATTTCACAGATTGTTTTAGGGATATTAAGTCTTAAAACTAATTTAAGTGAACCTTTTTTTGTTATTGGTCATCAACTAAATGCTGCATTATTAATAGCGATCCTCACATCATTGATTTTCAGGAATTCTCATTTAAATAAAAAAATCAATCAATCATTTAATTCAGTAATAGTAGGTTTAAACTCATGAAAAGTAATTTAGAAAACTTAAATTTCCAGACTTCAATTCGCGAACAAGTTGTACCATCAAGAAAAAAAGTAAAATTACCTGCTTGGCTTGAAGTTGCAAAACCTAGGTTGATCCCATTATTATTGGCTACAACTTTGGGAGGTATGGCATTAACGGAAGAATGGCCTTTATCCTCCCCTAAACTTATATGTACTTTAGGAGGCGGCGCCTTGGCAGCCGCGGCAGCTGGAGCCCTTAATTGCTTGTGGGAAATGGATTTAGATAAAAGGATGAAAAGGACTAGTAATAGAGCTTTACCTTCAGGTAAATTATCATTTAATACTGTTTTTTTAGGTGCAGTATCTTGTACATTAGCAGCTGCAATGCTATTGATAAGCGGCGTAAATTATTTGGCGGCCGGATTAACATTGCTTGGTTTATGTAGTTATGTAATTTTATATACGATAATTCTCAAACCACGAACAACTCAAAATATTGTTTTTGGAGGAGTTGCAGGAGCTATACCTCCTTTAGTAGGAGCTTCAGCAGCTACGGGACATGTAGGACTTAGTGGCTGGTGGTTGTTTACTTTAGTTATGCTTTGGACCCCAGCTCATTTTTGGGCTCTAGCGATTTTATTAAAAGATGATTATGCGTCTGTGGGTATACCCATGCTCCCTTCCGTAAAAGGTTCAGATTTTACAGTAAAAGCTATTTCACGTTATGGATGGGCAACTGTTTTCATGAGTATTCTGGGTGTTTTTGCTTTACCTGAGGGGGGGCTTCTTTATTTGATAATGCTTCTACCTTTTAATGGAAGACTTTTACAATTAATAAATAGATTGAAAAGTTCACCAGATGATTTAGATAAAGCCAAAGGATTATTTAGATGGTCAATACTTTATATGTTTGGTATTTGTCTTTTATTATTGATTTCAAGAACTCAACTTTCTGTAAATTTTGAAGAGCAGTCTATTCAGATGTTCTTATCTTTAAAGGCATACTTTAATAATTAGTTAATGTAAAATATTTAGAGGACAAATTATAATTTGATGAATTATATACAAATTACTGATCTTTCAAAATCATATTCTGATATTGAGGCATTAAAAGATTTATCAATGAATATTAATGCTGGTACATTATTTGGGATCTTGGGCCCAAATGGTGCAGGTAAATCTACTCTGATAAAAATACTAGCTACTCTAGTTGAACCAGATGGTGGAGAAGTTTTTTTTAACAACATTAATTTAATAAAGAATCCTAGGAAAATTAGAGAATTAATTGGTTATGTAGCTCAAGATATTGCTCTTGATAAAATTCTTACAGGACGCGAATTGTTAGATTTTCAGTCAGATTTATATCATATGAAAAAAAAGGAAAAACACGAAAGAATCAAATTATTAATAAATCAACTAGATATGAATGATTGGATTGATAGAAAATGCGGAACATATTCAGGTGGAATGAAAAGAAGAATAGATTTGGCAGCTGGTCTATTACATTTGCCCAAAGTTTTAATATTAGATGAACCAACGGTAGGTTTGGATATTGAAAGTAGAAATATAATTTGGCAACTTTTGAAAGATTTGAAGAATGATGGAATGACAATTATTTTAAGCAGTCATTATCTTGATGAAATAGATAAATTAGCCGATAGTTTGGTTATAATTGATGACGGTAAAGTTATAGCCCAAGGTACACCTGCTCAACTTAAAAATAAATTAGGAGGAGATAGGATAACTTTAAAAGTAAGAGAATTTAGTACTCATGATGAGTCAAAAAAAATATGTGAAATTTTATCTTCAATAGACGGAATTAGTCAAATTATTATAAATAAGGCTCAAGGTTATTCAATAAATTTTGTAGTAGATAAGGAAAAGGATTTGCTAACAAAACTAAAAGTAGAATTAGCTTTTTCAAAGTTTGAAATTTTTTCTCTTGCTCAAAGTCAACCTAGCTTGGATGATGTATATCTTCAGGCGACTGGTAAAACATTATTAGATGCTGAAATTTCTATGACGGGTAAAAGAGATTTTAAAAAAGAATCGAAGCAATCTATGAGATAAAAATAATAAATTTTTTAATAACTAATTATAATAAAGATTAAAAGTTCTTAAATGATGGAATTACAACAATATAATTTATTTTTTTTATATCAGGAAACTGTTGCTTTAACAAAAAGATTATTTATCCAATTAAAAAGAAGACCTTCAACTCTTTTAGCAGGTATATTGCAACCTATAATTTGGCTTTTTTTATTTGGGGCGCTTTTCTCAAAAGCTCCTGAAGGTTTTCTCCCAGGAGTTGATTCTTATGGAAATTTTTTAGGAGCAGGACTGATTGTTTTTACTGCTTTTAGTGGAGCTTTGAATTCAGGCTTGCCTTTAATGTTTGATAGAGAGTTCGGCTTTTTAAATAGGTTACTTGTCGCGCCTCTTGCAAGTCGATTATCTATTGTTTTATCTTCTTTTTTTTATATAACTATTCTGAGTTTCATACAGAGTTTCGTAATAATGATCGTTTCATTTGTTTTGGGTTATGGATGGCCAGACTTTTATGGATTAGGAATTGTATTTACAACATTAATACTATTAGTACTCTTTGTGACATCAATAAGCCTTTGTTTGGCTTTTGTTTTGCCTGGTCATATTGAATTAATTGCGCTTATATTTGTAATAAATTTGCCTCTTCTTTTTGCAAGCACTGCATTAGCTCCTATTTCTTTTATGCCAAATTGGTTAGGGTGGCTTGCCTGCTTGAATCCATTAACTTTTGCTATTGAGCCTATTAGGATTGCCTATACTCAAACTATGAATTTAGATTTGGTGGCTTTACATGCCCCATATGGTGACTTAACTTGTAAGAGTTGTCTCACAATTTTATTTTCCTTAACAGTTTTTTCTTTGATTATTATTAGACCACTGTTAAATAGAAAATTAAATTAATAAATTTATGTTTTTAAAAGATCATCTAAAAGATACTTACCAAAAAGCATCTTTTGATAAAAATCATTCAATGGTAGAAGATATAATTAATAGATGGGCACATAGGTTTGGAATTAAAACTTTAAATGAACTAATTATAAAGAATCAAGATCAAATTAAATTAATAGAAGAAGATCGTGCAGATGCAAATCATAGGCAAATTAATATGGAATTATTTGAAAATGTTCATAACGAAAAACAAACAGACCTTAAAGCTAAAGAAACAAAGAAATCTAACCAGACTAAAATTATAAATGAATATTCTTATGAGTCTTTTAAAAATAAAAGTGAATATAAGGAGTCCGAAGAATTGCCATTACCTAAAATAAATAACTTAAGAAGAAGGATTAATAA
>Ga0115013_10000928_pt1 | contig 17314 bp, 22 predicted proteins | sample SouAtlMetagenome_2_FD_88686 | JGI IMG/M metagenome (GOLD analysis project Ga0115013, IMG submission 88686) | Marine eukaryotic phytoplankton communities from Atlantic Ocean - South Atlantic ANT15 Metagenome | ecosystem: Environmental > Aquatic > Marine > Oceanic | place: South Atlantic Ocean...
ATGAGCAAAGCTATGAGCAAAGCTATGAGCAAAGCTATGAGCAAAGCTATGAGCAAAGCTATGAGCAAAGGCCTAAGCTATGAGCCCTCTGCTATGAGCTAAGCCTGCTGAGCTATGCTATGAGCAAAGCCTGCTGAGCTATGCTAACCAGCCTGCCTAACCAGCCTTGCTGTGTCCCTCGCTCACCAGCCTTGCTATCCCCCTGTGCCATAAATACCAAAATACATACACACACCAGCTAACAGGCACACAATATGCTTTTCCTAATTATTCATATGCAATTTCCATGGCCCTTGCCCTATACGGTTTTGTGGACACAGTATGCATATGTCAATGAATGTACTTTTCGATTCTGCGTCGATTCAGCAAAGCTCCGACTCCAAAGCTCCCTCCTTCGCGAGATATCGAGGAATTTGTGTCTCAGCCTGTGCTCCTGTAAGCTCCGACTCCAAAGCTGCCTCCTTCGCGAGATATCGAGGAATTTGTGTCTGAGCCTGTGTTCCTGTAAGCTCCCTCCTTCGCTCGTAAGAAATGGGTGTATATCCGTGTATGAACTCCTTGATTGTATACCAAGCAACTTAGGCGTAGGATGAGCGATATCACTGACGGCTCTGGTGGTGGCGGGCAGGGCAAAAAGCGAAAGCGTGGTCGTGGTCTTCGCGCGGGATTACCTGAGCAGAATTTGTTGGAGGCCATAAAGGCGAACAATGCGGAAGAGGTAGCTCTGTTGTTGGCAAAGAAGGGCGTGGATGTGGACGCGCACGACGAAAATGACAATACTCTCTTGCATTGGGCAGTGTATAAGGGCAACAAAGAGATCGTAGAGCTGTTACTTGGGGCTGGAGCAGAGGTGGATGCAAAAAACAGTCAAGGTGATACACCCTTGTTTATAGCAGTGCATAGTGCTGGAGTAGAGACAAAGGGCAACAAAGAGATCGTAAGGCTGTTACTTGAGGCTGGGGCGGACGTAAATGCAACGGACAAAGAGGGTGACACACCTTTGCATTGGGCAGTGCTGCTGAAGGGCGACAGAGAGATGGTAGAGCTGTTAGTTAAGGCTGGAGCGGAGGTAAATGCAAAAGACAAAAATGGTGGAACGGCTTTGCATACTGCAGTCTATGTGGGCCACAAAGAGATCGTAGTGCTGTTACTTAGGGCTGGAGCGGATGTGAAGGCAAAAAACGGCCAAGGTGATACACCCTTGCATATGGCAGTGCTGAAGGGACACAAAGAGATCGTGGAGCTGTTGTTAAGAGATAAGCGCATTGATGTGAACGCAAAAAACAACGAAGATAATGACGATGGTAATACACCCTTGCATTCGGCAGTGCATCGTGGTGAAGTTGAGATAGTGATGCTGTTGATTGGGACTGGGGCGGACGTGAATGCAACGGACAAAGAGGGTGACACACCCTTGCATATTGCTGTCGATGGAAAAAGTGTAAACCTTGTAGAGCTGTTGATCAAGGCTGGGGCGGATGTGAACGCAAAGAACAATGACAATGAGACTGTGTTTCGGACGGCAGTGCTGAATACATCAGCGGATGGTGGCAAAGAGCTGGTGGATTTGTTGTTAGACAGGGGTGCTGTGCCGGATTTTGGCAATGTGGCGGAAGACCTTTGTAGTATATGCCTAGAGCCCTTGGGCAATGGTTTGAAGGGTGGGGTGGTAAAGCTAATGTGTTTGCACAAATTTCATAAGGAGTGTATCAAAAAGTGGATGTATTTGGACAAATTTGAAGAGGACCAATTTTTCCCATGTCCAAATTGTAATCAATGGAATACATCAAAGGCGTACGTGGAGGCTGGCGGTGCTGCCTTTGAACAAATTAAAAAAGATGGTTCTGTAGTGTATAGATTAAGGAACTTAAAATTTTAATTCTTTGATTCTCTGTAAGTTTAGAAGCTCTTTGTGGAGGAGTTCCCTCTTTCGCTTTCCTCCGGTTCTGGCTCTGATCCTGCTGCTGACTGGCGCCTCCTCGACGGCGCCTTTTGCCAACAAAAGCTGTATGACATCCCAGAATGTGTATCCAAGTTTGTCTCCCTCTTTCTTTGCTAACCTTAATGGTGTTTCACCCCATCGATTTTTTGCATTTACCTTAGCCCCTTGTCCCAAAAGGAACTCTACCATGTTCTCGTGATTGTTCTGCGCAGCTAAATGCAAGGGTGTAGCGCCTTTATTGTCTCGTGCATTTACGTCCGCTCCGGCATTCCACAAGTCATATGCAACAGTAAAGTAGCCTTTCTGCGCTGCCAAATGCAAGGGTGTATCACCTTTATTGTCTTTTGCATTAACATCGATGCCCTTATGTTTCAACAATACCTCAAGGGTAAAATTAATACCTTTCTGAGCAGCTAAATGCAAGGGTGTTTTCCCTTTATTGTTTTTTATGTTTGCACCAGCGCCTTTTGCCAACAAGAGCTCTAACATCTCCTCTGAACTTTGTTCTGTTGCTACATACAAGACTGTGTCACCTTCGTTGTTTTTTGCGTTCACATCAATGCCCTCATGTGCCAACAGCAGCTTTACGATCTCTTTGTCATTATATCCTACTGCCCAATGCAACGGTGTCTCATCATACTCACTCCGTGCATTGACATCAGCACTTTTTGACAACAAAAGCTGTACAATCTCTTTGTGTCCTTCATAGACTGCCCAATGCAACGGTGTCTCACGATAATTATTCCGTTCATTGACATCAGCGCCTTTTGCCAACAACAGTTCGACTTCTTTTTTGTCACCATGTATTATTGCTCTACGCAACGGTGTAAATTCGCTCATTCTTTTTACTTGTCTTACTGGTGTGTATGGATAGAGGCTTATATACCGGTGCTGTTGTCTTTGAGGGGGGCTTTTGAGGAGCTCGTAGATGGTAAAAGGTTGTAGTGTGGTGTGTGATGTATACGTATAAATCTTAGGTGTTTTACTGTAAGGGCTTAGTGCCTTAGTACCTGCTTGGGTACATGTTTCTCCTGTCCATGGTTTCTTTGAGGCTGTTGTGTAGTTTGGCCATGGATTGTCTGGCTCCTCCGCTTTTGTTTTGCATGAAGGCATGGAGCAATTCTTTGTTCATGCCTCTCTTTTGCGGTGCTGCTCCTCTTGGTCCTGCGACGCGCAAGTATGGGTTGTGTGCTTTCTGCGCCTTGACAGCTGCTGCGATGGGGGCTGCTGCTGGTGCTGCGATGGGGGCTGCCCTTTTGCGGCTGCTTGCGACTTCGGTGGTGGCTGTCATGCCGTGTGCTTTGATTAATTTTTGGAATTTGAGTTCGAGGTCTTTCTCTTGCAGGGAGTTCTGCGCGCTCTTGAGTTCCATGTTCTGTGCCTTATATTTCTTGCTTGCCTTGGCTACCACTTCTAGGAGTTGATTCATTCCGTCGGGGTTGCTTTGCATGAGCGGCATCAATTGTGGTTCTAGTTGTTGGATCTCTTCGTTGGCGCCTAGGAGATCTCTCATGTGTTCGAGCATGGTGCTCATGAGGGCTCTTCCTTTCTTGGCATCTTCTTCTAGTTTGCTTTTTTGCGCCTGATCGGCTTGGCTCTGGTGTTCCTTGAGCTGTTCCCTGAGTTTGGCGAGTTCTGCTGCTTGCTTCTTGTCCTTCTCGTAGAGCTCACTCATCTGGGAGTATACTTGCTCATTGAGTTGAAGGCCGGTGGGTCCCTCGCTCTCTGCCTCGGCGGCTGGGGCTTCTACTGGGGTTTCCACTGGTGTTTCGGTGGCTGGTGTGGCTGGTGCGGCTTCGGTTATGGCTGACATGGTATTTGCTTGTTCCGGTGTGGTTTTGCTTGAAGCACTCTGCACGATACCTATATAGTTACTCTTGTTTGTTGCTTTCTGATTCGACACCCATACGATATCACAGTTTTTCCTCCTTGGTTCTACGACGAGGGAGACTTCGATGGGCGACTTTTCGGTGCTTCCATCTTTCCATTCCCTGTGCACATGTTGCAGCGAGAGTCCGGCGTAGTATGCCTTGTTGCTTCCTTTCTGTTGGACTGCGTGTTTGGCAAAGGTGCTCTTGAGATCTTTCCCGCTGAGCTGTCCGTAGACCCAGAATTGATCTTTGGTGTCCCTCCACGCATTCATGATTTCTCCTACCTTGAGGCCGTCTTCGTGTTCCATTTGCACTGGTATTCCTCTGAGCTGTTTGGCAAGGCTGGCCCTTTCCGTCTTGGTGAAGGCAAAGCTCTTGGCGCTGTCGTCCGGTGCCTCTTTTTGGTTGAGCACCTTCCCTACAAAGTATACATTTTGATGTCTCTGCATCTGCTGTGCTTGTCTCTGCGTGCTTGTCTCTGCGTGCTTGTCTCTGCGTGCGCGCGCGTATATATATAGTCTGCCTCCTTTGCTGTTCCCTTGCCTGCCTCCTTATGCTTCCCTTCCTAGCCTTTGTCCTCTCCTGTTTGGCGGTGAGCGAGGCGTATGCGTATGCTTCGGTTACCCTGAGTGCTTCTTCTCCTGCCTTTTGCCACTTGTCGGAGGCTCGTCAATTCTACGTCCTGAAGAATGTGATAAAGGCCTACTACTTGGCGCTTCTGTGTGTGGTGGCAGCACTGTTGATTTTTCCTCGTATTCTTTTCTTTGGCATCTTCGACAACCTGAGCATTCGCATACTGGCTTCTCTGTACGTGTCGAACGATTTCGTGGGGCTCTTCCGTGTGGAGAAGTTGGCAACGACGACTCGGCTGCACCACTTGACTTCTTTGGTCTTTCTTCTGTTGGCATGGCGCGCGGATTTTCAGGAGCAGTTGGTGGCGCGTCAGTTGCTCTACTACTGTTACTTTTCGGCCCTCTCCTTTCCGGTGAATCTGTACCTCGGTCTTCGTTTTTGCACGGAGGAGGAGCCGCTTCTCCTGCGCTCGGTGGCAAAGTGGGTCTATGCTCTTTCGTGCCTTTTGAATTGGTCCTTGCAGTATGTGCTGTTCGAGGCTTCTCCTGAGTCGTACGGCTTTCTCTCTTTGCTGGCTTTGATTGTGTACGACGATGTGGTCCTTCTTCGCTGGCTGTGGCGTCCCCCTAGGACTTACTGACTTTACTGGCTCGCGTGCGGAATGGCGTGCCCATGAGCGTTGATGTCATATGGGAATTGTTCTTCGACGTTTACACAAGCAGACAAGATACGACCATCGTAGTCTGTAAAGCGTCTCCAGTACCGTATTGGTCCGATGTAGAAAGCTTTCTTGTCGATGGTTAGCCTTGTGTTGTAATCTTCATCGGCAAACCACCTTTGTGTGTACATTGCGTTTATTGCCTCTGCGGCGGAGGGCAATCTTCCTCTGCCATACTTGTCCATGACCCTACGAAGCAGCTCAAAGCTTTTCTCCTTTATACGCATGGGAAATTTAAACAGTTCTTTGCTGTCACCTTGTGCAAAAGTCTGTCCAATAAATCGTATGAGATAGCGTCCTCTGGTGTTTTGAGGGGGAAGTGCCTTTAAGATGGCTCCGAATTGTTTTGCATGTTCTTTGGTCCACGCATGTGTCTTCCGAAACTCTTTTACGACTGGCAATACTTCTTCTTTGACGAGTTTTTTTTTCGAGAGCAGTACCCTCAGCCTGTCAAGGAAAGCATCCGTATGTATGGAGGACCAGTGTTTTGTCCGTGTTGCTAAGTCGATGTGTGGGGCATAGAAATATTGCACACCTTCTGTGCGAAAGACTTTTGCCCAGACCACAAATTGCTCTCTAGGAAAAGACTCTGAATTAGACCACAAGCTTTCGGAGGGGCTGATTTCTTCCTTGCAACACCTTTCCAACTCTTTGTTGTATCTGGCGTAGAAATCGCGGTAATCCTGAAAGCGTTCGTCGTGGGACCTGTGGGCTTCCAGTTGATAAAGCGGGTGCTCTTCTCGTTCCCTGATTTTCCTGTCCATGCAAACATAGCTTGGTTTGATGGGGTAAGAACGAACAACATATGCTTCAAGATCAAAGCTGGTTTCCATCATTTTTTAAAGGACTTGCTAAGCTTTTTTCCTGAGGGTGCACAGGCCAACTTTTTTGGAGACCCTGCTTTCGACTCGGAATTCGTAGACTTCTCCCCTGTGACCTATCATTTCATCGTAGTCTGTTTCGAGCATGATGAGATCGGTTTGGGTGAAGCCTTTAGGGATGGCGTAGTAGTAGTAGTCGTTGTTTTTGTTGCTTGGTTCTTTCTTGAGAAAATGGTAGAAGGCGTGGATGCTTATTTTGCCGGATTTTCCTCTTCCGCTTTGTTTTTCTTTGTAGAATTGTGCCCACTCTTCTTTGGTGGTTTTGCTTCCCTTGATGGGAAGGTGGCACACGATTTTGTCTCTCTTCTTGACAGCCTTGAAGCGGCTCTGGAAGCCCTTCCGCTTGATCCCTGTGCCGACCCTTTGGTCCGCGTAGCCTTCCAACTGGAGAATTTCTTCTTCGTCCATGTTGTCTGTGTGCCTGTGCTTGATAGCTGCTGATATAGGAGGCCTTGAAAAATCTTCAAGAGTGTTCGTTTGGCTTTGTTTGTGGCTGAGCACGGACTTCTTTCGTAATTCTTATCGCTCTCAAGTGTTTTTACGGATACAGTTGGGATGTGGATCGAGGCTCGATATGGCTTTATTGCTGATCTGGTTCGTTCGGTGGTGAAGGCGGTGTTGGCGGAGCGTGCGGAGGGCATGGGTCGTTGGAATTCCTCTAGGGCGCCCCATTGCTACGGGTATGAATACGAGCAGGAGTTTGGTGTGCCCTTTGTCTTGGGGGAGGTGCCCGCGGAGCACGAGGCTGTGTGGCGGGCCTCCAAGCTGTGGCCAAACATCCCGCCTGTGGCTGCCTTCTACGCGGATCGTGGCAAATTTGAGGAGCAGCAGCGCTGTGTCTTTGCGGCCTACAATGCGGAGCGTCGTCGGAAAGAGGCTTTGGCTCGGGCAGAGCACAAGCGCTTGTACGAGTTGTCGTACAATGTGGTGCGTCGGGTCCGCCGCCGGAAGCGCAAGGCGGAGAAGCTTGAGGCACGCGAAGCCTACTGGGAGGATCGCAAGCGTCGTGAGCGTCGCTGTCAGCAGTACACTACGACTTAGAGGCATGCAAGTCTCAATAAACAAGGGCGATATCCTGTGCGAGGAGGAGTTTTTTCTGGAGGAGCGGCCTTTGGTGGTGCGCGTGACGGACATTTACAACCACACGGTAAAGTACAAGACGAGGGCGCTGGCTGTGGACAAATTCAACTATTTAATAAAGACGCGCGGGGTGTACAAGGGGGGGTACGTGGCTACCTACAGGCTGCCAACGGCGATCGGCACTTTGGAAGACATGTTCGGCGTGGTGGGAGAGAATTTAGGCCTGATCATACGCAGACTGATCGAGAAGGACCGGCCTGCCATCGCAAGGATAAAGAGATTTCAGACGGAGGGGTAGTGAGCTTGCACAAGTCTTTGGAATGATCCACGACGGCGAGCAGGCGATAGTGTTTCTAATATTCTGTATTCTTATTTGTGCCTTTGTTGCATTTTTGCACTGTATTCATAAGGCCATCCCTACCCATACCAATTCGCTTCCGCACTGATGGAGCTCGTCAGTCCTCTGCTGAAGGAAAGGCTGCCTTTAGAGCTGTATGGCAAGATAGAGACCCTAGCGCACAATCTTCAACCGGTGATGGCAGAGCTCCTCGAGAAGCACCCACAGAAGATTCCTCAAATGATGATCCGTACAAGGACCTTGCCATACGTGAGGCGCTTGATCCGTCGTTACGGCGAAGATGTGAATGCGGTGTCCTTCGAGCGGCGCGATTTCGGTCCAAGCCCCTGTTATTTTGTGGAGGTGGGCTACACCACTGCTCTGCACAAGGTTCGTATGTTTCGTTATACGCGTCAGCCTCGCTGGCGTAATCAGGCATGGCGAGAGGTGGGAGTGCTGTTGTAGCCTGTGCCATCTTCGAGAATGTGCACTACCACTACAATGTTGAGGACAGCGACGAGGCCGGCTTCGATGGCAAGCACATAGGCCTGAATGACAACTCCGTAGACGGACCATAGGATGCCGGCGACCGCATGCATGGAGAAGCAGGCCAAGGAGAGATCGTTGGTGCTTGCCTTTTTCAGGATTTTAAAGATCTGCGGCACGGTTGCTCCGACGGAGAGTGCGGAGGCCACAAGGGACAATAGAATGCTCGGAGTGCTCATGGTCGTATATCTTCCGTGGGGGCTTCTACTTTATAGCACTAAAGAGGCATGCCGAAGACTTCGTTGCTCGTCCTTGCCTTCAGCGCCTTCCTGCTGTTCTCTGTGGGCTTTGTGTTTTTGAAAAATTTCCAGCAGCACTGGATGGATCGTACGGAGCGTGCGGCCCGCGCTCGGCTCTATTTGAAGACGGACATATGCACGAATCATAAGCTTCGTATCCAGCTGGGCCCCGAGGCTACTTGTGCGCAGAAGGAAATGGAGCTTCGGGTGACGCCCCTGTACCGCGCAATCTTTGACACCCTCGAGGACTACTCCCTCTGCGGGCATAGGCGGTGCGAGGCGATGGTGCAGTGGGTCATGCACTGGAAGTGGCTCTTCCTCGCTCTCGCTGCTGTGATCCTGTGGTTCTATTTGCAGTGCTTTATGTTTTCTTTTCAGGTTCGGAAGATGCACAATTTTCAGCAACTGTCCCTTCCGGGCTCTCACCTTCATGTGGATTGAGAAAAAGACCATTAAAATAAAATAGATATATACTACCTTTTCCTCCTCTAGTAGTACTTTCCCCAAGCAAGTAAATTTATTCACATATCATTCACATGGCAACTCTCGCATCCAACAAAGACTTCAGCACCCTTCCGGGGCTGAGCACAGGGCATACCACCAATGCCGACAACCCCTTCGAACCCTTCTTCGGGCCGATTTCCGTCCAAGACGGCCAGAAGGTCCAAGCAGGCGATGTCTTCTCGCATGAGACGTACAACTTGCCCGACGGTACGTATACACTAATCTTATCCAACCGCCTTTGCCATGCATAACACTAACACGCTCTAAACGCTCTTTTTCTTCAGCCTACAAGGGCAAGTCCGCCTACATGGCCGACATCATGGACTGGTTGATCACAAACACCGACGAGTGGTACACCTCTCGCGTGTGCCCTTGGCGCATGACCGACCAGATCTCCGTAAAATGGAATGTCTGGCGCTTCAACAAGACGATGGCCGACCTAGAGCCCCATCAGGGTGTCCCTCGCTACGTCACTGCCGAGTCGGAGGAGCGATCCGATCGACTGGTCCGACGTGGTTTGGCCTTTATCATTGAGCACGGATTTGTACGTATTTGAACCTTTGACCCTCTTCCAACATGCATCACACTAACAATTAACCCTTACCCTAACCACAGTGGACCACCGATCGTGGGCGCAAGCACTACCTCACGAACCTCGAGCAGATCAGCTCTGCGGTGCACGAGACCTGCTACTACGGCGTCTTGCACGCTCTCTTGTCTGGCAAGAACCACTGGAAGGAGTGGAACAGGTAAGTAATATCATCCCTCAACTTTTGCCAATGCATGCCGTAACTAACCACCTCAACCAATTTTATACTATCAGGCAATACGGGAGGCGTGTGACGCGGATCGACGATCTCCTAAGGCAAGACAGAAACAGGTGGGCTATAGCCCAGAAGACTCCGAGAGGGCTCTTCTTGTTGGACGCCACGCTTCGTGAAATGCTTTCGCACCAAGGCGTCAAACCAGACACATGGATCCTACCCTCAAAGGTTGGCGTGTACCTCCAGATGGTTCCCTCGAATGTTGTCTCCGTGGAGGAGGCCGGCCCAAGCAAGGGCATCGCCGACAACAACTCCAACCAAGGCAGGGCCAAGACCTTGACCACCTTCCGCGGCGCGCAGGTGTGCGAGACTCGTCCCTTCGATATGGACTTCTCTGGCGAGCCCACGGAGCTGCTCCGTCGGGAGAAGATGATTGGGGAATACTATACCATGCTTGTAACGGACTCCCCGAAGCAGTCTGCCCTCAGCGGGTACCGCACGGACCACCGCTCCATCTTTATCTACAACTGCGATGTCGATCGCTTCGAGAAGGTACAGATCACGGATGCCATCGACAACTGCTTCCGCTTTGACAAACAGAGTGGTGCACCGGACGCGGACCACGACTACATCCAGAAGGGCTACGGCATTCCCTCTGCCCGCGATGTCAGCCTTCGCGACGACCCCATGATGTGTCACCATCGCGTCTCTCGTGACAAGGCACCAAACGGTATCTGTGCATGGCTTGGCGATCTTCCCAACGAGCACTTTACCAATGCCGATGTCAGGGATTGGGCAGACAGTCTGAAGCAAGCCACCAAGCACCACGGTGGCACCGGCGTGACTCCCCGAGAGTGCAGTCAATTCTTGACAGACATCCTAGGGAACGACTATGACAATACTTGTCTTAACAAACTAGGCTTTGCAGGAGTCAGGGACTCTATAGTGGACCCAGTATGGGGTGTCTTCAATTCACCCGAGTTGAACGAGCCTTTGGTATCTTCTTTGCAGGATTCGTGGGACCCCAGCTTGAGCTCTGCCGTTCTTGGGGACAGTCATCCACAAATGGCTTACATTCCACAGCTGTCCGAGCAGCAGATCCTTCAGCGCTTCCATGGCGGTTTCCCAGAGATGTGGAAATCCTTGGTAAATGCAGACGATTTTCACGAGATCCGTGCCTCTGTCGTCGATCAGGTCAAGGCCGCCCCTTCGGACAGCCACCGCCTGAACATCTTGAAGCGGGCAAATGGTATCTACGAGAAGGCCCTTACGGAAAAGGCCATCTCCCGCCGCAGTCAATTGACGGATGCCGGTGTGCTTGACCGCGCTTTGATGGAATTGCAGGCCCCGACGAAGAAATCGCGCTCCGCCGCCGTCAAGGAGACGAAGGCCTTTTTGGAGAAATTCGGCAGCACCGTGCAATACTTCCAGCAATTGAATGAGGATCGTCCATTGGACGGCCTCACGCTCTTGCAAGAGATCGTTCGCGACTACATCCAGCCCTTGAATGCACGCGATGCCCAAGAGATGGAGGCCCGCCTTGAGGCACACATCGAGTCTGGTGATGCCCTGACCCCTCAGGTGCTTGACCAATGGAAAGTTGAGCTGACAAAGGACAGCATTGAATCCAACTTGAGCAAGCTGGCACGCGCCTTGAAACCGGCCGGTGTAGAAATTGATGGTGCAGGTATTCGTACTGGTCGTGATAATGCACGCAAAGATCGCGCAGATTACCGTAGTGCTGTTCAGCAGAAAGTACGAACAGATGCTATTGGTGCGGCAAGATCCGAAGAATGGACAGCTCGCATGCCAAAGGCTGGCGACAAGTCCTTGAATGGTCTCTTCCGCTGCATGTTCTGCCACATCCGTTTGAATCGAACTGTCTTGCAGAAATTTGCCGAGTACGACATTATCATTCCCTTCGGCTTCATGTTGACGCGGCCCTTTATGCGCTACGACATGTGCTCTGGCATCCTTGCCCAAGCGGGCACCGACCTTGGTGTAAGTATTGCTCTTCTTCATGCTTTATCATTTTTCTCCGTACTAACCACACTCTTTTCTTAACAGGAAACCTTTATGGGCCACGCGGACTTCCAGCTCACGGACGACATCATCCACAAGGTGCATGTAGGCCACTACACTTTCTACAGCAAGACTATCATTCACAATGATAAGCGCTATACCATCGCGGAGGACATCTTCGCTGCGGGTTACAAGGGCGGCGAAGGCACCCGTTTCTACAAGTCGCTCGAGGACTTGTCCGCGGACATCCATGCGGAGGCCTTCCGAGCCTCTATCATCGCGCACATGGTGCCGTACCGCACGAACCAGCCGAATGCGCCGCGCATCCAGAACCCGATCGACATGTAAGTACACACACGCTCTACACTCCCGTGCTTCTTTCCGAACAAACAATTAACAAACCTTTTTCATCTTTCAGCACTGGTCGCTTGCACCCAACCCTCTACCAGAACAGCGATATTCCGGAGCTCGAGGCCGAGTCTGCGATGTACCCCGGAGCACGCTACGTAACCGAAAAGCTTGAATTGAAGAAGCTGACCTCCTACGCTTCCGATGCGACGGAGCACTTTCTGTAAGTACAATTCCCCCAACTCAAACCTTCTGGCAACGCACACACTAACCCTGTTCTTTACTATTTTTTCACAGCTCCCCCTTCAAGTACCTAAATACAGTGTGCTTTCAGGGACCCCAATATTACTACTCGAACTTGTCGAGCAACTACGCACGGATCCAAGGTACAGGTCACTGGGCCAATAATGCCTACAATGGCTGCAAGGGCGTCCGATGCGGAGACATGGACTACTTCCGAGAAGTCGCCGAGAACGACGAGTCGCCGATCTAAGGGCCGAGAGAGAGGCCCACCGAGAGGCCGCATGACGAGGCCCACCGAGAGGCCGCATGAATAGGCCGAGAGAGTCTTTCGCGCAAGAAGGACTATATTACACCTAAGAGAGAGGGACCGACAGACAGGATGAAGTGGCCACAACAGCTTCGAGGCTGTCTATTATCTTATTACTATGTACTATTAGTGTTGTGCTTTTATTTTTCCTCCTACTCTAATGCGCTCAGCATCCTCGAGCCGATCGGTCCTGTTGCGCCTTTGGACACGGCCGTCCTTGCCTCGCCAAATGCGCCGGTGGTGGCTCGGATGACTACTCCGGGCGTGTACAAAGTTGACCGCACGAAGGCTTTCCACCGCTACGAGACCCTGCCGGATCACAAGGAGGTCAGCACAGCTGCGGCCGAGCTGTCCGATTCGGAATTCGTCGTCGCAAAAGACCTTGACCTCAGGACAATACGCGTCATCGACGATATCGTGGTGGAGTGTTACGACCCTGCAACCAACGACTGCGACTATACGTTGACCGACTACGACAAACGCATGCTGTCCTTGTACGCCTCAATGCTCGAAAGCTGTGGCGATACTCTGATGAACGTAGACTACTCGCTCGGCCTACTTCGCGACAAAAACTATGAGAATGTAATGGGGATGTACTCTACGAATTACGGCGGGACCAAGTACACGAAGGGCTTCTGGGTACGCCTGCACTGGAATGATGGCACAAAAGTCCATGATCATGCTTCAACCTTGGCCAAGCTTCTGGCGCTGCTGGAGCTGAGTGTGCATGAAAGAGCACACAACGAAGTGACAGGCGGTCATGGAGATTTTTTTCAAATTGCGTACAATACGCAGTACCATCGTGCGATTCGGAACCTTGATCTGTATACCAAACTGGGAGAACATATTCTGGGCGAAGAAATTGATTGCAGGAATCGGTTGGAGGCAGAGACGTCCATCGTGCTCTGGGTACTGCTTGCTACGGTAGTGGTCGGGACTATTGCATACTTCTGCTTAAGAGATCAAAGAGGGACAAATACCTTAAAATGAGGCCATTTTAGGGTTTTTTTGATATGCAAATTGCCCTTAGGGGATTTTTGGGCCGAAAATGCTAGCGTGTCACAGCATTGGATAGCAAAGTTTGGAGGTGAATAAGAAATTTGAGATTGTCCATTTGGGGAATTGTTATTCACCTCCCAAGAGTTTTTTTGATATGCAAATTGCCCTAGGGACTTTTGTGACCCACGAACGTAGCGTGGGCATAGTATTATGATCCATTTGGGAATTTTTGTTACGATGCTGTGTTTATGTTTTGGGAATTTTTTACAATATGGTACAATACATTAAATATCTAAATACTTCCTTGCTGTGCTAGTGTTGCTACTTTCTCGGTCATCTCCTTATGTTGTGCTTGCGTATACTTCCAGTGGCAGTTGGCACATTCGAGACGACAGAGCTCTGTTTCAGGACCAATGTACTGGAAGAACTTCTTAAGGCTGTATGAGTGCACCATTTTAGCGATATTATCCCTCTTTGTTTCAGGATCGAGATGATTGAAATCGAAGGCAGAGAAGGTCTCGGGCGTCACCTTCCTCTGGCATACTTGACAGCACCCGATTCTCATCTTAATGGCCTCCACATAACGCCGCTTCTTTGTCCTGCTTGGTAGTTTGCAGACACTGCGTTGTGTCTGTGTGTGGACCCTGTGACAAAAGCGGCAGAGGGGACGGACCTTGGTCAATTCCTCCTTCAGGGCCTGCACGCCGCCATTCCAAGACCACCATGGATAGTCGGAGCATTTGTGTACCTTCTCTCCCAAGTGGTCCGCTTCAATGCAATCCGTTGTTCCACAATGGAGGCAAGCATGGGAATCGCGCCACTCCTCCCAGACCTTCTTGCACTGGCCTATTTTTGTCGTCTCCGATTTCTGGTATTTGCTCTGAAGGGCGCGGCAAAAAGCACACCATGAAGTCAACTTTGCACGACGATTTACGAACGACTCGAATGATTCCAAGGGCCACTCGCGGCAACAGCTGGTGCAATGACGATGGCCTTCCTTGGCCACCGCCTCTACTGCTGTCCTCCTCCTTTTTCTCTTGGATTTCTTTGCTGAGTCCCTGCACCCTTGGCAGTACTTGAATGTTCCTTCTGTGAGTGGGAATTCGCGGCAGCACTGGGTGCAATGACGATGGCCCTCCTTGGCTACCGCCTCTGCTGCTGCTTTCCTCCTTTTGTTTCTAGATTTCTTTGCTATGTCCCTGCATCCTTGGCATAACTTGAATTTTGGTCCGGCTTCTCGCTTGCAGCGTTTGGTAGAACACTTCGGCATGGTTAAATTGTGTATATCTACTTGAAACGCTATTCACAGCAACCATGTCTGCCTTCGCCGACCTTCAGAGAACGCATAGAGTCCTTGAAGGCGTGCGACACTTTCGTGACTTGCCGACGGTGCAAACGACACACAGTCACGCGTACAATGTGGCTCAAAATCACCACGATGTGAACAGGGCCATCCTTTCCATTTTAACAGAACGCACATCTTCGCAAAAGCTCTTGGAATATATCGAAGAGAAGGCCAAAGCGCGGCAATCACCAAGCGCAAAGACTCGCTGCTGCATTTGCCTTAAAAAAGAGAGAACGCATGCCTGTGCGCCGTGCGGCCACTACAAATACTGTGGTCGTTGTATCGAGAAAATCAAGCTTTGTGCCATATGTCGAAGGAGAGTGGTTCATCGGATAAAAATATATGAATAGCAGTAGTATGTATGCATAAACTAAAGCTCACACTCTGTTATTTCCACTTCATTGCCTTTTCCGCATCGTTTGAGTTTTGAGCCAAAATAGTGGTAGAGAAAGGTGGAGAAATTCACATGGCCCCAGTCTCTGAAGTCAAATTGGTACTTTTTCTCCCACTCGTCCTTTATTTTTGGGAGGGGCACGCATATCCTTTCCTCGGACAGCCGGACGATATCGTTGAAATATTTGTTCCACACTTTGGGTCTCATCTTTTTGTACTTTGCGGCGCTGTCTGCGGAAGTGGGGCTTTCGAGCTGTTTGCTGATGTTTTCCAGTTTGATAAACTTGTCGCAGATGTTCTGTAGGCTGTTGTTCGTGTTGCTGGAACCAATGCAGTAGCACAGCTTGCCTTTCATCTTGATCTCGGTGACGAGGTGCCGGTAGTCGCTGTCGCTTGTAACGATGACGTATACTTCTACAAATGTGTTTGTAAAGAGCATCTTCATAACTTCCATCATCAACTTGATGTCCGTCGAGTTTTTCCCCTTCAAGCAATCGCACTGTATCGCCAAGAGACCTTTTTGTGCCGCGGAGTCTTTCCACCCTTGCATGTTCGGCATGCTCCAGTCCCCGAATACCATCGCATTAACGATGCGTCCGAGCGAGCGACACTCGGTAAGAATGTTGTCGGTCTCCTTCCATGAGATATTGTCTCCATCGACAAAGACGGCAAGATTATGCATGGAGAGAGCGGGGGAGAGCGGGGAGAGCGGGGAGAGCGGGGAGAGCGGCGGAGAGCGGCAGAGAGCGGCGTAGCGGCGGTGTTATAAAAAAGACTTGTAATCAGTTTAGTACACCAAAGCTCTGTAAAAGTATACGGTAGTGGATTTCCCCTCGATGCGCACCTGCCACTTTTTTCGAATAACAGCATATTCTGCCAGCCTTGCCAAGCGTCTTAAGAAGGTCAAGGCTTGGCCGCAAGTGGCTTTTTTGCCCAATTCAAGAAAATTGCCCAAGACATACTTTGGGAGATTCTTTTGCCATGTCTTCTGTTTCAACAGTCTCGGCAGGCTTGCTACAATGTCCTCTTTCGAAGTCCAATCGGAGAGCAGACCGATCAGTTCAAAGATACTTTTGGCCTGTTTCTGAGCCTTTACAATCGCAGGCGTCTGCTTGGGCTTCCACGGTTTTTTCTGCGCTGCTTTTGGCATTCTACTTAAAATAACTTGAGAAGAGATGGAAAGCAAAATTATTGAGATTGCCTCTGGTTCGCTCTCGGCCATGCATGCCTTGGCCTGCCTCCTTGCTGAATTCGGGCAAGCCAGCCTAGTGCACACCCTTATGCCAGCCATCAAGAAGAAGCAGCTGAAGGGGAAGGCGCTCGGCACCCTCTTCTATGAGGTCTGCGAGGCGGATGCGCTCATATTGGGGCAAAGGCTGTGTCCTCTCTTATGCATTCGGCCGACTTGCAAGCCGGAGTCTGCGGCGGAAGCGCTGCCACCAATAGACAGGTGAGGCCCTGGGCTGCACCCAAAGCTCGTGGCTCTGGAGCTGCTCGGCCCACCAGTTGCTCTCCGGCAATGGTGGCTTGCGGGAGTAGAGGCGGCGTTGGAGTGCGAGGCGAAACATTTTAAAAAGGTCCTTTAATATTATATATACGTACTATATTAGACTTTTTATCTTCCAGTGGACATACAAAGTATTTTTAAGTATAATTTTGTGTAAAATGGAGGTTATTAAAAACGCTGCAATAGTCAGCGGGGGGGTATTGGCAGCTGGTGTCGGCGCCAACATGTTGATACCGGTAGCGATGTCAACCTTTGGGACGGTGGTGGCTGGCACTGGGACCATCCATTTGGCGGGGGGCGTGGCTGCCTCCCTCCAATCTACTGCGGCGGCCTGCACCCTTTCCAACTCCGTCCTTGTTGGGGCTGGGAGCATCCCAGTTCAGTATTTACGATCAAAGTTATGAACAGTGCTACTGCTCGAGCGCCGGCGGGGCCAACTCCAGCTCTGGCATTTTGTCCCAGTCTTCTTCCGGCTCTGCCTCTTGCTTTACTAGTGCGGGCTCTGCCTCCTCCTCCGCCTCCTGCTCCTTTTGCGGCGGCTCGCAAAGCTCTGGGTTGAGGCTGTCCTCGACTAGGCTGTCCTCGACTAGGCTGGTCTCTTGGAGCCCCTTGCTGATCTCTTCAACTATGGTCTCGTCCAACTCTTTGACATTTTCGTAGTGGGAATTGATGAGCTGGAAGTAGAGCTCCATCTG
>Ga0115013_10000929_pt1 | contig 17310 bp, 14 predicted proteins | sample SouAtlMetagenome_2_FD_88686 | JGI IMG/M metagenome (GOLD analysis project Ga0115013, IMG submission 88686) | Marine eukaryotic phytoplankton communities from Atlantic Ocean - South Atlantic ANT15 Metagenome | ecosystem: Environmental > Aquatic > Marine > Oceanic | place: South Atlantic Ocean...
AGAACGACTGAACGATCGAGTACGGATCCTCGAAAATTTATGAGTTTTCGAGAGAATTTAATTCGAATAACTCGAATCAATCGTCCAATCTTCACTTGTTCAATCTTGTGTAGCGTACAAGCAGTAGTAATTCTACTTCACCGAGGAATCATCTTGCAGGCGTTCCTTCACGTAGTAAGATCAGAACAGAAGTCATTTGATTCGTGATGAAGCCGCAGCTTTTCAAAAAAGCTCTTTCTCCAAGACAAACGATTGCTTTGCAGAGAAGGAGACCAAACGAGCAACCTAACTACACACTCATTTTACAATATATATTCTTTATCCAATCGAAGAAAGCAACTTGACTAGAATTCGGAATAGACTCCACAAAATAATTAAAAATAAAAATGGAGACAGTCGGTGGATTTTTCAATGCCATCAGCGGCGGCGGAGGCGTTACGATTCGTATTCAAACCACTCCAACACCAGAACAACAACAATCCATGGGAAAGGCTATTGCTAAGATCGATCACTATCCTAATTGGTAGGTTCTTGTTGTTGTATTGTTGTGGGAAAGAGGGGGATTTGTAATTTGTTGAAAGAGAGTAATCCATACGATGGATAGATCCAAAGATATTTGACGAGTCTTTCTCAATGGTCCCTTTGTAGTGGTTGTCTAATTTGACGAGTCTTGCTCACCATTATTTTTGTAATTGTGAACTATTTATTTCCTTTCATCTATATACTTCCACAGGAAATTAAAAAAGAATCCATTCTGGCGTGTCAAGCATCCCAACTTTGGCGGCAACAACACTATGGGCCGTGGGGCATCCATTATGCCCCAACCCCAACTGATGCAACAACAACCGGACTTGTACGCCTATGAACAACACCAGGACATTGCCGGGATTGTTACGCTCCAATTGGCACCGGGAAAAACAATGGAACACTTGGGAATCAAGATCCAGTTCATTGGACGGATCGATCGGAGCATGGGAAGCATCCAGGAGGGTGGTGGCAAGGCGCACCACGATTTTATCAGTCTCTCGAAAGATTTGGCACCCCCCGGGACATTGTATCAGAGCGTACAGATTCCCTTTGACTTTCGACACATGGACAAGGAATTCGAATCGTACGCCGGTCGAAACATTTGTTTGCGCTATTTTGTCAAGGTCGTGGTGGAACGCAAATTCTTTCCACCACTCGTCAAGGAACACGACATTTGGATACGAAAACTGGGACAACCCCCCACACAAAATGACGCCATCAAGATGGAGGTCGGCATCGAAGATTGTTTGCACATTGAATTCGAATACGAACGCAAGGTGTATCATTTGCACGATATTATTTTGGGAAAGATTCATTTCTTGTTGGTACGCATCAAGATCAAACACATGGAATTGGCCGTCATTCGGAGAGAAACGAGTGGGGGCAGCAGTGGTGGTGGCAACAACAACAATAACAACAACACTAATGCCAATGCCAACGTCCTGACCGAGACCCAAACGTTGGTCAAATACGAAATCATGGATGGGGCACCCGTCAAGGGAGAAGTCATTCCCGTCAAATTGTCACTCAAGGGAATTCCAGCCGATTTGACACCCACCTACAATGGTGTCTGCAACCTCTTTTCGGTGCGCTACTTTTTGAATCTTGTGTTGGTCGATGAGGAAGACCGAAGGTATTTCAAGCAACAAGAAATCATTTTGTGGAGAAAGGAACTGGGGTAAAATAGTAATATAAAAGAGTAACGCATAGTAAGAAACGGATACTATAGAGAATCGAAACAAAAATAATGTACAATGCATGTATTGAGTCGTTACCAAGACGGGACGCTGTGGCATTCTTTGTGATAAATTGTTTTCCGTTGGTTCGAAGTGCGTTGTCGCAAGGAACGCCAAAAAAGTGTCATCCCAGACGCTTCGCGAATCTTTGATTCGTTTTGGCTCCTCTTTGTCGTGTATACGCTAGCGGGGCAAGCCAAGCACGATGCAGTCGTTTTGTCTCTTGGGGGAAATGTGTAAATAGTGGTCTGCCGCAAGGGAAACAGAACTGGTTCCGCAGCAAGCCTGTTGGAGGTTCCCTGCTCCCCACGTGATATGATATTAATGGGCAACACTACAAAGAGACTATATTTGGCACTAGGCCTACCAGAGTGGTGCTACCAAACTCCACAAAAATGGCAAATTGGGGGTACATGGGTGTGGGTGCCTGGTGGGGCCCACAAGGAGATCCAGTGGGGCCTATGGTGGTTGCCAATGCCCTCCACTTGTGTGGGGGGGAGGGGAGGGGTGCTAGCTAGCCCTGCTTGGCTCTGCAGAGTTTGTACCCTAACACTGCCTGGGGCACCAGTGGTGGCCAGGCACCCCATGGCTGGCAAACTGTTGTTGTTGTGTGCCATTGCCCCCATACCCCAGAGTGTGGGCATGGGGCATGGTACCTGCCAGGCCCAGGTGCATTGCCCTCTGCAATTGGCAAGCCCTTGGGCGCTGGGGCATGGCACCCCCATTGCGTGTGCAGAGCTATGGGCAATGCTGCTAGTGAGGTGGCAAACCAAGGGAGGCCAGCAATGCCAAGCTTGCTTGCTGGGGGGAGGCTGCAGCAGGTGGTGTGCCACCCTATTGTGGCAGGCTTGGGGGTGTGCAGGCACTCTGCAGCTGGCAGGCTGTTGCTGTTGCTTGCTGCTGCCCCCATGGTGTGGGCACAGGGCAGGGGGCTTTCGTGCCATGGTGGCCAATGCACATTGCCCCCTGCAAGTGGCGCAAGCCTGGCCCACCTGGCTGGGGTGTGGTGGTGGGCATGTGGCATGCTACCACCCCTGTAGCAGGGGTTGCTGGGGTGCTGCCAAGTGGCTCTGCAGCATTTGCTGGGGTGCCCTTGCTGTGCACAGCAGCCACACAAGGTGGGGCAGTGGCTACTGCACTACATAGCAGGCCTGGGTTGGCAGCAGCAGGGGGCAGTGCCCCCCAGCAGCACTGTGCGTGTTTGTGTGGCCAGCCTATGTGTGGCCTGCCCATGGCTGGCCCATGCAGCCCCTCTTGCTTACATTGCGCACCTCTGTGCTTGCAGCACCAGGCAAAACAACAAATGTGTGAGGCCCCAGTGGCCCTCTACGATTTGGAGCACCAAATACCCACACCATGCAGGCTTTGGGAGTGCCCGCCACAAGTGCTTAGAGTCCAGTGCGCTTGCAACTACTGGGACTTGTTGGTGGCAAGCAACCGAGGATTGGAATTGCTGCTGCTTTCGAAACTGCGACTGTACTCTAGTGAAGGGATGGATTTTGATTGTTCTCAGGCAAAGCGAACGAGCTATCGTTGACCTACAACTTTGATTGCTAGTGACATGATTATTTTGCTGGCTATAGTAGCTATACACAAGCGAAATAACGCATTGTCAAAAAGTGGGGTAAAAACGGCCGAAAAGCTATTCCTTTATTTGTACAGAATATTACAAAACGAAACACAAAGAACTATCCATCTATGATGCGAGCATAGTGACTGATTGAGATCGATACATGAATACTTGTTTTGTTGAATATAAAAAAGGAATGTTTGAAAGTACTGTCCTGTCGGCAAAAATATGCGTTTTTTGCCTATCACAATCGATCCGTATTTTGTTGTATGAAATTGTAGTATAAATTGGCACGTCCCATTAGAATCTTTTTTGATTATTTCAAATGAATGCCCATTAGAGTATGCGCTTACTCATCATCATCATCGTCGTCGTCATCGTCATCATCATCGTCGTCATCATCATCATCATCATCGTCGTCGTCGTCATCATCATCGTCGTCATCATCATCGTCTTCTCCAGGATTCATTGATTTGACGTTAAATGTGTCCCAGTTGGTAATCATTTGGTCCTCGGTAGATGGTCGGTGGTAGACTCCATTTCGTTCCGCTAGCAGCTTGGCCCGCAATGGTAGATTGTAAATATCCTCTCGACCCTGGTCAAATTTGCGCATAATTGGCGAGGTGAACATTGGATTGTTCTTTTGCTGAATGCGTTGTTCTACCAAGGACTTGTCCTCGTATCCAAACCAATACAACGAGTCCTTGGCGAAATCCCAGTAGACAAAGCCCATGCAGGCAACAAAAATACCAACGACCTGATCGGGTCGCATGAAACTTCCCTTGCTATGCTTGGCAATGTACATATCGTATTGATGCTTGTATCCCATGAGAATCTTCCAGTTGTATTCGTTAAAGATCATATTTGGTAGGGGTTCTTCCTTTTGAGGAGGAGGATTCAACCAAGCCGGGCCACTATCGGATTTGCCCCGACGTTGTTGTTGATTTCGCAATAATTGCTGTTGCTTTTGATGCGATTGCTTTCCTTTGGCTTGCGTTTGAAAGTTACGACGAGAGAGACCGAATCGGTCGGCAACCCGCGTGCAATTGAAACGACGAATCATGGTTTTGTTGTTGATGTTGTTCTGTATTGAATTGAATCTCTTTCGACAGAATGATGTTCCTTTGGTTTCTCGTTTACGGAAGAACGAAATCCCCAGCAGAGTGTAGCAAGGAATAGACAAGCTGCTATCACGAATACTCTTTCTCTCTAACTAACGGGCGTCTGTCTTTGGAAAAGGATGACCATCCATACACACATACCGGGACTGCAATTACATCACAGAGACTACGTTGCAGCTCTTGCGATTTCGGAATTTGAGAGAGAACGTGTAGGAAGTGTAGGAAGGATCGTGCATTCCACGTGAAGGAAGAATGCTTTTTGGAACGCTGAGTCAGTCAGTCGAAAGGCTAGCCGTTGACCGTTATATCGGTGATGGCCTGCGCATTTTTAATTACATACGAAGTACGCAGCACTTCAGCGCGAGCATTTTGGCAAAGAAGAGTGTATCGATTGAGTCGACAAATATTGATTCGACTCCAACGATCAAAGTGCGACCCCGGGTCGCAAAAAAAGATAAAATTTTGAAACTTGATATATTAAAACAGTCTATCACCATGGTCTACCGACACACAATCGAATACAATTATCTCCGATAGCACTGGCTTGCCAAGAAACAAGAGTGAATCATTGATTGGGCTAACGGCAATGAAGAGATCGATTGTGGGAAAAGGGGACGATGTGATACATGCTGCGAATCCCACATCCATTGCGAATAGCCCCGCGACTGTCGAAAGCTCTTGTCGTGAAATTGCAATTGGTTTGTTGAAGCAATCGGGGTCACAAAAGTGCCTCAAGACTATTCCCACTCCTACACAAGACAGATTTGCGCTACATCCCTAACCATTTGAATATTATCGTGCCGAACGGACAAGACACTCCTGATCGTTGAAATGTGTTTCAGTAATTGATTCGTTGAAGCAACTTTTGTCCCCCAAGATTAGTTTCACGTTTCCCCAAGATTCGTTTCGAGCAACACCCCTAATTACTGGAATGTTATTGCTCTTGGCCAAGAAGAGTGACCGCTGTTTCTAGAGTGTGGGCAGCACATAATGATTGAGTTGTACCAAAAGGGCCAAGAATTTCCTTTGGTCTTATTTTTCCAAAGTCCGACCAAATCCTGTGAACGCTGGAGAACTTCGAAAACGCGTGCTTGACAGAAGAATTTCATGGTTTTGTCCGAATGGCGAGAACAGAATCACAGTTCTTCCTGTCCCCATTTATCCTACAGTACCTAATTATTTGAGGGCATATACAAAGATTGCATCAATTAAGGTTATGATGAGGTGAAACTTGTGACATTCTCAGTGTTCGCAGTACCCAAAACGCGCTACCAAGAAATTTTAACCATAACTATTGGTCATACGATTAGATTATGTCTTGCACGAAACTTTAAGCCATAATAATTAATCAGATTAATGTCTTGGTGAAATAGGCCGAAACGTATTTTTCCGTTGCTTCGTACCAGAGAAGTTCCACTCAAAATCATTCTCTTCTTTGTATTCGTAGTAAGGGAATCGACGGACTATTTATTCCTCGGGGGGGAAACCAAGCTAAAGTAAACACCCTTCCCATCATAAAATCAAAATTCGATTATTGAAAACCCTGGATATTCATCTCAAGTTATATCGGAATAGTCCCAATCTTCCACAATAAAAGGAACTCTCGATCAACAAAACAAAGATGAAATTCATCCTTCGACTTTCCACAGTTGCGCTCTTGTGGGCTTCGTCCATCTCTGCATGGGAAGCTTCAGATCCCGCCAACGACATTGACTACACTGAGACTGCCGAATACAAACTTGAGGCGCAGAGACAAGCACTTCTCGATAAGTATCGCAATCAATTGCACGATCCCGACTTTGATCATCGCCTTCTCGATGCGATGTTTGAAGCGGATCCTACCCCAAAGCCCACAAGCGCTCCGAAACCAACCAAGAAGCCCACCAAAAAGCCTACCAGGCATCCAACCAGCAAGCCTACCAAGCATCCAACTCCGTCAAACTATAATGCGGGTCCTCCCGACATTTGTGGTACTATTCGAACCACCTGTGGCGAAGATTTAGTTATGGGTCCTTACGAGAAAAAGTCGTGGGGCCGTGATAAAGACTATTTCGATTGCGGCAATGATAAGGGCACCTGGTGGGAAAGAAGATTGTACAGTCCCGATCACCATTGGTGGTTCCGGGTTACCAAGAGATGCGTATACGAATTCCAGTCCACCTGGACCGATCAGAAATGGAAAGAGACCAGAGACATCAATACTTTCATCGAGCAAATGGCTATCTCGCTTCGGCGTCCCAATAACGCTGCTTACAAGGTAACGGGCGATGAAGTCGTCTTCAAGGGAGATCACGATTACCCAAATAAAAACAGCGTAGTCAAAACGATGGACAGCCCTGACTGTCCCGAAAAATGGTGTGTTAAGATTTTCGGGCCGTTCCTGGCTGTACATACCGATGCTCCAACCCCAACACCAACGGGTGCTCCAACTTATCAAGACAAAACGATTGAGTACGTGGGAAATCAAAACTTCGCATCTAATCCTCTGGACCGTTGCGAAGGAGATTGTGATAATGATTCACACTGTCGGGTAAGTGTAAATTTGACAATTATTCAAATACGCCGCGAATAATAGTATCTCTAACACAGTGCACTCAAATCATTGATAATCCGAACCATTATAGGGCGATTTTGTGTGCCATCAGCGAAACGCAAACCAAGCTGTACCTGAAGGTTGTTCTTACGAGGGAAATATGGCTCAGTACAGATCATGGACCGATTTCTGTGGCCCCCCCAAAGATCCCTGGACAGGTCTCGAGCTCGTTTACGCCTTTTCCCATGAAGGTTCCGCAAATGATTTTTATCACACCTTGAGAAGCATCTTCAATGACGGGGACAAGCAAAAGATCTTTGGCACCAACTACTTCTTGAGATGTGGTTGCGAACCGTTTTGTATGGAGGACACGAAGAAATGGGACAACTTCGAGGTTGGAGCAACATGCTACGAAGAATACAAGTGCGATAACACAGTCTTCATGATCAAATACAAGGATAACTACGTCGGTACAAAGGCATCGTGGCACGCCGAAGGGACTACCAATATCCTCGACTGGTTTTCGGAATGTGCAAAAGCGATGTACAGTTGCTCCGAAATTCCATCCTCTTGGAATAAGGAGGATTTTAAAGGTATCGGGTCCACTAACACAAACGGTAACTACAAGCCATTCCCGAGGGTGTGGAAGTACGATAACCTGGACATTACCAATTTTAATCTTCCTATGCTTAATTACACAGGTGATAATGGAAAACCAGCAGAGGCATTTCCGCTTGGCAATTGTGAAGCAGATTGTGATAGAGATAGTGATTGCGCGGTATGTATACATATTACTTGACAAGGGTGTTTAGTTGCTGGTGTTTCCGATTTTGATTTGTTTTTCCCCGCAAGCCTCTTACCCTGTTTTTTATCTTGTACACAGGGCGATCTTGTCTGCATGCAGCGCAGCAATTATGAACCAGTGCCGGGATGTGGCCTAGGTGGACACAAATACTATGACTACTGTTACGACCTGAACTATGGCAACGCCAACCCGCTACCTATTGCCAAAAAAGTGGGAAATCATAATTTCGCAGGTACTCTGGGAATGTGTGAAGGAGATTGTGATAATGATTCACACTGTCAGGTAAGTATGCAACGGCATCGTGCATGGTACACTTTCTTGTAGTCGTAAATTATTCCAATGGATTGTTCGCTGACGATAAAGTTCTCTTTTTTACCAATTGCATTAACAGGCAGGACTTGTCTGCTATCAACGAACCCGCCCTGATAAGATACCCGGCTGTATTGCCAGTTCATATAGTAATAGTGATGATTTCTGTACCACACAAGCCGCTATCGATACATTTGTGGCAACGGGCAATTGGGGTTATGTTGAAGACACATCCAACCAGGTTTCCGCCGATTGGGTGTATGCCCTTGGTGGGGATAAATACCAAGGATTTAATTTAAATTTATTTCAATTCCCATCCATTCACTGGACATGCCCCTCTCAAGAACATAGGGAAGAACTGAGTGTATTTGGAGAGTACGTTGCAGGAGCCGAGTTGTTCCGCTATTACGAGCCAACTGATACTGTTCCCTCGCCAGGCCCATGCCCGGACGAAACATTCGACGAACCCGTAGATCCACCTGAACCTCAGCCCCTCTTGGCTTGCCAAGACATTCCAGATACTGCGTTTTGTTATCATGACACAGATTTTGTCTGTTACGCGAAAAAATTGGAGACTAATTGCGAAGATGTGCAATTTGCCATGGTGAACCGAACCGGTGCACAATATTTTGACGAAGTCGCACCATGGTTCGAAGTGTGCCTCGAGAACCTCGATTGTCACCGGGTGCCGGCGTGGCACCACATGGACGGTAACCTAACTGGAACCGGGTATGTTACTGCTCATCCCCACTGGAGTAACCACATCGACTGGGAGTTGCTCCTATTCAGTAAGGATCACAAAAATAACGGAGGCCATTCCATCGAAGGCAAACACAGAATTATGTGGTTCGACTGCGCGGACTGGCTCCAAACCTATAAGGGAAAGAACGTAAGTTTTCGATGAATGATTTCTGCGATAGATGCTCTACTTGTTTGTTATGTCTTTCATAAAAACTACGTCCTCTAACACACCAATCTACCTCTTGCGTACATCCACACCAAAAATCTTCGCGCAGTTTACCAACGGAGTCGGCGATCGGCACTCAGAGTTGGTCAACACCTACGGTGACTTGTTCCGCGAGCGACCCTGCACGGAACAGCCATCCAGTGCTCCTTCTCAAGAGCCTACGGCAACCTGGTTGCCTTCTAGCACACCTAGTATTTCGCCTACATTTTGTGCCGAATCCTACCTGACCAGCGAGGACTTGAATATTGCCTTGATAATCGATCTTTCCTACTCGACTTACACGACGGATTTTTCCGCCGAAAATCCCGTCGGTGATGTCAATGGGGACGGCAAGGGCAATACTATTTTGGATGCCCAGGTGGTGGCCATTGAAGAATTGTTGGGAAGCATTGCCGATTCGGATCAACTGAATAATGCTAATTGCGAGATTGAATTAATTGGATTTTCAACCGACGCTGAATCCCACAATGTCTGGAAGCCACTCGAAGACTCCAACGACCAACCCAACCAGCAGCTCATGGCCTATGTGAAGCAACACCTGAGGGCCCCAACTTCCGTCGCTGAAGTAAAAGCAACCAACAATGGTTATACTAATTTTGATGCGGCGTTGGACAAGGCTGTCGAATATTTCCAGAACACTGCCACCGCAAATCGCAAGAATCTGATGGTCTTTTTGAGTGACGGAATTCCCAATGTTCGTGGAGACGGAGACAATGAGGGTTATTGTGCGGACGAGGTCGAATTTTGGGCAAACAGTCAGACTTACAAGTGTGCGGACAACCCGCAAAGCGTTGCTGCTGGAGTAAAGCACAATTTTTGCCGAGGCGACGACCCCAATTGCGTCAACCAGAATCCCTACCAGGACTGTGTTCGAGGACCAAGTAAGTGTACCAACCACGCTGCCGTAACCCAGTACACATCCGAAATCGACGAGCTGACGAGGTTGGGAGTTGAACGTATAGCGATTGGTGTTGGAGCAGCATCTGATGTCAGCAAACACTCGGCACTATGGGACATTGACAACAATCCCGCAAAATATCTGGGAGTCCTGCCATTGCAAGCACTGAATCTCGATGAATTGTCGGAATACTTGGGAAGTCTGTGCATCCTGAACACGGATCCACCGACCAAGTCTCCCAGTGACGCGCCATCACTCGTCCCCAGTGTTTCCGCGGCCCCAAGTTCCACCCCCAGTGTAGAACCTTCCGGCAATCCCTCGGAGAGTCCCAGTGCAAGACCCACCGAGGTCCCCACCCGTTTTCCAACACGAAATCCCACTCCCAAGCCAACGGGCGTTCCATCGGTTCCACCAACAGGTGTTCCATCGGTCAAACCGACTCCCTCTCCGACAGGGACACCGACGGCGAAACCTACTCCGGCGACGGCGAAACCTACTTCGGATCCTACCAAGTCACCCGTGGATCTGGAACGCCAAGGAGGAGCAGATGATGATGATACCATTACCGTTCCCGAAGTAGGACCTGATGAGTGTCCACCCGACATTTTGTTGCTGAGCGCAACTACCGGAACTGCACTTCCTCGAGACACTGTGCGAATCGTCAGACAGGACACCACCAGCGTGACGGTTCAGATCCACCAGATGTTTACCAATGCTCAGAGCAATCTCGATAGCTTGTACTACCAATACAAGTACAATGACTTTTCCACCAAGTGTTACGAACAGGAAAACATGCCTTATGAAAACGCCGTGGAATTCACCATCCAGTGTATGGTCAGCTCCAAGATTGGCTTGCTCGAATTCTGGGCAGTAGACAATCTGAGCAAGGGTTTCTTACAGAGTGCAGACGACGAAAAAGTCCCCGATTGCTGCTATCCCGACGAACCTTCGGGCACTCCGGTTGCCAAGTACGTCTTGGCTGTCAAATGTTCCACGGAATGTCCCGACAAGACCTTTGATCCCCACGTTTTCAACTGCGCGAGCGAGGGCCGATGCATGCAAGTCCATGTCAACTCTGAGGAGAGCAATCCGGCATTTTTGCGTGGTGTGGATGGAAAGTGAGCGAGTTGGAAGCCATAGCAGCACCAGCAGCGACGACAACAACATGAACAATACCGCCAACAAGGGCGGCGCTCGGATAAGCAATCCTAGCCATTGCGTCAATAAATTGCATCAATATTTAGTATTGAGTTTCCCCTGAAACAATTCAGGGGACAACAAAGAAAAGACGTTCATACATTATATTGCATAAGAATAATACATAAGCACTGTACTATAAAATCAAACCAATCGAATTACAATCTACTTCTTCTTCTGCAAATAATAATACAGTAATGCTAGTGCGAGTTCTTTTCTTAGAATAGTTAGTTTGATTCTTTTAGTTTCATACGTATCCAAATTTTGCAAATTTGGTTTATACGGTTAGGTTTTAATAATATGCAAATATCGATGACTGTTAAAAGTGTGTTCACTCATCATTTCAGCAGGATTACCAGCGATAAATCCCTTCTCTCGTGACAGCACTGTTTGGATTGGATTATAATTTAATAATCATAATTTAATAATCCTTGACGAAGTAGTCTTCAGCATCACGGCCATCAATACCAGGGTTTCCGGTGTACGCTTGGCACTTCTGCTTTCTTTGTCCTCGGAACTTGACGCATTTGGCAACATTGGATGGAAGAGTTCCATTGTCGGCGTCGTCGCAACCGTACAACTTGACAGGAGGATCAACAGCAACAGAAGGCTTGGTGGAATCGTACAGGGTACCGATTTCCTTGCAGGTAAGACCGAGGCATCTGTAGTTACATTCGAAGGAAAGACGAAGGATTTCGATGTTGACCTTGCCCTTTCCTGCCTTGGAACCACCAGTTTCGATCTGTTTGAAGGCTTGATTGTAACCGTTTCTGGAGCACGCCCAGAGATGGCACATAACGGGCATGGCGAAGGTGGATCCCTCTCCGACAAACTTATCGTCAGTTCGTCCTTCCTCGGCTACATCACCGTTAGCACCCTTGTTGGAAAGTCTGAACCCGTAACGGATAGTACCCTGAATATTACCGATCAACAACTTTGCAGCGATCTGTTTCTGGTAGTACTTCGCCATTGGGACATCTCCAGCGTAGATTGCCTGGACACCAGCACTGAAGAGAGAAATAATCTGAGTGTTGGCATCAGGGGCGGGGCGAGGCTTTTGGTCGTATGGTGCGAGGGGAGATCCGACCTTGAAGGGAGTTGGCTTACCGTCAATGGGGTCATTGACAAGAGGACCGCAGGTCTTGAAGTTGTCACATCGCTTCTTGGCCAACGAGTAAAGAGTCTTTCCCTTTTTATCCTCTTTGAGTCCATCGCACTCAACGGTTCCATCGCACTCAATACTTCCTACATAGTAGGCAACCGCAGAGTCCCATGCGTTGACGGCATCTGTACAAGAGGCAGCTCCGGCAGTCTGGGTCGAAGATGCTGCACCAGAGTTGGCATCGGGTCGGGACTGGAAGATGCAACCGATTTCGACATTGTCAATGGCACGTTGCATTTCTTGGAAGATCTGCATTCTTTGTCCACCGTAGGAAGACATCTTCTTGGCAGACTCTTCGACACCAACACATTGACCACCAGTACCTCCCGCTCCGTTGTAAACATTTCCACAGGATCCATCAGACGCGACGTACGCTTTACCAAAGTCGGCACCGGGTCTGATGTAACCGGTTGCTCCTGCGGAGTCATCACACAGAGAATCATCAGATGGGGTTGGTGTGAGGACGTTGAATGCCGCATCGACCCATTGGACCCACCAAGTGTTACCGTCGCCTCCGCCATTTTGTCCGGCAAAGTTTGTGGTCTTGGAACAAATGAGCTGTTCCGCGTATTGCTCGGAAATCGATCCAGTGTACGATGGAATTCCCTTTAGACCAATTGGAGCACCAGGGGGGTTGAAACCAAGGGCCTGGGGGCTGTTTTGAGGAACACCTCCCTTGAGAGGGTCGGGATCATTCCAGAAAACTTTTCCAGCATTGACAGCACCACATGATTCATCGGCCATGAGATCTTCAAATTCTTTTTGGATCTGATCGTAGTTAAGCTGTAACCGAAACATTAAAGACAGTATAACAAAAGAGAATCAAAGACGACGAATCATCTTTGTGAGAAAAAGACACGCAGGAGAAACAAATAAATCGAAACAACATGTAGTGGTTCTCGATGCTAATAGATGTACAGGAGAGACAGACTTACAGCGGCGGAAATATCCGTACGAGCCCAGTATCCGGCGAGATTTTGTCCTTGTGCAGTGACGGTGGGAAGCACCAAAAGGGCGGCAACGGCTTTGGTTGAGAATTGCATGATGGAATGTTGATTTCGATAGATCGTAACTGATGGGAGTGTTTGGATCGATTGGATTTTGAAATTATGAGAACGGAATGAAAGTCTTGAAGAGAGTGTTGAACTTGCGATTTCGTTTCGAATGCAAAGAAAAGTAACGCACTAGAAACGTCGAAAACACGCAAGAGAAGCTTGTAAGAAAAAGATGCAAGACTCCTCTCCCCGCCACCGCGGTTGGTGTGCGAAAAGTTTCCTCGGCCAATGCATTGTTGGGTGAGCGATCCGATAAATCTCAGATAAATCTCAACCTTTGGTACTGGCTTCTCTACAAAAAACGGTACCAAGAGCTTGAGGAAGAGTAAATAAGCACGCACAACCCAAGACGGTCGAGGCATGGATCATAATAAATCCCAACTAGCGCAACTTGGGGGAGTTCTGTGCATTCCCATACGCGAATACAAAGATATCGTTTGTGATTGGCAGTCAGAAACCTATCCTGGGTCTCATGGCATAAATAGAATCATTGGACAAGAGAAACACGACTGTTGAGATTTATCGACACGAAATGGACATGACATGGATCCAATAAATTCCAAGTTTCGTTGAGACTGTTTCATCGCACTTGTAGACCTGTGCCAGTCCGGGAAAGCCGATTTAGAATTATCGCGTGCAAAGCGTGTGCCGGCGAACTCGCAATATCCAGTACCGTGAATGGCGTAGAGATTTAGGCGATCCCGAATTGCAAACATTAAGTAGTCTCAATCAGAAGTATGCCCAAATGTAGAAGGGTCGTGCTTTGGAAAAAATATTAACCATATCAACGAACTCCATCAGGAAACCTAGAATCGATAAATTCCATCCACAGCTCGATAAATCTTTACCTTAAGATTTATGAACCAATTTATTGATCCCGTTTTTGACGGGATCGAACGCCTCATCGTCGACCGACTCTTGGGGATTTGGGTTCCCCCCAAGTCCAAAATCCTTCGCGGAAGAGAGGAATTGACAAGATAAATCCTTCTGATAAATTCCTCGATAAATCTGGCTCTTGAACTTCGTGCCAACGAGTCCTTATAAATCCGAATCCTGATCCTCTCTCAATCCCAGACCCATACCGTCGCGGCAGAGTCAAAGACAGTTCTCCCACAAGAAGAGATCTCTAGTCTTGGAGGTTCTTTCGAGATCCCCAACAAGTGGTTGCGAGAAACAGAGACACGTTCTGTGCACATGGGAAAGCAGGATGGATTCGATGATGATTCATTCATTCCCGCAGCAACATTTCGGGGGACGCAAAATAAACTCTAGTAGTACTGTAGTCCACAAAAGGTGTACAATCTGCGTGTTTCTTTTTTTGTCACTGCAAGATTCCAATTTTTCGTCACTGCGAGGTTCTTTGGAACAGCAATAGTTTCCTGCGAGTGTCCGATTCATTCGTCACTGCAAGTTTCTCGATAGTTTCCGATTCGTCACAATCAAAAGCATTTGATTCCAAACAAGTGGCGCGCGCGCACTAAGATCTTCTCGACAGTACAGTTGTGACACAACTCAGAACTTTTGTAGTTGGTTGCCGATATGGGCAGACTATAGTCGATTGGCAACTATGTCAGTTGACAAAGAATTTATTTGAGAATGTGACGGAACATGTGTTTGATAAAAGGATTCATTCGAAACTGCGATGACTACGACTACAGCAGCAGGTAGTAGTACTTGCAATCAGTTGATGATCTTTTGTTTCGATGTTGTTATCGTTGGAAGGAACGTCTTTTTTTTGTGAGGTAGCTGGAATGTTTGTATACTGCGGCTCTAGAGGGTTGCTGATATATTGCTTGGAAGGAACACACAACATGATGATCATCGGCGTTATAGAGAGACACACTTCACCGAGACGATTGCATGCTGTCAAAGATGTCGTCTTGATGCGACTCAATTATCTCTTGCTCACGAATGAGTGATCGAAGACTGGCACACAAAAAACGTTCAATTTGGTCGATTAGGGTTATCAATTTCACCTGAATCGGAACCTTTGGAACCCAAGCATTTTTATGACGTGTTTTGCCGTTTTAAATTATTTTTTCACCGGATTCACCTAAAATTCAGCCCGAAAATAACCCTAATCGACTAATCAATATCCATTTTGATTACTTCGACCGATTTGAAATAAAAGCGAATGTGTGCGTGACTCTCCATCGCGTGGGATCGCGACCAAGCCAGACCCGATGTTGACGCCGCTGGTTTTCCTGGACAAGAGCTTTCAATGTTTCTCGGCATTGTCTCTCTTTCGAGCATATACATTCGAGACAGCACTTTCATTGTGACGAGTAGTATCGAACAGTGGTTGTGTCTCCTATACACGAGAAACACGACAATCTCTCTCTATAATTTATAGCTTGGGCAGGCGACGCCGAGCCATCATCCCAAATACAACAAAACCGACTCGAAAAGCAGAGCAGCAGTTTCGGAATCGTATTATTCTGGCGAACGGTCATTGGAACGAAATGATTAATTCTAGCATGAATTTCAAGCCACAAGAATTATTTCGAGAACAGAACATGGACATTGACGAAGACACAGACATGGTCTTTAGTTTTCGTGGCTCGGAAATGATGAGGGAGAATCGCAATGCCGAAAGGAATGGCAGCAAAAACAAGCAGCAACGTGGGACCAAGAGATTGGTTCCAATCGATAATATCATCATTGTCAACAAGAAAAGACGACAATTCGATTCACCATGTACAGGAGCAGCAGCGACAGCAACGAAAGAAAATGACGGCATTTCGAAGCCGCAGCCAAAGCAACAACTTTACGAAGGACAACCCATCGTCTTTCATCCAAGCTTTCCGATGCACCTGAGAGAAAACTATGCCGAGAGAATTCGAATCATGAAATCCTCTACGAACAAGAAGAAGGACGACGAGAGCGGTGAGTTTCATCCGGCTTTTCCAGAGCATTTGCGCCGTGGTTACTACGAGAGAATCGGCAAGCCGCCACCGCCGCAGCAGTCGAAATATTCGAAACCAAGGGATAACAACGAAGACCTCCCGCTACTAGCTTCTCCTCCTCAGGAAAAGAACAACATCGGTATCCTGCTAGCTCCTCGTCTTCCTCCTGTTGCTTCTACGAAAAAGAAGTCGAACAACGACGACGTCGAGCTCGAATCTCTACAAGACAGCGAAGTCGATAGCGACGAAGACGAACTACCCATCGCCCTTTTGGCCAGGCATCGCAAACTCCGCGCCAAAAAGAAGCGTTCCGAGTCTTTAGGTGACGATGACTCGCAAGACTCGCAAGAAAACCAAACGCCAAAGAAAATCGGTGGAAACGGTGAGAGCAACTGGCATTGGAATTTGAAGCGCGGCGTAAACTCACCCACGGCCGCACAAGCAAGGGCCGTGGGACTCGGACTCCGTCAGCGTAGATCTACTCTGTTCCGGTATGGCCAAGATTCCAATGAGAGCATGGACGATGAAAGCACCAGCAGCAGCAATAGCAGCGAGGAGGAAGATTCTATTTCCGAAGAAGAAGAATATGAAGAAGAGGACAGCGATGACGATGACGATTTGTTGGATGACGAGGATATCGAGGAAGAGGAATTGGACGATGAAGATGACGACTGTGACGAGGAATGGGAGAAAAACTTTCAGCGTCTACTCGCTTATAAAAAGAAGCATAACACCGCCAATGCTCCTGTCCGCACTCCGAAACTTGGAGACTGGGTAAGAAGTCAACGAAAAAAGTTCAAGAGAAAGACGTTGTCTCGGAGTAAGCAGAAACGTCTAAAGGCAGTGGGATTCGCATTCAAACTTCGCGATAGTAACTGGGACGTCAAATTCCAACGTCTGGTCAAATATGAAAAGAAGCACCACAACGTTGATGTTCCTCGCTCGCATCCCACACTCGGTATTTGGGTACATAATCAACGAATCGCTTTCAAAAGGAATAGACTTCCATTAGACAAGCAACAAC
>Ga0115013_10000931_pt1 | contig 17297 bp, 7 predicted proteins | sample SouAtlMetagenome_2_FD_88686 | JGI IMG/M metagenome (GOLD analysis project Ga0115013, IMG submission 88686) | Marine eukaryotic phytoplankton communities from Atlantic Ocean - South Atlantic ANT15 Metagenome | ecosystem: Environmental > Aquatic > Marine > Oceanic | place: South Atlantic Ocean...
CCAGCTTGGAACAAAGCCGATGCCGAGCAAGGGGTGATGGGCCCTGAAGCCGTGGGTCAACAGCCCCAAGTTGAACCACCACCTGCCGCGCCAATGTGCGTGAACCACCACGCGGTTGTAATGGCCTTCCTCCGTCTGCCAGCGCGACGCGTAGCGGCCATGGACTAGGTCGATGTTCACTTTTGAGAACCGTAATTGAAAACCGCCATGAAGCCCGAGGCCGTTGTCTTCTGGCCTCCAAAACAGATGTGATCCCAGAATCAAGCCGGTTCGTAGTCCCCGACCTAGATACAAGTCCAGCCCAGTTTCAGCAATGGTCTCCCGAGAAGAGAGCGTGGCGGATTGTCTTCTTCCCGTGGCAGCATGTAACCGAAGCTCCATAAATGGTGTGTTGTGCCGGGCGGAGTGGGGGCGGAGATCCTGCTTGATCTGACCCCTTGCCGTGCGCATTCCTCTCAAGGGGATGGAAGCCGCCATGGCGGCCACATTGGTCCCCAAGTTGGGTTGGGTAAAAGAGGCATTGCTCTGGTGGTCAAATGTCCAATGGAGGCCGATTCGCTGGTGCCACTGGGCTCCGCTATCGAATCGGCCAGGCCGGTGAAGCCCGAGTTGGACAGCGACGTTGAATGGAGAGCCAATCACCACCCGCTGTCGGGCGTCGGGTGTGTTCGCCCCCCATGTCTTTTGGGTCCAGCCCAAGCCGCCACCAAGACGGAAGCGCCAAGACGAAACGAGTCGGAGGTCTGCAACACCGAGCAGTGCAGCTTGCATGCCGAGAAATGTGGGTGATCCCGTGCTGCCCATGCGGACCGAGGCTCCCCATCGCGCATCATTTCGGCACTGTCCCCAGGTCCCTTTGGCGGGCCTTGTCCAATTCAATTGCACCAAGAGAGCATGCCCCTCCAACATGGACCGAATGGCCGTCCGATGGGGGACGAGAAAACCACCTCCGACTGCACATTCCCAGCGGTCCTCCCCTGGGACAGTGTCTTCCTGAGCCCCGCAATGCACCGATGTGCAGAGGAAGCAGACCAAAATCAGTCTGCTGTGAAGGCGCCAAAAGACGGAGCGGGCATGCTGTCTGCACATGCACCAAAGGTGACCTTAATTTTGATGCATGCCGCACAACGATGCCATCGACCGACCTGAATTGCCCACGCCCCGGGCTGCGCACACCCGGGAGGAGAAGCTTGCCGCCTTCGGTCGGCTGCTCGACATCATGGATGATCTGAGAGAGGGGTGCCCATGGGACAAGAAGCAAACCTTCGAAACGTTGCGTCACCTCACCATCGAGGAAACCTACGAACTGGGGGAGGCCATCCTTGAGGGCAACCTTCAGGAAGTGGGGAAGGAGGTGGGAGACTTGATGCTCCATATGGTGTTCTACAGTCGATTGGGTTCCGAGGCAGGGGTGTTTGATGCCGGGGATGTCCTTCACGGCATTTGCGACAAGCTCGTGAACCGCCATCCGCACATTTACGGTGATGTAGAGGCGGCCACGGAGGAGGAGGTCAAGTTCAATTGGGAAAAGATCAAGCTGAAGGAAAAGGGAGAGGAAAGGCAGAGTGTCTTGCAGGGGGTCCCTTCGGGTCTCCCTTCATTGGTCAAGGCACAACGCATTCAGGAAAAGGTGCGCGGCGTGGGCTTTGATTGGGACCACGCTGGTCAGGTGTGGGCCAAAGTGCAGGAGGAAATTGGGGAGCTTCAGGTGGAGGTCGATAAAAAAAGCGACCGCATCGCCGACGAATTCGGCGACGTGCTCTTCTCCCTCATCAACTACGCGAGGTTTCTCGATGTGAATCCCGATGAAGCACTGGAGCGGACCAACCGCAGATTCAAGGCGCGGTTTCAAGAGATGGAACGGAGAATTGCAGATGAAGGACTTGATCTTGGGGACATGCCGCTGGAGGAAATGGACCGGCATTGGGACGCAGCCAAGGTTGCTTTGGGCCAATGAGAAGATTGAAGGCCCTCTGTCTTTTTGCAGTCTGGTGCTTGGCTGTCGCGGCCCTGGTCGGATTGAGTGCGTGTGTTCCAGATAGGGCGGGGTGTGCGACTCCACTCGGTGCCACTGCATCCGATGAGATCGCTTTGGCGTTGTCGCCAGACGAACTTGTGGTGCGGGATCGTATCGAGGTGCATTGGTGGCCCGGAGACTCCTTGCCTCGGGTCGTTCGCCACGCGTGGGAAGGCACGCTTGCGGGGCTTTCGATCGTTGAGGATGGAGGCGTCCTCTTCATTGAGGACGTGAACCGCTGCGCATGGGTCAGGCGCATGGACGCCATTCCCCGGGTGGATTTAATGGGCATGGCTCCGACGCGGGTGCTCCTCGAATCTCAAGCCGACTTCATCATGGAGGGGCCATGGGTTGACAATACCCTTACCATCGAGGGCGATGAGATGTCTGGAAACCTGCACCTCCAATTCCAAGGAGACAGCCTCCGCCTGCGGCTGCCCAACGGCATCGGACATGCCACGGTTGAAGGGGAGGCTGTTCGGTTCTCAACGTTTCGGGCCGGATTTGGAGATGTGGATGCCACAGCGCTCAATGCACAACAGGTGCTGGCTCACCACGGCGGTGTGGGCGAGATGAAGCTTCGTCCGGAGGGCTATCTCTTTTTGGAGCTGGCTGGGGCTGGAGACGTTCACTTGATGGGGTCTGGAGCACAGCGGGACATTCACATTTTGCCCGGCGCCACGGGAGCGGTCATCGAACTGCCTTAACCTTCAATCTCGGAGTTGCATTTCAACGGCTTCGGCGAATGAAGCCACCCATGCAGCATACTGGTTCTGACTTGGGTGGAGTCCATCCTGTGCGACCCAGTTGTCAGCCGACGGCCATTGTTGGCTGATTCCTGTGATGTTGTAGTGAGAGATACCGGCGTTTGCCGTCAGCACTGAGCAGGCCGAATTGAAGAGCATGAGGTCCTGTGAAATGGCCATTTGGTTGGGTTGACCAAATGGCGTGTAGCCATAATCGGGTATGCTGACAACAAACACCCGGTCTGCATTCCCGCCCGCCAGGTCCACTGACCGATCCAGAAGTGCTGCGAATTCGATTTCATAGGCTTCAAGCGACAGGTTCTGGTACTGGTTGTTGACCCCGATGAGCAGCGAGACCAAGTTATAGGTGGACGTTTCGATTTGTTGCTGGTCTATGGCGTAGCTCAGGTTGGACGTCGTCCAGCCTGTGGTGGCCAGAATGTCCGCTGGCTCAAAATGGGTTTCCGCCATTCGGATGGAGAGTGAATCCACAAGCTGGTTGGGCCAATCTCCTGCATCGGACACGCTTTCTCCAATGGTGTAGCTGTCACCCAAGGCCAAATAGCGCACGGTATCGGGAGCGGTGCCGAGCACGTCTGCGGTGGAGTCGCCTGGTGCATCTGAGGGCAGCACTTGGGCGGGCAGCGGTTCAGCGTCAGGAGGAACTACACAGGCAACGAGGCAGAGCGTGACAGCGAGAAAAAAGAGACGAAAATTCACAGGGCCAATCAACGGCTTATTCTTCAATTCGGCAGGAGAAGGATAACGAGCGCGGCGGTCGCGAGAATCCAACCGATGGCATTGCGCACACTGGGGCGTTCCCTAAAAAACACAATGCCAGCAGCGGCCGTTGCCAGGACGATGCCGAGGTTGTTGGAGGGCACGATGGCCGATCGGGGCAGGGGCATGCTTTGGTATGCGGAGAGCAGAAAGAAGAGGGAGCCGACATTGATGACGCCCAATGTGATGCCGCCCAGAACGGTAGCCCGGTTGAGGGTGGGTTTGGCGCTGGGAACAAACGTCCAGCGCAACAGTCCAATGAACGCGGCCACGGCAAATGGAACAGAGGCGAAGGTCAGTCGGTCTGCATCGCTCGACATGTGCGCATCGGACGAAAACCAACCGAAGCCCATGTCGATCAGGCCCGATCCAAAGAAGACAATGGCGGGAAGCCTCCAGGAAGCCGCAGGACGGGCGGCCGATTCAGCACCCAATGCGCCGCTTGCATTTCGCCCAGGGCTGCTGGCCAGAGTCACGGCTGGAAAAGCCAGAAGAACCGCAGTCGCCTTTTGCCATGTGAAGGGGTCCTTTGGATCCAACAGCATAAAGACGGTCATCGGCAGGACCATGGACATCTTGGTGGCGATGGCCACAACGCCAAGTCCCAGCTGCTGCGTGCACTCCCCGATTTTGTTGAACATGTAGAGAAAGGCCAATCCCATGAGCGCCCCCGCCATAGTGCTGGGCTCAGTCACCCTGCCCAACGCATGGCCCGGGCCGGCCAGTGCAACAGACAGGCCACACGCCACGATGTAATTGATCACGACGGCTTCCTCCAGCCGAACCTTGTACGTCGAAAACAGCCGAAAACAACTGAAAAGCAGAGTCGAAACGGTGATGCTGAGTACGAGTGCAATCATGGCAAGGGGATGGACAGGGTCGGCGGAAAGGCCATGCCAACCCACTCAGCACTTTGTTTGTGAACCCGGTATTCTACAGTGTCGGAGCCAAAAGGGTGATGGCCACGAAGCAGTGCGGTGTCTTCATTTGGCCATTCGGGCGCAGCCAAACCTCCTCCCACGGATTGACTCGACCTGCAGATTCGCAACTCGTCCCAAAGCTCTGCCTCCAAAAAGCCGTGAAGGGTGTCAGCCCCTCCTTCCACGAGAACAGACCGAACATCGCGCTGCTGAAGCGCATCCATCAAATCAGAGAAACCATTCCCCTGTCCAGGGGAAAGGCGAGAGACATGCGGCGGGAGATCAGCAGGTCCACCCAAGACAAGTGTGGGAGATGAAGGTCCATATGCCTTGGCCATAGGTGTCGTTCTGCCGCGAAGGTCCATGACAATCCTGAGGGGGTCCGGGCCTTCGGCCTCTCTGACGTTCAACTCGGGATCGTCGGTGATCACCGTGCCCGAGCCCACCAAGATGGCCCCCTCTTCTGCGCGCCAGCGGTGGGTGAGGCGACGGAGGGCTGGCGATGTGATGGACAGGCTTCCTTTTTTCCCATGGCGTCGGGGAGGGTCCATGAATCCATCTGCGCTGACGGCGCATTTCAGGACAATCCAAGGGCGATCGCGTTCCATTGAACTCAAGAACCTGCGGTTGAGCCATCGGCCCTCGGGAAAGGTGTCCATGAGCGTCACCTCAATACCGGCGTTGCGCATTCTGTCGAGGCCCCTTCCTGAAATGATGGGGTTGGGGTCGGTCGTGCCCACGACGCAACGGGAGATTCCCGCGGAGATGAGGGCATCTGAACAAGGTGGGGTTCTGCCATGGTGACTGCAGGGCTCCAGTGTCACGTATGCCGTGGCCCCAACTGGACTTTGGTTGGGTGATATCGCATCCAGCGCAGCGGCCTCAGCGTGCGCTTCGCCTACCCGCGCATGCCACCCGTGGGCGATTTCTCTGCCCTTTCGAACCAAGATGCAGCCCACACGGGGGTTTGGGGCCGTGCCAATCTCCCCGCGCCGGGCAAGGGAGAGGGCCCTCGCCATCCATTGTTGATCTTGGAGGGTGCCCCCCTGCATGCTTTAGGGTTGAAGTTTGGCCTGAGCGGCAGTGAGCGTGTTGCGAAGCAGGCTGACAATGGTCATCGGCCCGACGCCTCCTGGCACGGGGGTAATCCAACTGCATTTCGGTGCCACGCTGTCGTAGTCAACATCTCCTTTAAGGCGATAACCGCGTTTGGCGGTATCATCCTCGACCCTTGTGATGCCGACGTCGATGACCACGGCCCCCGCTTTGACCATGTCAGCGCCAATCATACCAGGGCGCCCCACAGCAGCAACGAGAATGTCGGCTTCACGACAATGTGCTTCGAGGTCCTTTGTGCGGCTGTGGCACAAGGTGACAGTGCAGTTTCCGGGCGTCCCAGCGCGGCTCAAAAGCAGGGACATCGGTGTGCCGACAATGCTGGACCGTCCAATGACCACGGCGTGCTTGCCCTCCGTTTCTATTCCAGAGCGCTCGATCAACGTCATGATGCCTGCAGGCGTTGCAGGGACGAAGCCGGGCATGCCAAGGGCGAGGTTGCCCATGTGCACCGGATGGAACCCATCGACATCCTTGGCTGGATCAACGGCCTCAATGACCGCCTCGGCATCCAGGTGGTCGGGGAGGGGGAGTTGAACGATAAAACCATCAATGGACGGGTCACCATTGAGACCGTGTACGATGTCAATCAGTTCTTCTTGGGTGATGTCAGCGGGGCGTTGGATGAGCGTGCTTTCAAATCCCACGCGGGCGCAACTGCGCACTTTGTGATCGACATAGGTGCGGCTGGCGCCGTCTTCGCCAACCAACACAGCAGCCAGGTGGGGGGCGCGGTGTCCTCGGGACATCCAGGCTTGGACCTCATCGGCGATCTCTCCCTTGATGCGTTCGGACAGCCCTTTGCCATCCAAAATCTGGGGCGCTTGTGTCATCGTAGTGCTCATCGGGGCATGCCCATTCCGCCGGGCATTCTGTTTCCGCCCAGCATGCCTCCAAGACCGCGGCGTTTTCCACCTCCGCCATTCATCATCTTCATCATTTTCTTCATCTCGGCAAACTGCTTCAGGAGTTGATTCACCTCTTGGACTGACGTTCCGCTTCCTTTGGCAATCCGCGTCTTTCGACTTCCATTGAGTTTGTCTGGATGCTGGCGTTCATCGGGGGTCATCGAACGGATGATGGCTTCGATGTGCTTAAAGGCATCGTCATCAATGTCCACGCCCCGCAATGCCTTGCCCATGCCAGGGACCATGGCGAGCAGGTCCTTGACGTTGCCCATCTTCTTGATTTGCTGAACCTGCTCCAGAAAGTCCTCAAAATCGAAGCTGTTCTTCCGGATCTTTCTTTCCAGTTTCTTGGCCTTCGCCTCATCGAATTGTTCCTGTGCCTTCTCGACCAAGGTGACCACGTCACCCATGCCAAGTATGCGTTGGGCCATTCGGTCGGGGTGGAAGGCTTCGAGAGCATCGGGTTTCTCTCCCGTGCCGATGAACTTGATGGGCTTCCCAGTTTGTTCACGTATCGAAAGGGCAGCTCCACCTCGGGTGTCGCCATCCAATTTGGTGAGGATTACGCCGTCAAATGCGATGCGGTCATGGAAGGCCTGAGCGGTGCGGACTGCGTCCTGTCCGGTCATGGCGTCCACGACAAATAGAGTTTCACTCGGCTGGACAGCATCCTTGATCCGGGCGATTTCGTCCATCATGGCTTCATCGACGGCGAGCCGGCCGGCCGTGTCAATGATGACGGTGTCGTTTCCGTGGCTGCGGGCATGACGCAACGCGCCTTCGGCGATGGCCACTGGGTCTTTGGTGTCTCTTTGCGTGAAGACATCTGCCCCCACGCGTTTCCCCATCACCTCGAGTTGGTCGATGGCTGCAGGTCTGTATACATCGCAGGCCACGAGCAATGGGCGCTTGCCATGCTTGGACTTGAGGTGAAGGGCAAGCTTAGCTGAGTGGGTTGTCTTTCCCGATCCCTGAAGGCCGCTCATGAGAATGACGCAGGGTTTGCCCTTGATGTTGAGCCCCGCGTGCTGTCCGCCCATGAAGTCGGCCAGCTCTTCTTTCGTGATTTTCACGAGGAGCTGTCCTGGTTTTACGGAAGTCAGGACTTCTTGGCCCAGGGCCTTTTCCTTGACGCGGTTCGCGAATTGCTTCGCGATGCTGTAGTTCACATCCGCATCGACCAGTGCGCGGCGGATTTCCTTGGTGGTTTCGGCAATGTTGGCCTCGCTGATGGTGGCCTCGCCCTTGATTCGCTGAAAGGCTTTCTCGAAGCGGTCGCTGAGGTTATCAAACATGAGAAGGACAAAGGTAGACCGGGGAAAGGGGAGGTCACGCCCTGTGCTGTAACCGAATTAAAACACGACGAATAATCAAAAAAACTCTATGAAATGAAATAAGTCTTAGATAAATGAACTATCTTAGATATGCTTAACTGCATGAACATGCGCTTTCAACTGTACTCCCTCGCTTGTTTGCTGGTGACCTTCTTTGGCACCGCGACCGCCCAGAATTCCTGTATCCAGTATACTGGAGACACAGCCGGATTCTCGCTCTCAGTAGACACCGTAGCCACAGATGTGGTCGGTGGTATGAACACCTACCGAGTGTATCTGAGCACTCCATCAACAGACGATTTTCTGTCTGCTGTCATTGGCGATGCAGACGATCCTTTGTTCCTGAATACTACAACGTCCTTTTACCAAGACAGTTGGGGTGGATCAACAGCTGCGTCCATCAATCCTCTTCTCTTTGATATGCCAGCTTTCGCCTCTGTCCAGTATGATAGTTGGGTGACCATTGGCATCGATCAGCAGCCAAATCTGCTGGAAGGCGAATCGGACGTCTCAGTCCTTGTGGACCCCAACATCGAGTCTTGGGAGGTTGGATTTTCCGCTGGGGGCAACGTGGACATCAGCTCTCCTATTGGCGGTGGCTGGTACATTCTGCCAAGCAGTGCCAACGGAATCGCAGGCGAGGACAAAAAGGTGCTCATCGCTCAAGTCACGACTGATGGTGATTTGAGTGGTCAATTCTATATGCAGATTTTCCCCAATGCGGACCAGTCACAATTGATAGAAAGCAGATTTGGATTCGAAACCATATCCTGCGGTGCTTCGGGGTGCACCGACAGCACGGCGTGTAACTATGATGCGGAGGCCACAGAAGACGATGGCTCTTGTTCATACCCTGCTTCTGATATCGTGGATTGTGATGGCAACTGCTTGGTCGCTGTCGATTGCGCGGGAGAGTGCGGCGGTTCTGCGGTCGAGGATGAGTGCGGCGTATGCGGCGGAGCTGGCATCGCTGAAGGCGCATGCGATTGTGCTGGAAACCAGCTCGACGCCTTGGGCGTATGCGGTGGTGACTGCAGTGGTGATCAGGATGGCGACGGAATTTGCGATTCAGAAGAGGTGGTCGGCTGCACGGATGTGGTGGCTTGTAACTACAATTCGGCAGCCACCGACTCAGATGGTTCGAGTTGCACCTATCCTGCAAACGAACATGTCGATTGTGATGGCAACTGCCTAGCCGACAGTGACGCAGATGGCATTTGTGACGGACAAGAAGTCAGCGGGTGCAGCAATTCAGATGGCTGCAACTATAACCCCGGAGCGACCGATGACGATGGCTCTTGCTATTTCTGCTGCTCTGATGTTACCTCTTCGATGGCTGGCTACTCATTGGTTCAGGAAATTGTCGCCTTTGACGGTATTCCGGGCATGACGACATACCGGTATTATGTCACCACGCCCAACGCTGATGATAAGGTTTGTTCGGTAAGTGGGGATACAGACAATCCCACGTTCATCAGCACATCAGGTTCGTTCTATCAGGATGAAAACGGTGGACTGTTCCCGAACTCCATTAACCCGGAGCTGTTCAGTGTTTTTCCATCCCTCGAATACGACAGCTGGTTGACCATTGGAATTGATCAGGCGCCGAACTTGGAAGCAGGAGAGGCCAACATCAGTTTGGCTGAAGCCGAGACTGAAGGTTGGACGGTTGGGTTCGAAGAAGGTCAGGGCTTTGCTATCGACGGTTTCTTTGGCGGTGCCTGGTTTTCAACCAGTGACAAAACCAATGGTCTCGCCGGTGATGACCACCGTGTCTTGCTCGCTCAGCTCACCACCGACAATGCACCAAATGGTCAGTTTTTTGTTCAGGTTTTACCACACGGCATGCCTGGAGGTCTTGGAGATCTTGTTATGCTCACTTTTGGGCCGCACTTGGATACAATTGCTCCTGCATTCATCGACTTCCCAGCGGATTTGACATTGGGTTGTGATGAGGCACTTCCAGTTTCGGATGTCACGGCTCAGGACGACTGCTCTGATATCTCGGTTTCTCTTGAGGAGACAATATCCGGAGATGCGTGTGCCACCATCATTACACGAACGTACACCGCAACAGATGTAGCTGGTAATTCCAGTACTGCCGTCTGGACTTTGACGGTGATAGACGATGATGCACCCGTGTTTGAAACGCCTGCAGATGTGACCATTGGTTGTGGTGATGACTTGAGCCCATCTAATACTGGAGACGTGCTTGTCGCCGATGACTGCGTTGAGTACACCGTCACCTATAACGATGCTTTTTTATTCAATTTGGACCCTTGTGTGGGCGAGGATCGCGCCCGTACATGGCGCGTGGTCGATGCTTGTGGAAATGAGTCTGTCGGCATCCAAGTCATCACGGTGATGGATATGGAAGCGCCCACCTTTACCTCCTTTCCAGCAGACACAGCCATCGCTTGTGACGCGGTTGTCCCTGTTTCGGACATCGAAGCCACCGACGATTGCGGTTCTGTGACGATTAGTGTGTCTGATGAGACAGTGAATGGGGAGTGCGATGGACAGTCTACGATGCTTCGGACGTTCTCCGCGTCGGACCCTTGTGGCAATGCGACCCAATACGTCCAGACCATCCAGGTCATCGATACGGTGGCACCAGTGTTCAGCAGCATTCCAGCAAATGTTACGGTTGGCATTTATGACGGGATTCCCGTGACCACCGCCGAGGCGTCTGACAACTGCAGCAATGTGAGCATGCTCAGCAATGATCAAACGGACGATTCAGCAAACGACTTTACGGTGGTGACCCGCACGTTCACCGCGGTGGACGCATGCGGAAATTCGGCCACGGCGAATCACACCATCACCATTCTGCAGAGCCTGGGTTGCACCGACGCTCTGGCCTGTAACTATGACGACGTGGCCACGGCTGACGACGGTTCATGCGATTATTGTTCCTGTGATGGACTCTTCCCGAATACGGGGCCTTACCAGGTCGATATTGACACTCTGGAAGGCGGGCTGGAAGGCCTGACGACCTATCAGGTCTATGTCACATTGGCAAATGCAAGTGATTTCCTGAGCGCCGTGACTGGTGATGCGTCCAACCCGAGCTTCGTCCGAACCAGCACGGCGTTCCATCAGGATCCGTTTGGTGCTGCCAACGCGCATTCAATCAATGCCATGGTATATGATGCAATTCCTTCTGTGCTGTTTGACAGCTGGGTCACCATTGGCTTGACCAGTGCTGCAGACGCTTCAGCGGGAGAAGGTGAAGTGACGACTGTGGAGGGAGAGCCATGGCTCAGCGATTTTGAGGCCGGTGGCAACATCGAGCTTGGAGGAAATTACGGAGGGGGATGGTTCTCCTTGAACGGGGCTTCCAATGGCATAGCCGGCGAGGACCTGCGCGTATTGGTCGGACAATTCACTACCGACGGGGTGTTTAGTGGTCAGCTCTTTGTCCAGGTCTTCCCAAATGGCGATGGCGACAACATGCAGTTCCAGACCATCCGGTGGGGTGAGCCACAGTGCGGATGTCAATTGGAAACCGCCTGTAACTACGATCCGGCGACGGCTTATACAGACAACGAAAACTGCCTCTTCCCCGAGGACATTTATGGTGCTGACAATCTCGACTGTGACGGGGCCTGCCTTAGCGACATCGATCAAGATGGGGTCTGCGATGAAGATGAAGTTCCAGGTTGTATGGACGATTCTGCGTGCAACTTCAGCGCCTCTGCAACCGATGAAGATGGTTCATGCACTTATGCCAATTATGGCTATGAGTGTGATGGGTCTTGTATTAGCGACTCTGATTTCGATAACATTTGTGACCTGAACGAGGTTCAGGGTTGTAATGTTGACGGGGCTTGTAACTTCGACCCTGCGGCCACTGAAAATGATGGTTCCTGCACATTTGATTGCTACGGATGTACCGATACCGATGCCGCCAATTTCGAGGTAGATGCCCTACTGAATGACGGCTCCTGTGTCTATGGCGGATGCACCGATGACGTGGCGTCGAATTACTCAACCACGGCCGACTTTAATGACGGGTCCTGTGAGTATCCCGGTTGCACAGACCCTCAGGCCTGTAATTTCAATTTGGTTGCCAATGTCGACGATGGATCTTGTGATACTACGAGCTGTGCCGGTTGTACCTATAACATTGCATGTAACTATGACCCGACGGCCACGTTGAGCGACGGCTCCTGCGAGTTCGACAGTTGCCGAGGGTGCACCGATGTCAGCGCCTTTAATTATGACGCTGCGGCCACGGTGGATGACGATTCTTGCATTTTCGGAGGCTGCACTGACGCGGAGGCCGACAACTACGACGCCACGGCCGACTTCAACAACGGTACCTGCGAGTATGGCGGATGCATCGATCCGCAGGCCTGCAATTTCTTCATCGGAGCCAATGTGGACGACGGTTCCTGTGATTATACAAGCTGCTCTGGTTGCATGGTCACCTTTGCCTGCAACTATGATTCGACAGCCACCCTTCAAGACGACAGCGCTTGCGACTTCAGCACTTGCTGTGGTGATCCATCTGCTGACAACTATGAAGAGGGTGTAGCCGACTTTCTGACCTATGGCTGTGTGTACGGTAGCATTGCCCCGAGCACGGAATTTGTCGGGTGCGAATTGCCTTTTGCCTGCAACTATGGTGATACAGAGAACGACTGTGAGTTTTCATCTTGCTCTGGCTGCACGGATCCGGCCGCCTGCAACTTCGATGTTGACGCTACAATTCCTGTGACCTGCCTCTACCCAGTCGACTATTACGGAGTGGACTATGTGGATTGTGATGGCAATTGCTTCAACGATATCAATGTCAATGGCTTGTGCGATGAGATCGAAGTGACGGGTTGCACAAATCCGATGGCCTGTAATTACACCGATGGCGCCACTTTCGATGACGGATCCTGCGACACGGCGAGCTGTGCCGGATGCACGGATTCTGCAGCTTGTAACTTTGATTCTTCCGCTTCTTTGAATGATGGTTCCTGTGATTACGTCTCATGTGGCGGCTGTACTAATGTGACAGCCTGTAACTATGATTCCTTGGCCACGACAGATGACGGAAGTTGCTTGTTCCCTGCCAGCGATTTCTTGGACTGCAACGGCGTTTGCCTCAACGACAGTAATCAAAATGGCATTTGTGACGAGCAGGAAACCTTGGGCTGTACGGACGTTAATGCCTGCAACTTTGACCTCAATGCCACTTTCGATGATGGAACCTGTGAGAGCTCGAGCTGTGCTGGCTGTACCGTCGAAATGGCTTGTAACTATGACGCCACGGCCACGTTAAACGATGGCTCATGCGATTTCACGAGCTGCCTCGGATGTACCGAAGCCACGGCATGCAACTACGACGATACGGCAACAGCGGAAGATGGGTCTTGTACCTATCCGGAGCCTGAGTACGACTGCGCTGGCGACTGCCTTGTGGATAGCGACGGAGACGGCATTTGTGATGCTTTCGACGGCAATTTCGACGGCTGTACGGATGACCTTGCATGTAACTACGAGCCGCTCGCTGATACGGAGGATGGTTCCTGTGATTTTTGCAGCTGCGTTGGATACACCTCGGACATGCCAGAGTATGGTGTGGAAGTTGAAGAATACGCCACCAATGGCATTCCAGGCTACACGACTTACCGCGTCTATATCACGACGCCCTATGCCACTGACCAGATCAGTGCCGTAACGGGTCAGAGTGAAAATCCGCTGTATATCGAGACAACGGGTGATTTCTACCAACACCCGAGTGGCGGGCCATTCCCGAATGCGATTTTCCCTGTTCTCTTCGACTTCTACCCGGAGCTCGAGTATGACAGCTGGTTCACGATCGGGACAGAATCTGTTCCCAACACGGCTGTGGGAGAGGGCAACGTTCAAGGTCTGCCGGAAATTGAGCCCTGGAGTGTCAATTTCGAAATGGGCAATGGCTTTGCGATTGATGACATTATTGGTTCGGGTTGGTTCGTCAATCCAGAAGTGACCAATGGAATTGCGGGAGAGGACCAAAAGGTGCTTTTGGCCCAGCTGACCACGAATGGCGATTTGAGCGGACAGCTTTATGTGCAGGTCTTCCCGCAGGGAGACAACCTAAATCAAGAGCGGGTGACCATTGCGTTTGGCGGAAGCCAATGTGGTTGCATGGATGAAACAGCGTGTAACTATTCGCCAAGTGCCATCATCGATGACGAAAGCTGCTACTACCCACAGTTTGGCTACGGTTGTGGAGACGCCTGCCTGTTTGATGTTGAGCCTCCAGTATTCACGGAAACACCAGAGGACATGACGGTGAGCTGTTCACAGTCCGAAATAGAAGTCGCGTACCCAGTGGCAACAGACAACTGTGATACCGAGCTGGAATTCTCCTACTTCGATGAGGTGGTGGATGGACCATGTGGTGAGACCTATGACATCGTTCGCTCTTATGTCGCGACAGACGATTTCGGCTTTGCGGATACAGTGAGTCATGTCATTCACGTGGTGGATGACCAAGCTCCAATCTTCACCAATGTTCCCGCGGATGCAACGCTCGATTGTGGCGATCCTCTCCCGGACAGCCAGGCCCTCGCCCTTGACAATTGCAATGGCGTGACCATGTCTCACGTGGATGAGATGACAGAGACGGGTTGTGGCGCAACCGGAACGCTCGTCCGGACATGGACAGCAGAAGACGCTTGCGGCAACGCCAGCACGGCGGTAACGACCTACACCATTGTCGACTCTACGTCGCCCACCTTGGAGGGGGTTCCTGCCGACGTGACCATCAGTTGTGCCGATGACTATGGCTTCCCCATGCCGACGGCCAATGATGGTTGCGGTGAGGTGAACCTGTCGGAGGAAATCACAATCCTCGACGGCACTTGCCCTAACCAGTATACCATGATTCGCACGTTCACTGCCATCGACTTGTGTGGCAACTTTAGCCAGGCGAGCCAGTCCGTGAGTGTGATCGATGAAACAGCTCCTGTTTTCTCGGGAATTCCCTCGGACACGACGCTCGAGTGCGGGCAGGCCATCCCTGCTGTCGATGTGACTGCGATGGACGATTGCTCAGGCTCAGTGAGTGTCAGCTTTACAGATGTGGAAACCACATTGGATGACTGCCAGTACCAAGTGGTTCGGACCTTCTTAGTGTCCGATGCCTGCGGCAACACATCCGTTCACGATTGGACGCTCACCTTTGAGGACACAACGGCTCCAGTCTTTACGGTTCCGGCTGATGTAACCTTGGATTGTTCGGCGGACACGACAACGGACGGAACAGGTGCAGTGACCGATGCCGCCGATGGCTGCGATACAGATCCTGAAGTGACCTATTCCGATGAGGTGTCCAGCGGTTCCCTGTCTCTGAATGGGGGCACGGCAGACATCCGTGTCGAGATGCGCCTCAACAACCTGCCCACCACACCGCGTGTGCTGGAGGCGACAGGGGTGACCATTGGCGATGGAGTGGAGCTCGATCTGGAGGATGAGATTTCCAACCCATTCAATTTGCGCGGTGCACTGAGCGTGGACATCGATGGTTCCAACATCGGTCTCGCTGTCCTCGATGTGATTGGATCAGAGAGTTACGACATGATTGAAGTGCGCATCAGCAACATTTCTAACGCAGCAATCGCGGGAGTGAATCTCGTTTCCAACAGCCTTTTCGCTGATGCAGCTTCCGCTGAGTTCAACGCCTCGGTGAGCAGCAATGAAATTGTGCTAACATGGACGGAAGTGCCAGGAAGCAACCTCGCCATCATCGATGGAGGCCAAGGTGCAGCGACTGCAATCGATGCAGCCAATTGCATCAGTCAGAACATCATCACGCGGACGTGGACCGTCACGGATGCTTGTGGCAACCATGCAAGTGCCCAACAGGTCATTACGCTTGAGGACATGACGGCTCCGGTCTTTGACTTCACACCGGCTGACCAAACACTGGATTGCAATGGCACCTATACCTTGGAAATGGCAACAGCAACTGATGCATGCTCCGGCGTCTCGGTGACTTACGCTGACACCGAAAGCATTCCATGTGAAGGAAGCCGCACCATTGAGCGGACCTTCACTGCCATTGACGGTTGTGGGAACTCCGCCACCCATGTCCAGACGATTTCTTTCATCGATACATCAGCCCCTGTATTCACCAGTGTGCCTGAGGACTTGGCCCTGGAGTGCAGTGACGATCTTCCTGTTACGGAAGCTGAAGCCAGCGATGACTGTGGTTCTGTGACCATCACCCAGAACGATGAGACAGTTCCAGGGGAATGCCTCGGAAACTTCACCATCCTGCGCACCTTTACTGCTGAAGACGGATGTGGCAACAGTGCGACACACGTTCAGAGCATTGTGTTTACCGACAACACAGCGCCTGCGGTGACTTCAGTTCCTGCAGACACAAATTATGTTGTGGTGGCTGGACAAACGTTCCCTGTGGACCTCCCAGAGGCTGAGGATGCGTGCGGCCTTGTTGAGATCACATTCTTGGACGTTTGCACCGCACAAGGGCTCGGAGGCTACAGTGCGACCCGGACCTTTACCATCTCTGACGATTGCGGCAACAGCACGGCTGTGGACCAAGAAATCACGGTCTCCTTCGTGTTGGGCTGTGACGACCCTGCCGCCTTGAACTACGACCCTGCCGCGATGGCTGGAGATGGTTCTTGCCTCTACGCGGGTTGCACCAATCCAAACGCCCTGAACTACAACCCCCTCGCTGATGAGGACGACGGTTCATGTCTCGTGGCTGAAATCGAAGGGTGCATGGACCCAGATGCTTGCAACTACTTCGAAGCGGCCAATGTCGACGACGGCTCTTGCGATTTCTGCAGTTGTCTGAACGCACCGACCATCGATGGATACAGCATCGAGATGGAAATCGTGGCTGAGGATGGCATCCCCGGAATGACGACCTACCGTCTTTATGCGACGATGGTGAATCCCACAGACATACTGTCCAGTGTTTTTGGAGGAGATGGCTTTGAGACGAACATCAGCACAAGCACAACGTTCTATCAGGATCCGTTTGGCGGTGCTCTTGGTCAGACAACCAACCCGTTCTTGTTCGACTTGCAACCTGACTTGGCATTCGACAGCTATGTGACCATTGGCCTCACGGAAGCACCTGATGCGCTTGCAGGGGAGGTTGAGGTAACCGCTGTGCAAAGTGAAGGGTCGAACTGGATAGAGCCATTTGAGAGTGGGGGAGACCTTGCGATGGGCGGCGGCTTCGGTGGAGCTTGGTTCACGTTGAATGGAGCGGCCAACGCTCAAGCTGGAGACAACCTGCGGATTCTCTTGGGTCAGTTTACCACCAGCGGAACGCTCAGTGGCCAAATCAGCATCCAGGTTTTCCCTGAGGGCGATGGTGAGAATGACCTCACGATGACCTTCCCCATTGGCAACGCAGGATGCGGCTGTATGGACGTGTCGGCTTGCAACTATGATGATGCAGTTGCATACGATGACGGCAGCTGTGAATTCACAGGTGTGTACGATTGCGATGG
>Ga0115013_10000934_pt1 | contig 17253 bp, 17 predicted proteins | sample SouAtlMetagenome_2_FD_88686 | JGI IMG/M metagenome (GOLD analysis project Ga0115013, IMG submission 88686) | Marine eukaryotic phytoplankton communities from Atlantic Ocean - South Atlantic ANT15 Metagenome | ecosystem: Environmental > Aquatic > Marine > Oceanic | place: South Atlantic Ocean...
GCTGTTGCTGCTGTTGATTTTATCGTTGATAAGCTCCAATTCATAGATAGCGAATCTGTACTAGCTGATGCGCAAGCAAATCAAAAAAAGATTCTCGCTGAAGGGGCACAAGGATCGTTATTAGATATTGATTTTGGAACCTATCCTTTTGTCACTTCCTCAAATACTACTGCAGCTGGGGCTTGTACAGGTTTGGGTGTCGCACCAAATAAAATTAAAGATGTGTTTGGCATTTTTAAGGCCTATACGACTCGAGTCGGTAGTGGGCCGTTCCCCACTGAATTGTTTGACGAAGTAGGTGAAAAAATTGCCAAGGTCGGTCACGAATTTGGAGCAACCACTGGACGCCCAAGACGCTGTGGGTGGCTTGACCTGGTTGCACTAAAATATGCAGTACAAGTCAACGGTGTTACCCAACTTATGATGATGAAAGGAGATGTGCTTTCAGGGATTGACAACTTAAAAATTTGTACTCAATACGAATACCGCGGAGAATTGATTAGTCATCTTCCCTTTTCTCTTGATGAAGAATACATCAATCCGAAATATATTGAAATTGAAGGGTGGCAAGATGATATTACAAATTGTACATCCTACGATGAATTTCCTTCTCAACTGAAAGAATACGTAACTTTCATTGAAAATTATCTAGAAACACCTGTACGTCTTGTCTCTGTCGGACCCGATCGTAAACAAACGATTTTTCGATAGATTTGCATACATGCTCAATCGATTTAATATTGTCAAAATACCCACATTGTATACTGTTTTTGCTTTTGACACTTGCCATGACCTATGGGCAGGAAACGAAAAAAATCGATATTCGGCAAGCTGCTTCTTTCGAAGTCAACGAAAAACGCTTTCCGGATGCTAAAATCTTAAAATCGAACCAAGACATTCGTGTACATCTCCACCACGATGGAATGGACATCTGGTCAGATATTGCCTATTTTTACGAAACCCGAAATTTCTTTGAAGCCGAGGGAAATGTCGTTGTCAAGCAGGGAGACAGCTTACAGTTGAACAGTGAATACATTGAATATAGCGGAACTACAAAATTTGCAATCGCCAAACGTAAAGTACTCCTCCAAAACCAAGAATCGACTTTGCGTACTGACTCTTTGTATTTTGACCGAAAAAAACAAGAAGCAAACTACAACACCGTTGGGGAAATCACAAGTGAGGAGACAGTAATTCGCAGTCAATCTGGCACCTATGTGGTTGACGACAATAAATACGAATTCATTACAAATGTACATGTCACAGACCCGTCCTTTACGATTCACTCGGAACGAATGGATTACTATACAGAAGTGCGACACGCTTATTTTTATGGGGCGACCACAATACAAGGTGAGTCCTATGACGTGGAATGCAATAGAGGTTTTTTTGACTCAAATCTCAAAAAAGGGTATTTCCAAGACCGAGCATCAATCGACTACAATCTTAGGAACATACAAGGGGATAGCATTTATTTTGATGATCGAATTCAATATGCTGCCGCAAGTAAAAATGTACAAATCACAGACACCATTGGAGATAATGTGATTCGAGGGCAATACAGCGAAATTTTTAAAGAACGGGATTCTGCCATTGTAACCCGAAACCCAATCGCTATAAAATTGGTAGATAGAGACTCCCTCTATATACATGCTGACACCCTATTGGCTACTGGGCCAGCTGAAGAAAGGATACTCACAGGTTATTATAAGGTTCGTATTTTTAAAACCAACCTCAGCGGTGTTTCCGATTCGATACATATCGATCAAAAGTCTGGTCTTATCCAACTCTTACGTCTCCCGATCAGCGACCGAGAATCACAGCTTTTGTCTGCCCGTGATATTACAAAAAGAAATCCAGTATTGTGGTCAGCAAAAACGCAAATGAGTGGAGATCTAATACACCTATTGACGGACTCGACCTCTAACGCGATAGACTCGCTTAAAATTTTCAACAATGCGATTGTCGCTGAGCAAGATTCTCTCAACCCCAGTCAGTTTAACCAAATGAAAGGAATCAACTTACTCGGCAACTTTGAAGACAATGAGCTACAAACCATTAACATAGTCAAAAACTCAGAAATGTTGTATTATCTATACGACGATACCACCCAAGACCTCATTGGGATTGATAAGGCAATTTGTAGCGCGATGCAATTACGTATGGCTGACAATCAAATTCAGACGATTACGTTTTTGACCAAGCCAGAAGGGGCAGTTTACCCAATTGAGGAACTACCAATAGACCAGCAGCAACTACCCGGTTTTTATTGGCGTGGGGATGAAATGATACGATCAAAAGCAGATCTCATCATGAATACAGCGAAAAATGATTCTGTTTCACAAAAAACAGAAATAAAAGAATTTATTCCTCGGATAAAACTACAAATAAAATGAGAAGTACAATCCGAGATATTTTCTTTGCACATCAGGCACAAACAACTGCGCAACCCATAGGTCTTGAGGTCAAAAAAGCACGTGGAAGTTATATCATCGACAAGGACAATAAAAAATATCTTGATTTTGTCGCAGGCGTCTCTGCTTGTACCTTGGGTCATTCTCATCCAAAAGTGATTCGGGCCGTTCGCCGACAGATGAAAAAATACCTCCACGTTATGGTATATGGTGAATTTGTGCTAGATGAACCTGTTCTATTGGTCAAGTTATTGGCTGATCAATTGCCAGAGAAATTATCTTGTACCTACCTGACCAATTCAGGAACGGAAGGAATTGAAGGTGCACTTAAACTTGCTAAAAGAGCAACTAGCAGACATCGAATTATCTCTGCCAACAATGCCTACCATGGAAATACGCAAGGTGCGATGAGTGTAATGGGGCATGAAGAACGAAAAAGAGCCTATAGACCGCTAATCCCTGGAACGTCTTATATCCAGTTTAATGATGTCGGGGATTTAGATCAAATCAATGAGCAAACAGCAGCAGTAATATTAGAAACCATACAAGGGGGTGCTGGGTTTATAGTTCCGACCAATGACTATATGAAAGCAGTTCGAGAACGATGTGACAAAGTCGGGGCTTTATTGATTTTGGATGAAATTCAACCTGGAATGGGTCGAACAGGGAAATTATTTGCCTTTGAACACTACGATATGATTCCTGATATATTTGTCACTGGAAAAGGGCTTGGAGGTGGATTCCCAGTAGGTGCATTCTGTGCCTCAAAAGAACTGATGAACCTCTTGCAAGACAAACCCATACTGGGACATATCACAACATTTGGTGGGCATCCAGTCATTGCAGCGGCATGTCACGCTACTTTAAAAACCCTTTTACAAAGCAATTTGATCTCCGAAACTCTCGAAAAAGAACAATATGTTCGAGAACAACTCCAACATCGAGGAATAAAAGAAATCCGCGGAAAAGGACTGATGTTAGCCCTGATCCTTCCAACTCCCGAACTTGCACAACAGTTGGTCAAAATTGCTCTTGAACGAGGGTTACTATTGTTTTTTCTACTGTTTGAAAAAAGTGCCGTTCGGGTTACACCACCGTTAACAATCTCAAAAAAAGAGCTCAAAAAAGGGTGTGATATCATCGTAAATATACTTGATGAAATCTGTTGATTAAATTGTTAAAAACAATAAATTCGTTTATTTCATTCTTATCCTCCTTGCGATTAACTTTATAGTAGGAATGTAAGTCATTTAATGAACACGAATTCTAATAAAGACCACAAATCCCCACACGCTCGTTTTGAGTTGATGTTACAATCAAACCGGGTGAACTTTTTCGACGCCACTGAATTTGAAGAAATTATCCAATATTATATCGATTCAGGGAGCCTTCGTTTGGCGTACAAAGCCCTTGAAATCGGAGAAAACCAGCACCCTGGAAATAGCGGATTGAAACTTCTTCATGTCGAACTAATGCTACTGAATAATCAGTACAAGGAAGCTGAAGAAGTGATTGATAAACTTGGGGAAATGGAGCCCTATAACGAATATGTGTATATCCATAAGGCCGTTATTCTTTCAAAAACCAAAAGGCATCAGGAAGCAATATCGTTTTTGACCAAAGGTCTAGAATACTGCGAAAGTCAAGCTGAATTTTACAGCATGCTGGCGATGGAATATCTCTTCTTAGATAGCTATATGATGGCAAAAGAGCACTTTATCAAGTGTCTCAATGAAGACCCCAAAGACACCCACGCTTTGTATAATGCGATCTATTGTTTTGAATCATTAGAAAATCCCGATGGTGCAATTGAATTCCTCAACGAATTTTTAGAAGCTGACCCCTTTAGCGAAATCGCATGGCATCAATTGGGACGTCAGTATGCGAGTAAGGGACTGCTCAAACAAGCCCTATCATCATATGACTTTGCAGTCATTTGCGATAACGAGTTTATCGGCGCCTATTTTGAGATGGGAAAAACACTTCAAAAGATGAAGCGCTATAACGAAGCAATCCTCGCTTATGAAACAACCTTGTCAATCGATGAGCCGACTGCATTTGCACTATTGCATATCGGACAGTGCCATATCGCGTTGGGCAATAACAAGCTCGCAATACAGTATTTCAAAAGGACTTTAAATGAAGACCCTTTATATGAAAAAGCATGGACTGCTTTGATCGATGTGTATTGCAAAAACAAAGACTTCGAAAAAGCCCTCTACTACGCCAAAAAATCCATACAGATTGACAATGTCAATGTGGCAACATGGAAAAGGTATGCAGAAATCAACTTTACTTTGGGCTTTCTTGAAGAAGCAGATTTGGGCTTTACAGAGTGTGTCAATCTGGGTAATTATGAGGTTGATACATGGGTAAAATGGGCAGATGTTCTCAAAGAAATGCATGATTATCCAAGAGCTTTAGAGGTTTTGCAACACGGACTTGAATTCCATCCTGAAAGCAGTGTGATCAACTTCCGTCTCGGAGGGGTTTACTTGCTTTCCTCACAATCACTTGAAGCGAGGTTTTACCTCAAAAATGCCTATTTGTCAGATGCCAAGCAACTCAACCACTTTTACGAAACCTTTCCTGAGTTTAGAAGTTCTTCGTTTGTTAAGCAAAGTCTGTCTTTAAAGGTATAAACACCTTCTTATTTCGTATTTTCGCTTTGATGATGAAATCCAACAAATCAACATTTGGCATATATCTGAAAGGCATTGCAATGGGAATCGCAGATCTTGTTCCCGGGGTTTCTGGCGGTACAATTGCGCTGATCACCAATATCTATGAAGACTTAATCACTTCCATAAACCATGTGAATGCAAAAGAAATTTTGGCATTGTTTGGTGTAAATCGAAAGACATCGTGGCAAAAAATCAATGGGCAATTTCTTTTACCCCTTTTTCTAGGTATTGCCACGAGCATTTTGTTTTTAAGTTCCATCATTGGCTTTTTTCTAGAAAATCACTCCATCGCACTTTGGTCCTTTTTCTTTGGACTGATTTTTGCAAGTTCGATCTTGATTTGCAAAGACGTCAAACAATGGTCTCCAAGCACAATTATTGGTTTGATTATCGGTGGACTGATTTCATTTCTAATCAGCTTTTTATCTCCCGCAGAGGCAACCGAAGCCCTACCCTACCTCTTTCTGTGCGGAATGTTGATGATTATGGCCATGATACTCCCTGGCATTTCGGGAGCATTTATTCTGGTTCTTCTGGGTGCTTATGAAACTGCGCTTGAAACTATTGAGCTTATACGCTCTTTTCGCACCCAAGGGTTTTTGAATCTTCTTGCATTTGGATTGGGGGCAATCATTGGGCTTAAGCTGTTTGCGCACTGGGTAGGGAAACTCTATCTCAATTATCGAAATCCTTTGCTTGCGACGATGTCTGGATTTATGTTTGGTTCTCTGTACAAGGTATGGCCTTGGAAGCAATTCATAAACAACGAAAACCGTGACCAAATTGCGGTTTTACCCCAACTCGAACTCAACAATTCTGGACTATGGATTGCCCTCGGATTTATGTTTATTGGAGGTTTCGTTATTTACGCTTTTCACAAAATGAGTCAATCCCAAAAGCGATGAATCAAAGAGGGTTATACGATCACATTTTGCTTGTTATCAAAGGGCTGGCGATGGGGATTGCCAATAAAGTGCCAGGTGTGTCAGGAGGAATTGTTGCTATCGTTACTGGCTTCTATCCAGAATTTTTATACTCGCTCAAGCGATTGAATTTTAAAGCATTTTATATGCTGTTAACTGGTAGATTTAAACGCTTTTACCAATACACCAACGCCCTATTTTTATTGTTGATTGCTTTGGGGATATTACTGAGCTATTTCACCGTTTCCAGAGTGCTTGATATCGCATTATTACATTATGAACAACACGTAAAAGGTTTATTTTTTGGAATGGTCGTCATGTCTGCAATTGTATTGATGAGAGACTTTGGGAAATGGAATTTGAAATACGTCTTTTACAGTTTGCTTGGACTTGCAGTCGGCTTATTTTTAACATTTTTAGAGCCGGCTCCAGAAAATAGAAACCTATGGTTTGTCTTTTTCTGTGGTCTAATCAGCATCATCGGTATGACACTTCCAGGACTTTCGGGCTCTTTTTTACTTATTCTTCTTGGCAACTATGCCCTCCTACTGGTTGATGCTGTAAATGCGGTTTGGAAGTTTAGCATTCAACTTATTCAGGATCCTTCTGCATACGCAACTCTATCGCAAGAGTACAGTGAAATATTGACAATTTTAGTTGTCTTTATAGTCGGTTCAGTTGTTGGATTGGTCAGCATTTCCAACTTACTGCATTACATCATTATGCGTTTCGAACACAAACTAAATGCTTTGATTATTGGGTTTATAGTTGGCTCCCTGTCAATCCTTTGGCCTTGGTCTGATTTTCGCCTGCTGACCAATGACGCACTAATAAACAATACCATGGAAAGCAGTGGGTTCAATCAATATTTTTCTCTATTTTGGATTGGCGTTGGCCTCTTCATTGTTATTATTATAGATGTTTATGATCGAAAGCGACAATAAACTTTTTGGATTATTAGGAAAGGAAATCGGATACTCTTTTTCAAGAAATTACTTCTCAAATAAGTTTAGAGTTGAAAATCTCAAATATGAGTATGTCAACTTTGATCTTGAAAATCTATCAACCTTCAAAAATCTTCTCAGCCGGAAAGATATCTCTGGAATGAATGTGACGATTCCTTACAAACAGAAAGTCATTCCTTTTCTGGACGAGCTTGATCCCGTAGCAAAATCGATTGGTGCAGTCAACACTATCGTATTTAAAGACAACAAACGATTAGGTTATAATACAGACCATATTGGTTTTCAAAAGACCCTTCTGAATTACCTCAAACCGCACCACGACAAAGCACTTATTTTGGGAACTGGTGGAGCTTCAAAAGCAGTGTGTTATGTTTTAGAGCAACTCAAAATACAAGTGCTCAGAGTGTCTCGAAGTGAAGGACAAGACAGGAAGGCATATCACCAACTAACAGCCAAAGATTATAAAGGACATAACTTACTTATCAATTGTACCCCGCTAGGTACCCACCCAAATACAGACGCCTATCCCCCAATTGATTTTGAGCAAATCAACAATAAGCATTTGTTGTACGACCTGGTTTACAACCCCGAAGTCACCGCTTTTATGCAAATGGGTAAAGACAAAGGTGCTATAGTCCTGAATGGCTATCAAATGCTCGTAGAGCAAGCAGAGGCATCATGGTCTTTATGGATGGATTAGCACAAAAAAGTAAACTCACAAAGTTTTACTATCTTGTGATTGCCAAAGTTAACCAAGACATGTTAGATAATGATGCCAATTTGCAAGATGCAAATGAAGACAAAGTGGACGAAAAAATCCCTGAAACTGAAGCCCAAACGAAACAGGAGATGACCCAAGCTGAACCGTCAACTGATAAGGGGAAAATAGAAAATCCTGAAGATCAACAGGCTGAAAATGCGACTTCAGAAGAATCAAATCTTGATAAAGATGAATCCTCTGTGGCAGAAAGTGAAGAGGAAAGCTATGACGACCTCAATCTCGAGCAACTCCTGAAAACGCTTGATAAAAAAGTATCCTCTGGTAAAGTACAACATCACAAGCGTGAGGTCGAGGCAATCTCCAAACAAATCGAACCAAAACTCAGTCAGATTTTCGAGAAGAAAAAAGAAGATTTTATCAATGCTGGGGGAGAACGCGAGGATTTTGATGCTAAAATCCCAGAGAAAACAACCTATGATGATTTGATCCGTAGATATAAGTCTGAAAAAGCAAGTTATTATCAAGAACTCGAAAAGTCGTTTCAAAACAACTTGGTCATTCGAAAAAACCTAATCGAAGAACTCAAGGGACTTATTGGGATTGATCAACCCATTTCAGATACCTACAAACAGTTTAAGGACTTGCAAGCCCGGTGGAGAGAATCGGGGCATATACCCAGAGCAGACGTAAATAATATTTGGAAAACCTATCACCATCACGTCGGTATTTTTTATGACTTTCTCCATCTGAATCGAGACTTTAGAGAGCTTGATTATAAATATAATTACGAAGAAAAATTAAAAATTATCGAGCAAGCCGAAGCCCTGGGTAAAATGGACAATATCCAGAAGGCCTTTAGAAACCTACAAGAACTCCATAAACGTTGGAAGGATGAGTTGGGACCAATCGCTAAAGAACACGGAGAAAAACTCTGGGATCGCTTTAGCGAAGCAACAAAAGTCATCCATGAAAAGCGTCAGTTTTTTCAAAAAAATCAAACCGAGATTTATAAAGCCAACTACGAAAAAAAGAAAACAATCATCGCACAAATGGAGCAACTTGCTGAGATTGAGATCAAAACTCACAATGAGATGCAAAAGATGATCCGTGATATGGAGAGTTTACGAACTTCATTTTTTGAATGTGGTCATGTGAGTCGAAGTGATAATGCGGAGATTTGGGCGATGTTTAAGGGTGTTATGCGACTTTTTGGCAGAAAACGAAATACATTTTATAAGTCACTCAAAAGAGACTACAGCGAGAATTTTAAACAGCGAATGGAACTGGTAAAACAAGCCGAGGTCTTTTTACAAACAGAGGATTTTGCAGCGACAACGCCCAAAGTGATCTCCCTACAAAAAAAGTGGAAAGAAATGGGTCCTGTTTCTAGAATCCAAAATGATAAAGCATGGAAGCTATTTCGCAAAGCATGTAACGATTATTTTGCTCTTCTCGATGATCGAAAAAACAAATTATCGGAAGGCGAACAACAAGCATTTGAGGAAAAAGATAAGTTGCTGAAAAAACTCCAATCAGAAGAAGGTCTTGATCGAACCAGTATCGATCAGTTGATTGAGGAATGGACCAAAATTGGATCTGTGGGTCAGAAAACAAATCAGATTAACAGCGAGTTTATTGCTGCAATTGAAAATGCGCTCAAACATCTTGAGGAGGATAAGGAATCCATTGCTGCGTTTAAGTATCGGCTCAAACTCAAGTTGATGGGTGACCGAACTGAACTTATTCAGAAGGAAAGGTCACAAATCAAGCAACGCTTAGACAAAGCCAAACAAGAGTACATTCAACTTGAAACGAATATGGAGTTTTTCACTAAAAGTTCATCCGAAAACCCGTTGGTGAATAAGGTTATGAAGGACCTTGAAAAACAAAAGAAAGTTATTGATGGTTTGCAACAAAAGCTAAACGCTTTTAAAAGAATGTAATCTACTTCTCTGATTTTACCTCTTGCCACAATTTTTCCCAGTCATCAAGTTTGAGTTGGTTCATCTTGATTTGACGGTCTGAGATTTTTTTCTCCATGCCTACAAAGCGACTGCGAAACTTTTGATTCGTCCGCGATAAGGCATCGTCTGGGTTGATTCCGATAAATCGAGCATAATTCACCAAAGAAAACAGTAAGTCTCCAAACTCGGCTTCTGCAGATGCTTTATCGTTTCGATCGACTTCGTCATAAAACTCTTGTAGTTCCTCTTCAATTTTTTGCATGACCCCTTCCGTCTGATCCCAATCAAAGCCTACGCCAGCGACTTTCTCTTGCATTCGATATGCTTTTACCAAAGGAGGTAGCGAATCCGGAACACCGTCGAGCACTCCCTTACGATCATGTTTGAGTTTAAGCTGTTCCCAGTTTTGCTTTACTTCTTTTTCATCTGCCACTTCAACATCCCCATAGACATGCGGATGGCGCTGAATCAGCTTATCGCAAATATGATTGGCAACATCGGCAATATCAAATGAAGACTGCTCACTACCTATTTTTGAATAAAATACAATGTGAAGAAGCAAATCCCCCAGTTCGGACTTGATGTCCTCAGGACTACCTTTCAACAAAGATTCGCTCAATTCATAGGTCTCCTCAATCGTCAAATGACGTAAACTCTCAAAAGTTTGCTTGCGATCCCATGGACACTGTTCTCGAACATCATCCATAATGGTCAGCAGACGATCAATGGCTTCCAACTGTTTCTTTCGACCTGCCATTAGAATTTGTTTTTTTGCTTGGTCGGAAACTCCATGGGATAATCAACTGTAATGTTTCCCTTTTCAATTTGAAGGAGCTTTGATTTCAATATCTTTCGCTTAAATGGACTGAGTTTATCCGTAAAGAGTTTCCCTTCAATATGATCGTATTCATGCTGAACAACACGAGACGCTAAACCCGTCAGCTCCAACTCATGATATTTGAAGTCAAGATCATAATATGAAATCAAAATCCCATCTTCGCGAGTCACTTCACTACGTATATCGGGAATACTCAAGCAACCCTCATTAAAGTCGACCTGATCTCCACGAAAGGCCTTAATTGACGAATTGATAAAAACATGCTTGAAATGTTTGATTTGTTGTTGTTCGTCCTCTGAAAGTTCAGGATCAGCGGCAAACTGGCTCGCATCGACCACAAACAATCGAAGAGCAAGACCAATTTGCGGAGCTGCCAAACCCACTCCATTCGCATTGTACATCGTTTCCCACATCTTATCAACCAAAGACTTTAAATCTGGATAATTAGTGTCAATTTTCTCTGTTTTTTGACGAAGAATTGGGTGCCCATAAGCGTATATCGGTAGCGTCATGATGTCTTGGTTTGCTGATGTGATAAGAAAGACTGCAGCAATAAGGTTGCACTAACTTGATCAATGAGCTTTTTGTCTTGTCGAACTTGTTTTTTGGAGCTTGCCCTTGCAATCTCATGCGATGCAATTTTTGAAGTAAACCGCTCATCATAGATATGGAACTGAAGAGTCGGAAACTGTAACTTGCACGCCGCAATAAATTGATGAATCTCGTTGACAATTGATGAGGGTTCATTATGAAGGCGCTTGGGCATGCCAACTACAATCCCCTCTACATTCTCTTTTTGTGTGTAATCTTTGAGATAATCCAACAAATCAGAAGTCGAAACCGTATCGTGGCCAAATGCAAACACCTGATCCAAATCGGTGAATGCAATCCCACATCGTTTACCCCCATAATCTATCGCTAATAATCGGCCCATTGATGCAAAAATACACTTATTGTATCGATTTTGTAAACTGCTCTTTTTTTTGATAAAATGAAGTTATCTTTGAAAAAAAATTGCAAGATGAGACAATTTCAAAATACCATTGAGGAAGCATGGGAAGACCGTGCATTATTAACCGATAAAAACGTACAAAAAGCGATTCGCTCGGTGATCGATCAACTCGATACGGGGGAGCTCCGCGTTGCCGAACCAACATCTTACGGCTGGCAAATCAGCGAGTGGGTAAAAAAAGCGGTCGTCTTGTACTTCCCCATTCAAGGTATGGAAACATTGCAAGCAGGGCCATTGGAATTTCATGACAAAATTCCATTAAAAACAGGATATAAAGAAAAAGGAATTCGAGTTGTTCCCCATGCAGTGGCTCGCCATGGCGCATACATCTCGCCGGGTACGATCCTGATGCCGAGTTACGTCAATATCGGGGCTTATATCGACAAGGGCACCATGGTTGATACTTGGGCAACGGTTGGGAGCTGTGCACAAATCGGCAAAAACGTTCATTTGAGTGGTGGAGTAGGAATAGGCGGAGTTTTGGAACCTCTTCAAGCTGCGCCTGTCATTATTGAGGACAATGCTTTTATTGGTTCTCGCTGCATCGTGGTTGAAGGAGTTCGAGTAGAATCAGAAGCTGTTCTCGGTGCAAATGTGGTACTCACTGCATCGACAAAAATTATTGACGTTACTGGTGATCAGCCCACCGAGTCCAAAGGTCTTGTACCTGCTCGCTCCGTTGTTATCCCTGGGAGTTATACCAAATCGTTTTCTGCAGGAGATTTTCAAGTGCCATGTGCGCTGATTATTGGAAAGCGAAAAGAAAGCACAGACAAAAAGACTTCGCTTAACGATGCTTTGCGAACCTATGATGTATCTGCTTAAGCACACAAATTTGATCAGCTAAATCGCTTATGGTACTTCAAAACAGTCTGGACGCATTGGGCCGATCGGGAGTCGTTTTGTTTCCCTCTGATACGGTTTTAGGACTTGGCTGTGATGCGACAAATCAAGATGCAGTTAACACGGTTTATTTAATCAAAAACAGGCCGCAAAATAAATCTTTGATCGCTTTGGTCGCTGGTATGGAAATGTTAACAACTTATGTCGAGTCCATTCCACAGGCAGTTCACGAGATATTAAAAGGTAATAGTTCGCCAACTACCATCGTGTATCCCAAGGCAAAAGGGATTGCCCCTATGGCCATGGCGGAAGATGGGTCGATGGCTTTTCGCGTTCCGAAAAGCGGATTTGCACTCGACCTGGTCAAATCATTTGGTAAACCCATCATTGCCACCTCGGCCAACCTCAGTGGTGAGCCCATCCCCGAAAATGAAAGTCAGGTAGATCGTCGTATTTTGGAGCAAGTTGACTATGTTGTACCTTTGAAATCAGATACTTATCCAGTCAAGCCCTCAAGGATTATACAATTGACAATTGACGGGAAAACTAAAACGATACGCCCTTGACAACAAACACAATTTTGCTACAAGCATTTTCAGACCCAATGTTTACTGCCATTGGAGAAATCGCTGAGCAGATGCAAACCCGTGCTTTTGCCATAGGGGGTTGTGTTCGAGATGCCTTGTTGCATCGCAACCAATCCAAGGATATCGACATCGTTTGTGAAGGCAGCGGCATCGAATTGGCCAAAGCGGTTGCTGACCAACTCCCCAATAGCGGAAAAGTAAGCATTTATAAAAACTATGGAACAGCAATGGTGCGTGTTGGTTCTTATGAGCTTGAGTTTGTGGGTGCTCGAAAAGAGAGCTATCAGAAAAATAGCCGAAATCCAGTTGTGGAAAGCGGCAGCTTGGAAGATGATCAAATCGGAGAGACTTTACGGTCAATGCCTTGGCGTTTGCCTTAAACCCAAAAGAGTTTGGAACATTGATTGACCCATTTGATGGTCTTGAAGATATAGACAAAAAAGTTTTAAAAACTCCATTGACCGCTTCACAAACGTTCTCTGACGATCCCCTTCGTATACTTCGAGCTGTTCGTTTTGCTGCACAACTCAATTTTACAATTGACCCCTCAACAATGAAGTCCATCCGAATAATGGCTGAACGTATTAAAATCCTATCACAGGAACGGGTCATTGAGGAAATTCATAAAATTTTATTGACCCAAAAACCTTCTAAGGGATTTTTACTTTTGGATAAACTCGGCTTACTACAACATATCTTTCCCGAACTCTACTCATTGAAAGGAGTTGAAGAGGTCGAGGGTCAACGGCATAAAGACAACTTTTATCACACTTTTGAAGTAGTTGACAACATTTGCCAAACCACCGACAACCTATGGTTGCGATGGGCTGCTTTACTTCATGATATTGGAAAAGCACCCACCAAAAAGTTTAATCAAAAAATAGGTTGGACTTTCCACGGCCATGAATTTGTTGGCTCCAAGATGGTATATAAGCTCTTTAAGCGACTCAAAATGCCCCTCAATGAAAAGATGAAATACGTACAAAAACTCGTGTTTATGAGCTCTCGCCCCATTGTGATTTCGGAAGAAATTGTAACTGATGCAGCTGTGCGGCGTTTGGTCTTTGATGCTGGAGAGCTGATCGATGATTTATTGCTATTGTGCGAGGCCGACATTACGACCAAAAATCCGCGACGGTTTGAAACCTATCACAACAACTTTAAAATTGTACGTCAAAAAATTATAGATGTAGAAGAAAAAGACCGAATACGAAATTTTAAACCTCCTGTTGATGGAGATGAAATCATGAAAACTTTTGGAGTTGGTCCTTGCCGTGAAATTGGATTGATCAAAGAACATATCAAAGAAGCCATACTCGATGGTGAAATTCCAAATGAATATCAAGCTGCTCATGCGATGATGTTGAAAAAGGCAGAGGAGCTCGGCTTGCAACCAATACAAAAGACAAATGAATAAGCCAATATTTTTGTGGTCAACATGGGCATTATTGTCTGTTTATCTTGTGATTCTTGCTGGAGCAGTAGTACGCATGACTGGTAGCGGTATGGGCTGTCCAGACTGGCCAAAGTGTTTTGGCTACCTCATCCCCCCTACTGAACGCAGTCAACTCGATTGGCAACCAGAAAAAACCTATGAAAAGGGAAATGTGATTATTCTGGATAACAACTTGCAGGTGGCAACCCAAACTTTCAAAAGTGATGAAGCTATCGACTTGCAAAATTGGGAAGCATACACCAAACACGATTACACAACGTTTAATGCGACACATACTTGGGTAGAGTTTATCAATCGCTTGCTTGGAGCGATTTCTGGTTTGATTGTACTCGGTTTGTTTATCCGCAGTATTTGGTGGGTCCGAAAGCAGCCCTTTCTGGCCCTCTTTTCGTTTTTTGCAGTGGTTGGAATGGGTATACAAGCGTGGTTGGGAAAAACCGTTGTCGACTCGAACTTGCTTCCAAGCAAAATCTCCCTGCATATGATCATGGCGCTACTGATTGTCAGCGTATTGCTTTTTGTGCGTGCGAAAAGTCATCGGAAACAAATTCAAAAGCCATCCAAAACCTTACTGACACTAATTGTCGGGTCTTTTGCTTTGACGCTGATCCAATTTGGACTCGGGGTTGATGTACGCCAGTTTATCGATTACCAAATCAAACAAGTAGGATATAATGCTCCGCAGCTGTGGCTCGACCGTCCTGAAATCTCTTTTTACGTTCACCGTTCCTTGTCGCTCGTTGTTGTGGTGTTGAGTATCTGGATTTATAAACTTGTGATAAAAGAGGGTTTGGCACAAAAATATATTCAATTTATCATTGGGTGTATACTTGCAGAAATCGCACTTGGTATTTTGATGTACTATGTTGATTTTCCTTGGGGAATACAACCCCTTCACTTACTCATTGCTGCCCTGTTGTTCAGCGCCGAATTGTACTGGATATTACGTATAAAAATTAAACCATATGATCTACCGATTTAGAATTGTTTTAGACGCAGAAGAAGATATTTTCAGAGACTTGGAGTTGGAGAGTAGCTCGACTTTCGAAGACTTACACAATGCCATTATTCAGTCTTTTAGTTTGAGTGGTCATGAAATGGCAACCTTTTATGTCACCGATGATGAGTGGAATCAGGGAGAAGCAATTGCATTGACGGATATGCTTGAGGAGCCATCTCGATTGATGGAGCAAACCGCTCTTCATGATATTTTCACAAGTGAACAGAAAACAGCACTCTACATCTATGACTTTTTAAATATGTGGACCTTTTTTGTCACTTGTGTTGAAGAAGCCGAATCCGTCTCTGTCGTGAGTTACCCACACCTTGTCTTTAGCCATGGAATTGTCCCCGATGAGGCACCACCCAAACAATATGAACAAGCTGATGAAGAATCGTCTGATACGGATCATGAAAGTTGGGAGGATAATGGCTATCCAGATGATGAGTGGTATTAGTTTTCTCTGAGCATTTCGTGATTTTCGTAGTTTCGCTTTACAAATTCAAAAGCAGCACGTACAATTCCACCCATATTAAAACTGTTTTTAAAAGTTTTATCTGGGATATACTCATAGATTTCAGACTTTAACTGCTGGACATTCTCAGTCGTTGAGAGTTCGTCTTTTAGCATGCACTTCATCAATTGGGTAAGGCGACTCTCGGAGCTGAGTATGCGCTTGGCGATAATCGCCCGTTCTTCGATTTTATATTGATTGACTGCGTGCTTGTCCAAATGGGCACGTACCAATTCGACCATGGGAAAATTTTCCTTAAAAAATTGTGGACGATAGACTTTTAACTTGGCCTCATAAGACTGCTGGTCAAAATCGATTGCACGGATTTTATAAACAACCTGATCAAAATCGTGAGTGGGGACAATCACATAGTTATAGGAGCGCATATCGCCCAACAAGCGAATCATGCACCGTTCGTTGAACTTTACAAACTGTTTGGCGATTTGACTCTTTTCGCTTTGTGAACATTTGGGCAGATAGTCCTTGATAAACTCATCGCCGGGAATCCCTGCAATATGTTCTTCCACCAAGGTGTCTTCACAAACCAAAAAATTGAGATTATATGGTGAAAGCATATGCTCAAACTCCAAACCATAGGCGCGAGAAGCATCTGCCTTTTTCACATAGAAGTAGGTGAAGTTATCGTTCAAAATATTTCGAATCTTAATCCGAAATGGTTTCGAGTTTCCAAAAGTGCAATAATCAACGGCGTCCACATTTAAAAACCGCAATACATCTGTACTTCCGTCGGAGAGCAAAAGCGTGTAAATGCGTTTAAGGTTTTCTTCGATTTCATCGCGCTCATTATCATTGTAAAAAACACGAACCCATAGGGAGTCGTTATCGTTTTTGTCCATCACAGCGACGGAACCTGAAAAACGCATCAAGTCTTGATAGGAGATTGGGAAAGTGGCCGTTCGGTTATAATGCGTGAGGTAATCGCCCAAAAACGGGCTAATCCGATAGTTCGGCTTTTTGGTTGCGATCAATTTATCATCAGACGCCATTTTACAAAAGTAATGGCTTTTGCGCAATCTAAAGAACAATATGAATTGAGCAGTGCCTGAATTTGTGGTATTTTTGTTTGGTATGAAGTTTCACATTGTTTCCGATTTTAAGCCAACGGGTGATCAACCAGAGGCCATTCGACAGCTCGTGGAGGGATTGGAAAGTCGTGATCGATTTCAAACCTTATTGGGCGTTACTGGGTCAGGAAAAACCTTTACGGTTGCCAATGTAATCGAAAAGGTGCAACGCCCCACCTTGGTTCTTGCGCACAATAAAACTCTCGCTGCGCAGTTGTATGCAGAGTTTAAGCAGTTTTTTCCAGAA
>Ga0115013_10000936_pt1 | contig 17214 bp, 9 predicted proteins | sample SouAtlMetagenome_2_FD_88686 | JGI IMG/M metagenome (GOLD analysis project Ga0115013, IMG submission 88686) | Marine eukaryotic phytoplankton communities from Atlantic Ocean - South Atlantic ANT15 Metagenome | ecosystem: Environmental > Aquatic > Marine > Oceanic | place: South Atlantic Ocean...
CACGGCCCAGGGCTAGGTGAGCCAATTTTAGACATTTTTGGACCATAAAAATAAATAAACTACTTAACAACATGACCAAATTACTTAATGCGCGATCACAAAAAGAGGTGCGTGGCGCAAAAAAAACAATTTTACACCATGAATCTTGGGGTTATGGATGGACAAACACGTCTGTCAATTGTTTAGAGTCCCCCTTATTGACAGACGTGCTCGGATTTCCATGTTCCCCCATTCTTAACACGAGGATTCGTTGTGCAAAAAATGAGTATTTTCTACGGAGGACCCAGTAGAATTTTCTACATCCGTTGGACAAGTCAAAAAGTTGTCTAAAAACAGGATTTTTGCGCGTGCAGGATGGGGCCTTGTCGCAACTGCCATTGCTGCTTACCCACACCCATTGCCCAGCCCAATTGGTGGGCAATGGTGAGCCCTGGCCACTGCATGTGCATGTGTTCTCCCCCGAAAGCAAAGTGCCGGCCAACATGCAGCTTCGTCGGGATGCGAGAGCGCCAGGCCAAAACAAATGCTCCTGGGGTGGCAAATGGTAAAAGTTTTTTTTGCCTTGATAAGTGATGACAAATTCAAAAGGAAGCTGGCTGGTCGAGAGTCTCCGACCAATGCAGTGCTTTTTCCGTGACGGGTTTAAGGTGCATCGCTGGTGGAAAAATCAATGGTTGATAGAGCCGACAGCGCACGTACGTCCCCACTATCGAATCTCGAATCTCGTCATCACCATGATTGCGTAGATGATGTGCGGTGAGAAAGGATTCTGAAGACGCTCGTCCGTCGTTCTAGAAGTCATAAAGGATTCTTATTGGTTTAGGATTTCAAAATAAGTCTCTTCGCGGAGGAGGAATCGGCAAGGTTCCCGACCTTTGAGAACCTAACCATCACTATGAAACAATGCACGATACAGTCATTGCATTCAAGTACACAATTTTTTTCGAAGAACGAAAAGCCGAACAACCGAATTCTTTATCTTCAGGACAAAGCGAAACAAACAAAATGCAATCAAATGGACCTGAACTCGCTGGTGGAAACATCAATGTTGACATGATTTTCAACAAGTCGAATGTCGACAAACGCGCAACCAAGATCTTCTGCACTCTTGGACCTGCTTGCTGGGAAGTCGAACAACTCGAGGAATTGATCAATGCTGGTCTGAACACTGCGCGATTCAACTTTTCCCATGGAGATCACGCTGGACACAAGGCCTGCTTGGATCGCCTTCGTCAAGCCATGAAGAACACCGGAAAACAAGTCGGTGAGTAAGAGTAATTTGGTGCCGTTCGTGATTTGGCGTAACATTTTCTTTTGACGTGTTTCGATCACTGAGTGGACTGTCATTATACACAGCTACACTTTTAAGTAGTATTATCTAACCCACTCATTTAAAATTTTTGACTCCAAATTTTCTATCATCGATCAAATCCAACTTACCAATGCCAGGTGTCTTGCTCGATACCAAAGGACCCGAAATCCGAACCGGTTTCTTCGCCAACGGAGCGAAAAAGATTGAACTGGCCAAGGGAGAGACTCTTGTCCTCACCGCTGACTACGACTTCAAGGGAGACAACACAAAACTTGCATGCTCCTATCCTGATTTGGCCACTTCCGTCAAACCCGGACAATCCATTTTGGTTGCCGATGGATCTTTGGTCTTGGAAGTCATCTCCTGTGATGCCGACAAGGGAGAAGTTGCGTGTAAGATCATGAATAACGCCGCCCTTGGAGAGCGCAAGAACATGAACTTGCCCGGAGTTGTTGTCAATCTTCCTACCTTGACCGAAAAGGATATTTCTGACATCGTTGATTGGGGTATCCCAAATAAAATTGATTTCATCGCCGCCTCTTTCGTGCGCAAGGCTAGTGATGTTGTCAAGATTCGCGAGATCCTTGGACCCGAAAACCAAGGAATCAAGATTATCTGCAAGATCGAAAACCAGGAAGGTCTTGAAAACTATGACGAGATTTTGGATGTTACTGATGGAATTATGGTTGCCCGTGGTGATCTTGGAATGGAGATTCCTCCCGAAAAGGTTTTCCTCGCCCAAAAGATGATGATCCGAAAGGGAAATATTGTTGGAAAGCCTGTTGTTACAGCCACCCAAATGCTTGAATCCATGATTGGAAACCCTCGTCCTACTCGTGCCGAGTGTTCTGATGTTGCCAATGCCGTTCTTGACGGAACTGATGCCGTTATGCTCTCAGGTGAAACTGCCAATGGAGAGTACCCTACGGCAGCTGTCAAGATTATGGCAGAAACTTGTGTCGAAGCCGAATCTGCCATCAATAACGACACTCTTTATTCTGCCATCCGTAACTCCACTCTTGAGAAGTTTGGAACCCTATCGACCAGTGAATCTATTGCTTCCTCAGCAGTTAAGACCGCTATTGATATTGGTGCTAAGGCCATTGTTGTATGCTCTGAATCTGGTGCCACTGCTCAACAAATTGCCAAATTCCGTGCCGGACGACCGGTCACTGTATTGACCACATGCGAGCAAGTCGCTCGTCAATCTTATGGATACATGAAGGGATGCAAGTCCATCATTATTCCTTCTCTCGAAGAAACTGATAGTGCTGTTGATGATTGCATTGCATCATTCAAGGCTGACGGTATTTGCAAAGAAGGTGACGCTGTTGTTGTTGTCCAAGGAAAAAACAAAATTGTTGGATCAACAAACACGATGCGAATCCAATACGCTTAAATATGCGGTTTGTAAATAAAGCCTTCTTGTTGCACAATATTGTTGAAAATGTTAAGCAATTATTGATCGCACCGCAGTTAATGAAAACTGCCAAATATTGGAAATTAAAACATATTTTTGGAATTAGCAATTTAATTTACTAGATGACAGACACATTCATGAATCTTTGCTTTTAGACTTGTACATTATACACATGGTGTCCCATACTTGTTTCATTGTTGCAAACGGCGTTGGGGTTCAAATGCTTACAACCAGTTTGGAGGAATCCTAAAGTGATATGAATCTTGATCCATGCCGTATCCATTTGGCAATAAATGATTTCGTCCTCGTAACCTGTCTGATTGCTAAAGTATTTAAGTGAAGCAACAAACAATGCCGTAATTTATTTCCTCATCCGTACGAAGTACGTACGGACTCTTTTTTTCGCTCCTTTTTAGTACACGCACCGACCACTTAACATACCTACGTCGATGTTTTCCTTCGTGATGTTCTCTTGTTCAACTCCAACTATGCGACGACATGTCTGACTTTCCACCATTCCTGCTTCGATGAACGAAGAAGACAAATAATAGGCAGAAGATTGAAACGGATATATATATTTATATATGCAAGCTTACGAACTAGGAGTTTGGATATCTGTGTTCACAAACATTTTCTTCCTGATATCAATGACATATCACTAAATTACAGAACATAGTGAATCGAAGTGCACTCATATCGAGATATAGTTTTACCAATACGATACAACAAAGCGCCTTTGAATACGGGCCAAAGAAAATCCTCTGACATACGCTGCCAGACGATACAGGCCGAAAAATTACGTCAGTCTTCATGGATTCTAATAAACAGCAGGAAGAAAACATAGCGACGACTGGGATTCCCGACAGTGAGGCAATAAGTTCAATGCCATCGGAATCGCAATCGGTGTCTTCCCCATCATCGTCATCATACGAGGAAATGGAAGAAGAAAAAGAAGGAGACGTCATTTCATTGTCAACATCTTCCATGAGTACAAATCCTACACCAGAGAACCCACTTTACGCCTCCAGAGGCTCAGTTCTTTCTAAGTCACATAAGGCTGGCGTCGGTGAAGCAGAAACAAATAAAGACGACAATAGATCAAAGAGCTGTTCAATCCTGAATAAAGCGAAGCCTAACGATGAGGATTGCTCGTCATGTCTTTCAAGCAGTGGAGTAGTAACCTCTGGCTTGCACGAAGACTTCAACAGATCACCCGAGCCTATTGTAGGACGGAAAATGCAACAAAATTCAAAACAATTCATGCCAGATACAGCTGATGGTAGAGATGATCGGGAAAATATAGTGAAAATTGCGTCATGTAATGGTCATCGGAATGCGAAGAACGAAAATATAGCTACAAAAAGCGAGAAAGATACAAACACGAATGAGATAACACCAGCAACAGACAATGGTACAGATAGTGGTGGAAACACCCAAATCGTACGATCAAGCCCGAACCTATCTTCTATGGTTTCTTCTCTAGGCTCCGGAAGTCAAATAGGTGCCAATTTTGTCCTCCGCGATACAACAAACAAGGTCTTAAACAAGACCACACACAGCAACAACCTATCAACAACGATGAGAACTTCGCTGTTCAACAACAACTACAATTCTCCTGCACTATTTTTTACTCCTCAGTATATTTGTACGAAAATTGCCTATTCTATTTCCAGACTCGTGTTTGATGATGCCAGCGACGACTTCGCTGTTGCAACATGGTTGGGTTTTTGGGCCTATCTCAACGTTTCCTGTGCCAATCTTATCTTAAAGCCAATAATGGATGCCGTTGTCTTGGAATTAGGCGTCGAAAATCAGCCCAAGTTGATTCTCGCCTCTTCTATTTTGGCATTTCTGAGTAGTGTTCCCATAGGTTGGCTGTTTGAGGCACCTGACCCCAAACGTCGTAAGGTTTTTAAGAAGATGGGTATGACTCGTGGCGAAACCCAAGGCACTAGTCTGGCTCTATTCTATCGATTCTTTGCTTTTAGTGCAATAAGTTACGCTTTTGGATTCAAAATGGTAAACATTGAATGGATCTTTGGAACAAAAACTGAAAGCAGTGATGATGGCGTAGACAACAAACATGGAATAATTACATTTCTGTTCAAAAAATGGGGCCAGTGTATGTACATTGCATTCTTTTTGGTTATCCATTTGATGAAATTGCACTCAACATCATTGGTATGGGGTGTGACAACTGAAGCTATGGAGTATGAAGAAATTGCAAGAAAACAGAATGAAAACTCATTGAGCAAACAAACCAGTCCAAAAAAAGCAAAAAAAGAGAAGACGCGATTGCAACGATTGGCTCGTATTCAATTTGGAGGAACCTTGGGCAGTATTTGGGGAAGGTATGTCATACCATTTTTGACAGATGTTCTTTTGACATTTATAGAAATAATCATCAATCTTACCACCGCTCCTATTTCTTTCCTTTCTTTCCTTGGAATGTGAACGCTATCTATGTAGTACATTGGCATCGTCGTTGGCAGAAATTCTTCATCTCCCTGGACTATTAATAGTATCAGCTATCCTATTGGAAATTTCGGCAGAGTTATCTATCGAGTTGGGCAGAATCATGCAAAAGCATTGGGAAGAACAGCAAATTTTTAAGTCGAACCAGGATTTGACTAGCTTGGACCCTAGCATGAAGCGAACTGCTTCATCAGGATCAATGAAACGAGTGGCTTCTGGAAACACCCTTTATTCAGCGCAACAACTCCAGCAACATTCTATGAAGAGAGTCGCATCAGGGAACTCAATTCATTCAGCTACAAGACTTTCGAGCGGGTCACTTTCATCGATGACAAATTCAGAGCAACAGAATAAAAAAATGAACGAAGATGGAAAACAAGGTATTGGAGCGAACGATGTGATTGACGACAACACTTTCACACAAAGGTTATTGCGGGGCGTTACCACTATTTTGAGGTCAAGACTTTTGATGACCATCTTTACATACAACGCCCTATTTTCCAGCATCAACACACTACTCAGCTTTCAACGTGCTGAGCTTGTCTCGAATAGAAAGAAAGATACAACAGTAAGCGCTGATACAGCATTTTTGGCCAACATCAACTTTGTAAGCTCGATCGCAATGTTTGCTATGCAATCGAGTGGAGCAGGAGCATTCATTACCCAGTTGTTTGGGACTCGAGGTAGCCTTGCACTTATGCCCCTTATTCGCCTCGGAGGATTAATCGGTCTATGCTGGTGGCACCGATCTACCGATGGACAGCCTCCAAATCTAACGCTATTCTTAATGTTAGATGAGTTTACGAAAGTGATCAACCAGGCGGTTGCCAAGCCTGTACGAGAATCCTTATGGAGTGACCTAAACAACGAAGCTCGATACGAGGCGAAGCCAATCATTGATGTTTTGGCAAACCGATGGGGTGCTGGAAGTGCCTCGTTTTGTGTTTACATTATCAGTCGTGTCCTTTTACTTTTGGGGCAGACACAAGATATGGTTAAGGGTGACGCCACGAACCCCGTAGTATTGGGTCTATCGCCAGTCTTGTTCTTGGGATTGATAGTATCAGCATGGTGGGTTGGGGTGAGCCTGGATCTTGGACAGTTGCGTGCTCGAATCGATTTGGAGCTGAAGAAACTCAAATAAGAGGCTGCAGTGTACAGTAGACCAGATGGTACATTCAAATGCCACTGTTGGAAAACAACGCAACCCTTCAGTTTATTCTGAAGACTATAATAGAAAGATATATTTTCATATTATCAAAGTTTAGGCAACTACTTTTCCATTATGCATATAAACGTGAGAATCAATTAAGAAAGTCTCGTTGATTCTAAGAGCTGTTCAAACATTTTTTAAAAGACAAAGTCGGCGTCCTCAACTTGTACAGATTTCTTAGTCAAAAGTGCATCTATATTTGCAGAACAATCTCTCAGCTGCAACTATCGTTGTCAACTTTATTGAGGTGTCGCGACAGTTGCAGCGTCTGTCTCCGTCTGGAAAAATGCATTGATGTTATCGGCATAAAAATCAGGGGTAATTGTAGTCTGCGGATCCAATAATTTTTCTTCCGACGTTACACCACTCAATACTAGCAAGCTCTTGAGTCCATTGTCGGTCCCGAATAGAACATCAGTGTCGAGGCGATCGCCAACCATGCAAATGCGTTTTCGATCTACTCCGTATTTCGATTCCAAGTAATCAATCATCAAAGGGCTAGGCTTTCCTACAAGCGTGGGCTCTTGACCAGTGCAACCCTTTATGGCCCCAACCATGCTGCCGTTGCCGGCCCATTCCTGCGCATCAGTCAAATGAGTGACAGCATCCAAGTTTGTGGCGATAAATTCGGCACCTCCCTCGTTGATGCAAAGTTGCGCATACTGAATTTTGTAGTAATTTACTTCACGATCAAATCCAACAATAACAGCGCCGACGTCGGGATCGACTTCTAATCGTCCTCCAGGGCCCATATTAGGCGCTTTGCTACTGTCTGCTGGCCCTCCAATATGAGGGATCCCAATTAAATCGAGTTCTTCTCCGATTCCAACTTCACCAATAATATATACTTTTTTGCTGCCATCGGTCGGAAATTTTGATTGCTCCAAGTACGCAGCTGCGGCAAAGCTTGATGAAAAGATTTCTTCAGCAGGAACTTCCGTTAATCCGAGGCCATCAAACTTTTTTTTGTATCCTGCTCTGGATTTTGTTGAGTTATTGGTTACGAAGAACATTTTCTTACCAGCTTTACGAAGCTTGGCCAGTGTTTCAGGAATGCCATCAATTAGCGAGTCACCCTGGAATTTTAGTTTATTTTAAATTTAAAACATTGTCGAAATATTTTATTAAAAAAACGTGGAAATGAGACCAAGAATAAGTACACATGCAAAACAAAAGATGGTCATTTGAGCAGAATAACATCGGAAGTATCGTACCCTCCAGATAACTCCGTCACAATCGAAAATAAAAACATCGACTTCATCCAAGAGTTGAGATTGAGGGTCGGTTAGTTTCAACACATTCGCCATTTGAAGGGAAGTGGCCGAAGATGTGAAAGCACGAGCAGACGAGGTTGCTGTTCGTCCGACAAAAGTTGAAGGAAGTCGGCCGACAGCACTAAATGCAGCTACATTGCTATTGGCTGCAAGTAACGGCGAGGCGAGCAGAAGTCTTCGGGCGGCCGTTGAAAAATTCATTTCTTTCGTATATCAAACGTTTGTAGATGATTTTATTGCTGATTACAGTAACCTTTGTGTGATCAAAACAGAATCTTTGTCTTTTCTTTTGTGTTTTCTCGTTCTGCAAAAAAATGGATGCCGACCGTATGCGTAATTACGTCAGCACTCGATTGCGCGAGTGGGCCAAGACTAGATGTGTTCGATAATTAAGGTTAAAGAACAAAATAAAGAGATATAGCCTTTCCAACCAGACAAGCACATTATTTCTATGGATGATGCAAATATGATTTGACTTGACGACTGCTTAAAATATAACTGAGAAGACAACGTCATTGGCTGGTTGACTTCTGTACCGATGCATGGAAATCTGCCATCCGGGCACTCGTCAATAGTTATATTTGCTTTATGCAATCAATGCTGCTATCTCTGTCAAATCGTGTCAAGTGTCTTCCTGGGATTTAGTGCACTCTATTTTTTAAAGGCAGTTTTTGAACTATCTACTTTAGCTTTACATGTGTTGTTTTTGGTATTAAATTCAACATTTCACCTTAATGGGGGCTGAAAAGCAGGAGGAGACAAATTCAATTGCCGCATTTTCTAGGCTGTCAAGCCAGGGAAGAGTCCTGAGGGTGTAAAACTCACGTAGCTTTATACATCACAAAAATCGAGTCTCTCTTTAGTTATCTCCCGTTCCAATTAATTTCCGCATCCTAATTGTCCCGTCGAGAGAGGCCGTAAGAAATCCCTTATCTTCAATAGAAGATACAGTTTTCCCTTTCACGTCGGTAGGATTGCTTGCATATGACTCGAAGCTGGTGATCGCGTCACAATGGCCAGTAGGTGATTCCTTCATCATTTTTCCGGTAGTTATATCCCATTTCCTCAAAATAGCGTCTGATCCAACACTCAAGAACGAATTTATTGGGTCATTTACATCTCTTTGCAAACGAATTGATCCTACCGCTCGTTCGCGCGCGTTACCATTGTGACAAATCGATACCGACGGTTGTCTCACAATCCTACAGCGATTGTTTGAACTTCCTTTAGTACAAGGAAGCTCGGTTGCAGTAGTATCAGAAAGAGATCGGAAATCCCAAGTCGCAATCGTCCCATCTGCTGCCGCACTGACCATATGAGGGTCAGTTCTGGCTCCAACCAAGAGATCAGATACAGGAGACTGGTGGTTTCGGAGAATGAAGAGAGGTGAACTGCGGACTCGTGCATCCCACAGCGCCACAGAACGGTCGGTCGAAGCGGAAACAATTGTATTTGGCCCCCAATATTGTACGTTTGTAATCCACCCAAAATGACCACACAATGTGTGTATACATCTGCCACCACTTGTGGCAAGATCCCAGATTCGAATCGTTCGGTCTGCGCCACCACTTAGTAGGTGGTCACCATGCCATGCCGTTTTGATACAAAGAATACGACCAGTATGACCAAACAGCGTATTCAGAGCATCTCCTCCTCGACCGCGCTGTTGTTGTCCACCACCAGCACCTACATCAACTTCAGAAGAACTTACACTGGCTCTTCGACTACCAGATGGTGCTCGCAAAGCCCATAGTTTTATTAAACCATCTGCTCCTCCTGTGACCAAAGAATCAGGGCGATACACTTGTGATGGAACATCGATACAAGTAACACCTCCTCGATGTCCCGACAAGGCCTTCCCTCGAAGTGAATGTTTAAATCGAGAAGTAGTATGGGAAAAACTTGCTTCTTGGTCATATTTAGCCATAGAAATAGAGGAATAAACATCCTTCACTGACCAAACGCGTAAATCTCCAGCCGTAGTTCCAGCAATGATTCTACTTCCCTCTAGTGATTCAGCCATATCAATCCTATCAATGGCGTCTTTCGCATCTTTCGTTGGAGATGATGTCAGATCGTGCGATGTATCTCCATAAGCGGCTGCTAAGCAGCTAACTGCTCCTACGCCATACTCGCCATCTGAGGTAGATCCTGTTCTTGCTCGACTTGCACTGCCCCAATCCAAATGGATTCCCTTAACTTTGGGATAATTATGACTATGCAATCCGACTTTGATAGAATAAGCAAGAAAGACACCGCCATCAAGCCCCCCGCTTGCCACAGCAGAGGACCCAAATGGTGCAAGTGCTGTCACGGGGGTTCGCTTTATGAAATTGTCTACAGAGGACGCCATGTCTAAATCTGTGACAGATTCGGGTGTTGCAGCTGCACCAGAGGGAGCGGCAGGGTGGCACCAAGCAACGTCTCCCCATACAAAAGAACGGTTATCTTCAGAATAACCTTCAGAATTAGTACTCTTTGTGTCAACAACATCTGGTCCTTTCCGAACCATATCAATATCGCCTGTGTCTCCCGTCGCACCTATGCCAGCTTGATCTCTACGAATGCTGATCCTGCGTGCAAGCATAAGAAGCTGTCGCCCGCGATCATCACAAAACCATCCGTGTTCCTGACTTACTTGCATTGCGAAGCGAGAGAGTTCCTCGCCCGGAATGCCATATCCTACCATTTCATAGAGTGTCGCAACAGCAGCCTCATATTCGACTTCCTCTTCTACCTCGTCATCGCTATCGGTACTGTACGATTTGAATTCATCAGATTTCTTTACTGCCTTCCGATCTCGAAGGTGCAAAACCATTACTGTCTCCCACACGCCAATGTCTGCGAAAATCGGATGTAATCCGATTCTCGATGTCATTGTAATGGCAACCATTGATTGTTCATTATTATATTCATCGCCAACATCTTCCCTGGCATTAGCTACTTCCTGGATCATTATGAATCCTGCTGAGTTTGTTAGCAAACGATATGCCATTTCAAATTCCTTAAATTCCATACATGAATCCAACATTGCACAGCTTAATCGAATAAGACAATCGAATGCAACGTGGTCAAGACGAGATGCGGAATTTCCTACCGAGGAACTTTGTCGCATTGTTCTAGTTCTTTTGTTGTCAAGTCGAGACCTTTGTGCTAAAATAGACACAAGAAATAGTTGCGCAGATGGATTTCGCAAAGCTTTTTCCGCTTCTGCCATGAGATCTCGACCGTTATCCAAAAAGGGATTAACTTGCTCTCCTTCGGTGCACTGTACGACATGAGCCCTATCTAAGCAACGACGAATAATGTCTCTACTCTTAGCGGCGGCAATTCGTTGCTGTGCTGGAGTTAAAGCAGGCATTCTTGATTGCATTGTATCAGTTGGCGTTAAAGATGATTCTGCCGAGTCATTTTTGGCTGACGTTACCAAAGTGGTTAGGTTGAGAGCAGAACCTTGTTTTGCAGAACCAGATGCGCTTTCAGATAGAAATGTTAAGTCTTCGTCGTGATTCGACTTCTTATCTTTTTGCAATTTCCAAGCACGGAATCGCCTATCACCAATTGCTTCTCGTAGCTTGATCTTCTCAGTCGTCTTCATGTATTGTGGAAGATTGAGAAACAGCGGGTTGTAATTCCATGGAGATTTTTCAAGTTTTGCAAGATAATCCATTGACAAAGCCTGCATACCAGAAGCGGATACCGCAGATGTTGATTCGACTTCTATTGGTGAGAGTAAGCTCTTGATCAATTTGAATGAATTTCTTTCACCTAGATCAGTGGTATCAGGTTCAGGAAAAAATCCATCAAAATCATCGAATTTGCTGTGACCATACATTGATGACAACAAAGTCTCGTCAGTTGCGTCTCCTAATAGTAGACTTCCTCCGTTCTCAACGCAAAAGGTTGGAATTTTATCTTCAATTTTCTGTAACGATTTCATCAAGAGTGTAACAATTTTGTCGGCCTGACTAAAGTCGATATCATCCGATGTTGTTCTTTTCATTGATTTTTTATCCGAGTTTGATTCATCAATTGCCTCCATGACTTCGTGGAAGAAGGAGGCTTCTTCGCTATCTAGGATCTCTATAAATTGTTGGAAGTTTTGACCATTGACTAGCGACGACAAAAATCGCTTCGAACGAGATGATAGAGCTTTTGTTTTTTCGGTGATTGTGCTACGCCCGCTGGGTTTGACTGCAGCAACTTTGTACTCTCTCCTCTCTTCATACAAAGCGGGAGCAGTTTTCAGAAATTTATCTCTATTGAACACTGGTCCCACACAATCTTGATATCCTCTTAATAGTCCGCATATTTCGATCGCAATTGTGACCCTAAATTCTCTCTCTGCAAGACTTTCATTATCAAGACGAGGAAAGCTGTGTCCAAGTAAGCCGGATTCATTATATTCCTCTTCCATCTGCTCCTCCGCGTATAATAGTTTGTAGACTGCGTGTGTAAGGTTCGTTGAAAGAGATGTGGGCAAAGGAGGTGGATGCTTATTGCCTGCTAATTTTGATTTGGCTTTCTCATGAGAAAACTCTGAAGGTGAAAACTTTTTGTTCAAGTCAAATACTATAGTATCATCCAATGCCCGAGGATCAATCAACTTCAAGTTACACGACGGAATACCTAACAAATATGACAAAGGGGCTTCAACGAATTCGATCATCCCGATGGGAAGTACAGGAATGTAAGGTAGAGACCATGCAAAGGGATATGTGAGAGCAGTGATGACTTCAGCCACCATCGCAATTTCGGCTATATCTTCAGAGTGAAGTAGAATTTTGCATTCGGTGAGTACAGCAGCAATAAGGTAATTGAGTCCCTCTGCACCTAGCAGTCGACACACAGACACTATGGCCCCGCCATGAGGAAGAGGCGGGAGACATGTGCGAGGTGGTAGGGATAATAAGAATCTATCTCCAATCAAAAAAGGCACTGAACAATTTACAGCTCCTGCGATCGGCTTTTGGTAGTTCAATATAATATTTCCTATCGCACGTTGGATCTCTTCCATTTTCGAAGATGAGAAGCCGTCTGAAACTGCAGCGAGTTCTTCACAAGTTCTGAGCAGCAGTGCTTCCATAATCCCTACAATTGGTAGATTCGAGGCCAAACAGATAGCGATAGGTACCCAGAGCCGCTTTACTAAGGTTGGAGATGGCTTATTTGGTTTTCCTCCCATAATGGCTTGTGCAAAATCGTCTTGAGTAGAATCAATGCCCGTTGGAGCTGGTACATAAAATCGTATCACTGCTCCATAGGTTTTCACAAGGCTTGAGCCATATTCGTCGGAATTGGAGGCAATGACAAACCAAGAGAACGATGTAGTGCAATTTAGACATGCATCAAATGCAGCAGTGGATGATATCACGTTTGGAGGTGATATCCCAGAAAATTGTTTAAGCTTGAGATCAGAAGGAGATGGAGGATCAATTCCCCTCCAAAGTCTTGCCCCTTCTGGGTAACAAAACCATTGAAGCATTTCTGGCAAGAGGGCCTTTCTTCCTGACTGCAAGTGGAATTCGTTATTTGGAGGAAATTGTTCCAACACTACACACTCTGGAGTGGTTTTGACCCAGCCTCTCATACCATCATCACTTTTCTGATTTCCAATGTCCTTACAACCAACGACCGCTACAAAATCTATAACCCCAGGATCAAGAACTGGGTCTTCTATTTTTGTTTTCTCTTTCTTGATCTCCTCTTTGTTTGTCTCATTTAGTGCTTCGATACATGCTCGTCGCGAGAAAGATGGATTGAGACGAGAGGGAGTCCTGAATGATTCTTTTCCGTCCCCGTCAATATTATCCGACCCCTCCAATTCATCTTCACTATCATCTAGCACTTCAGATGAAGATAAACTGATTTCTAGGAACACACTGGGTTTCTTTCGATCAATAGCAGTTTCAATGGATTCATCATAATTCTCTAACTGATGCCATTCTTCCAAACGAATTGCTTCTTTGTTGCCCTTACCTGTCGGTAACCTCGTTAAAGGAATCACCACAGAACCCAATCTGACATCTTTTGTTAGACCAATATCTGTGCCGTCAGGAGACAAACGGAGTGAAACATCATAATCAGAATTTGATGGATCAGTCTTTTTCATCGATGATGACTGTAGGTCTTCTCCATTCTTAGTTTCTGCTCTATTCTCGTCGTCGACTAATATTCGTGCCACAGCAGCTGCAGCTTCTGCAGCTTGCATCTCAGCATTTTGTTTCTTATTATTTCTATTCCAAAGCCCTCGCGTATCTAAGGTGCTCGTTCGGTTCACACCAGTCACAGGCGGGGGGGTATCTATCGCTGCAGAATTGATTTGTTGAGTAGAAATATCGTCTTGTGATTTTGCAAGAGGAGATAGCATGTAGTTTGAGGGTGTACGAACTGCTCGCGCAAACAATTCAACACAGAGCCCCATCATCTGAGGTTCTTTCAGATTATCCCAGCGATACTCCTGGTGGAAATCAACGCTTCCATTGTCGCGTCGGCTTAAAATTTTGTATGTTGTAGATCGAACATTTGCTGATCGAACTGTCTCAATACCGTTGTCACCAAGTTCTTTCATCACTACTGTTGTTATAGACTTCTTGTCCGCATTTTCATTCAAGTATTCTGCTAAATTAATCAAACCCATCTTGATAATAGGACACAAAGGCATATTCGGGACTATATTGAATGGTAAATCTGTTGCAGAAATGACGCAAAGGCGGAGAGTCCATTCATCACTTATCTCTTCATACCCTTTATCAGAAACATGGAGTTTGGGTATCCTTGACTTACTCACACCAGAATTTCGTTTCCTATCTTTAGACTTCGCGGCAACAGGATTGCTATTTAAAAAATCCTTCAATTCTGTTGACAAGTCCACTTGAGCGTTGTTTCCATTTGTTGTTGACCTATCCTCGCCTTTCTTTCCTTTCAAGCGTTCTGATTCTCTATGTTCCCGGTAATCAACTTGATCATTTTTTTCTTTTGCCCTGGATTTATTTTCATCTCTGTTCAAACTTTCAGTACCCTTTTGGTTTCTTTGCTTCAGTTCTGATGAAGTCGACAAACCTTTCAAGCCATATTTTTGTTCTCGTTCTTTCCGATCACGCTCTCTAGCCTCTCTTCGTTCTTTCAATCGCTCACTGATGGCGACAGATGAGGATCGGGGAGGCAATGATTGAGGTTTCGATTTGCGATTCTCCCGAGAGTCATATGGTTCCGTGGCAGTCAGTACAGCTGGGTTTTCCCCCCTATTCCTTTTTCTTTCAAAAGCTCGGTCCTCAGATGTCGCCCCTTTTGTTAGAGCTTTATCAGCACTTCTGCTCGTCCCCGACGGATTTACGCTCGCTTCCATGTATCTCTTCGCAGCTGACCCTCGCATTCTCTCAGATGAACCACTACGATTAGAACTTTTCCGCCTGGTGGTCCGGGATACATTCTGTTCGCTAGAACTATCAGTACTTGTTTGTGAGATTCCCGAGTCACGTCTATTCACTGAGGTAGTGCTTTTGTATGACCCTTCGCTATTGTTTCGTCTATTCCTTCTAGCTGCTAGCCGTGCTTGAATATCACTGCTTCGTCTTGATGCAAATTCTTTACTTTTTGTCGTATCACTACTACTATATTCATCGCCAGAACTAGAAATTCCCTCCGAACTTTTTGGTGAAATCGGACCTCGGCTACTTTTTCGTACCAAGCCCGCTTTTTCTAAATCTTGTCTCGCAATTGATGTACGCCGTGACGGCCTCCGCACACTACTACTTATTGTGGAGCTTGAAGTCAGACTTGAATCCCCGACCTTTTCGTTATAATCATCTTTACGTTCCTTTCGTTCCGCCCTTTGTCTACGAGCTCTTATCTCTCGAATACGTTCGATTTCATCGTCGGTTGTCATCGTCGTTTTTGATTTTGCACCAGTTCTTGTTGATGATGACGAATGTTGATTCATTTTATCGTCGTGCGAAGATCCACCTGTTGAAGAGGAATGTTTTGATCGTCGTCGAGCACCTCGCTCATTATCACCGCTACCTGCATCAGGCCAAGCATCATCATCCCGATACCGACGAGTTGAAAGTCGTGGAGAACTATCATTTGTTTTGTGGCTGCTTCTACGGACTGGTTGATGCACATCTACAGTTGTCGAGTCTCCCTGAAGAGGTCTTCTCCTCGAGGTTTTGGATTTTGACGGCAGCGGTGGCGCCATTTTACTATTAACGGTACTTTCTGCACAATGGGATGCTTTTTAGCGGCATTAGATGAAAATACTAACGAAAGAAAATTGCTTGTTCCTCGACAGCATGAATCTCCTGAAACTTGTGTGTAGAAATACAGACTGATCGAAACTGAACTATGAAGATCTAGCACCAGAAATTGTCGTTCTACAAGCAACGAAGGGAATCAGCCAAAGCCATGGAACAAAGGAAGTAGATACAGATAGAGACTGACATCGATGTTCAGATTTTAGGTTACATGCATTCTGGGCAAATACCTCCCAAAAATAGGAAAGGATGCATGTCCTTTGGCGCACTCAAAACTTTTGTCGAATGGATTTGGAAAATATTTCTTATTTTGTAGATCCGATTGATTCGATTCAATATATTGGAAATCAGCTATTTTCTACACGTGTCGTCAGCTTCATGGACGTACCAAGTACTGAACAGGCACCGATAATGGAGCCCTGTTGTCAAAACTCGCTTAACAATTATTTTGATTCGTTGCAATCCGATCCTTGCCATCGCTTTGATTACGATTCCACACATCAATCAATGAAAGGAAGGCATCAGAAAACACAAACAATATCAGTTATACAGTACATAAACATACACCATTCCATAAAACAAGCACCAGTTACATTAGAAAAGCGATATCGCTGAAGCCAATCGAAGCAAAAGAATTTAGAAGACAAATACCTCGAACCTTGACATCAACATCAAGCTATTGTTAACCCAAGACAAAGAAGTTATTAGATAAATCATCATGACACGTTTTAATTTGATTCTATTCGGCGCAATAGTTGTGGCCCTTTCGCTTGTTCGAGCTCAAGACGAAGCCAGTTACAATGATTATGGCGAGTACGCGGAGTATCAGGACTATGGCAACGATTACCAACAGGATTACCAACAGGAAGATAGCTTGTACTATGACTATGCCGAGCGAGAACAACAAAAAAAGTAGGTTTTGTGGACAGCTTAAATTTCGGTGGTGATGATGAAATGCGGTTGTTACAAATCCATGTTTGTACTGGCAGTGGATCGCTGATTATTTTTTGGATATGCATGCCGTTAATTTAGAATTGTGGATGAAACGGTACTTCCTATTCCGCGGTATAGATGTGATTGATTCAAATAATGATGAAATTCCCTTCTCACCTCTCTCTCATCCTCTTTCTCGCATTCTTGAATCGATCTCTTCTGAAAAAACGACAGTTCTCCAGCAGCAGGTGGTGGTGTCGGTGGCACAGTAAAACTGATAGCCACAGGCGTCGCCTCGTGGGTTTTAGGCGCTAACTTTCACAGTGGACGTGCTG
>Ga0115013_10000937_pt1 | contig 17204 bp, 9 predicted proteins | sample SouAtlMetagenome_2_FD_88686 | JGI IMG/M metagenome (GOLD analysis project Ga0115013, IMG submission 88686) | Marine eukaryotic phytoplankton communities from Atlantic Ocean - South Atlantic ANT15 Metagenome | ecosystem: Environmental > Aquatic > Marine > Oceanic | place: South Atlantic Ocean...
AAACCTTAAAGGACACAGTAACTAGTCCTATTGGTTAGTCTAAAACAAAGTATGAGAGGATCACCATGGTGAGCCTCCCACTCGTGCTGGAGAGTAGTGAGTGTGGCAGTGAGTGGGTGAGTGTGGGCGGGTTGAGCACCCGCAATCCAAACGCGCTGATCCCCAACAGATCCTCTCCTCCATCCCAACGATTGGGGAGATAGGGCAGTCACGACAGAGCCACCTGCATTCGACGATGTTGGGGACGACCCTGGGGGCACTGCAGGCTTGTGGGATCGCCAACAGTTAGCGTGTTCATTTTCATTGGTGACGGTCATACAAACCATGGGGATGATTTAGGGTTTGGGATTAGTGAAAATCGTTCGAACAGCAATCCCTTGCCAAAATTAAACCTCATGATAGAACATCACCTCTTCCAAAAAGGATTTGAAAGGATCCATTAGTATTGATACATATCTACAACTAAATACGTAATTATTTGCGTCTATGAACGACGTCGAACGCAACTCGGCACACCGCGTTTGTAGCTACTGCCAGCTGCCTCCAAAAGACGGTGGAAAGAAGCTCAAAATTTGTTCCAAGTGCAAAAAGGTTTGGTATCACAATGCCGAATGCCAGCGAAAACATTGGTCTCTGCATAAGCACGACTGTAAAAAATGGTCTACCACCGTTTCGAAGAAAAGCACACCACGAAAACCGATAAATGAATGTTCCGACAAGGACAGCCGTCGCACCTTCTCTTCTTCTCTGCACAAGAAATTCTGTGTTCAGGAGAGAGAGGGGAGAGGAAAATGCCTTGTGGTATCGCCTGGTGGTAGTGTACGCAAAGGAGAAAGAATAAAAAATCACGAGAGACATCAGGATTTTTGGGAGCCGTTGATCCGTCCAGTTCTTCACGAAGAGCACCGAAGGAGTCGATGTGCCTTGTGTTTCGTTCGATTACCTTCGAATCGAGTCTCTGTTTACTCCTTCAATCAAGTTCCACAGAAATCTTTGTACCGATTACTGTTTTGTTCCGCAAAATGTCTCCAGGTTGCCTCACAAATGGATTTCGAGCAAGAAGAACAAGACTGCAGAGAATTTTTGCAACGCATCCAAGGTCTGGGTCAAAAACCTCGACGGATCTATTCTACTGCAATTCTCCTATACAGAATACTTATCTGTGAACATCGACAACGCAAGGATGACACGCATATTCGGGACCACATACGAGCATTACAGAGCAAACAGAGGCGTGAATCATCATATTCTGACGACATTTCCAATGTGGAGACGGATGTCGATTATCACACACAAGGAATCATTGCGATAGCTATGGGGATGTTACAGTGTTCAAAAAATTCAATTTCATCTCAATATTGTCCATCTATGGATCATCTTTCTGAGATGGTTCACCGGATTAAAGTCAATGGATTTAGCATATTCTACGAAAATACCTTTGAAACGTGTGGTGTGGGTCTCTACAGTACCCCGAGCTTCATGAATCATGCCTGTCGAGCAAATGCACTTCAAACATTTTTGTTTCGACAAGGGCACCCACCTGCTCTATATGTTACCGCATTTCGAGATATTGCACCAAATCAAGAGATCTGTATTTCATACATAGATACATCGTGTCCTTCCTATATGCGTCGGCAACAATTGCAAAAAGAGTATCATTTTGATTGTATCTGTGACGCATGTGATAATAATAGCAGCCTACAAGACGATGTCACAACGATGTCGATCCGTTGCACGGACTGCTGTAAGAAACAGTCCTCACCTCTATTAAAGCAATCCTCTGTGATTCGAGTGGACAAAGGGTTGAATCCTAGAAGATCGATCTATCGATGCTTGAAATGTAAATCGTCCGACTTTGAATCCGTACTGAGACAGTTGCAACGATTCGAGGAGAAAGTTCCCGATCGTAGGTTATCGAGTGTGACATCGTCGAAAGAGTTGCAAACTATCTACCAAAAAATACAAACGATTTGCCACTCAAACTCGTGGTACGTTCAGGAGGCGGGAGATCAACTATTACAGAGTCATCTTGATAATCTTCCTTCTTTGGTGGGTGATCCTATACGCGAGCAACGCGTAGCACGGGCAGCACTGAAACTCGCCGAAGAGCTCTTGGGAAATCCTCAATCACCATCGATGGAGTCGACAAATGCGGCCGAAATTCTTTCTACCAGTTTATTTTTGAAGCAACAGCACCTGCGCCATACGGTTGCAAAGCTCCGGCTTTTTTTGGTACCTGATCCGCGCCAATCAATTCAGGAGCTGCAAGAGATATTATCGTCACTCCGACCTTATTTTTCGGAAAGCCATGCAATCATCGTTGGTTTGAAAGAAACCTTGGCAAGTGCAACGATGTAAACTATTTTCGTCACATCTCCATAAAAAGGATGTTAACATTTTTCGTTTTTGAAAAGCACAACGCAGCAATAGAAGCAATAAATAGAATCACCTGGACATTTCAATTGAACTTTCGGAACTCTAGAATCTATATTTAGTAACACCCGAATCTCTTGCTTCGTTTTAATTTTTGTTTCGTTGGTTCACTCACCGCTACTTTTAATACTCGGTGTTTTTGTTTTTGTTGGCATCTTTAAACGGATATGGCCCCATCCCCAACCGAAATGCCTCGCAGCCTTTGTGTTGAGAGGGAGCCCATCCCTCCCTCCCTGGGTGGTATGGACAGATCCCTGCAGAGAGTTGTGCCAAAAATTCTGGGTAATGCTCTCGAAAGACCAATCCACAACTCGCCATGTTCAGACCCGAGAGCGTGTTGTGAATTGTTCGCTTGATGGGACAGTCTTGGATATTCCTCTTGAGCTGGCTGGTGATAAGGGCCCGAAAGGAGACTGCTTCATCGTCCTCAGTGGTAGTGGTTCTTCTTGCGTCACCATCCTCGGAGCGTTTTGATTTCCAAGCCTTATCGTCTCCCAGATGAAAGGTCGCATTTGGCGTGGAGGGAATCATCTTGTAGGTGTCCTGTGCCAAAATGTCTCGCAAAATCATCTGCAGGGCCTTGGCCCAGGCTGGGAATCCCGGAAATTGGTTTCCCAAGAACACCTTGCCGACAATCGAGGAATGAATGACAAAGCAGTCGTGACCGGGATGAACGGTACCTTTGCCACGGACAATGTTATTGTGTATATGGTTTAGCAGTCGTTTGATGTCCACTTGGTTATTGGTGGTTGTGGGATTTTGCTGCTGTTGTCGTTGTTGCTGCATCATTGAGAGCACGAGCCGTCCCATGTTGGTTTCGTTTGTGAGCGGTAGGGTGAGTCGGTTGATGGTAAGGGCTTTGCGGCCCTCTTGCAGTTGCCGATACAAAAAGTCGTAAAAATGCTCCGTCACCCCAATGTCGGAGTTTGTCATCATGATGTAGTAATCGTCCTGGATATTCCCATTGCTTTTCGAGGCAACCGATATCCCCGCATCCAATATGTCTTGCACAAAAGGAAGCTCTCTTTCGGAAAAAAGTTCGGAAATATGGGATATTATGGTATCTATATTCGTTGTGTTGTTATTGTTGTTGTTATGTTGGTGACTTTTATTACTATTGTTCGCAGACTCTCCAGTCACTTTCTTTGCAACAAGCCATCCATTGTTCCTATTCTTGAACGAGATCGGTGTCTCAACGTATTCGGTGCGAGTGGATCGTTCCAAACGAACCCGGTGGTCGCAGATTGGTACCCGTTCTTCCGTCAGTGCCTCCCAGTCCGATTCCAAGATGGCACACACCACTTGTATTTCGAATCCGTTGGGCATGCTGGTTTGTTTGGCGCGATGGATACTCTGCAAAGTCACCCATTGATCAAAGGACTGAAAGTCCACGAGAGTGTTGCCATTGCTCTTGCTGTTGTCATTTTTACTTGGGGCTTCCCTATTGGTAGCATAAATGTTCATTACGTGAAACAACCGAATTTTCCTTGCTTGCACCTTCGTGGTTTGCATCGTTGTTGCGTTCCCGCTCGAATTGTTATTTCTGAAATGATTCTTCGAAGGCACAATTGCTGCTGCTTTTAGAATTGTTGTGTTGCTGTTGAAAGTACTGATCGATGGTAACGCCACATCTCCTCTAAGAACATTCTGGGTTGTGTTCCCAATCATTTCGTGAATCTCGTACCAATACAGGAACTGAGCCGTTGTCAAAAGGACGATTGCCCCATACAAGGCAATCCCGGAGACAAGCCTGTAAAGAATGCCAAACAGCTTGCCTCTCGGGGGCAACGATGCCGGCATTATGGGTCTGTAGAACAATCGAATGACGATGGAAGACTCACGACTATCGAAAGGTGTAGTAGCGTTGTTCAACCCATCAAGTCTCGGTATCCATCGTTCGGGCCATGTTGGGGGGTTGAAATGAAGGAAGTGAACGCACTGAATTAGTTTTTACACTCTAATACTACTAACTGTAGTAGTGTACGTTGGTAATCATTTTCAATAAAAACTCTGGAAATCACTCTAGCGTAAACATACGCCGAGCTCTGTGTATCCTTAACAGTCCTCATTGTACAGTAAGGTGATAATTGCATGTCTGCTCATAGGTAGTTTGGTTAAAATATTAATTTAGTTGTTGATTAAAAAAAGTCATGGAATCGCTTGGTAACGAAAAGGACATCCTGGATTTGGTATTGTTTTGGGAGCAGCTTCTCGCATGCACCTGTTTGGAAACGAGATTACTCGGGGGTAGCACTATCTTCTGGGCAGGAGCATTGGATCTCGAAGGTGTAGGCGATTACGTTTACTCGATTGTAGTCGTATAATTCTGGATCAGCGCAGCATTTGTCCACCTGAAGACTATCATCGACACCCTCGAAATCGAAACCTTCGGAAACAAAGTATACCTTGACCAGTGCGAAGGGATTGACATTATCGTAGTTGCGGCAGGCAACCTCGATTGTGGGAGCTTCATTATCGCATCCAGATTCTACATTCTGTCTGCTACCGCACTTAGAGTCTTGAATACCTATTTGTAGTCTGTCCTCTTCATGTTTGACGTAGATATCCGTCTCTGAGTCAAATGGGTTGTTTACCTTGAAGCTGACGGCGCGGAAGTCGTCATTGCCAGCATTCGGATTGATGTCGTAGATAATTACACTGTCTTCGGGAGGGGATGGGCTACTGAGAAGCTTCACTGCGGGTGTCGATGATAGTTCCGGACAAGCTGTTTCACTGGTCCTTTCAAAAGTATCGTTGTTACAAACGGGTGCGGGAGGGGTGATTTCGGGAGTATTTGGTTCTTCTGGGTTGCTCAGTTTTCTTAGTTCATCCTTGGCTTCATCGCAAGAACCGTTGCAACATTCCATCCTACATGCATCGTAGGCTGCTCCGACCATTTCTCCGCACTCGGCTTCGACCTGTTGATCAGTCATGATACAAGCTGGCTCTGGGTCCGCGTATATTTTTTCCTGGCACAAGATATCATTCAATTCTTGACCCGGAGGAGGTACCATGATTGCATCTTTCTTGTCAACGCACCAGTTGTCGTAGCAATAATCCAACCAGGCCCTTTCTTTGTTCGCAATGTCGGTGAGGTCAGGATTGTCTCTTTTGTACTGATTGATCAACGCCTCTATGTCGAATTTGTTTCCATTTCGGTCGTGGAATTCATCGTTTTTGTCACCGTTCGGAGTTCCCAACAAACCAACACTCTCTTCCTTGAATTGTTCTTTGTCACTTTCGGGCAGGCAGACATCTAAATTCCAGTGACACGACCACAGCTCTCCGGGCCCTTTCCCAGCAAGTCTCAGTTTGGCCTCGGCCCACGAATTGTTACTGATCTTGTGTCGAATAATCACTTGATGTCCTCCCCCTGTCATCTGGACAGAGGTATCGGAATTTATACCGCCGTAGAGATATCCATTTTTGCTGTCAATATTAGAGATATCTTTCATTTCTCCGTTTACGTGAAACAAGAGGGGGCATCCTTTAGATTCGCCAATGATTCCGTGTTTCATTCTCGTCTCCTGTTCCTCGATTGGCATCACCGGGGGAGGTAATCCACAGGTCGAGTCCATGGAACCCGAAATCGTTCGACCCCAACTTGGATCAGAGTGCTCGTGCCCTCCTCCATTGACTCGTCTCAAAGTGCATGCATGGTCAGCCCAATAGTTAAAACTGTCGCAACGAGGATGTCTTTCACACCTGTCCCGACATTGCATCAGGTTCGGCTCTTTACCGAACCCGATATATTCGCCCTTATAATATCTACCTACGTTGCATCCTGTCTCGGAGGGGAAAATGCGTTGCCCCGTCTTTTCATCAACATACTTGTTGACATTTCCAAACCCGAGTTGAAACGTGGGCACACTTTCATCACTGGGCATGACATCAATCGCAATGTCGTTTGTGAAAGTTGCGCCATAGTTGAATCGCCCTACACGATTCTTGGCGAGCCATTCAACTTCATCACCACCTACTGGCACTAAGTTTCCTTGGATGTCGAACACGTGGTTTTTCATGAAAGTAACCAAACCGACTGCCTGGCAATCGTATTCCTGTTGATCGCAAGAATAAAAGTGAGGATCTCCCCAGAGCTGGCAAACAGCGCCCTTACATTTGTCAATTTTTTCGTTGTAACCTTCGTTGGCAAGTTCGCGCCCTCGCAGTTGGGTATCGCTCTGGACTCCATTCACTAGAGCCATTGCAAATAGAGAAAACTTAATATTCATGGTAGACAGCTTCTCACTATATTTAGTTGTAGATAATATTTGTAGTTTTGGTTTTAATTTTTGTATGGTTCAAAGTTGTGATAACATGCGTGTGTGTGTGAGTGTGCAAGCACTTGAAAGTAATGAAAAAATTCGTGTTTTTGAGAATAGTTCCTTCTTGTGAGCAATTTTTCTTGTGCGCGATGAAAAGTGATACGGTAATGAAGAATGTCCCGTTAAATACTGTAGTTGTTGCTTTGTTTAGGCATTTGTGCCACCAAGAGAGAACACAAGAACAAACTTCGCTGATTGAACTTCTGTTGGGTCCTTTATCAATCTTGGATGATCCCCGGCTTGTTTTTTCGATATACCGACGGGTAATTTAGTCTGTTGGCAATCATCGCAGGTAACAAAATACATATGGCTTTTACATTTCACGACCACTTGGGAGTTGAATCAGGACCAAGATCCGTGTCGTGTCATTCTCCAACTCAATCCCACATATCTTACTAAAGGTCTTTTCCCAATGCCGATTTCTCCTTACTGTACTTACAACTCGACACCATTTTAGGATGGCTTCTCTGTTCTATTTCACGCCACCAATATTGCAAAGAGACAGTTCGAGTAGTAATATAATATTAAATTTAGTAGGAAGTTAGGAAATACGAAATATCGCTAGTGTCTATTGCTGTAGTTCATAAACCACACAGGATGTTTTTTGATTCTTTATTTCTTTTTGAATGTGACTAGGATTTGCCCGGGCGAGGGCTCTTGCGGGGACTCCTCGGCTCGTCGGTAAAATACGAGTTGCGGGGGCTTTTCGCGGGACTAATCGGATGTTCCCCGCCATAGTAGCTCCTAGAGCTTCTCGAGGGAGTCCCGGGTTCGTCTCTAAAGTAACTGGTGCGGCGACCTCGCGGAGACATTGGGGCAAAGCTGCTCGAGTCGGTATAGTCATCGTAGCGGCGCGAGCTATTAGAACCTCGTCGTGATTGTCTCTCAGTACCATTGGAGCCTCGTCGTGATTGTCTCTCGGTACCATTGGAACCTCTTCGTGACTGTCTCTCGGTACTATTGGACCCCCTTCGTGACATTCTCTCTGTACCACTGGAACCTCTTCGTGATTGTCTCTCTGTACCACTGGAACCTCTTCGTGATTGTCGCTCCGTGCTGTTGGAATATCGTCGCGACTGATGATCGGAATCTTCTTCACCGTCTGTGGCACCCTGGTTGATCTTGATGTCGATGCTTTGTCTGCCCCCTTTGGGTGGATCCGAGTCTCTCCTGTACCAAAACAGGAAGATCATACCAGCGCAGCAGCACAAACAGATCAAAACAAACAAGACAATTGCAACAATATACAATATTGTCATGTGGGTATCGCTCACATCCCATCTATCAAACAAACTTTCGAACCAATTCTTCATGCCGCTCTTGTCTTTAGATTTGCTTCTCGCTATAGTGTCATAAAAGGCTTCGACCTGGTCTCTACCCGCAAAGTTCAAAACGGAGAGACCTCTTGGCACCACTTCGGCTCTTCGACGTTCTTCGCTGTTGTTTCCAAACTGAAGGACAGCGTATCCCGTAGCCACCATTTTGGCGCTTTCGTCAAAGAACCAATCCATCAATTTGGAATCCACCGAGCAGATCCTCGATCCGGCAATGCAATCGACAATAGTTCGGTCGTCGTCGTTCACATATCCATTAAAATCGATCGCTTCTTGCACTCGGGTGTTGTCATTTGCTAGAGCGTACGAAAAGGATTCGATCGAATTGACGTAGACCCCTTCGTCTCTGGCTTCTTCATCGGGCTGAATGCAGAGTCTCAAGCGACTAGTTGAGTTGAGTTTTTTCTGTTTAATGGGATTGTTGTTTTCGTCGCACGGAAATGCCTCTGCTTTGTAGGTTTTTTCCATTGGTACGATATCGATCATGGTTTGTGTGTTGAGTTCGTCAACAATTTCTCCGTCACCCCACCAGTTGTAAAGAGAACGCCCATCCAGGTTGTTCAATTTGACGGGCACCGTTACGGTTCGGAGGGATCCCGAGAGTTCACGGCGTTCTTCGGGCTCGTATCCATATTGCATAAAGATAGCTCCCTCGGCCTTGACTTCACCAGGGCTGTCAAAGAAATCGTTTTTGAGAACGGTCTCTATTACGCAAAGATCGCTCCCACGGTCGCAGTCGTAGACTTTTGTCACCTTGTCCGTCCCGTAGGTCGCCACGGATTTTTGGATCTTGTCGTCTCGATGAAAATGAAAGGTTTTGATAGCACCTATGTGAACACCGTCATCTATAGTCCTCTGGGTAGGCTTGAGACAAAGGCGTAGCTTTTCTCCGTTTCGAATGGCCGGAGCATTGTCACCGAGCGGTTGTTTGCTTTCATTGCACCGGTAGGTATCGACGCCCCAAAATTTGGTCTTGTCTTCTAGAACGTCATGAATGCCCTTGAGATCTTCGAGTTCGGCCTCGATCCAAAAGTAGTCTCTGCGATCGGCAGTATGTGGCTCGAATCTATCTTCCTCGGGTTTGTTGATCCAGATGCGGGCGCAGACGCCAACAATTTCATATTTCTCGTGGTGGAAGACGTAACGAGCCGCATGAATGTTTTCGGGATTCATTAGGAGCGATAGACGGACCCTGGTTTCGGATACCTCGGTAAAGTCGGTTTCGATCTCGAATCGTTCAATAATTCCACCCTCGCAATCCCTGTCGCTGACAATATCCATCGTTACCTGTTCGGCAACGATGGAAGAGGAAATTGGGTAGTCAACGTTCAAACGGAATCCATCCCACTCAAAGATGGGATCTTGGATGACAAACTTGGGGGTTTCTTGCTGATTTCGCTGTCCTTGGGCATCAGGATCACGAACAACCGATGACACAACGCCGGAAGCTTTGTTGCTGGAAAGAACTGCCGCCAGGCTCGGGTTAATACTGATGGCTGCGAACAAAAGCGTCCACGCCGAGAGAAAGTCAAACTTGGAAATTGCCATGCTTGATCTGTCTTTGTTTTGTCGTCGTTGTACAATAGAGGTGCCGGTTGAATTTTAGAATGATTGATAGTCACGGTCGCTGTGAAGAGCAGCAGTAGCAGCAGCAGCCAGTAAGTTATGCCCTGGTTTTATATTTTATACTCAGTCGTTTAGATTTGCCGAAATACCCCCTGAGAAGAGAAAAAAGAACAACGGGAGAATGTTTTTCTTTGAAAGAGCGATATGTCACGCTCTGACACTGCGTAGGAGGAGGTTTCAAACGCGCGACAGAAGTAACAAGAACAGTACCGAATGACTCTGTTAAAAACAAATGACCTTTGGACTGAGGAGGACAGACGGTTTTTTTTTATTTTGTTAAATTCACAGATGAATCACACCACAGCAGTCTCTCAGGAGCTTGTTCTGTCCTCCTGTTTGACTCCCTTTCCTCTTGGATCTCTTGCTTATTGTAATTTTAAATCATTCAAAACATTTCAGAGCCAATTGATTCTATTGATGGCTGCTGCAAGACCCAACTACCACATCTTCATGGAAACAAGAAAACCCAAAGCGCTACTACTAGGAGCGTAATAGTACTAACCGTTGGAAGGAAATCGGGCCGGCGTATTTTCGTCCTGCGATCGTGTTTTGACCGTTCGTGAATGAAAGTAAAAGTAATAGTTGTGCATATTGAACCGCAACAGGGCACAATCGGCATCAAACCGTTCTTAATGGCAATCCACAACCACCACCACCTATCACGAAAACGACAACGAACAGTATGGGTCGTCTGCGGGGCGCTTGCCCTGATTTCCTTGTTCTTTTTCGATCACCGGATGATGGAGGAACAATCGGTGAAAATTGCCATATTTCAAAACGAGACGAAAGAGCTCACCTTCCAAGAGCTCGCCTTCCCAGAGCCCACCTTTCAAGAGCTCACCTTTCAACGATACACGGCGAGAGCCGCAGCGGCGGCAACGATGCGCACGGATGTGACCCACACGATTCGTTTGTTTCACGTGTTGAACATTTATGCCATCAACAAGGACGACTACGGCGGAGGCAATGGGAACAACGAGGACACGGAAGATAATGATGCACCCTTTGCGTACCAGCCCTTCGACCAATGGGTTACCCTACAAAGCATCCAGCGTGCTAAGGAGTTCATGCCTCCCGGATTAGAAATGACCCTAGTGTGTGCGATTTTAAAATCGGATTGGGATATATTGACCAAAGAACGTGTACCAATCTGCGACCATCGGATTCGTTTGGACCGATCGACGCTCACCGAATACGGTGGCAAGCCCAAATCCTTTGACTTTACCACCGTCTTTGGACCCAATAATTACACAACCACTAATCCACAATTTGCCTCCCAGTCGGCAGAAATTTCCGAGGCGCTTACCAAACTCTTTTCCGAACGCGAACTTCCCTTCCCGCAGGACGTTTTGGATGCGGGAATTTCCGTCGCCGAGGAACAGAGAAAGACGACCAAAGACAAATACTATTACTATCACGTAATGATGACCAATGCCGACATTGGATTGTCCCAACATTTTTATGGATTCATGTTGGAACAACTGAAGGCCCACCCCAGGGCATTTCAACTCAACCGAGTCGGGGTCCCGTATAGGAACGAAGTCACCAACCAGGTCAATATTCCGATCTCGGAGCCCACCACCAACAAGATGGAAATCGAGACGCTCCTCCGGACCATCGAAAACGCTCTTCCGGACGGAACCGATCATCCTGGAACCGACTGCTTCGTCATTCATTCCGCGATAGCCGAAAAAATCAGACTCGGTGACCAGTTTGCCGGGTACCCCGCCTGGGCAGGATCCCTCAAGATCATACTCAAGGACATTCTCACCAATCACACCTATACTCTGATCCATTCCAACCCTCACGGTACGTTTCACATTGGCAACGATAAGGAGTGGTTCCACGAGGAGGAAGAGGATACCGCAAAGGATCCTGTCAACGACAAGGTTATTGCTTTTCTCCAAGAAAACTACCGAGAGGAGATTGCGGATTGCCCCATTCAAAGAGTCATCACCAATGTTCACACGGCGGTCAATCTTATCCACTGCGGAATTGTCTTTCAGAAACACTACGAAGTAGTTAGCAAACGAAGACGATTCATACGGGAAAAGAAAGCAGCGATGGATCTGCAAAAAGCTATGGAGGAGGAACAGAATGCCACCGGGATCGAACCAGTGCCAAAGCAGCAGCGCAGACGCTATTGAATCTCTGAAACAACACTATTGTGTCTCCACGAGTATTGGAATTATGAATAATTTTCAAATCCCGTGGATACAGCATACCAATTCCGCCTTACACCAAATTCGCTCCACACATAAAAAATCTTTTTTCGCATTGTCATTGACTGTATCCATAGCGGGCTAGATTTGAAAACTATCGATAGCTCTATTGGAAAGTAGATCAAAACGACGAAATACCCTCGCTAGTGTGTTCCTTACTACCACTGATGGCAACGAAATTTCGAACAATCTCTCTTGTGCCTTTCCTTGCCGATCAGATTCGAGACGTGCGTAGTACAGCCCAACGGAGCAATGGTTGAACGTGCAACGCGCCGATCTGTTGCACACCGACCACACAATAGTAATATTCTCCATACAAATAGTCACACAAGTAGTCATGCACGAATATTGCTTCGTGTAGTATATACTCTTAAAATAGCCATTCCTTTGCATCCTTTATATATCCAAAAGATTTGTTAGATTCTCGCACAGCAAATTCCATCTCTAGCGCGAAAACAGCCACAGATTACTAGTTGTACAATCGGAGAAAGTTCCGGTAGCCACTATCAGGCAACTCGCATTCTGTAGGTTTTATATCCTCCTCTTAGTTGCAATTACATTCTTGTGTAACACAACTGTATTCACTTGATGGAACAAGCATGCAGCCCCAAGTGAAAAGAGTGCCCCGAAGACGACGTCCGACCAGCCGACCCACAGTGCTGTCGTGGATGCTTCGGCCCTTATTAACGAACCGATCGCACACAGGCAGAGTCATTCGTTCCATAATTTATTGTCAATAATGAATCGCCGCTCCACAGGTTCGGAGTTGACAAATGGCATCATGACGCTGTCGAGTAGATTGCGATTCCATATCCCAATTCAGTCCTGGGATGCAACTCTCACACAGAAGCATCAGTTTCTCGGGATCAAGGAATGTCTTGCTAGAAGATCGAAGGACGGGGTAGGTGACATTGTCCTTTCGGATCCTGTGCTTACAAACCCGTTACCATCCACCCCTTCTCAAACATAGTAGTCGATTCTTTGTTTCATGAAGGGAAACAAACACTGAAAAAGCACGTGAACCAAAAACAGTAAAGACAAGAATCCTTGTCGCTGAAGGTTACCTTGATATTGCGAAATATGTGCTATTTACCAGAGCAGCTTCTTTACTGTTTCACTACGTTGATTAAGTGGTCGATTGACCAATGCGTTGATTTTGAAATTGTCTGTTTTAGAAATCAATGCAGGTGTGAAAAGTTAGTTTCGGTTTCTGTCTCTGTCACGAGTGAGCGCTGAAGTTTTTCGTTTTTTTACACAGAATAATAATTAGAAGAAGTACTCAGTACAACGTATCACACATACAGTACAATAGCCCCCGTTTGTTTCGGGTATTTAAGGTTTGAACAACTTTTTGGTCCAGAGCATGACTCAAACTTTTTATTATATTTAAAAGAATCATCTTCGTCATCAACCAACCTTTGTTGTTGCTCCTGCTGTTGTTGCCATCATGAAACATCCGGAACAGAAAGACAGGACCTCAATCTGTCAGCGGTATGACTGTTGTTGCTATTCCAGCAAGAGTATTTGTTGAAATTGCAGGAACTTTACCAAACTTCTTGTCTGTCCTTGCCTACTACTATCATTCAATGCGACAGAATCTCTCCACGAACTTTTACACCCCAGAAATTCGTTCTCACATTACACATTCCGTTTGATACGAATGAATCACTCCTCCAACAAACAATACTGCACAACGGCATTACCATTTTGACAATACCCCAATACGGTCACCACTGCTAATACTTATTGTTACCATGAACCGTTCTTCGCGCATACGCCCGAGGCATAAGAATCAGCAAAAACAAAAACAACAACCAGTGATATTGTCTTCCTCCAAGAGTCTTCACTTATCGTCCTCCTGTCTTCTGTTTGTGGTTGCGTATTGTTACCTCTCGCTTTTTGGAATAGCAACAGTACTGGGAAGAATGAACGACGAATTTTGGAAGGCGCCAAGTCAGCAACTGCAACGATATGACAGCGAGCGCCAGGACAACAGGACCCTAACAAAGCTTGACTTTAAATACGCAGACGAACCAAACTTCATCGACCAAGAATGGATCTTTCGAACCATCAATTTATATGGAGCGTGGAAAATGGGTTTCACGGGAGCGGGGGTCCAAATCCGAATCAACGACAACAACTGGGAATGGAACCATACCGAATGGTACCAAACCCGGTGGGACAATTTCACATTTTGGGACAAATCGGAGGACGCTCGGCTGATCGAGAAGAACAAGAACGCCGAAACAAACTATTCCTGTGGAGACAAATTTAACAAACTAACGTATCCGCCGAGACGAATCTGGCAGGAGGGGGACTCCGAAAAGGGCTTGTTCAACCGCGGAGCGGCGGTCACATCGGTGTTGGGAGCCTCCGGGCAAAACAAGTATTGCGGTACAGGGATCGCCCCGTTGACGAAACTTTCCTTTTGCAATTTCAACCACACTACTACCAATGCCTCTGTGTTGATGTACAATGCATTGAATGAGCAGCTTGGTGCCTCCAGGAATTCCTACGATATTTCGATAAATGCCTATCACTACCAGGGATGCAGCTCGGAGGACAGGGGTGAAATTGTTGGCTTGTATCGAAACAAAACAAGGGCAGGCGGCGGAGCGTACGAAATTTCCTCCTTTCGGCAACAAGCTCAACAGGAGAAAAATATCGAAGTGTGCCCATTTCGATACTATCGGTTCGATAATCACAATCCGGGCGATGATCCTTGTCAGGAGTGCAAACAATACGACCTTTCTGTGATCCAAATGAACAACAAGCGAGACAATGTGTTTGAACTCGCCTCTTTCTCGGCCACAGATTTAAAATCAAAAGGCAAGAAAAGCAGCAGTAGCAGCAGCAGCAGCAAAACATTTGCTGGATGGAAACACGTATCCAAGAAATGTGCCGACAGCGTCAGAGCCTATTGCTTTCGGAACTTTCGAAGAGACGAGGAAGTTTGCACGGAATGGCTCGATGTGATCAATAAGGGAAACACCTGCCGATTCAAAAGCAACGTAGGAGTCGAAAACAACTACGCGTTGGAAAAAATGGCCAAGGAGGGACGATACGGATGGGGAATCGTTGCCATATTTGCCGCTGGTGATTCGTATGGAATGGGTGACAACGTGAATTACCAAGCCTACCCCAAGAGTAGGTATGTCATAACGGTTGGCGCAATCAAGGTGAAGGAATATTCTGAAAACGGAGAACTGAAAGTGACCCACTCATCCTATTCAACGGGTGGGTCCTCCATCTTCGTGGTTGCACCCGGTGGGGATTACGACAGCCCTTATCGCCACAGGGGAGCGGGCGGACTCGAGCGACACTGGCCAGAGGTACCGGGTAGCTGCATCGATCTTGGGTACGGGTCTACTTTTGCAGCTCCCATTGTGGGTGGTGTGGTCGCATTAATGATCTCAGCCTGGCCATTTGTCACCTACAGGGACGTGCAACACATTTTGGTCAGAACATCCAGGCCAGTGGAAGATGGAGATGACCACTCGTATGGGATTAATGGAGCCGGCGTGGGGTATTCGGATTTGTACGGATTTGGACTCATCGATGCCACTCAGGCCGTCAACGAAACCTTAGCTTGGATGAAAAGCGGCTTTCATGTCCTGCAAGAAATCGACTATACGGCCAAGTCTGGTGACGTGCATTTGACTATCGATGACGATTCCTTTCACACTACCAAAGATACCATCACAATATGGAACAAATACTTGTGGGACAAGTATTTCTGGAATCATAGTCACGTCGAGTCCATCAATGTCCGCTTGAAGTTACGCTATTTCAATAGGTTCGTAATACCATACTTTCATATTTGCTTCGAACGATCCACAAATTTTCTATTCCTCATTCACTCACAATTCTCTCCGACAAAACACTCGTTTCGAAATATCTATTTGTTGGTCTCGCCTGCAATCTAAAAACAGGGGTCATCTGAAGATTAGCATCAAGTCACCCTCGGGGGCTGTCTCTATATTGAGTCCGGGTGGACGCCATGAGTACGGCCAGCTAGAGTGTGACGAGTGGTGGGAATTTCGAACTCTGAGATTCTGGGGCGAAGAGCCGTATGGAAACTGGACTCTCTCCATTACAGACACCAAACAGGGAAGCGGAGACGTTGAGTGTATCGATCGCCCGACGTTCAAGGTATATTGGGATGAGTTGGATGAATGGACAGATTATATAAACTACACACAGGTACCATTCGTAAATTATACGATGTACTGTGCGGACTACGAAGCGGAAGGATTTTGTGTGGATGGGCACATCAATAACGATGAACCCAGACTAAATCATATAATAAATGGGGAGGAACTCAATGCAACATTATTCGATGGAATATACGAAAAATGCGAGTTGGGGGCGTTGGACGCCTGCTGCGTGTGTGGTGGTGGAATACGACCCGATGACGACGAGGTACTCTATAATCAACTGGAGAAATGGGAAATTGTCTTTGGGGATGGAACTCCAAAGATAGGTACCAGAAGAGTATCAAACTACAACCCATTTTTGCCCAAAATAACAGACTATGAGTACATTAAGTGCGCAACAAAGAATGAATTTGGAGTCAAACAAGACTGTTGCAATGGACTGGCTGCTAATTGCTACCTTCGCGTCAACGAATTCCTTTTTCCTACACTTCACAATGGACTAAATGAGTTTGATAACGGCAATTTTGTCACAATTAATAAAGAGTTCGAGATTGAGAGAGCCATGGAAGCTGGGTATCGCGCATTCAAGCTCGATGTATGCAACTGCCACGGCAATATCGAGTTTTGTTTTGGTGGTAAGTATGGTTCACACCACAAAACAAAGCAGTATAAAGCAAAATAGTATTTCTTGAGATCTTACACATACTTTCAATGCCCGTTTTCATCGTACCTTAAAAGGACTTTGCGATGAATTAAATGTAAGAGCAGGAAGCAGAAATGTCATTGACGTGATGTTCTATACCCTTGAGTTTTTGGAAAGGAATCCATCCGAGATTGTCTTGTTCTTTTTCGAGATGAGGAGTGATGTCGATGAATATGTTGACCTACAAGAATTTTGGTTATTGATGTTACAAGTTAAAGGATTGGCACAAAAGATATATGGTCACGATGCTCCAAACAGCACAAACCCCTGGCCTCTCCTAGGGGAAATGATCGATAACGAGAAGGTACGCCTTCGCAACACGATATCGTTTGCCTCTTGAGCGCATGCTTTCTCCCTTTTGCACAAGTGCACTAAATATCTTCTTTCTGTTTTTGATTGTTGCT
>Ga0115013_10000938_pt1 | contig 17192 bp, 15 predicted proteins | sample SouAtlMetagenome_2_FD_88686 | JGI IMG/M metagenome (GOLD analysis project Ga0115013, IMG submission 88686) | Marine eukaryotic phytoplankton communities from Atlantic Ocean - South Atlantic ANT15 Metagenome | ecosystem: Environmental > Aquatic > Marine > Oceanic | place: South Atlantic Ocean...
GCCGGCTTTTTGATGAAAAATAAAGACGTCGTACCTACTTCAAATCGCGGCAAGAAGCACACCAATCACCAAAAGGACAAGCAAGGGAGCAGCCAATCCACAAACAAAACCAGCCACGGCCATTCCTCGGCCTCGCAAACTTCCGTCTTTGGTACGCTTCATGCCGATGGCGCCAAAAACGATTCCCAAAATCCAAAAGAAAGGAACGAAAAAACCCAAGACGCCAGTGACGAGGCCAACTACGGATGCCCAATCGGTTGGTGCGCCGCTGTCGTCAGGAGCACGAAGGGCCGAAGCAGCACGCCGGAACAAACGTCTCTCAGACTTTAGACTGGCCAAGGGGGCAAGTGCTTTTCGATTCAATGGTCGCAAAAAGCGGCCCTTCCGATCATGGGATTTTTGAAGTGATGGGCGAACAATGTCCAATGCTGCAAAATTTCTGGTCTCCTTTTGAAGGATTGCTGACTCGAATTCAAACGGGACCGTCTTTGGGGCGATGGCGTTGAGGGAATATGCGTCCTCTAACACAACGACATCAGTAGTGACGGCATCCTTGGCTTTCTTTTTGCCAAACAAAAAGGAAACACCACCTGTGGTGCGTTTATGGATACCTCGGTCAATCGGCTTTTGTGCCACCGCGGCACCAACGACCAACATGGAAAGGACAAATGCAAAATGTTTCATTATCACAGATTTAGTTTTTTGCAATAAACATCAATGACGGCGTGCAGTCTTGGCTTTGTGCATAACTCATCTTTGTTTTGTTCCCAAGGTTGGTTAGGTAAAAGCCATTCCCCTTCTTGACAATTGCCACATGTAAAAACCAAGCATTCAATAAGGCAGGTGCCTCTGTAATGAGAATGTCAACTCGTCATTACTTGTGGCCCCACTAGGACAGAAGCCGAACTCCCTCAACCCCGATTTGATGAGGTAGGGACAACGAAACGTTTGCGACTCTGTGTGTTCCCTTGACGGCTTGGATGATCAATTTGACGAAGTGCACACGCTTCCGAATTCCCCAAGCATGACCAAAAGGTCGGAGACTGTCACAACACCATCGTCGTCTAAATCTTGGATACAACTCGATTCGCACCCAAAATCGCTCAAAAGCAAGAGCAAATCATCTACACCTACGATTCCGTCCAAATTGAGGTCAGAATAACATGGTTCAGGCCCTTTTTCAATCACAACCCCCAATCGATTCATTCCAGAAATAGTGTCCCAGACATCCACACCGTCCTCAGTCGCACTGGCAATTCTGATGGCATATTCAGGTCTTTCCGACAATGAGGGCTGCGGATCTTTCAGCCACAAGAAATACTCATATTCACCATCTGGCAAATTGGAGAGATCGAGTTGTGTTGTCACTTCAGTGGATTGCCCTGCGCCCCAGAAACGGGGGTCCGTGTCAATGGGAAATTGGTACGAAGGTGAGCCCTCCACGTGTTTCAATACCACCTCTACGCCTCTTGGATTGAATGGCGCTGCAAACCCCACATTTTGAATCTCAAAGGACAATTCCACCAACTCAAAGGAACCAAAGGGATCGCTCAAAGACGCCCAGGACAACTCAAATCTGTATCCAAGTCTACGGTTGATTTCGTCGATGCATCCCCCTTCGACCCAATCATCACTTACCTCGTGGTTGTACGTGCTGTTGAGGTATGACAAATGCATCTGCGCCATTTCGGATTGAATCTGTCCTCCATCTGACTCGCTGCAGTTGTTTTGAGGATTGTAACCATCCGCACAAGTTTCACCGCCATAAACAACGAATCTCGTTTCATCCCGGAGATAGGGCTTTAAGTTGAGCGTGTCGAGGACAGCATTTTGAGAACCAGAGTGCCCCAAGTCGTTGTACGTGCCGTAGTCATGCCAATTCGAGAACATACAATCGTTGTGAAATCCTATTCGTGATTCATCAACACCCGTGAATGCCAATTCAGGGTTCATGGCACTTACAGTGGTTGGCGCTTGTGCTCCGTAAATATGTTTTTGCTTCATTTGAGGAATGCGGACCTGGATCATCCGTTCATCCGGAAGAATCGCCAAAAGTGAATCCAACACTTCTGACCGTGCAGCCCAGTCTTCATCAGTCAAATACCCACTCGCCCCAGCGTACCCAAAATAGTCAGTGAAATACCCTTCACCGTAAGCACCAATGAACCCGAGCTGCATCGTGGCAATCACATCAACATTTTGCTCAATGACTTCGGCCAATTGTCCGATGTGCTCCAACACCCTGTCTACAGGCGCATCGCCAAAGTCCCCATCAGGGTTTTCGGCGGTCGGCCCCAGTACGTCATCGATGTAGGCGAACCGCAAAATGAGTTTTACCCCATTTTCTCGCGCCAGGTCAAAGTCCCAATTCAAGGACCCGATCACGTTTTCTGTCAACGGGGCATCTTGAAAGCCATCCAAAACGACCATTCTAAGGATGAGGGTGTTGCACGTTTGAAAGCTTGCAGAGTAGGGCGTGTGGAAATTCGAATACACACCCAGAGAGTATTCGCTCAGCGTATCCCAATCCGCAGCATGCGTATTCATCTGAGTGTAGAACCCTCTTTCTGGATTGCAGAAAATCTCCTCTGATGACAGAAATGTCGCATGTTCTTGTGCAGAAGCATAAGCGATTGCTCCAATGGCAAAGAAGGTGCAGAGATATCTCATCGCATGGGTGTTCCCAATTAAGATACACACTAAAACACTTCTGCCTTGTCGCCTAGAGGCAAGCCCACCTTCCTTGTGGACCCAGCAGGACAGAAGCCGAACACCCTCAGCCCGTATTTGGTAAATCACTGACGGTGGAACTGACGGTGGATAAGGTCCTGTTCAAAATGAATAAGGCGCTGCCAAAGCACCCTCTTCCAACCATAAATTGCTTCAACCTTAAACACTTACGATTATGGAAAATGAAATGTTGATTCCGGTGATACTTGCCGGGGTCTTTACTGCGATGGCAGTGCTTGGCCTGGCAACCAAAAAAGGGTTTTACGTACGTCTAGGATACTTCCTTTTTGGAGGCATGGTGATGACTTTCAACCTGCTGGGTTTGGTCGCAGGAGAAGGAGGAATGGCGGAAATCATGTCCGTAGGCATGTTCGCATGTCAAACGATCATCATGTACCCTTGGGTCCCTGAAGAAGTGGACTTTTCGCATGAGGCAATTCGAACGCTGGCCCTGCGCCTGACAACAACAGTGTTCATCATCAACGCAACTGCAACGTGGTTGATTCTTACAATGCCTGATTTCCCACAACTGCTGGCATTCTTCCATGGAATTCTCGCCATCATCATGTTGATGCGCATCGCCATGATCTTAAAAGGGGGAGTGACGAAGACTTGACGCACGATATACTGAACCAAAAAAAGGCGAGCTCAGCTCGCCTTTTTTGATGTGGTTGACTAAGGATTAAAGCTTAGAGTTGGTTGAGTTCATAGATTTCGTAGCTCTCCATCACGGCATCAAAAACAGGCTTTGACACTGGATTCGAACCGTTCAAAAATGCATGCAACGCATCCATATTATGAACTACGATCTTGAACATGACTTTACTTTGATCAGGCGCAACCGTACCAATGGTTTTGCTCAAGTCAGCAATCTTCCTCCGCTCGACAATTCCTTCATCAGACTTCATGAAGCTCATGAATTTTGGGAATTGTCCTTCTTTGAGTGTTCCAACAACGAGTATGTCTTTCATCACTTTTCGGCTAAAGAAATGAACGAAATCCATACACTCGACTCAAAACGAGATGTCAAGTCCGCTTCACATGTGGAGCCGGGGGCAATTCTCCCCAACATCAACCTCCCAAAAACACCAGTGTTTGTGACGACTCCAAGCACTTCTCCATGCTGTCTTACCAGTTGACAACTGCTTCAAACGAGGCTGGCCAGTGCTGCACCAATTGCCATCCCGACAACAAAACAAATTGCCACAATTAGCTTCCACTTTCGATTCATTTCCATTTGGGAATGTACTCACATATTCCAATACTTGCGCCTCCTGCCAAACGTCAAGCCCACTTTACATGTGGACCCAACAGGACAGAAGCCGAACACCATCAACCCTGAATTGATTCACTGGGTTCCTTAAATCCAATCATCGGCCCAGCTTCATGGAGCGGCTTCCAGACTCATAGCCGATTCGAGATGCGATGGCATGAACTGAGTCTCTCCCATTGGGAATGTCCATCCAGCTCCGGGAAGTTGTAACACGCCACTTCACCTCATCGTCCAGCCGCCACCCAAGGCTCACTGATGAATCGCTGTGCGTCAGCTGCATCGAATCACCCCGAAAAATGATTTCTGGGGCAGCCAGAGTGTATGCCTCAACCGACTCCATAGCCGAAGTAAACATTTCCCTTTCTTCAATCAGCCCCAGATCTGTCGAAGGATTGAACACTGCATCCAAGAGTTGTGTCAGCGAGTCAATTGCATTTTTGTAGCGGCTCTGCTTCTGTGCACCCAATGAGACCAATTGGTTTCGTGAAATGTCATACAGTTCAATTTCCATCATTTTCTCCGTTGAACTCGATGAATTCAGCACCTTCATTGTCCTCATTTCGGAGGCATAGCGAACAACCCCGGGTCTTGCAGAAGAGGAGTTGTGTGTCAACCGCCATTTTGCAGTTCGGACACTTCGCCTTCGACCTTCTTGCTCATCCATTCTATCTGACGCACCAAAAACAGCCATGTGCCCCTCACCAAAAGGTAAAATTACTTGTTGGCTGAAGCTGGTGTTTTTAGAAACACCCAACCAGTGCAGAATGGTCACAGACAAGTCTATGAAAGAAAACAGCCCTGAATTCCTCTTGGGGTGAGAAACCCCTTTCGGCCACTTTACGATAAAAGGAACATGCAATCCCGCATCTGAAAGGTCTCGTTTGTAACGTGGAAATGGCCCCCCATGGTCGCTGAAGAAAACAATCATGGTTTGGTCGTAAATGCCTTCTTCCTTTAGTCTTCCGACATGCTGACCCACCCAATCGTCCAGCCGTTCGAGGTTGCAATAATTCTGGTGGACGTCCTTTCGGATCTCAGGATGTTCCGGAAGCAATTTTGGGATGGGTACATCAAAAAAGTCGGCCTGGCATGGAGCCTCCACCGAATTCCAAATTCGGGACTCATGAGTCCCGAAATAATTGAAGACCGAAAAAAAATTGATTTCCTGAGGCAACAAGTCCCAATGGGCTGAAGGGGAAGACTCATCCCAAGCCAATGGAGTCGGCTTGAAGTTGTAATCCTCCTTGGAGTTGTTCAAGCAACAAACCCCTGAAGCACGCAATTGCTCGGTAAACATTTTCACACCCGCTGGTGCGGGGAGAGAGTAGCTGGGTAAGCCTGTATGCACATTCAATGATTTGTCTTCTCCCAAATAAGAGCGCATGTGATGGGAGCCAATCAATGGTGGCAGCTCGCCAGTGATAATGCTGCTTCTTGATGGTGCACAGACGGGTGCATTAGAAAACATGTTTTCAAACACCGTTCCATCCGCAGACAAACTTGAGAGATGCGGCATGGAAGCAGTGCTGTCACCGTATGGAGGCATCCACAAGCTCTGATCCTCACAAACAAGCCACACCACATTCTTGGCTCCCCCAAAATGACTTGGGTCTGTACTGCTCGATTCGTGTGACTTCAAATCATGGTTGCAACCGACGATAGAGGGCAGGAAAAAGAACAAGACTGTTGGCTTATATCTGTCACAAGCACCAAGAATGAACCGACTGACCTGGTAAAACATGACATCAATATTCTAAAGAAAACTTTAGAGGCAAAGCCATGTCTAATACAAGTCCACTTTACTTGTGGAGCAGAGGGGAGTCGAACCCCTGAACCGAAGCTTTGTGCAGTGGTAAATCCGCGGAAAAAGTGCTGATCCCGAATGTCACAGGTCGGCGGGGGAGACCACGTCGTGGCCGCCAGCTTGGAGGTAGGCGTCGCGCTCGAAGAGGGCGAGGTCGGCCTCGATCATCTCGCGGCACATTTCTTCGAGGGGGGTGTTGGCCGTCCAACCGAGAACTTCGCGGGCCTTGGCGGCATCTCCAATCAGCAGGTCGACTTCGGCAGGGCGGAAGTAGCGCGGATCTATTTTGACCAGGACGTTGCCCGTCTCGGGGCAGTAGCCCTCCTCGTTGGCGCCTTCGCCACGCCAGGCGACTGTGATGTCGACATTACGGAACGCCATGGTGGCGAAATCGCGGATGGTGGTGGTGATACCCGTGGCGAGCACGTAGTCGTCGGGGGTGTCTTGTTGGAGCATGCGCCACATGCCTTCCACATAGTCCTTGGCATGGCCCCAGTCGCGCTGGGCGTCAAGGTTGCCTAGGTACAGGCAGTCTTGCATGCCGAGTTTGATGCGGGCGACGGCGCGCGTGATTTTTCGGGTCACAAACGTCTCGCCGCGGCGCGGGCTCTCGTGGTTGAAGAGGATGCCGTTGCTGGCGTGCATGCCGTACGCCTCGCGGTAGTTCTTGACAATCCAAAACGCATACAGCTTCGCCACGCCGTAGGGGCTGCGCGGGTAGAAGGGGGTGGTCTCCGATTGAGGCACCTCTTGCACCAAGCCATAGAGCTCGGATGTGCTGGCCTGGTAGAACTTGACCGTCTTTTCCATGCCGAGGATGCGGATGGCTTCCAGCAGGCGAAGGGTGCCAAGCGCGTCGGCGTTGGCGGTGTACTCCGGCGTTTCAAAGCTCACTTGGACGTGGCTTTGGGCGGCGAGGTTGTAAATCTCATCGGGCTGAACCTCTTGCACGATGCGTATGAGGTTGGTGCTGTCGACGAGGTCGCCGTAGTGCAATTTCAATCGAACGTTGTCTTCGTGCGGGTCCTGGTAGAGGTGGTCAATGCGATCCGTGTTGAGCTGAGACGCACGGCGCTTGATGCCGTGTACTTCGTAGCCCTTTGCAAGCAGGAGTTCGGTGAGGTACGCGCCGTCTTGGCCCGTGATGCCGGTAATGAGTGCTTTTTTGGTCGCCATGGGGACGAAAATACATCTGACTTGCGAGCGCAGGGCGTCAGCCGGCCAGTTCTTGGTTCTTCACCAATTGGGCGTAGTGACCTCCTTGGCCCATGAGTTCGTCGTGCCGACCCTCTTCGACCACGCGGCCGTCTTCCATCACGCAGATGCGGCTCGCGTTTTTCACGGTGCTGAGGCGGTGGGCAATGACCACAGAGCTTCGGCCCTTCATCAGCTCGTCGAGGGCGGCTTGAACCTCCCGCTCCGAGGTGCTGTCCAACGCGCTCGTTGCTTCGTCCAGGATGAGCAAGTCGGGATCTTTGAGGATGGCCCGCGCAATGGCAATCCGCTGTCGCTGGCCGCCGGACAGTTGCACGCCGCGCTCGCCGACAAGGGTTTCCAAGCCCTCGGGAAAGTCCTGGATGAAGTTCCAAGCGTAGGCGCGCTTGGCCGCATTGATGACTTCTTCATCGGTGGCGTCGGGACGTCCGTAGCGGATGTTGCTCCGCAGGTCGCCCCCAAACAAGATGACCTCTTGGGGCACAAAGGCCACGCGTTGCCGGTAGCCACGCAAGTCGAGCGCGTCCGCAGAAACCTCTCCGACCTGGAGCAACCCGGTATCCGGCACGTGGAACCGGAGCAGAAGGGAGGCCACCGTGCTTTTGCCCGCGCCACTCGTGCCGACCAAGGCCACTTGGTCGCCGGCGTCGATGCGCAGGTTGAGGCCCTTCAGGACCTGAACGTCTGGCCGCTGCGGATAATTGAAATGGACGTCGGTGAGGGTGACCGTTTGACGCAATGACAACGCTGGGGTGGAGGTGTTGAGGTCCTCCACTTCGCGGTCCTGGTCCACAATGTCCATCACCGACTCAATGGCGCCGAGCCCGCGCTGGAGGGCGCTGAATTGGGCGGCCATGCCCCCAATGCTTCCCGCGACGAGGCCCGTCATCAAGAGGAAGGTGAAGAAGTGCTCACTCGCCAATTCGCCTTGCTGCATCAAGTCGGCCCCTTTGAAAATGACGAGCGTGATGGCGCCAAAAATGAACAGGATGATGAAGCTCGCAAACGTGCCCCGCCACAAGGCCCCACGCATGGCCAGGCGTTTGATTTCCGCAGCGTGCGTCCCATACTTCCGTCGCTCGAGCCATTCGTTGGCGTAGCTCTTCACACTGACAATTGCCGTCAACACATCCTGCACCACGATGTTGGACGCGGCCACCTCGTCTTGCGTTTGTTTGGACAGTTTTCGGATGAAACGCCCAAACACCACCGCCGCCACCATCATCACGGGCAGCGTGCCGAGCATCCACAGGGTGAGCTCCACAGAGAAGTAGGCCAGTGCGATGATGCCACCGACAATAAGGATGAGGCCGCGGAACAATTCCGCGAGGGTCACCGTGAAGATGTCTTGGATGGTGGCGATGTCCGCACTGATGCGGCTGTTCAGGTCTCCCACGCGGCGGGCGTCGTAAAACGCCATGGGCATGCTGACCAAAGCATCAAACGCGTCTTGCCGCATGGCAAGCATCATCTTCTCAGTCATGTCTGCGAACAGAAGCACCCGCACAAAAGAGAAAAACGACTGGATTGCCAAGGCGCCGAGGAGGGTCCAACCGACGGAGGCCAAATCGTCCATTTCCAAGCCGAGGAGAGGCATTTGGCCTGTGGAACCCGACGCACCGACGCCACCCAATTGGCCCCAGAGCCGTGTGATGACCAGCGTCAAGAACCCTGAAATGCTCATCACCACCATCCCGACGGCGAAGTGCGCCACGTGCGGTTTGAGGTATTTCTGCATCCGCCCAAACCCTCGCAGATCCTTGAAGGAGAAGCGTTTTTTGGGGCCGTCGTCGGCCGTGGCAAAAGAGGGGTGAGGTCGGCCGTGCGCCATGATGGAAGTTGGGGTTCTGGAAACGAATGACGAAATTAGCGCTCCCTGACTGCGCCTCTGTCACAATTTTGTCGAACGAATGTGGTCGAGAGGCTTGGAGGAACAGAAAGGGTTTGCTACCTTTGCCCTCCCTTATCGGGAAACAAGACTACGATGAAAAGGACATTTCAACCCTCCGTTCGGAAGCGCCGCAACAAGCACGGCTTCCGCAAGCGCATGTCTACGGCCAACGGCCGCAACGTTTTGAGCGCACGTCGCCGCAAGGGACGTAAGAAGGTGTCCGTAAGCTCGGAGCGTCGCCACAAAGGCATCGAGCGCTAAGAAACAGCATTCAACAGCCCTGTGCTGCAAAGGGGAATCCTGCCGGGTTCCCCTTTTTTCATGCCCCCCAAACGAGGAGCAGCCGCTCCCGAATCCTGCACCACGAGCCAGACCAAGGCGTTTCGCGCACCTTTCCTCGCAGGGTGCCAGCTTCGTCGCCGGGAATCCCTGTGCAGTCTTTGAGCAAGGCTTGCGATTGAAACTCAAGCTCAGGGCCGTGGCCCTTGAACATGGCCTCTTTGGTTGCCCACGCCCACGCTTCGCAGCCGCGCCATTTGGATTGCTCTTGGGTGGACATCACCCTCGGGGCCACGCGTGTGACCCGTGCATCGTCGGTCAGCACGAGATCGATGCCGCCAGGGGTGTCTCCATCGTTCCACATGGCCACAGCAGCCCAAACGTCCTTGCCCATGCGGACATGTGAAATGCTGACGGCTTGGGCGGACGATTCATCGCGAACGTGAAGCTGAGGCTTCCCATCATTGGTGTGGGTCAAGTGCCAATCGGGGTGGCCCAGGAGCTGTGTCAGGGCGGAGGCCACCGCTTGGTGTTCCGCTTGCCGCGCAGCAGACATGGAGGTGGTTTGCCGTTGAGGGAAGTGAAGCGCCCACTCGTGCCCTTCTCTCTGCGATTCAAGCAGATGCCAGAGAACAATCTCGACCCCTTGGGGTTGCAGTGGCAAGGCATACTGAGGCATGAGAGCAAAGGACGGGGGTTTGGCCTCCACCTCCAAAGGCCTCGAATTCCGTACTTTTGCATTGCTAAATCACACGACATGGGCAACACTACACCCACACCCACCCTTCCCTACAAAGTGAAGGACATGAGCTTGGCCGAATGGGGCCGCAAAGAAATCACCCTCGCTGAGGCAGAGATGCCAGGCTTGATGGCGTTGCGCGAAGAATTCGGAGAATCCAAGCCACTTCAGGGTGCCCGCGTGGCGGGTTGCCTGCACATGACCATCCAAACGGCTGTACTCATCGAGACCCTCGTGGAACTCGGGGCGGACGTCACGTGGTCCTCTTGCAACATCTTCTCAACCCAAGACCATGCCGCTGCGGCCATCGCTGCTGCAGGCATTCCCGTGTATGCATGGAAGGGAATGACTGAAGAGGAATACGAGTGGTGCATTGAGCAGACGTTGTTCTTCGGGGACGAACGTCAACCCTTGAACATGATCCTCGACGACGGAGGGGATCTCACGAACGTGGTGCTCGACAAGTACCCTGAGCTGGCTTCGAGCATCAAGGGCATCTCCGAGGAAACCACCACGGGCGTGTTGCGCTTGTACGAACGTGAAAAGAACGGAACGCTTCCGATGCCTGCCATCAACGTGAACGACTCCGTCACCAAGTCCAAGTTTGACAACAAGTACGGATGCCGTGAGTCCTGCGTGGACGCCATCCGACGCGCCACGGACGTGATGATGGCTGGCAAGGTCGCCGTCGTGGCGGGCTATGGTGATGTAGGTAAGGGTTCAGCCGAATCCCTCCGCAATGCAGGTTGCCGCGTCATTGTGGCTGAAATCGACCCCATCTGCGCGTTGCAAGCGGCGATGGAAGGCTTCGAAGTCAAGAAGATGCTTGACGCCGTGGCTGAAGCTGACATCGTGGTGACCGCCACTGGCAACAAGGACATCGTGACCGGCGTCCACTTCGAGGCCATGAAGGACAAGACCATTGTTTGCAACATCGGACACTTCGACAACGAAATCGATGTGGCTTGGCTCAACACCAACCACGGCAATACGAAAGACACCATCAAGCCGCAGGTGGACATGTACACCGTCAACGGCAGGGATCTCATCCTCTTGGCCGAAGGCCGATTGGTCAACCTTGGATGCGCCACAGGCCACCCAAGTTTCGTAATGTCCGCGTCGTTCACCAACCAGACCATTGCGCAGATTGAGCTTTGGAACAACCCGGACAAGTATGAGAACAGCGTGTACACCTTGCCCAAGCATTTGGACGAAAAGGTTGCCCGTTTGCACTTGGCCAAAATTGGTGTCGAGCTTGACGAGCTCAGCAACGAGCAGGCGGATTACATCGGCGTGCCCGTTCAGGGTCCTTTTAAGGGCGAGGCCTACCGCTACTGAGTCCGAACACGAGGGGCGCTTAAATCCCATCTTGAACAACCCTGCCTCTCTGGCGGGGTTGTTTCGTTTAATTGTAGATGCTCAGGATGGACCCGTTGAGCGTGGTCCGGTAGCGATGCAGGGGCAACGTGGCGGGGCCACTCAAGACGCTGCCGTCCAAGATTAGCCACTGGCTTTCGGAACAGTCGCTGTCGTCCTTCAGGGTGATGTTGTCTGCGTCCAAAGTCACCTTGCAGGCCATCGCAATGTCATACGTTGCGTGCCTGTCCAGCACCACAAACTCATCCAAGGTGAAACGGTAGATGTACAAGCCTTTTGATCCACCCGGCAGGGCGATGGCCTCCCCAGGAAAGTTCAGGGTGTTGTATGCAGGCAGGTTTAAGTCAATCTGGAAGTTGACCGGGACGTAGGGGATGAACTGTTGTGGCTCCCCACATGAAGTGCAGGACGCCAGGACCATGATCAAGGCGCTGAGCCAAAGCGTGGCCTTGGTTCGAAGTCCGAGAGGGTCTTTGGGGGCGCCGGCCTTGAAGGCCTTGACGTAGTTGGGTTCGTAGCTGCCCAAATCGACAAACGTCCCCGATTGAAAGGCTGCTTCCGCCAATGCTGCACCGTCGCGGGCCAGTGGCCAAGCGTCGACAAAGGTTCGGTCCTCACCTTCGAGCAGGGCAGTGCATTTTACGGCGCCGTCGCCAATGAACTGGGCGGGGCCTTCGAAGGCGTCGGGCGTCTTGTCGACCTCGACGGGCGTTGCGGTCTGCGTGCAGGCCCCGTCGGCGTCAAACGTACCCGCATAGACTTCCATGCGTCGCGCATCAATCATGGCCACGCGTTGCTGCGGTGTGGGGTCAAGCCGCTTGCCTTGTTCGGCCAGCAAAGCCAGGGTGTCCAGTGAAATTAGGGGAATCTGGAGGGCTTGACACAAGCCCTTGGCCGTCGACACTCCAATTCGCAAGCCGGTGAACGAGCCAGGCCCACCTGACACCGCCACTGCATCCAAGTCGGTGCGGGACCAACCTTGCTCGGAAAGCACGGCGTCAACGAAGGGCATGAGCCGCTCGGCATGGACGTATCCCTGCTTGGCGCGCTCCTCTTTCCAAGCGACAGGCCCTCCGCCTTCGGCGAGCGCCACCGAGCACTGGGTGGTGGAGGTTTCGATCAGGAGAATTTTGGCCATCACTTCACCTCGACTTCGTCGCCTTGCTTCAATGAGCGGCTGACCACGTCGTACGGGCCGGTGACCACTTTGGTTCCCGCGTCGAGTTCGCCTGAGATGGCGACGTAGCGTGAATCTTGAATGTCGGTCTCCACAGGCGTCCATTGGACCTTGCCGTCTCCAAGTACAAATACGCCCAGTTCTGCTTCGGCGTTTTCGTTGTCTGCGCTGTCCTCTTCCGCCGACCCAAAGCCTGCCTCTCGGCTTGTCACGGCTTGGATGGGTGCGGACAACACGTTTGTGGCGCGGGCCGTCAAGATGTCGACTGTGGCACTCATGCCCGGTCTGAAGGGGGTGTCGTCGTCGCCTTCCGTCAAGTGGTCGTAGCTGTCCCGATTGAGCCGAACCTTCACGGAGAAGTTGGTCACTTGGTCCATGTTGAAACCATTCATGCCGGCATTCAACGCGGTGTTCCCGATTTCGGTCACTGTTCCTTGGAAGGTCTCTCCGAGGTACGCATCGACCTCAATTTCTGCCTCGTCGCCGAGGTGAATGCGGACGATGTCGCTTTCGTTGACCTCCACGTTGACTTCCATCGTACTCAAGTCGCTGACGTTCATGATGACCTCCCCGGCCGTGAAGCCATTGCCCTGTACACTCTCCCCAATTTCTTTCACCAAGGCGGTGACGACGCCCGCTTGGGGGGCGCGCAAGGTGGTTCGGCTGAGGTTGTCTTTGGCCTCCTGCAACGAGGCTTCGCCACTGCGAATGGCATACTCTGCGCTGCGCACGCTTTCGTTGGCGCTGGTCAGATTCGCATTGGCTGTGAGGTAAGACGCCTCGGTTTGGTCGTATTCCGCCTGGGAGATGACCTTCTGGGCCAACAGCGCTTCAGCGCGTTGGAAGGCCTTTTCTGCAGCCAATTGGTTGGCCTCGCCTTGGGCCACCTGGGCGCGCGCAGAGGCGAGGTTGGATTTGGCGCTGTTCAAACCGGCCTCTGCACGCAGCAATGCAGCGTCGTAGATGTCGGGGTTGAGCTGGACCAACAAGTCGCCCTTGGCGACGACGTCGCCTTCTTTGACGGGGAGCTCGGTGATTTGTCCGTTGACTTCGGCGGTGATTTTGACCTCGACCTCGGGTTGGATCTTTCCGCTCGCACTCACGCGTTCCACAATGGACCGTCGGGCAATCTCCTCGGTGCTGACTTGAGGCAGCGTGCGGCTTCCGCCTTTGACCACCGAGACCACCACGAGCAAAACGACAAAGGCACCAAGGCCGAGAAGCAAGTTCTTATTCATGATCAAAGGCTGAGGGGGCGTCCAAGGTAGAAGTCCAAAATGCGCGTCTTGAACACAAAGTCGTATTGGGTTCGAAGCGCATTGATGCGCGCATTGTCCAATCGGGTGCGGGCGTCGGCGTATTCCAGCGCCGAGATGGCCCCAGCCTCGAATCGAGCTTCCGCATTGGTCATGGCGAGCGTTGCAGCTTCCAAGGCGCGGTCGTTGGCCTCGAACGTGCGCTGGGCGGCACGTGCGTCGGCCCACGATTGCTCGACCGTTTGGGTGAGGTTTTGGGAAGTTTGTTCTTTCGCGAGCTGGGCAGAAAGCACGTCGACTTGTGCGCGGTCGATGTTTGTCTCAACGCCAAACCCATTGAAGATGGGCAGGCTCAACGAGAAGAAGATGCTCTGGTTGAGGTTGTTGGTGAATTGATCTTGAAACGACATGGTTGCGAATTCGCCGTCTTGAATCACGACTGGCGTCGTGAGGAGAATGCCTTCCACTGTTTCAATAGTCACGTCTTGGGTGATGGGGTCACTCACCAAGGTTTGGCGATTCTGGGAATACCCCGATCCGACACTGTACGACCCGTTGATACGGGGCATGCGCTGCGCTTTGGCAAGGTCAAGTCCGAGGTAGGCGTCGGTGACCTGCAATTCAGCCGCCTTCATGTCAGGAAAGGCATTCAGCGCAAACGCCACGGCTGCATCTGCGGACAAGGGCAGCTGGGTGGCTTCGAGCAAATCGTCAGAAGGAGGAGCCACCTCGAGGTTGTCGGCCTCATCCCCGGAGAGTTGAAGCAATTGGGCCAACGCCAAGTTGGCGATGGTCACGCCGTTCTCAGCGGAGACGACAGAGCTTTGGTCGGCCGCTTGCTGGGCCAACACATCGTACAGGTCACTTTCCGCGGCCGCACCGGCATTGACCAACTTTTGGACGCGGTCAACTTGGCGTCCGGTGGCTTCCGTATTGAGTTGGGCGATGGTCAAGAACTCCTTTTGAAAAAGCACATTGAGGTAGGCTGAGGCCAGGCTCAGTGCCACGTTGTTTTGGGCGATTTCGACGTTGGTTTGGGCCAACTCCAGACCGAGGCGCGCCCGTCGAAGGTTGAGGTGGTTTTGGAACCCATTGAACAAGGTCAAACCCGAGCTCATGCCGTAGTTGCTTGATTGCACGGCGTCGCTCGCAAACTGGTTGGTGAAGGGGTCAATGCGCTGACCGATGTTCACCCCGTAACTGGAAGAGGCGTTGAGGTTGGGAAGAAAGGCACCCTTCGCGGAGGTCTCGGCAAGCAAGCCGCGGACGACGCCAAGCTCGGCTTGCTGGAGTTGAAGGTTGTGCTCCAGCGCATGCTCCAGACAGCGCTGAAGGGTCCACACGTCGTTGCCGGAATTTTGGGCCACAACGGAAGAGCTGAGGCTTCCTAGGTAGAGAAGGAAAAGGCTGAATAAGAAAAGGCGCATGTTCAAAATTACGCCCTCAACCGGCCACATCGGTGGCTTCCTTTCGCTTGCGAAAGACAAACCATGCGAAAAAGGCCATGATGGCGTAAGGGATGCCCATCAAATAGAGGATGCCCGAGTTGAGTCCGCGGCCCAGACTGCCGTCCTCTGCGCTGTCCTCGGCGACGGCCTTGCACATCACGCACTGTGCCTCGGCATCCATCGTCAAGACCAGCAGGAGAAGTGCAATCGCATATGGAAGCAGTCGTCTCATTACCAGGGGTAGCAGGGTGAAATCATGAAGTACACCACCACCCCCGTGAAGGTCACGTACGTCCAAATGGGGTAGGTGATGCGCGCCCACTTGCGGTGCTTTTGGATTTGGTTCCCCAAGCCCAGCAAATACGTGGTGAGCACCATCGGCACGATGGCGATGGACATCAAAATGTGGGTGATGAGCACGAAGAAGTACACCGCACGAATCCATCCTTCTTTGCAAAAGGGAGTGCTTTCCGTGGTCATGTGGTAGCTCACGTAACTCACCAAGAACAGGGCAGACAGGGCGAGCGCGGCGGTGTTGAACCGCTGGTGGAGCAGGATGTTCTTGTTTCGAATCGCCCGGTAAGACCCAACCAAGCACAAAAACGCCGAGCCGTTGATGGTGGCGTTAAAGGCAGGAAGCATGTGTAGGAACTCGGCAAGCTCGGGGCTCACCTCCACGCCAGGCAGAAAAAACAACAAGGCCACCACAGCAGGGATGGCAATGCCAGCCACCCACACAAAAATTCGAAGTTGTCGGTTGATTCCCAAGGGTTCAGCTTTGGTGCAAAGATGCAACGCACGTCATGAAAGAAAGGTTGTTGTGGGACGCAGGTTGCACTCAGCGGCGGTCCGTCACCACGAGTGACGCCGCGTCGAGCATCATCGCATCGACCTCGGCCGTCGAGGTGCCGTCGTACAAGCCTCGGATGCGGTTTTCCTGATCCACCAACACAAACGTGTCGCTGTGGAAGAACCCCCCGGCTGCCGTGTCGCTTTCGAGTGCCGTGAGGTAATACCCAAACCGCGCTTGATCGTACAAGTCTTCCTTGTCGCCGGTGAGGAATTTCCAATTGGTGGTGTCCGCGCCCAACCGGGTAGCATACGTCTTGAGCCGCTCAGGCGTATCTCGGATCGGGTCCACGCTGTGGCTCATCAGCATGACCTCATCGTCGAGGTCGTGGCCTTTCAGCCAAGCTTGTGTCCTGGCGAGTTGGCTGCTCATGATGGGACAAATTGTGGGGCAGTGCGTGAAGAAGTAGTCGACAATCTTCACCTGACCTTCCACGGTGCGGTGGCTGATTTCCACGCTGTCTATGCCTGTGAAGGCGAAGGCGGGGATGGTATGGCCTTCTGGACCCAACACGGACAGATCGGGATGCACCTCGAGCGCTTCGGTCAGTTTCTCCCGGGCGTATTCCGCCACGTCGCGCTCCTTCTTGAGCAAGGCGATGTCTTCGACCGCGTCTCGGATGGCGTCCTCAGACGCGGCGTGGTACACCCCGCGCAAGAACCCTTCCGTGTCGACGAGCCAAATCGTGGCGACGTTGTTGGGATCCTCGGGGTCGCGCTGGATCATGAAGTCTTTGGTGACCACGCGGTCAATGTCTTCTGCTTCGCCTGTCAAGAATTGCCACTTGCCGGTGAATCCGTTGTAGCGCGTGTTGCGTTCGACGTACTCCTGAAGCACTTCCGGCGTGTCGTACTGGGGGCTCAACGAGAAGCTGACCACCACGATGTCGCCTTCGTCACGGTAGCGGAAGTTGGGCCACAGCAGCTGTCGCGTCACCTGTGCCACGTGCGGGGCATCGGTGCCGTAAAACGCCGCGAGCCAAACCTTGCCGCGCAATTCGTCGCTGGAAAAAGGCTCTCCAAGGTGGTTGATGAGGTCAAAGTCGCCGATGCGCTGGGCGTCAAGAGTTTGGCCTTCCATCGGCCCTTCCACGGTGTAGTAGGGCAGGGTGTTGAAGTTGTGATCCGTGAGCAACCCAAAAAAAACCAGCCCC
>Ga0115013_10000940_pt1 | contig 17180 bp, 11 predicted proteins | sample SouAtlMetagenome_2_FD_88686 | JGI IMG/M metagenome (GOLD analysis project Ga0115013, IMG submission 88686) | Marine eukaryotic phytoplankton communities from Atlantic Ocean - South Atlantic ANT15 Metagenome | ecosystem: Environmental > Aquatic > Marine > Oceanic | place: South Atlantic Ocean...
AGCAGGTGGGTGCAGACCTCAAGACTACTGCTTTAAGGGTTTCCAAGGACCAGCGCCCACCCGCGACCCAGCCGCCCCAACCGAAGAACCAACTTCAAGTCCTACGCTGAGTCCTTGGCCACCCCCATTTGCGGGTTTAGCTTGCCGTGGAGGCGGTGTTTGCTTTTTAGATGAAAATTTCAATGACCGTGAAAATTGCTTTGACTGTTCTGTTAGCTCAGCGGGACAATGCACCGCTCTCGGAGGAATCGAATTTGTGAGATCAACCTCGTCCGACCTCGCGCAAAGATGTAAATATCCAAGAACCAAAAAAATCTTTTTTGGAACGGGCTGTTACGAAACTGGGAGATGTGGTTGCGAATCTAATGAATGCAACCCAACGAAGTGTAAAGCTGTGGGAAAGAGTTGGATTTCGCCGTGTTCTACCGCGGAAGGCATTCCCCCACCCGACCAATGGAAAGATAGTTGTCCGAAGTTGGAAAAAGAATTAGATGGGACAGCGGAAGGGTTTGGAGGAGGTTGTTCGGATAAAACAATGTGCCAGCCTGACAAGTTTTGTTATTCTGAGGAAGAAGAGGTTCCCACGGTGTTTTCTTTCAGCCTCCGTTAGATGTTGTTGGTTTCGCACGAAATACGTGTCTTTGTTTGCCAAGTGTGTTTTTGTAAAGTAAGGCAACGAATCATTCATCCAATGCACGTTTGTTTATACAAACTTTTCGCACAGTTGCGGATTGACTTTATGTTTGAATTTTAAAAAAAAAAACATTACTAGTATAAAATATAGTAGTAAACACTCAATTGTGTGCCCAAACGATCTTTCTGCAAAAAACTTGTGATGTGTGTCAACCATTTTCACTTAACAAAACAACGGTAGCTTAAAAAAATCATTGCCTCCACATATCATCATGCTGCGCCAATTTATCTAGAATTGATCTAGATCGGTCGGTCAAGCTTTGGGAAACCTGAATATTACTCAAGTGGTTTCACATGGGCACAGGCTTTTGATCGCTACCGAGTCGAATCATACATATTGTTTACGATATTATACCAGAGAGATGATCTTTCTTTCGGAATTATTAGAATTTCTACGAAATGGCTTTTTTTTCGTTTTGTGGAATTTCGTTCCGCTGTTGGATCATTGCGTACGTTTTAGAACTGTCTAACAATTCTACTCTATCACACCACCACGAGCACAGCCACACTTGCTGATAACATTGCGACGGCCGAACCCATTGCCATGGTGCTTCCCCCCGAAATCGGTGGAGGGGTGACGGGGGCTTCAAAGACCGGCTGAATAATCTCTTCGGGTGTAAAGGCAACCGGAGCATCGCCATCGTTAAAGGTTGGCTCGGGAGAAGGAGCGGTCGTGGGTGTCGTGTCTGGTACTTCCGACGGTGGTTCTGACGAGTTTTCGCCACCATCAATGTCAGCTGTGACCGATGTGGAGTTGTCCATCGCATCGCCACCCGCATCAACGTCTTGTCCGAAAACGACTCGGTCGGTGAACGCAAACAACAATAGGACCACCAACAAGTACGGAAATGAGCTAGTTGTCTTCATTGTTGTCCTATGTTGCCAGGAGTGTGTTGTTAACAAATACGTTTTGGGTTGTTTGCGAATGATTTTCAAAAGATGCAGAGTAGGAACGGCATTTCGGAACAATGTAGTACGGTAAAACTGCTTCACTTGCGTCAGAAACCAGAAATAATGATGTAGATAGATTGGCTGAAGTTTATGTGAATGAATCTGATGCGCGCCAAAATAATACGAGTTCTAAGCAGTGTTCAAAATAGAAGGCTCGTCCCCAGTACCCGCCTACCGAGTGAATTTACCAATTCCCATCAGCAAGATTTGGGGCGGGGCACATTCTACGAAGATGCAATTCGACCCAACAAGCAGCTACTAGAATCACTCTGGCTACCGAAACAAAACACAAATAATGCATAGAATATACCAGTCGCGGAGAAATCTCACGGCATCCATAGCAAGCGCAGCAAAAGCCGAGGAAGAACTCCTAACGCAAGCGGCCAAGGCGACCCAGGAAGACAGCAACCAATCGCCGTTGCCATCTCCAAAATCGACAAACGAATTACCACTCCACGAGACAAACGCAAGGAAACGTCCATTGGAGGACACAATTATTGATGACGACGATGCAGACGAAAACGATGCTGGTATCGATTCGCAGACAGCACAACTAGAGGGGACAGCACGAACAACGCACTCGAACACCGATCGCACCAATTGCAATAACAGCAAAGACGATGGAGAGTCGGGTTTGCCTCCCCACAAAAAAGCTGCAATTTTGAATCATTCCGAATCAATACTACCGTTGTCTTCGACGGCATTGGTACCAACCACAACAACTACAGACGAAACAGCACTCCCAAAGAATCCGGTGGCAACCATCACTCCTCCCACCAAAACTGAGACTCCCGTGCCGGCATCTCCCTCCGACCGCATGAGCACCGCTGGGGTGCCAGCTGGTTCAGAGAACTCCCACACCCCTTTACCAAAGCGAACTGAGGTGCCCATCGATCTGAGAACGCCGTCTCCGTCACAGAGTATAGCCATTGATTCCTCCGGATCGGAGGTTTGCGTCATTGACATGTCCACTGCTGTTACATCCCGCAAGAACGACCATCTTGGAGGCGAAATCAACAATGACGACGAGGAAGTCCAGATTCTACCCACCGCGTCTATAAATCAAGCCGTAGCCATGGACATTGACGAAAATGATGCGCCCAAAGAGCTGGCGGCCGATAATGACGAAGAGGAAGAAATCCAGGTTATTTCCTCAAACACCATCAATCCCAATGTTCAATATCCCCACAAGAGGACAGATTGTGGTGTCTTTTCCTTTTCTACCGACCCGTCAAAATTTTGTAGCAAGTGTTATTGCGTTGTTTGTGACATTCCCGCCGGGGACTGTGCGAGCTGGGGGGACCACGCTTCCCAAACCTGCCGACCGGCACGGCCCAAGGGAGAGAATGACGACAACGAAGAAGACGACGAGGGGTACGATGTTACGGACGAAATCTTGCTGGAATCGCCTACAGCCACTCGCAACGAGTACGAACGACGGCATCGACGAAGACTGGATGGGATTATTTTGGAAGAGGATGACGAACGAGATAGACGGCGCCACGGGCCAATACAATCCGAAACAGACAAGATGAAGATTTCCGATGTCTTGTCAAAAAAGCTGAGAGCCGCACTCACGATTTCTGAAGGGATAAGAATGCCTCTTTTGGAGATGGATACGAATGCTATGCGCAATAATAGCGGTAGCAACACTGCTGCTGTCACCACCATTGCCAAACTAGAAAAGGGATCTCGGGCAGCCAATGAAGCTGCTGCAGAGCAACAACAACAACAACAGCAACAGCAGAAAAATGCCATGAGTGGTGATATTCCACAGCTGAGTTTACACTCGAGCTTTTTTGTGGAAGGCATCAAGATTGGTTGGCCGTTTCCAGCTATCATGCTCCCCCAGCGTCAGATGGCCATGCACATTGTCAAGGGACTGAAACGTTCCTTGCACGTGGTTTTGGAAAGCCCTACCGGGACTGGCAAATCGGTTGCCATATTGTGTTCCGTTTTAGCCTGGCAGCGATACCACATGCAGACCAAGGCCGCTCGTGCTCCCATAGAGTATAATTCCGTGGATGACGATGAAGAGGAAGAACGCAGGGATCCCCAAATTATTTACTGTTCTCGCACCCATTCCCAAGTGACACAAATGGTGGCCAGTCTAAAAAAGACGCCCTATCGGCCTACTATGACGATCTTGGGTAGCCGCGAACGTATGTGCATCCACAAAAAACTCACTGGCGAATACAAAAAGACGAACAAAATGCCCCTGAATCTTGCCTGCCAGGCACGTCGACTCAACACCGAAGCCGATCGTCGAAAGCGCCTCAAAAATATTGACTACGACGACAACAATCCACACCAGCTCTACGAACCAGAAAAGGATGGCCCTTTCAGTGGAGATGATATTGGTGAAGGCGATTATGGGGCAGCTAGAGAGGAAACCGATGGCGCGAGACCTAGAATGCCCAAGCCCACCTGCCCGCATTTTCGTCAATTGTCGACGAATCGAACCGCAGATATGGCTGTCAAGCAACTAATGGGAGGTCATCGTCTTAAAAGCAAAGGGGGAGCATGCTGCGGGGGTTCTTCGGCTGTTGGAGGAGAAGAAACAACGTTTGGTGTGCACGATATGGAAGATTTGGTGAGGTTTGGAAAGAACCCCTACAAGGAAGAAAAGATTGCCGTGTACCGTGGAAGCACGGGAAAATTTGGATTCTCGATCAACAACAATTCCAATAACGAAGGAATAATCACGAAGGGCTGCCATGTGGTAAGTTTGTCGGATGGTGGGGCTGCAGCCTTCGAAGCTAGGCTCCAAGATGGAGACAAGATTTTGAAGATCAATGGAAAGGACGTTCGGACCTGGAACAAAACAAAGATAGTAGAGTTGCTGGGACAGATACCGAAGAATCAGCCTGCCCGCTTGAATGTGTTGCGAGCCTCTTCCGACACCCCCGAACTACTTGAGCCGGAAAAAGACTTGGTGGGTGTGCATGAGACCAACCAACCCGATGACATTTACTCCGAACATGCCGTTTGCCCGTATTATCTTTCCCGTGCCATTCAATCAAAAGCCGAATTGACTTTTGCTCCCTACAACTATATTCTCGACCCATCTATTCGTCGAATCATGAACATTAGTCTTAGGAATGCCGTGATTGTTCTAGACGAGGCACACAACGTGGAATCGACATTGTGTGAAGGAGGATCGGGAAAATACGGTGAAATGGATCTATACCCATTGATTTGCACGCTTGGATACTACTCACGTCGACAACAGCGAACAGGGAATATTACTTTAGTGGACACAGGAGCAGATGTAGACTCGGCCAAGCTAGCTCATTCTTTGCTTATGTTTGTTGAAAAAATTATCTTGCACATGCGAACATTGCGAAAAAGATTCGAAAGCAGTCCTGGACGACAAAAATTTGAAAAAGAGTACATGAAATACCGAAATACCCCAGACAACCACGAAATAGAATTATCGTTCGATGGTCCTACGGGCTATGGGATCAAAGGAGCTGCCGTTGGCTGTCAGCCATTTCTCACAAGACTAGGTATCACTAAAGAAGAGTGCGCTCGATTGCTCGAATTTGCTGTGAGCATGGAGCAGGAATTATTTGGTGGAAAATCTAAAGACGGAGATAGCAACTTAGACGATGACACTAGTGGTGCAACTAACGTTCTTGCCGATTTGGTTGATCTTTTATCGAAATTAAAGACTGGTACGTAGAATTGATCATCCCATCGTTGTAATGATGCGCCATCCAGGGTCTTACTCACCTGGTTTTGCCCACTCTCAATACCGTTTACAGCATCCGAAAATCCGGAGCACTATTTTGTGTCTTGCGTCGTGCAAGGTATGTAGAAATTGTAGATCACTATTATCGTGCCAGAGCTAGTGATAACTGATTGTTAGCTGAATAATACTTCTGCAAACCTAACCCAAATGTTCTTCATATTCTTCGGAATTTTCCATTCGCATATTCATTCATCATCAGCCAATGGGAACTTGGATCATGCATTTGAAATAGAAGACGATGGCAATCGTATTGGGCAACGACGTTTCAAGAAAAAGCCCAAAGTGATCCCCTTTATGCCTCCCCGCACCAAAACCACTCCTAATGCATTCCTCCATGTTTGTCACCACGAACAGTGTCGGCTGACCGGGGCCAATATTGGGCAAGGCGTACGACATGGAGACTATTGTGACGGCTCAACGCCAAAATGGGAATGTCATTTGGTGCTACGCCTGTTGTCACCTGGGTTGCTCATGCGAGAAATATCCCACGAATGCCGCTCTGTGATCCTAGCTAGTGGTTCTCTCGCTCCATTACAGAGTGTTTGCGCCGAGTTGAATCTTTTTGGAAGCGATTCATCAACGACTGCAGCTACCCAAGGTAGACGGCCCACCATGTCGCAATCCATGTTGGATGCCATTGTCAGGAGTGCAGGTGCCTCAAAAGTTTATACAAATCGATTACAAACAACGCCCAAGCCACTGGAAGCTAACCACGTGATAAATCTACAAAAGCAACTTCTTGCCGTAAGCATCGGGCACTTTCCAACCGGAGAAAAACTTACCATCTCCTATAGTAACTACAACAAAAATCCGGCCTTCTTGCCCAAGTTTGGTCACGCAGTCGCTTCTGTCATCGACGGTGTCCCCCAGGGAGGATGTCTGGTGTTTTTCCCATCCTATGGCTTTCTCAATAAGTGCGTCAGGTCATGGAAAGAGGGCCAACACTTTATCTGGGGAAGGTTTTTGCGAAGCAAGGGAAAGGTCATTGTCGAACCCACGGGGGGACAAGAAGAATTCGAAAACGCTAGGGATGAGTACACTGATACAATTCGAGATACTGGAAGCTGTATTCTACTAGCGGTATTTCGTGGCAAAATGTCAGAGGGTATTGATTTCAACGACGCCAATGCCCGTGCCGTCCTTTGCATCGGCATGCCACTGCCCAACTGGACAGACCGGAGCGTCAAGGCAAAGCAGGCCTACAACGACGAACAACGCAAGCTCAAGGGCAATACATCATTGCTACCTGGACGGGATTTCTATTCCCAGCAAGCATACCGTGCTATAGCTCAGGCATTGGGCCGTTGCATTCGACACGGAGCCGATTATGGAACGGTGATTCTCATGGATTCGAGGCACTGCCACGACGGGAGCCCCCTGGTCAACGGTGACGTTTGTCGGGCTCATAAAAACCTTCCCAAGTGGATGCGGGGATCTGTTCAGACGCTTTCGATGGAACAAGACAATCGACGAGCTGTGCAGCACGGTGCAGGAGGATCGAAACAACCAAAAATGATATACGGTGGCTATGCGGGTTTGAAGCGCGAGATGCGCTCCTTCTTTGCCCAGGCTCCTATTGTTTCGCAAGAAGTTCGTGACAAATGGAAGGCTGACCGGGAAAGGGCCCTTGCATCTTCCTCTAGAGGATCGAATATGGTCTTTCACAGGGATACCGGAAACTGGAGCTCCTTATCGGGAGCTTCATCATCACCACAAGGGGGAAGGGAGAGGACAATAGAGATATGACAGGACCATTAGTATGAGCAACATGCTAATTCAAGCTATAGAGAGTCCTGTGAATAAAGTATAGAAATTATAGATTTTATTGCTACAGTATTCGATTACACTCTTGTTTCTTTACAACAAAACTAAAGTTATGTGATGAAAAAATAATCTCAAACTCTCGTTTCCGTTGCGAGTCTTGCCCACTCGTGAGTGGTTTAAAAAAATCTGCCTTTTCATTGGTCTCTATTTTAAACACGTGGTATTTCCATGCATATGCCGCCGCGAGCGATCGGATTTCGCATCCCTGCTGGCTCGGAAAATTGATGTGTGGTCCGTCCTTGTTGGAGGCTCTGGCGCGCAAGACGGTAGGTACTCGGGGATTTGGATCGGGCCGTCATTCTTTTGAGCGAGCTTTTGGACGAAACCCAAGTCCCCATTTCACCTGCTGCAGTTGATGAGAAGCCTATCCTCTCTATCTCTTATAAGGCAACGATAGAGTCCTTTAGCTAGATATATACCAGAGTGGTCAAGATCCACCATAAACTCCTTTAAAGAACGGGAAAGAAACACACTAATCCACTCGACTGAAAAAAAAGACATCCATAAACTCTTTTGCGGCAAAATAGGCAAAAGGATTACAATTGAATCGAATCGACAATATACATATTGACTGGAAATTCTGAATCATGTCTGGTCAACCCATTGTAAACCCTATGGATCTCGATGCTCCACCCAAAACGGGTGATGGAATTTTGGACAAGATGTTCAGGTCGTGTGCTCCAGATCCCAGAGGCTCGGTCCACAGAGCGTGGGGAATCAGTCTTCTATTTGTTGTTGTGTATTTCGCTTTATCGATCTTTGAGAGTAAGTTGGTGTAATTTGATGTTTGCAAACGCCTGTTATGGTTTCGGGGGGTTCAATTGTGTGCTTGTGGTGATTCCCGTTGCTCTGGGCAACGTTATTTTGAAACTGCTGTATCTGACATTCCATCGAATCCATGGATCAATATCGGATGAACCGTATTCATTTCTCTTGACGTCCATTGCTTTTCCCTACCGAAAATCGAATTGTGAATTCCCTCACGAAATAATCATTGTCACAGTGGTGAGCTTACAACAATCGGGAGACGGATCCGTCGCACTCACCATTGCCGCCATCTGGACGGGTTTGATACACCTCGCATTGGGCGTCCTCGGTACCTTTGTCCTCAAACGATTCCCGACATCATTTTCGGTAGGATTTTTCCTAGGAGTCCTGGTGGTCCTGGCCAACCAAAATATTATTCTGTATGCCTCCTTTCACAAATATACGCAGGGAAGCGGCAAGGCCAACCAGGTCTTTGCCTTGCTGGGGTTCATGCTTTTTGCAGTTCTATCCTTTATGACCCTTCTGTTGGTACATTTCAAAAACGATGTTGTCATATCTCCGATGGACACCGTGGCCGGAGACGAGGGCAATGCGCCATCGACGCAGGCATAGAAACAGAAAGAAAGCAACGGAAAGAATTGGCGGTCACTACTGGTACTCCGTAAGCAAATGAGGATGTACGATATCATCGATCGAGTGCTTTCACCCGAAGCAAAAAAATGAACAATAGAAGGGGATGCAAACGAGCGACGTATCGTATTTTTTGAATCAATAGCACTGTTTTTGCTATGCGTATTGGACCAAGCAGGAATGACCGGGATAGAGTTGGATATGTGTGCCACGCCATATTCGGAGACGTGCATTTATGGAAATCGAAAAGTTGTACACTAAGTTACGTAGTATGATAATCCCAAATAATAATGATAGGATGATCATTTCGTATAGAAATTTTTGACTTGCTTTTTCGATACAAGAATCGCATTGATCATTGAAGATAAACTGGACATACCAATAGATCGAAACCTCAGACTGATTCTGCGATCTAGCATTAATTAGCCCATGAATTTACTGCTGTAGCAGATGAAATTCATTCACTGCGTCATACATTTCCGTTGATGAGCTATACTGAGGCGCACAGCATTCTTTATTTGCCAATCACATTTTCCTTCGGTTCCTTTCATTCTCAGACAACAAGTGATATAGAAAATTTAATACATGACTTTTCCAAAGTGCAAACTAAATCTTATTTACATTTGCGCTTTGCTATCGTTACTTATTGTATTCTACTCAATTGCTATCGTTTCGTCGTTTACTCGAATTTTCCCAAAATGTCCGACTCGCGAAACAAAAAGGCATCGTCGTCGCCCAACTTGATTTTGGTTCCACCGTATTCCGGCAGGAGAACCTTGTCACCAACGGTCAGCGTGTTCTTGTGCATGGTTCCCGTCACATCGGTCATTCCGGGTCCGACGGCAATAACCTCACCCTCGTTGGGGTCCTTGGTGGAATCGGTGGGCAGAATAATGCCGCTGGCGGTTGTCGATTCCTTGGGGGCGCGCTTGACCAATACTCGGTCGGCGAGGGGTTGCAATTTGCGAAGGACGGCCTGTTTGGCGATGGATTTTTTTAGTTAACGTTTGAATTCGAAATGGAGCAGAATTAAAACGCAATAGTTGCAGTATTGTTGTTGTTTGTATTTGGATTGTTTGAGCGATCGCGTTCGTTCGACATGGTTCGATACATTCATTGTTGGTTGGAAATTCAAAAAATTGGAAAGTTTCCGAGCCATTCATTTGTGAAACCAACACAGAGATTTATAGATCGTTTCAAGTTTTCCATCACAAGCGAGTTTTTTGTCCCATTGGATCAGTGAAAGGCGACAGGCATTTTTCGAGCGAATTGTTTTGTGTTTGATTTTCATCATATCGTTTGTTCATTCGAAATCAAGAAGCATGGCGAATCAAAATTCGAAAAATAAGGTAAAAACGATGCATTAGTTGAGAAAGTTGACGGTATTATAACATGAGAACCATCACGCAGTCCATAAGAATCTTCCCATTCGTGAATTCAGTTCGACAAGGATTTCTTCAGCCGAGGGGCGCGATGGAAAAATCCGTTTCCCATGAACTCTTATTTCGTTGATTCAGGGAATGGTCATAATTCTTGCACTATATTACTACTGTGCACTTTACTTACGCGTGTTCGGAACATGGTGATTACTTGTTCGTTTGGTGTGTTGTTTTGTGATGTGATCGGTGTGAGAAATGTCGGCGAAAAATAGAAAAGCTGAACAGCTGTGTTTTGATTTTTTTGTCTGGTTGACGATGTGCTGGGAGGCTTCGATTTTCTTCGAGTTTTCAATTCCCATTTGGCGGACGAGGGACGGACTAAATAAATTAGGGGAACAAAAATAGCTTTTTACCCCCTTTATTTCGATTAAGTGTGACAGTCTGGTGTGACAGTCATTCGCCAGACTCAACGGATCGATTTTTGGATTTTGCAGAAAAACGCTCGTTGAAACAAGATTTTTCGTGTCTCCACAGGACTCGCTTTACGATTATCATTGCCTTGGTGCTGTTGGATGACGCGGAACGATCGCTTTGCAGGTAAACATGAAAAACCGTAAAAGAGAAGCATGCAGGGGTTGGCTTTACAACCAATCTAGGTCCACCACAATAGTTACATCACTGGTAGATCATTGCACGCACACGAAAAATCGTGATTCGTGAGACAAACGACTCCAGTATCATTGTTTATCTTTTCTTTAAATATCCGCATCATTCCGATTCTTCTGCTAGAATCAATTTACAATCATGACCGACTTTGCCATCATGCGTATCTGGAGCGAAGAAGACGCTAACAGCGTCAACCCAATTGTCTTGGACGACATTATGGAAGAGGACGTCGAAAAGCTTGTGGAGGAACGTCAGGCAGCAACGAAAATGACGAGCAGCGCTGACAAAAAGAAACGCCGTCGCCGCCGCCAAAAGGTCATTGATGATGATTCTTCCGTGGCTGATTCCATTCTGAGTTCCATTCTCAGCGAAAACGACGAAGATTCTGTGACTCCGCACACCAACTTTCATGAAAAACGCGAGCGTGAAATGCGACGCCGTCGCGAGAAACTGGCTGAACTAAAGGCACGACGAAACAAGCCAAAAAAGCAGGTGCAGCCCTTGCGCACTTCGCTTTACCCGTCGTCCGACGAGGAGAGCGACGATCTCAGCAAGAATCCCTTTAGCGATAAAAACGCAGCCACCATGGACGATGATGATCTCAGCAAGAATCCATTCAGCGACAAGAATGCTACCACCAATCCATTCGAAGACGATGATTCGGTCCGTGATCATGCATTTTCGGATGAAGAATCCTATATTGCCGAGAAGAACACTAATCCATTCATGGACGAAGACACCGTTCAGGAAGAACCAGCTTCTGCGCTTCTACAACAGGCAGCCAATTTTGTTGAGAAAGCTGCCAAGAGTATGAATCCATTTGCGGACTCTGAAAGTATCGAGGATAGCACGCAGATCGAAGTTACCCTCCAAGCATCAAAGGAGGTCCAAGAATCACAAGAGCAAGACGATCAGAGCGGACTGAGCGTGTACAAAAGTGATGACGAAGAAGACATTATTGAGTCATCCAAGCGCCTTCTCCGATGCGTCGATCAACGCCTCCAGTACCAAAATAATAACGACGAGGTTCGCGAGCTCAGGGAACAGAACGAGCAAATGAAAGACCAGGCAGAAGTTATTGCGGAACAGTTGCGTCGTGCGGTCGAAACCAAGTGCGATTTGGTGTTGGCGCAAAACGAAATGGAGCGTCGTCACGAACAGAACTTGATCATGAAGGACGATGAGATTCGTGGCTTAAGAATGTACATCCAGGAGATTCTGGAAAACCAGGCCGAAACCGAAATGTCCTTTATGAATGAGATCGCCTCCCTAGCCAAACAGCTGGATGACAAGAGGGTAAAACATCTCAAGGAACTGGAAGAGAAGGAATCCAAGATTGTCCGACTGGAAGGTAGGATTCAAAGGATGAAAATCTCGTCCGTGAGAGATGTTCCATCTGAGTCCTTCAAAAATGAATACAGCAAACCTATCATTATCGATCCATCGTACGAGTAAGCATTGCCCAATACAAATGCAATTTTGATGGGTAAAAAGTGCAGCAAAAAGTCATTTGAAATAGTTGTTTAATCATTCGTATAGAATGAAAAATGTGAATAGTAATCAAATCAAGTTTGAACAGTCTTGGTTTATTTATTTCCTCTCGGTCAAAATTACTTCCCCACTGCCTTTCCTCGTGCCACACTCGTAAAGATGTAATAATCGGCGATTGTGTGAGCAACAATGGGGAGAAAGAGACCTCCATCACCAACTTGTTCCATGAGTATGCCCATGATCCATCCGTACACAAAGGTCAAACACACGCCAGCCATACCACTGGGAATGCCGTAATAATGGAGAACTCCAAACACAACCGCTTGGACGACATTCGCATCGAAACAAAACAAGTTTTTGTTGTCTCGATCGGGAATATATACCGCAAATTCCGACCGGAAAAACCACCGAAAAGTGATTTCTTCGCACGTGGCGTTCACAAAAGCGAGGAACCCATAGAGCAACTGTTCCCGGAGCGTCAAGTCGTTGCGATGCTTGGAAGAGGACACCATCCGCTCGACACCCTTGTGTAAACCTTTACTCTTTGATATTCGAGACCATAAATATAGCACCATATTGACAGCAATAGAAATTCCTACCAGAATGATCCATTCTAATAATCCTGGATATTTTCTGGAATTTCCAAAGAATTTTATTTCTGGCCATTCTCTCTGTATGATCCTCCATAAGCAGATAGCTGTAATCAAGTGCACAATCTTCCAGGCTCCTGGACCCAGAGGTCCATTTAGCAGCGACGTGCGAAATGATGCGGTCTGGTTTGGTTTGCTCGCGGTGTCATTTGGAATCATTCCCCGTGTCCATTGAGAAGCTATCGTTGTCGACAGGCTCCACCAGGGTACAATGGAAGGCACCGGCAGTACATAAAAATGTATCAAGAGTGCCACCAACCCTTCGATGGCCATCTTCGTGTAGTACAAGTCTCGAAATCTCGTTGAGAAAAACAGTTTACTCACGCCCACCGCAAAAAGTACGATGATGGGCAGCCAAGCCACCGATTGGCCATCGACGCCATTATCGTTTACCATCGCCATTGATTATCATTTGAATTAGATTCAACCGCAATGCTAATTTTGGTCAGGAGCGATCCTGCTTCGGGTATACAGTATATTATACCATGCTGAAGTAAGTTGGTACAGTAGGGTCCCAGGACTCGTAGATGAGTGAATCTTGGATGTGGAACATGATGATGTCAGTGTTGCTTTCTTTATCTTGCACCGAGATCCTACTCGAACAGCTTTTACGTACAAACAAAAAAGACACGAACTAAAAAATTACTTATAAAGATCGAGTCACAGTACTTGAGATTTTTGAATTAACGGTAATCGGAAATTTTAATTAATGTGTTTGGGTTGTTATTGCAAAGCAATTTAATAAAGCCTTCTAAAATATACTCTAGCTATACTTAAGCTATGTCGTATGATAAAATATATATTGTACTTATACTTTGCAAAACAGTTTTCCCGGAATCATTAATAATTATGCGGTTGCATATGTCACAACTCACACATGTTTCGATAGAACCGCACCACCGAAGAAGATAGGTTCTGTTTTTGTTCTAGATACAGTACGTACCGTTCAGGTTTCCACCGAGAACCCAAGCGAGAACCCACCGCCCAAGACCGATTTAACCTTTAATGAGCCGCGATTTCTCGTGATCACGTGCTAAATCATCGTTGAAGATGCACCAAGCAATATCCATCGAAACCTTTAAAGCAGTCGACGTTGTAAAAGATAGTATAGATAGCCATTAAATAGTAGAAGTTTTACTATGTAGTACAGTAACCTAATGTTTAGTTGTAAATTATGCTAATACGAAAAGTATGAACCCGTTAGATTCGAACATTATGCATCACTCGTTCTTTATCTGCTAACAGCTACGAGATCTCTATCCCCCCTGTTTTTGAGAAAGCAACGCCCGGACCCAAGGCATTTACAAAAGCTCATCCCACTAATATCAATGTTGTCAAACAGATCAAAATCGAGACTATCGTCTTCCACAACATTATCTTGTTTCAGAATCACCGGAAACACCTCGTTCCTCATGCTGTGATCATTCGTATTCTGGTTTTTGCCAGCAAGTTCTGAGCTTTCGAAACTTATCCTTCTTGTCGGCTTGCAAGCCAAGTCCTTGCTTTCGAAACTAATACTTCTTAAAAGAGGAGTAGTCACGACACCCTCGTCATCCATTGATATTGGTAGATCTGGGGCTGTTTGGATATTTAGGGGTTCTAGTGATTGGACATTTAGGGGTTCTTGAGTGTGGATCTGGTTGTTGATGCTGCTGTTTTCGTCGTCGCTAACAGGAACTCTCTTTGCTCTGCTTTTTTGAAGAAGCTTCTTCCTCATCTGAGCAGTACGTGGACGAATTTGATTCATCAGGCTCGGATGCCCACGCTTGAACAATTGGTGGCGGTACACGCCCGATTTTCTAGTCATTTTGAAACCGTAAATGTTTAGCTGCCTCTGGAAGGACCGAAACTTTGTTTTCTTCTTGGAATATTTCGGAAGAATGGTGGCATTGAACACTTTCGGCTTGTGGACATGGAAGGAAGCGTTGTCAGCTTCCCAGGATATGACGTCTTCGGTTCCTGCCCTTGCAGACTCTTCGAGAATCTCGTAGACCATTTGTGGGAAGGTGATCTATAAAAATAGAAAAGACATATGGATCAGAAAGCGAATGTCGATTGCACTGAATGAAACCAAAGTGGTACTTCTCCCATTGTGTAAATCTTACCTTTGTAGGCTTCTCGTTGCTACGTTTGGAATTCTTTCCGGATGGTTTTTGGCAGCGCATACTGCTTGAAGGACGTGATATTTGCGAATGATAGACACTTCTCCCCCCTTTGTGTGGAACTAAAGTACCTCTTCTTGGAGCTTTGTTTCGACGAAGTGAATAATTTGACGCAATCATATTGAAATGTTCGGTTGCTCTTTGTGATGCTCCTGAAGTTTCGGTAGTGTGCTAAATAGATTTTCCGCTGGTATGAGTTTTTGTGAGACTGACAGATGATTTTCTTCACAAAATTCAACAAAATCACCAATCGTAAATCTTGCATATATAAATCTTGCGCACAGATAAATACGATTTAATCTTGTTCGTTTGTACGTCTATGGGTTCTACATTTTTTACTTAACAAACTCTTCTTTGGGAAACTTAATTCACTTCTGTTTGCATGACAAAAACTCAGTTCACAAGAACTGTACTATTTAACAATCGCCTATATTTAGAAAGTTTGTTATGCTTCCCAATAGTTTTTAGATCATCTTCGTGAAAATACTTATCAATCTTTTCTCCAAAAGGTAAGCGGTTGTTTATTGAACACGGAAGCAATCGCGTTAAGTTACTTTGCATTTGGTTTCAAGCCCTAATTGTAATATTTTTAGATAAAAAATCCGGGGCTTGGGACAGATAAGTGTAAAAAATTTCAGAAAGATCTCATATGCTATGTATTCAACTCCGAACAAAAAATAAAATGTTATTAAATACTAAAATCAAAAACGTTCCTGTCCCCGGGAACAGTAAGAATTAGGAGTTCTTCATTATTCTTCTCGGTTTCACCGTGTTTTTGCTTTCATAAATAGATAAGGTGCCAACTTCAGGCAGTTTGATTTGAGTTTCACCGATTAAACGACCCAACTCGCAACCACTTCCGAATTGAAATGATCTTGTGATCCTCCTTTTTTTGTTTAATGTGAAAGTTGCCAACTTCAAGCCTTCTGATTCCAGTTTCACCGTTTCACCGATTCGTTCTTCAAACCCAACTCGCAACCACTTTCGATAGTAATAAATTGACCTCGTGATCCCTCCACTCTTTTGTCCCCAGCCTCAACTCTTTGGATCGTGGCAATTCTTTTGGCGCCACACCAAAGGCATACCATGCACCTGGGGAGTGCTCTGTGCATGTGGGTGTGCCCTTGGTGAGCAGCAGGTGCCTTGCACGCAACATTGTGGGCAATTCGGCGCAACCCCAGCCCAGGGTCCCCATATGCACTTTTTCCACCGCACCCCTCCCCCCCTTAGCACAATGTGCCTCCAGGGAGTGGTTCATGCTATTGATGGCTCTCTTCAAAGCTCCGAGCTGGAGCATGTGCAAACATTCACTGGGAGCCCTGAGATGGGTGTTGTGCACATTCTTTTGTGCCAAAGTTGGTCCAGTGGGAGGGGTTGGGCGGGGCTCGTTGTGGTGATGGCCAATCCCAAAAGAATGCCCCAGGGGAGGCGTCTTCACAATTATACGATTCCTTTGGTAGAGCATTGCTTTTTTGAGACCCGGCCTTTGTGTTGGTGTTGTGGTTGCAATGCTGGGGCTCTCTGCCACAGAGGAGTTTCCAATCACTTGCAATGATGATTCTGGAGTCGTGCGTGAATGAACAAGGTCATTACTCAATTTCTCGTGACTCAACCGTGAAGCGTTTATATGCCAATGTCTGAAAACGGTCACACAGTCATCGCGATGTATTCGTTTTGTAGAGTCGTTTTCTCGTTTTGTGTTCTGCTTGTGTCTACGAGGAATCCAAGATCCATTATACTTCGTATTGCAGATCACACAGGTCAACGTTTATACACTTCATCAACCGAATCAGCAAACATAATAGTAGAAAGATCTAACAATGGTGCTTTCAGAAAACCAAGAACACGAAATGAAGAATATCTTCAGCAAGTACTCGAGCGGCGGAAGCATCGGGTCAAGCGAAATTGCTAAAGCGTGCCGTGCCGGAGGACTCAATCCTACCGAAGCCGACCTCAAATTGTGGAAGAACGAAGTTAAGAGCGGACTAGACCTCAAGGGATTCACAAACTTTATGAGTCGCAAATTCGATGAAACGGGAGATTCCGTGGAAGAAATCGTAGAAGCCTTCCAGTCGTTTGATACGCAGGGGACTGGAAGCATTGACGTCAAGGAATTGAAGGCCATATTGTGTACCATGGGAGAAAAGTTGTCTGACAAGGAATTCCAAACCCTGATTGACGAATGCGAAGTTTCTGATGGTCGAATTTCGTA
>Ga0115013_10000941_pt1 | contig 17180 bp, 15 predicted proteins | sample SouAtlMetagenome_2_FD_88686 | JGI IMG/M metagenome (GOLD analysis project Ga0115013, IMG submission 88686) | Marine eukaryotic phytoplankton communities from Atlantic Ocean - South Atlantic ANT15 Metagenome | ecosystem: Environmental > Aquatic > Marine > Oceanic | place: South Atlantic Ocean...
CCAAGAACTGCTTCTTAGGCCTAGGAATCTGCAAGTCAAGCTCAAATACTTCTTCATCTCCCAGAGATTTATCATCATCATTCAAATCTGTCAATGATTTTCTCCTCCTTATTCTAGGTCTTTCTGAATGTGAATAGTTGAGATCAGAAAGTGACTTGGCCATCAAAGATGCTTCCAAAAACTGCTTCTTGGGAGGAGGAGCCAGAGGCATGCTTGCAAAAACTTCCATGTCATTTATGGAATCATTGTCACTAGGATCTAGGCTAAGTGAGCCATCTGGAGTTGGAGATGAAAATATAAAGTTCAAATCAGATGCAGATTTTGCTGCTAGTGCAGCTTCCAAGAACTGCTTCTTAGGCCTAGGAATCTGCAAGTCAAGCTCAAATACTTCTTCATCTCCCAAAGATTTCTCATCATCATTCAAATCTGTCAATGACTTTCTCCTCTTCACTCCAGGAACCTGATCTGAATGTGAATAGTTGAGATCAGAAAGTGACTTTGCTTCTGAAAATCGCTTCGTTTGAGATGTGAATGGTTGATCAATCCCCTCAGACATGTCGGAACCGGAACCAATTTGATCCAACCAGACATTGATCGAGGATCGAGAATCGTCTCGATTTGATTTCTCTGTGCTATCATTATCGTTGTCAATATCGTCATTCTGCTTTGACAATGTCGAATGTCGAGAAGACTCTATGCTGGTTTCTTTTTCTTCTGGTGCCAGTAAATTTTGCGTTTTTTCCCGCAGTTTCCCATTTCCACCATCTTGGGCTGCCGCAACTGTCAGATCGCTGCCGGCATCTTTCTGTGGTTCTCTTTCATTTCCACCTGTGTTTGTAGCGGGTTGTGAAAGGACATTGTTATCACCATCGAGTTCGCCGCCACGATCTTCCTCATTGGTTTTCGTTGGCTTCGCTAGGCCTCCTTTTTTCTTCTTACTGTTGGGAACTTTCTTCTTTTTTCCGCCATCGTGACCTGCTGATCGTTCATCCTCGTCCTGCTTCGGTCTCCCATGCAAAACGATATCGTTGTCACTGTCGCTGCTATCTGCGCGAGGAAAACATATACCCCAAAACCACTTTCTACCCATTCTTCTTATAGGACCTAAAACTATTCTAATTTTGACAGGAGGCAATGATTTACAGCCTATTGGATTGCTCGAGATGTGTGTCCAATCAATTCATTGATTCGTTGGTTTGCTGTTTCGATATCTCTGTAATTAGTAAGCTGCTTGGCTACGAGAAAATGGCTTGTGGTCTCTCGACAAATTTGGTAGTCGTAGATTAGGGATCGCACCTACCTAAAGGTCACAAGTTATCATCGGCGCAACGTAGCCGGTCGGAATAAGATTTCGCGCGTAAATTTCGCAAATGGCGTCAGGGAATCTCGATTAACTCGAACGCAAAGAAGAGAGAAAAATCATCTGGATGTACTTGAAACAGAAACAGCTCTCACTATTTCATACACCCGATACGAGCAAACGTGCACTTCCTTTGTGCTATGCAAGCTCAATGATTTCCACCATCAAGAAGCTAGCAATAAGGCCACAATCAAGATGGTTGGATGCTAGGCGATTTCATTCGTCCTCAAATCTGTGCGGGGTCTTGTCGTCGAGGTGGCAGAGTTGTTACCGTCCCAAACAACAATCATCAGTGTCATCTAGCGTGTCGAAAGATCGATGGTTTTCGTCCATGCGACGAAGTACGCCCCTCTCAATGATGGCTAAAATCGAAATTTTATCCTTTGGAAAAGACAGCGAGGACAACCGATCTGGAATTCTGACAGGAGTGATTCCCGTTAATTCAAATGTTCGAGCTGGTGACATCGTGGGGACTATACTCGTTCCTCCACGGATTCAGACCATTCAAGATGGAAGTAATCACACGAATGACAACATTCAAGAGGAACAAGAGGGAGAAAAAGAAGTTACAATTCGTGCGCCACAGACTGGCCGAGTTACTGAAGTGTTTCTCCAGATTCAAGACCGAGTGAAGATTGGCGATCATTTAATGCACATTGATGATGCAATCTTTCAAGCGGATATGAAAGAGTTGGAAAGTCAACTCCAAAAGATGTCAATAGGTCAGGAGGGTCAACAGAGACTAAGTCTCCCCAAAGACTATATGAAAACATTGCTCGACATTGATGATCAGTTTCGTCTCCAAACGATTGTAGAGCGAATGCCAGCTCCACTGCAAAGTCAATCTTTGCGATTGTACGAGCGGCTTATGGAGTTACAAAAAGACGATCCTGTCGAACTTGCAAATACGCATACCCGTGTAGGAGTGGTAATGTATAACTTGGGGGACCTAGAAATGACATTGCAGCATCTTCACAAGGCATTAAAATTACGCGAAGAAGCGCTCGGCAGTGACCATCCTCAAGTTGCAGCCACCTGCATTCATCTTGGATCCTTGTATCGAAATTCGGGAGACTTTGATAAATCTCTGGAATTCATGCTGAAAGCTGTAGACATTCAAAAGAAATCTCTAGGCGAAGAACACCCCGTCGTGGCATCGACTTACAACAACATCGGTGCATTACATTATCAATCAAATGATTTCGCAAGAGCTATTCGAGAATACGAGAAGGCTCTTCAAATCCAATTGAAAACTAAGGGTGAATTACATGTTGATACGGCTGGAACGTTCCACAACCTCGGTGTCGCGTGGAAACACTTGGGAGATTTGAAAACCGCCCAAGAGTACTTACAGAAGTCCCTGCACATCCGTCAGAAGCACTACGAGCAACAAGAAATGTTACCTACAGAAGAAAAAGGAGAAGGCAGCAATTCTTCTTCTGCTGCTTCTGATGTAGCAGTAAGCCACACCGCATTGGGTCAACTGTATGCTGAAATGGGAAACTATGAGGCCGCCATGGAGCAATACGATGCTGCCCTAGCCGTACAAAAAAGAACTTTTGGTTCTGACTCATCAATGACGGCTACTAGTTACAACAATATAGGTGCGATTCATTACGAGACGGGCAATTTCTCCGAAGCTTTGAAAACGTATCAAACAGGTCTTGATATCCTGCGTGCCAATGAACCAAATCACGTCGACACAGCAGCGTCTTGGAATAATGTTGGTTTGACTCTACTGAAAATGGAAGAAATGGAAAATGCTCTGGAACATCATCAAGAGGCACTTCGAATATTGACCGCTATATACGGACCAAAACATCCAAATTTGGCCATGACGATTGGAAGCATAGGGAATGTCTACAAGTCCCAAGAACTGTGGGAAAAGGCGCTGGCGGAGTACGAAGTGGCACACGAGTTGCTAGAATTAGCCCTTGGGACATCCAAACATCCCGACATAGCAAGTTCCCTCAACAACATGGGCCTAGTACTAAGTCAACTACCGGGGCGGGAAGCGGAAGCACTGGAAAAATATCGTGCTTCTTACGAATCATTCGAGGAGTCGTTAGGATCCGAACATCCCCACTGTGGCTCCTGTCGGTACAATATCGCCTTGATGCTGCAATCCCAAGGGTTGATGGAGGACGCAAAAACTGAATTTGAAGCAGCGAGAGACATTTGGACGACTCACTTTGGACCAGGACATGTGCACACCATGAATGCACAAAAGGGCATAGACGAATGTAGCTAGTGTTTAATCATAGAACGAGTGCGGTGGTGGAGGTTCCTAAAAAATCTGTGTTGTATGCGCACTTTTAGTTTTTTGTTAGTACGGCACACTTAAGGTTGCAACGAAATTTGGTTTGTCCGAATTAAGGCACAATTTTACCGAAGTTTCTTGAAATTTTTTACTTCCTGTAAGTATGGATTTTGTGCTGGGAGACCCAAGGCACCTAGCACAAGAAAGTGGGTCGATCGCAAATGAGATATGCGGAACGTATTTTCTAATCCCCGAAACGATTAGCTATACATGTTGACCATATGGGAAAGCATGGGTACAAATTCGATACAAAATTGCAAACTCAGTAACGATTTGAAGCGTCACCATTAGTCAAAGATCGACGAAACACATACCGCCGGGACAGCAAGAATTTTGCAATTTGATTCCATGCATAATTCATGTCCGGGGAAGGCTATCTTTATCAATAGGATCCTTGAAATTGACGTCATTAACTTTGTGATTTCAAACCCTTATAATGGTGATCAGAGAATCAAACGCCAACCGACACTGGGAGTTCATTCGGAAGATCTTCCGTCAAGTTTATTTGATCAGATCTTTCGCAAAAATCCCAAATGGTGATAGAAGAAATGTAAAGTTTATGAGAGTAGCAATAGGAATTCTAGATGACGCCCGTCGGCGGCAGCATCTATTTCTAAAGAAAATATTGTCGGACGGGGTCTTTTTACGCAAAATTCTTGGCATTGATCGCATGGGAATGTGTATCCGTCACCCACACCAGTTTATTACCTCGTCTAAACATTTTGTGTTGACAAGAGAATCCCATGGCAATATTTCAACGGTAGTGAAATCCTGTCCAAGTTGTAGGATTGAGGCAAGTAAAGAGGGGAGTGGTCATATGCAGCATGATCGACCTGATGCAAAGGATGCAACTGAACTCGATACTGACGATAAAATATTGACCCAAAACGAATGGATCGATTTTGCAAGGTTTCGTATTCTTCAAGTTCGATCCTGGGAAAATCGATTTGCTTTGAAGAGTCACCCTATTTTTCGTCGCTACTTTAAAATGCTTCACTTCGGTGTGTCTGAAGAAGCCGTGAAATTTGCAGTCAAAGCAGACGGACACCACCCATCAATCATCGAATTAGCACCAAATCTTCCGCTCGAACTACAAATAGACCAACTCGGTCCAGATGTGCAGGAAAATCTTCGTTCGAAGGGTATGCTCGCAAAAAAGGAAGAAACTTTAGATAATAACCTCGATTTTTCGAATAGCTCTGCAGAAGGCAATATCCATGCAACAATGAGGAGATTTCTCTCTGTAGTCCGCCGTCAGCGATTGAATCAAATGTGTGCTCTTTCAGCAATGCTCGACGAGAACGAAGACCCTCATAAGTACAATCACAACGATTCTCAAGAGTTTACAACCAGCAGTCATCATGGGCACCATCAAAATGTAGATCAGTTGAAGATAGAAGTTAAAGAGTGTTCAGCAAGGTAAGTAATCACAATCAAGATGCTAAGGATCAAATTCCTGTGCTCCAGGGATCGCCACAAGAAGGAAACTGTACTAACCAACATGTTTTTAGCGAATTTGAGTCTGCGTTGAAAATGATATCCGAGGCCGAAAGCCAAAAAACTGGCAAAAGAAGCACCAGATCTTTGCCTCGTGGAAGCCAAAGATCATTTAGCTCATCGAGTCATTCGGGCAGCACTCATCATCGTACCAGAAGAAGAAGCTCGAGGGTACTACAAAAACTAGATTGTAATCGTCACGAAAGCCAAAGATCATTAAAATTATCGCATCACTCCAGAGGCGAGCATCATCGTAATAAAAGATCTACAAGAAGGTTGGATAAAACTGGCCCTGAAAACCCCAGAAGACCATCTAGAACAACGAGAACGAATGGCTCAAGACTTGATCCTCGTCGAAGTAAAAAAAGTTTGGGCTCTGAAAATAGTCGAAGGAATTCAAGCCAAAGATCTACACATCATCAACCCAGATCAACATCGATAACAATGGGTGAATTAAAGCTCGAGTGGCATAAAAACCAAACGAGTACTGAGGTTTTGGATGGAACAAGTTGTCAACAATGCAAATCTCATAGAGTTGTCAAGACGGATGACTCTCTCAAAGACCGTAATCATACTCAGAAGACAGTAGAATCATTCTCAGAAGTTTCGCAAGATTCCACGAACAGAGACGAAGAAGTTAAAACCAAACTGAAGGGCGAGAACACAACTTTTATTTCAAGAGCCAAAAGCATCATCCGTTTCCCTGCCAGAAGACATTCGATGACAACTCTGGTGTCGGAAATAAGAAACAGGAAGAATAGAAGACATTCGATGCCCGCTCTGTCAAAAATAAGAAACGGGAAGAAAAGCCATGACCGAAAGGAACTTCCGGATGATTCAAAATCGAATAAGAGTCTTATTTCAGAGAATCTCAGTTGCATTCCTCCCGTTGAGGAGATTCGATTATCTAATCCATCTCAAATATCATCACCTATAATCAATAAACCGACCGTGAAAAAGTCGAAGGGGAAATTAGTTCGAGTAGAGAAATGGAATGATTGTGAAGGTGTAGCACCGGATAGAACAATGCCGCCCAGCAAGATAGTCATGGCCGCAGGAGACACAGAGTGCAGTCAACAAGCACCCCAAGAGAAGAATTTGGGGGTTGAAGAACAAGAGTATCTTCCAAAAAGTTCTAGTTTTTCGGAAAGCGAAACAATACGTTATCTGCGCCAAGAGCTGCGAAAGAAAGAGCACATTATTAATAAACTTCTCCGTCAAGAATTGAAAAGAAAGGACAGAATAATCAAAAGTCTTCGACAGCAAATAAAGGAAATGCGCGAAGATGCCAGTAGAAGGTATAGAAGATATTCATCGAGAAGCATTCGTACGAAAGAGGCGAGAAATGATTCGCCAAATGACAAGACCACTAGCAATCGAAGAAATACAATAGGACACACTACTTCTGACCATTCGAGACGGTCCAAGGATCATTATCACTATCGATGTGCACTCAGTCCTCATTCGAATAGTGATAGATCAAATTGTAGTAGACGGAGTTCCTATCTAGCAAAACGGGATGATTCTCACAAAAGTAGGCCTGAATCTCTTTTCGAATATTCGCAAAGAAAACGAAGCAAAATAAACGACAGAAAGAATTATGAAAAACTGCTTCTCGATCTTATTCAAAGAATCTGAAACGTAAAAGATGTTGACAAAATCTTGTCCGAGTAATTAAAAAAATTCATATTGAAAATACAACGTGACTTGGAATTAAGAAATAGTACAATAGCGATGCCTGCACGTCTTCATAAGCATTTCAAATAGCCGATAGGAGGAGAAGAAACTAAAACGCATTCCAAAGTTTAAGGTTCTCTTTCGTTTTGCGCTGCTAAGAAAACCGAGACTATGACGATTGGAAAACGTTGCATATTATAAAAGACGTTGTCGCTTCATCATTTAATTCGAGATCGAAGAAGCTGAATATATGATGTATTAGTAGGTTACTATTCTATGACTGAGCTATCAATTGTTGACGTTGCCTCAAGTGTGTATGATACAATATACTCCTATCAATTGATTTGATGCGCTGACACCATCATCATCGAGTTGTAGAAGAGGCAAGTATATTTCAAATGTATCGAAAGAATTTTTCTATGCACAGACAATGTTATGGTTGCCCTTAGGGAAAAAAGTGCGCAATAATGAAACCCAATCCGACGGAAGTCAATTGATTTGAATTCCTTCTCTCGTTTTGAAATGGTTCCTTTCGTGTTTAAACCCCAAAACTCGACCCACAACCGCAGCTTTCTTCTGCATTGGGATTAAAGAACTTGAAACCACCACCTATGAGTTCTTCGGAGTAGTCTAGCTCCAGTCCGTACAAATACAGCATCGACTTTGCATCTACCACGCACTTCAACTTTTCGGCCGAATATTCGTCGATTTCGTCGTCCTCCTCAATTTCGTCTTCCGTGGAAAAATCCATCACGTAACTCAGTCCCGAGCAACCACCGTTGCGAACTCCCATTCGCAAGACCATAAAGGCATCCTGGTCCTTTTGCTTTGATCGTAGCTCTCTCAGTCGTTTCATTGCCTTTGGTTTTATGTTAATAACAGCATCTTCGGGAATCTCGTAGTCAATAATTTCTTCATCTTCTTCGCTGTTATCGTCCGTTGCTGTCGCGACGGAAGTATCCTCGGCAGAGGAATACAGCGGCTCCAGAAACGATGTCCTCATAGGCTCAAGCTTAGTCGTTCGTCGAGCGAGGATCATACTCGTCGAAAAGGCTTCCGCGGTGAAGGTATCCTCGAGACTGATGGTAGCTGCGAGGCAACCCAGGAGCGTTGCTTGAATGATGAAAAACGATTTCATGGTTGTCCCTACCGTAGAAAGAAGAGACCGATTCTATGATTTCTTTACTCCAGAGTGTTTCAGGTCTAAAACACTTCAAGCTCTTCAGCTCTTCTTCTCCACTTCGTCATCTCAGGACTCCACGCTGCTGGGGGTTCCTTCCCCCCATTTAGGCTCTGCCCCTATTTGCTTGTAATTAACGAATACGTACGATAGTAAGGTATGATATTAGGTTGGGGTTAGAAAGTCCCGGTTCGAAGTGCGGGCACGCTGTCACAGTGGCAAAATGACCGTTACAGGAGACAGGGCGCGCGAAAGCAAGTTAACATTTGGGCGCCAATTCAAATTTGTGTCTCGATAATGAGGTTTTCTTAAATCCAATGTCGCAGATCATTTTGGCGGGAATTTATGAGTCCGTTCAATTTTCCGTTGTTCTTTCGACTGACGGTTGGAATGAATCGTTGAGCCTCGAGGCAATGTTGGACGATGACTTTGTAAGTGATTCTTATCTTTGCAATCTCCCTCCACTTCCTACTTAGCTTGGCAGTCCCCCAAAACCGAAGGAGTCTTATGCTTCGCGGCTGTATCTTGTGACGACCAACCGGCATTAACATACCTAGCAAATCTGAAACTTCAAAACCTGAGGATGTTTGCCTAAGCACCACGCATTGGAAATAATACAACAGATTCTGGACACAATCTTCTTTTCGATGCAATCGAAAGCCTTGATCAAAGCATTGTTCGGAGATCGCTGTCAAAATTGCTTCCACTAGCAGTATGTCGGACCATCAAAATCAGTATCATCACCAACCTCATCGGCATCAGCAGCATCCTTACCCGGTCGAAATGCAACACCATCCTCAGCACTATCACATGGGACAAGTTCCTCACGGTTCATCGCATCCGTCCCACCATCCCATCCCCAGTAGCAGCAGTAGCAGCGGCGCTTCCGCTGCCGAGGAAAGTCGGAGCAGCAGTGGCAACAAGCGATCCGCTGCCTCAATATCGTCTTCATCAACAACTCCAGCACTTTCATCCCCGACATCTTCCTCTATCGATGCCGCTGTGGTGGCACAGACACCGTCGTCGACCTCCACGTCGTCTCCCATGGCCACTCCGGCAAGCACTGCTCGAGGCGCCAAAAAAGCGAAGAAATCATCTCCACGGTCATCTCCCAACGGAGATGGGGGGAGCGTCAAATCGACCGGAACAACCGGTGCAGCCCGGGGCCTTCGTCATTTCTCCATGATGGTCTGCCAAAAGGTCGAAGAAAAGGGCACTACCACTTACAACGAAGTCGCCGACGAGTTGGTAAAGAAGGTTATCGCCGAGCGCCGCCAAGAAGACCCGAACGGATCATTTGACCAAAAGAACATTCGAAGGCGCGTCTATGACGCCCTCAACGTTTTGATGGCTATGGACATTATCTCGAAACACAAAAAAGAAATCACTTGGAAGGGACTTCCGACGGCAGCCAAACAGGACATGGACTCGATGTCCAAGGACATAGAGTACTATCAAAACCAGATTGCACACAAGAAGGAGGCACTGAAGGATCTTTTGACCCAGCAGGTCTGTTTCCGAAACCTAGTCCATCGGAACCAACAGAGGGAAAAGTCCACGCCCCCACCACCACGATCAGAGATGGGTATGCCCGACGAAAAGATTCCTCTCCCCTTTATCGTAGTGAACACGAACCAATCGGCAGTGATCCAGTGCGACATGTCTCGGGACCGAACGAATGTCATGTTTGACTTTTCATTGCCCTTTGAAATTAACGACGACAACACGATCCTCAAGAAAATGCAAATGTAAGTTGTGTGTTGCTTGGTTGAATAATCAATTTGTGTTACAGCGTTACGTTTTCGTTTTACTCAAAAGATGTTTTGCGTTGATCCAATATTCTTGGCGTGTCCTATCAAAAACAGGGATCGAACTTCAATCTCAACCCTGAGGCAAATGCTCCCAGAAGACTTGCTACACTACTGCGAAACGAATCGTCTGATTGATGGCGTACTCGGTCGAGAGGGACCTCATGATGAACATGGACAGTCACAGCAACGGATGGAACCACCACATGAACTATCACACGAGGTGAAACCGCCATCTCATCACCACCAGCAGTCGCATCCATCCGATCGACGCGGAAATATTTCTATCAGCAGCAGTGGCAGACTCGGGCGAACAGGCTTACACGATCACCACCAGCAATTATTGCATCCACACCACGTTGGGCACTACCCCTACGACCATCACCCTGTTAGAGAGAGTTCCAGTCGAGGCGGCCATCTCCACCGGCTTCCGCCATCCGGACCAGCGGTCGTTCCGTCCTCGGTGTCTTCGTCGCGACGTGGTGTTCGGGATCCATATTCCTACTAAATATTCATAACGGGGAAATCAATGAATTACATCGCTTTCGACACCAACATCGACCCAGTCTTTTCAAAACCTCAGGTCAAACTCATAGAGAAAGGCTTGTGTACCTTGTGAACACATCCTACTACTCAACAGCTATTACAGCTTGGAAGACACCATTCAAGTCTGCATTTGGGAGGGAATTAATAATTTAAATGTATATGTTTATAGCTACTCATATGTAGACACCTATCAGATAGAAATCGTACCAAACTTGTCTGCCAACAAAACGGCAACCACGAGAACGAGAACTGCATCCAAAATCCACTTGGTTTCTCCTAATAGACCCGTTTTGGAGGAAGACGCACCTCCCGACTTCTTTTTTAGGCGTTGCTTTGCAGCACGTGTCTTCCTGGCACCCTCCTTTGACCAACTTTTTAGCTGCCCAATACATTCCGAGGCGCTGGAGTAACCCTTTTCTCTCAAAACTTGTTTGAGCTCGTCAACAATTCGATCGAAACACTTGCTACCCTCTTTCCAGTGGGTAGTTCCTACCTGAACGGCTGAGGCACCGCACAACAAGAATAAGAAAACGTCCTCGCCGGTACTGATTCCCCCAACACCAATAACGTCGATTTCGCTCTTGAGCTGTTGGCGCATTTGGCGAACATTTGCGAGGGCCGTGAACTTTGATGATGGCCCACTCAGTCCGGCCAAACCACCGTTCGAAGAAATGAAGGGGGCTTCAGACACTGGATCGACACTGAGGGCATTACCAATTGTATTTATACAAACGACATAGCTCACCATACCAGAATACTCGTTGATAATGGAAGCGGCCTGTTGCAAATGCTTTCCATCGAGGTAGGGAGGGAGTTTCAGACCCAATACAAACGTGTAGTTTTTGCGAGAAATGGTTTCGAGAATATCTCGCAACTGATCAAAGTCGTAGGCAATGATTGGCTTACCGATCACATTTGGGCATGCCAGATTCAGTTCCACGCCAGAGATTCGTTTTTCGCCACTAGCAATCGCATCAGCTATTCGGTCCATCATCACTAAATTGTCGGCCAGAGTTTTTCCCGAGATGGACACCAAATACGGCTTCTTGGTGTCGCAATCTTCAAAGATTTCATCAATGGTTGCCGAAGAGATGTAATAATCAATTCCACTGTTTGGCAATCCTTCCGAATTCATGGACGCAGTATTATCGTCCGAATGCCAGACGCGGGGAAGAGGATTCCCGTTTTGTGCCTCCAGAGTAGCAGATTTTGACAGAATTGCGCCAGCCGAAGAAGTCGCAACCTTTGCCAACGCCTGCGATGCTCCCGACCTTGGGCCTGATGCGTTGTAAACACAGGTAGGCAACGGTATGCCTCCAACGGTCGCTTCGAGATTAATATTCGACATGATGAATGGATCCTTTTTCGAACTCGGGTGTCTACTTTTCTTTATTCGTTGGTGTTGCTAGTATTCGTAGAGTGACAAAGGATTTATTTCTGTTGTCATTAAAACAGCTGCAGCTGATGGCATCTGCCGCCATCACGAATTTACGATGATTGGATCCAAGTCTACGGACAAGAACAGACGATGTTTTTGCGATAGAAAAACATACATCTTCGTATACTTTTAATTTCAGCGATTTTAATATTGCTTGATTTGATCTCATTTTTCCATACAACTCTTCAAAAAAGGAATGTTGCGGATGTATATGCCATCATGTCTACAAACGAAACACTGTGACGTGCAGTAAGTGTCAACATTGATAAGCCACTATCCTTGCTTGCTAAATTTATCAAGTTTTATTGGCACATGTCACACTCCAACTCCTACAAAAGAGGATATCAATAGATTACGGAACAAACTTGTGATTGAGGTTGGAACTATGAATTGTCTCTTCCCATCTCTGGACAGTTGTGATGGGGGGCTTACTAATTGTTTGGATAAGAGCGAGAAAATTCTGAATGATGCCGAAAAGAAGAAATTTCGGAATATGCATCTCTGGAGACAGGATGGGATGCGAGAAAAATTCTGTGCGACGAACGATGATAGGGATCACCAAAGCAGGACAGACAGGAACGAAGTGGTGGTAGACGATGATACAATAACATCTTATTACTCTTCGAGATATCACGACTCTTTCATGGTAAAAGATCCGAGAAAAGGTGAGGTAAAAAAGTCCAAATACCTATCGAGATTTCGAAAAAATATAGATAACAATAGCGACACAGATATTACTTGTCCAGAGTCCAATTCGATCGATTCCGAATCATCACAATGGACAAAAGTCACATCAGGAGGACAAAAAAACTACGAACGAATCGATGAGATTCCTCTCGACAATATGGCAAAAGACTACGAAAGGACCGAAGAAGCTTCATTACACAATACCCTTTCCTCCGATAGTGTCAATGCTGTGTATACTTCTTCTAAAGTTCCCCAACCAGCACAACAACAAGAAAGCGTTTACAGTTCTGCATTTGATTACATACTCAAAGCTAGTCAAAAAATTTCAAATCAGACGAAGGATCCACCGTCTGACAAATCAATGGCCACGTCTCGTTCTATACGGGCTGCAGATGCAGGATCGGTTTTGCTACGGCAGGGAATCATACGGCGAAAAAATAATGAATTAGTGCGTACAATTCTCAAGCGACGGCAACTTGGTTTACAACAAGCCGGAACAGAGCCGTGAGTTGGGATGTGGATAAAACTCAATTTAGAATGAAGGGTCATTTTATGTTGGTTTATTCCGAGAAATATAATGAATAGTAATAATTAAATTTCAAAGCTTTGGAAGTAAAAAATACCGTGGTAGGAACTCGTATTGCTTTTCTGATAGCAGGAAAAAATCTTGATGATGCGACGCTACAATACAGATACAAATGTTTCATGAAAATTAAACGAGACGATTTTTACACGTTCCTATGTTTTCAACACGAAAGTGTGGCGTGGTTTATTGCTTTGACAATTTGCTATTGATTTTTGCCATTTTAACTATCAATCATCTTGCTTGACCGTGAGATGTTTTTGATTTTTTTGTTTAGCTTTCAAAGAAAACGGAATGGATTCCGAACACCAAGAAAATAATACCGCCGAAGATACTGACAGTCTTTTCTGAAATCCTCGCCGCTAACATTCGCCCGCCAAGGACTGCCATACCCGTGCACATTGTATGACCGATACATCCGCCCAGTGTCACACCGTAGGGATTTTTGGCAGCACTCAAGGCAATAGTGGCAATCTGAGATCGGTCTCCCCATTCAGCCAAAAAGGTGAGCGTGAACGATTGAATTGCAATCTGTGAAAATCCCTTTTTCGTGAAATCCCTGGAAATGACTGCCTGTGACTCCACGTCGCCGCCATCGTCGTCCTTTTTCGTATGCAGAAGTTCTTCTTCTACTTCCTCTAACTCATCACTTACTTGGTTGCTATCCATCCCTCTGGCATCGACCAAAAGTTTGATTCCAAAATACAAAAACAAGATTCCTCCTAAAATGTGTGTGTACTTGACCGGTACGAGCTTGGGCAATACCAAACCCATTATGCTCGATAAAACCGTCATCACATACAGACTCAAGACAGCACCGAGGAAGACAGCCGATCTAGATTGCCGCATACTCAGAATAGCCGCAATAAAAAACGTTTTGTCACCGATTTCAGTTGCCAAAATCATTGCTACTCCGCTGGTGAAGCCCTTCATAAAGCCTCCGTTGTTTGCTGGCAGCCAACTCGAAACAGAAAATTCTTTTTTAATCAGTGGCCATCCAACTTTGAATTCACTCTCGCTCAGCATAGAATCGTGATTGGAATCCAGACGTTCGAAAAGTCCTGTTGGAGGTTGCACACCAGTCCCTCCCGCTGCCTGTTTGTCCCCTTGTGTTGTATCTACTTTCGCAGCACTAGCGGCGTCTCCCGTCGAGCCTTCGGCAACAACAAAAATCGGACCTATACTGTATTTATTCCCTTGCATCAAAAGAGTCAAAGCTATACAAACGAATGCCACGGATCGAACGAGGGATGTTGATATTCGTGAACATCGTTTTGGCGAGAACGATGTTCCTGTGATTTTCGTCCTCAAAGTTGTGCTCTTTTTTGTGGTGACCATGGTGTCGCGACAAATAGTTGTATTTGGTCACTGTTGAAGCACTGTCGTTAATTTGATGTGACAGAGTCGTGAAACGAATCGAGAGCAAGTGACTGAGGCAGGCAATGTGACAAAGTGATACAGTTGAAGTTGTTCACTTCCATCAAAAATAGGAGCAAAACATTTCGTCGTTCTTGGACCAAAGCCGTCGCTTTCTGATCTGACCGTTGTCCCATTTTTTTAAAAGTACTGAACTCTACTTGATAGGGTCATAGTAAAACTTTGCGTGTGCGGCTTCAAAACACGAATCCAGTTGCGTGACTTAATTTGCTTTCTTTGAAGATGATTGCATGTATCGGAAACGGCCTTACCACAAAATAGCAGGCCGAAAAAGACCCACGCTGAAAAGTAAGGAAGAACCGACCGACGACTTCACTCAACGTCATTACGTATCTCGAAGTAAACAATATCATTACTGTTATTTTATAATGGCGAAGCGTTTGTTAAAGGTAAGGCGGATTTCGTATCCTTTGTTTGGGCAGGATTGATCTGTTGTGTTGGATGGAGCCGCAAGATTGCGAAACAAAGCGACCGGCTATGATTTGTTTTTCATCCATGGTTCTGATCCAATTTTTTTCGACCTCAAATTCTACACTAATCCACAACAATAGGAACGAGCCAAGCTCGAAAAAGACCCCCTCCCATACATCAAGGATATTTCTTTGGTGCAAGAAGACATGTTCAAGTGGGATTGTCAGATTGAGGGACCCGAAGATTCACCTTACGCTGGCGGCAAATTTGTCCTCCGGCTCGAGTTTCCCACGCAGTACCCATTCAAGGCACCCACTCTTAAATTTATGACTAAAATTTACCATCCATCGGTGAAGCTTGATACGGGAGATGTCTGTGTAGACGTGGTGGGATCTTGGGGGCCGACGCTCAACGCGAAACACTGTTTAAACGTAGTGTATAGCATGATGAAGTCGCCTCAGTCGGATCATCCACTCGAAGAATCTGTGGCTCAACAGTTGCAGGAAAAGCCAAAGGAATTCGAGAAGGCAGCAAAGAAGTATACGAAGGAACACGCCAAATAGAAAACGAGGTATCACCTTCTCTCAACAAGATACATAAATTTATGAATGACAAATAGTACTCATGTCGAGTTGCTATGGTATAGAAGCATCTACAGTTCAATCGTCTTTAGTCTATTTAGAGTGATGCAACTTCCACCTTACTCACGACGAGCTGTGAAATGAGAAAGAGATTACATATTTGACTGGTAAATAAAGATTATAAAATAAATTAATTTGATTATACATTGTCACGAAACCCCGACAACAAACAATTTTACGGAGAGGTGAATTAGTGATTTTCCACACGAGTTCCGCGTGTTTCAAACGAAAGTCCTTATAAACTTTATGGCATTAAGGAAAAGCAGCTTCTGCTGCAACTAGTACTTTTGTTGAAGATTTCATTTACAAAAGGAGGTAAATCCTTTTATAAAGCAACTCAGGCATTTAGATGATTTAATTACATATGAGCTGAGAAGCATAGTATCAACGACGCGAGCGATAGGTTAACCATAGACAGCGAAATGAATAAACATGTCGCCTGTCTTATCAAAGTTTTTCTTGAAATATGCAGAAAAGTTTTACATAGGACTACTACTAACTCCAACAAACAGGAAAGAAAACAAAATCAAAAAGTGATATTTAAGTATTGAAGATAATGATTTCAATGCATAGTAAAAGAGAGAAAGCCTTTTCAAAAAACCTCGTTGGCTTCCTGTGACAGTTGCCATTCGTCTTCCACTGTTACATCGATAATTTCGGGAATCCGTTGCTGCAGGTAGTTCGCAACTCGTTCCAAGACCGTGGTTCTTTCGTGCCAGAAGCGACCCTTCAAACTCAACACTACTACCGGGCCGTCAAGTTCTACGTAGTCAACACCTCCAGTGATTCCCACCCCACGGTTTTCGGCGGTATATCCAAAGAGTGTGCCGATTTCTTCTCGGCAAGCATTCAAGACTCCCATTACCGTTTCTTCGTCCATTTCCAGCGTGGATCCAGCGGGAACAAAGATGGGATCGAACGCTGTGCTACCATCGTCGATAGATGGAGGATCAAGTGTAGCCCCGACCTGTGCCTTGACTTCCTGATCGTCTTCCTCCTTGGCATACTCTCGTCGGTCGATGACGACATCGTCGTTTAAGAGATCGTCGTCGTCATCCATTACTGAAAAATTGGACCAGTCACTCCAGAGTTGCGTAGTTCCTCTTGCTACGGATCCAAGACATCGGGGCGATTGTAAGGTTGAAAATCCTGAAGAATTGTGCAAAGACGAGGACACAATTAGAAGAAGCAACAGCTGCCGAATTCTCGATAACATATTATGAGTAAAGTTGCAAGATCGCTGTTAGATATTTGCTGTCGATATTCGTCTTTTCGGGCTTCGTTATATTACGCGTAAATCGATTGGGAAATGTAGCTGAACCTAGTTGCTTTAGATTAGGCGTACTCTGTCACTTCTGCACAACAGCACAAAAGAAATTAGAGCTCTTTCGAGAGGAAGGTGGTTGACCTGTTCAAGAAATTTTGAAGCTAATTTTTTTCTCATCATTTTTCTTTCCGATGACGAAGTGCATCCGACATGAGGAGCATGGGCAGCATGAGGGGCTGCCAAGTGGAGATGCGCAGCATGTGTGTGCTCAAAGTGGGAGCAGACCACACCAAATGCATTGGTACCCGGCAGCAGCCCTCACTCAACG
>Ga0115013_10000942_pt1 | contig 17174 bp, 13 predicted proteins | sample SouAtlMetagenome_2_FD_88686 | JGI IMG/M metagenome (GOLD analysis project Ga0115013, IMG submission 88686) | Marine eukaryotic phytoplankton communities from Atlantic Ocean - South Atlantic ANT15 Metagenome | ecosystem: Environmental > Aquatic > Marine > Oceanic | place: South Atlantic Ocean...
AAATTCATCCAGGATGTAAAGTCCACTTTACTTGTGGACCCAGCAGGACAGAAGCCGAACACCCTGAATCCGGATTTAGTGCACCCTTGAAACCAGCGTCAAGATTGCTGAAGAAGCGATTTCAGCGCCTTTACACTCATCCCCTCTTTCATCCGGTGCAACATTCGATGACAATTAGCGCACACTACCGCTAAATCTTTAAGAGAGGTCTTGGTCTCTGCTTGCAATTCGGACAATGGAACCCGATGATGCACCTCACAAAAGGCCTCTCCTATGTCGCCGTAGGTCTTCTTGAAATCAAATCCGCACGCTTCACACTCAAGTTTCCCCGTCTTCGTTAGGACATCCTCCTTTTTCCTTTTGATGATTTTCGAGTCGCGTTCTCTGGTGCGGTGAAGCTTAAAAATTGTTCGTCCCTCCGTGACTGTCATTGGAACTTCATCATCATGAACCGTTTCCAAACTGGGAAGCTTATCGCGGTATTTTACGATTGACTTCAATTGTGAAGCCCTTCGGCGAAGAGACTCTTGGTCATCCCAATACCTGTTGAAGACAACCTGATCTAATCGACTTCCTCGATCAAGGCCTTTTCCGTCGTAGCGGGGGTCAAATGCCTTAAAATTTTGGAGCTTCATGCTCACACCGTTGGCGTTTCTAAACTTGTCATTCGCTTTTCTGTCTTGTCCTGGCAAAACATTCAGCAATTCAGACAGCTCAATTACACCATCACCCGTCGGCTCCATATCCTTGAATTCTGACCGGAAGTAAAGGTCCAAAGCCAAAACAATTTCGTCTTCTGTCCACTTCGGATTGCGCATATCGAAATATACGTAGCCCAAGTCATCCACTCTTCCCGTTGCAAGAAGTAAAGTCCACTTTACTTGTGGACCCAGCAGGACAGAAGCCGAACACCCTTAACCCCGATTTGGTGGGGTGACGCAACGGGTAATGCATCATCAATCCTTAACGGAATTCAATCACTGTGTAAAATGTCTCGGCCATCATAGCCGTTTTTCGTGTTGTTTGGTGGTGATGTCTACCTTATGTCTGAACCAAGGAGAGGACAATAGCCTCCTCCGTTGTTGAATCATCATTTCTAAAACGTTGAAACATGGAAAATGGACGTAATAACAAGTGGCTACATGGCATTTTAATTTCGATCGGAATTGGGGTTTGGACGATTGTTCTTCAAAATGCGGGAATACTGAGCACAGAACACAGCGTTTACGTTTCTGGCGGTTATGTCGATGCAGAAGTTGAAGGAACGGTGTCCGTAGACAACACTGTTGATATCAACATTGAAGAAGTCAATGGGTATTCCAATGCATTTTACGGACCGGGGAAGTCAGGGACTTATGATGCTTTACACGTCTATACAGGACAATAACCTCCTCCGTGTGTCACAGGGAGAAGCGGTGTCCCCGGGAAACAAGGGGGAATCCTGAAAAAACCCCTCTGGGTGGACCCAGCAGGACAGAAGCCGAACACCCTCAACCCCGATTTGATCTGAAAAGAGTCTTAACTGCCGTTCAATTGACTTTAAAGACTCGAAGGTTCAAACCACCTGAATTGTCCCCCCAACAACACTCATCGCTCACACCATAAATGGCTTCCGAACCACCTTGTGAAGTGAAAGGATAGTAGTACACATGCTCGGGGTTGTACACGTCCGGAGTTGGCCTGTATGATGCACAGTTGTTGTCATCCTGAGGACAGTATTCGTTCCATGTGAAGTGACAAACAGGTACGGGAATAGTGGGATCCTCTGCGTAGGGATGGTTGATGTTGTACGCCGCGTCTGTAGTGTTGTTGTTCCAACAAGAACCACCACACCACGTCCCTGAAAACTCGAGGTAGTACTCACCGGGCGACAATTCCGGTGTCGTACACGAAGATGGCCCGGTGAAATCGAGGTAATACTCAAACACGAGTTCGTCTGACTCACTTGGAGCGAATGGATAAGTGCAAGACCCATCATCTTGGTTGGCGTCTTCTTGCCAATTCTCTGCTTCTGGATCTGTACAGCCCTCTACGATGAAGTCGAATCCACAACTACCATATGCACTCAACAAATCGAGAAGATCATTCAGTTGAACGCATCCGTCAAAATCGGTGTCTGCGGGATTGGCGACAACGCAGGTCAGTGTATTGTCGTCCCAAATCGTGCCTTCCCCGCACCTTGCCGCGAAGACTGAACAAGCGATGCACGAGCCGTCATCCACATTGGCTTCCTCACTGAAGTTGCAGGCTGCCGCGTCTGTGCAGCCAGGAACGGAAGTGACGCCATTGTAAAGCGCCACGACTTCCGTCGGGTCCAACGCTCGACTCCAAATGCCAACATCGTCAATGCTCCCTTCGAAGTAGGAATTCGCAAGGTCAACTCTGCTCCCCAAGATTAGAGGCCCATCCATGGTGTTCCATGTGGTGTTTTCACCCTCTTCAATCAACACGCCGTTGAGGTAGATCTTGATTGACGAGGCAGCAAAAGTGCAGACCACGTGCATCCACTCATCGGCGCTGTAGTCTACTTCAGTCCCAAAATCATCTGCCCACCCTTGCACCGCAATGCCTTGATTGTACAACCCCACCATGAATGCGCTTGAAGTGGAAGGCGCACCATAGGCCACGGCAGTCAAAGTGAAGGGACCAGCCACCGTTGAGGGGTTCAACCAAGCGCTCACACTGCGCGGAGCGTCCGCGTTGGGCAGGCCCAAGGGGCTGGCTGACACCCAAGACTGACCGTCAAAGTGCAGCGCTGCCGAGGAGACCCCGTTGCGGTCTTCGGTGGGCGTTGCCCCATGAATTGTGCCATGGGCAGCGTTGCCACTTTCATCCTGAGCATTGCCGTCGAAAGGGTACCAAGCCACCAAATCTTCAGTGGGCACGTATGACGCGAGCTGTGCTTGCCCACTTGACATGAGGGCAAAAACACAAATGGTAAGGAAGTGTCGCATTTGGTTGGTTTAGAGACCTTAATGTACATATTATTGCACAAGTCCCCTCCTTCGATGCGTCAAGTCCACTTTACTTGTGGAGCAAAGGGGAGTCGAACCCCTGAATCCGGAACGGATTTGAGCGCTTAATCTGTGGCTGTGGCCTTGATGCCCTGGGCGCGTTTGATCAGCGTGCGCATCATGGTCTCCGCGGTGTCGTCCGGAGGTCCGCCTTGGGCCTGTCGGAATCCGTACGGCGCACCGGGGCCGTGGTCGACAAGGTTGAATCGGAAGATGTAATCGTCGGCGCCAGTCGCCTCCCCGGAGAAGGTCCCAAACCGCAAATCGTTCACTTGCAGTTGACCGTCGTCGCGTTGAACGGTATTGAGGTATCCCGCACTGAACCAGCGTAGGGTGGCCAAAGTAGGGTCGGTGTCCGCGTTGTGCAGCAGGTCGAGGCCTTTCGTCACAGGCGTGAAGGTCATGGGCACCTCGTCGTAGAACGAGTGTTGGGCGAGCAAGTAGACGTCGCCGGCGTCCACCACTCCGTTCCAAAGGACGTTGTTGAAGATGGTGGGGGTGATGAAGAAGCGCTCGTACGCGATGTTTTGCGTGGCGAGGGCCTGGGAGAAGGTGCGCGACACCCGGTTGTAATGAACCACCGTCAGCAGCAGGTATGCGCTGCTCAGTCCGAGTCCCACCCCATTCCAAACCGTTCGACGCCGGTCGGTGCGGGCGAAACGTGCTGCGACCAGAAGACAAACCAGGAACGGCACTGTGTAGAGAGGGTCGGCCACAGAAATGGTCCCCCAGGCGACACGCATGTTGGAGAAGGGCGCGAAGATTTGGGTTCCATAGGTGGTGAAGCAATCGAGCAGGATGTGGGTCAAGAAGCCCCAAAAGAACAGCACCACCCAGTCCCGAAGGTCCGCATCCGGTGCCTCCCACGTGCCGCTGAAGTAACGACGCTGACCGTGCCGCCACCACCACAGGCCCACGAGCGGGGCGTACAAGGCAAGCGGCAGCCACTGGCCCGGCGCCAGAATCATGGTCAGAAAGTTCACCACGAAGCCCACCACGACTGCCGCGGCCGCCTTGGTGCCCATGGCGATCCAGGCGTGATGGCGGCTGCGGTAGAGCTGGTCGGTGGCCCACCCAAAGACCAGAGCCCCCACAACGGAGAACAGGAGCGAGTGGCTGATGCCTCGGTGAAAGCCCAGGTTGTCGAGCTCGCTCAGAAAGTACTTGCCGAGCACGTCCATGTCTGGAATGGTGCCGGCCACGGCACCCCAAATCATGGCACGGTTTCCGATTCGGCGTCCCAACACCGCTTCGCCTACGGCGGCCCCAAGCACGATTTGCGACAACGAATCCATGGTGCGAAGGTCGGACGACATCCGTCGTTCCTGAGTACCTGTGGTCACGAATCGTACCTTCCACTCAAATCAGTTCCCATGAAACGACGTTCCATCTTTTGTTTGGCGCTTTTGATTTGGTTTTCGGGCCTGACTTTCCTCATAACACCCCAGGTGACATGGGGTCAATCGATCGCCGAACCCTCGTCTACAAAACTCCTTCAGTCATTTGTACAGGTCACCTTGAATGACGGCACCCTGAAATATGGTACGTTGCTTTCCATGGACGACGACGCAGTCGTGTTGGACATCGTGGCCCTCGGTGCCACGAGCATTCCCAAATACCTCATTCAATCTCTGTCCTCGCTTGAATTGGATGCAAAGGATGTCGAGCGCGGTTACAACAATGTCAGCAATCAGCCGAGCCGTTACTTTTTTGCGCCATCTGGACACCAGTTGGCGAAGGGTGATGGGTACTTTCAATCCAACATCGGGCTGAACTCAATCAGCTATGGCTTTACCGACCACTTCACCGGAGGGGTGATTGTTTCAGTTTTGGGTGCAGGCATCACAGCCAAGTATGGCGGGCAGGTCAGCGAGAATGTGCACATGTCCATTGGAGGCATTGCAGGTGCGGATTACTACGGCAATCTCGACCGGCCTCTCGTTCTTGGTTTTGTCAATGTAACACTGGGCGATGAGGATAAGAATGTGACGTTAAATGTGGGATTGGGCAACCAGTTTGATGACGGGGATTACTATAGCGGGGTGTCCGTGGATTCCACGTTGCAAAATGACTGGCAGGGCAACCCATACTACGCTGCCAATTACGCCTACGCTTTTCGACACGAGGAGTACCAAAACCCTTTGCTTATCAACGTGAGCGGCATGCTTCCGTTGATGCCCAACCGGTGGTTCATCACGGAGAACTACCTCGTGATTCCTGCCTTGCGCCGTTCGGAACGGGAGCAGCTTGACCCGCAGTACGTCATCCCGTACCCGGCTTGGTCCACGGCTCCGCAACAGAACTCGGACGTGGGCGGAGGGGTGTCCATTGGCATCCGGAGCTACAACAAGCGCTCGGGTTGGCTTTGGGACTATGGATTGGCAGGGGTTTTTGCTGGCGGAAATGGCTTTCCCGTCCCCTGGTTTTCCTTCACCATGGAGTTTTGACAGAGGGTCACTTGCTCTTCTCGGCGAACTTGTCGAGGGAGTTCAAAATGATTTTCTCGACGAGCATGGGCGCGCGCGGCTGAAGAAAGGCGTTGAGCTTGCCAATGGCCGTAAGGGTTGTGATGAAGGTGCGCTTGCGCAGGTTGTCGAGGACGGCGAGTGCCACCTGTTCTGTGGTTTGGACTTTGCCCTTGGCACGGTCTTGAAGCACTTGTAGAGATCCGTCTGAGGCGATGGTTTCCTTGTTGTGCTCGATTTCCGTGATGCCGACTTGAATGAGTCCGACGTGGATGCCATGCGCGTGCTCTTCGATGCGAATGGATTCCGCCAAGGCCCGCAAAGCCATTTTAGAGGAGCAGTAAGCGGAAAGGGAGGGCAAGCCTCGGATGCCGGCAAGGCTTGAGATGAAGATGATGCTGCCCTTCGTTTTGCGCAGCTCGGGGATGGCAGGGATGGTCGGGTTTACCGTACCAAACACGTTGCTCGCAAACACGGTTTGGAAGACTTCAGGCTGAAGGTCTGCCACCGCGCCTCGCATGGAGACGCCCACATTGTTCACCAGAAGGTCCAGTCGCCCAAAGGTGTCAACGGCCTCTTCAATCAATCGCCGACCCTCCACGGGGTTGCTGACGTCGCCGCAGACCACGTGCACGCGCGACGTGTGTTCTTCGACGGCCGCCTTGGCGGAGGCGAGGCGCTCTTGGTTTCGTCCATTCAAGACCACGGCTGCGCCACGTTGGGCACAGGCGATGGCGATGGCTTTGCCGATGCCTCGGCTGGACCCCGTGACGACAACGACCTTGTCGGTCAGGTCTGGGCGAAGGTGGTTTGGGGTCGTCATGTGCCGGGTCGGTGGTGGATGTCAGGGTGATGCTTCAACGCGGTCAAGCTGTTGGTCCACGCCATGGCCACGTGCACCAGAAACGCAATCCAAATGGTTCCTGACGCCAAGGTCAGCCAGCACAACACGAGGCCAAGAGGGATGGCGCCCAAGGTCTCGTCGAGTCCTTTGGGAATGTGCGTGGCGGAGTACAGGGCAATGTTCACGGCGATGGCGGGCCATACACCGATTGTTTCGGCGAGCGGAAACAGGAGGATGCCACGAAACAGGAACTCATAGCCAAACAGGTAGATCGCCCATCCCAACAGGTTTAAAACGTAGATGCGCCGGTTCCATGAAGTGGCCCGGTTTTGGGGGTAGTTCACGAGGTTTTTGGGCTTGCGGGCAGAGAACGAGGCCAGGGGCACCACGAGGGCACACAACCCCACCGTCCACGCCAAGGAATACAAAGACGTCTCCGCAATCACGGTCAACCCGTAATCGGCCAGCCCCATTTCAGGAATGAAGGCCATGCACACCGCCAAGGGCACCAACCCCATGGTGACAAAGCCTGTGAATTTGACGGCAAAAATGTGCCGTGTGGCGGATTCGTCGCCTTCGTGAGACCGCTGAAAACGCGCCTTGAACTGGGGAGAAATGGACGTGAACCAGTAAGCGACAAAGCACAAGAGGGCGGCCACAATGGGCACAAAGACCCGTGTGGTGTCGTGCGTCCACGCCGGATCGACAGGAAAAGCATAGAGTTGGTCAATCATGGGAACATGTTGTGTTCGCGAAACCACGTGACGCAGTCTTCCACTGCCTGCTCGAGTCCCGTTTGTGGAAGCTCAATTTCGCGTTGCGCTTTGGATGAGTCGAAGTAGTGAAAGTGGCAGGAGATTTGGGCCAATTCATGGCTGACCGCGGGGTGGTAGCCAAAGATGCGGGCAAACAGGCTGTTAAGCCATCCAAAGCCCACCATGCCGATGTCGGGCAGGAGGCGGGTGGGTGGTTGGACGTCCAGCACCTTGGCCATGCGCTCGAAGGCGACCCGGAAGTCGAGGTTCTCGTGTCCGAGAATGTAGCACTCTCCAATGCGTCCCATGGTCAAGGCGTTGGCCATGGTCACGGCGACATCCCGCACGTGGATGTAGTTCTTGCCTCCGCCGGCAAATCCGGGAATTTTGCCTGCGAGCAGGGCGGTGATCATTTGACCTGAACTGGGTTTGGAGTCGTAGGCGCCAATCATGAAAGTGGGGTTGACGACAATGGCAGGGAGACCGTCCTCTGCCACCCGACGGACCAAGAGCTCTTGGGCTTCCCGCTTGGAATCCATGTAGTCCAATCCGTACACGTGACTCGTGTAATCACAACGTTCGTCGGCAAGCTCCGGTGCATCGGGTTCCGTTCCAAACGAGTTGGCGGTTCCGACGTAGACCAGGCGTTGCACACTTAACTTGAGGCAGGCGTCGGCGATGTTGTTGGTGCCTTCGACGTTGACGCGTCGGATGAAGTCGTTTTTGGCGGGAAACACCTGGGTAGAAGCCGCGCAGTGGATGACGGCCTCCATTCCTTCCATACAGGCTTCAATGGAATCTGGCTCGAGGATGTTGCCTTGCCGCTGCTCAATCGGCAACCCTTCCAACGTGGGAGATGTGGTCCCGGTGAGTTGCAAAACCCGCACGACGTGACCTCGTTCAAGAAGGACACGAACCAAGTTGCTTCCCAAGACCCCATCTGCCCCTGTGACCATCACTTTCATGCACACAAAGGTGCGGGTTGCGTGCCCACGGGCGAGGGGTTGAAAAATGGGTCATCAACATGGGTTTTTTGGCAATTGAGAGCACGCTTTAGAAGTACCTTGCCACGTGATTGCTCGCCATTTCTTCCTTACCCTGAGGCGCATTGGGCTGTCGTGTTGGTTCATGGGATGTGCGCTTCTTGCGCTTGCCCAAACCTCAGATCGTCATACTCTCAGCGGCTACGTCACGGACGCCGCATCCGGTGAAACCTTGATTGGTGCGACGGTTTGGGCCGAGTCAGTGTCTCAAGGCGTGGCCTCCAATGTCTACGGATTCTACACGCTCACCTTGCCTGCCGACGTCTACGAGGTCCGCGTCAGCTACCTCGGGTATACGCCACAGCGGTTTGAGGTCGACCTCTCCGCGAAGGACCTCAAACTCAACCTCGAACTTCAACCGGGTTTGGCCCTCAAAGAAGCCGTGGTGACTGGGGAGAAGGAAAACCGCATCGAGGAGCAGGTGCAGATGTCGAAGATGGAAATCCCCATCGACCAAATCAAAGCCCTTCCTGCCATCGGTGGTGAAGTCGACTTGCTCAAATCGCTTCAGCTTCTGCCGGGCGTGCAAAGTGGGGGAGAGGGAACGAGTGGGTTGTACGTCCGTGGCGGATCACCCGACCAAAATCTGATGCTCCTCGATGGCGTGCCACTGTACAGTGTGAACCACCTGTTTGGGTTCTTCAGCGTGTTCAATGCGGATGCGGTGAAGAACATGAGCATCACCAAGGGCGGATTCCCTGCGCGCTTCGGGGGTCGCCTTTCTTCGATCCTCGAGATCAACATGAAGGACGGAAACATGCGTGAGTTCCATGGCGACGGCAACATCAGCATCATCGCCAGCAAACTCACGCTTGAAGGCCCCATCGTCAAGGACAAGGCAAGCTTCATGGTCAGCGCTCGCCGGACCTACCTCGACCTGCTGCTCAACCCCATCATCGCGGCAGCGACGTCAAAAGACCCGGACAGCGCCGTGGATCCTGCGTATTTCTTCTACGACTTCAACGGCAAGTTGAATTGGCGGGTGTCGCCGCGTGACCGCATCTACGTCAGTGCCTTTTCCGGCTTCGACGATTTTGGGGTGACGACGTCCAATTCGTCCAGTTTTGAGGGGGTGACCAACCGCTCGGATGTGTCGTTTGGACTCGATTGGAAAAACCAAATTCAGGCGCTCCGTTGGAACCACGAGCTCGGTCCGCGGATGTTCTCTAACGTGTCTTTGACGCACAGCCTCTACAACTTCAACACAGGCGTGGACTTTCAAGACCAGTCGATTTCGGCCACCGACACGAGCACGACGCGGTTTGCGTCGCTGTACCGCTCAGGCATTGAAGATTACGCAGCCAAAATCGACGTGGATTTTGCGCCCAATGCGCGCCACTTCATTCGGTTTGGGGGGAATGTGACGCGACACCAATTTTCGCCCGGGGCGTTGCAATTCGAATTGGATTTTGGACAGGAAAATCCCTTGGACACCTTGATCGGACAAGGCGACCTCGTCAGTTTTGAGCAGTACCTCTACGTCGAAGATGAGATTGACGTGGCGGAGAACGTGACGGTCAATGTCGGCACCCACGCCTCCATGCTGGATGTGGAAGACACCACCTACTTCAGCCTGCAACCCCGCTTGGCACTGAATTGGAAATTCACCCCGGGATGGGCCTTCAAGGCGAGCTATGCCAACATGGTTCAATATGTGAACCTGCTGACCAACGAAGGCTTGAGTCTGCCGACCGATTTGTGGCTCCCGTCCACAGGAAGTGTGCGTCCACAGCGCAGCTGGCAAGTGGCGGCAGGTTTGGCCACATCCCTCTTGGATGGGACGGTGGAATTGAGCCTCGAAGGCTACTACAAGGAAATGGACGGCCTGTTGAGCTACAAAGAGGGTGGGGGCTTCTTGGGCGATTTGCAAGGCAATTGGGAAAGCCAGGTCACGCAAGGCATCGGCAACAGCTACGGCGTGGAGGCCTTGGTCCAAAAGAAAGTCGGCCGCACCTCTGGCTGGGTCGGGTACACTTTGAGCTGGAGCAACCGCCAGTTTGACGACCTCAACAGCGGCGAGTGGTTCCCCTTCACCTACGACCGCAGGCACGACGTGAGTGTGGTGGTGACGCAAGAATTCAACGAGAAGTGGTCCGGGTCGTTGGCATGGGTTTATGGAACGGGCCGGGCGGTGACCTTGACGGAATCCCTGTTCAATGGGTTGGTATATGGGGAGTATCCTGTGGCTCCCGAGTGGCAAGTGCCCAGCGACCGCAACGCCTACCGCATGAGTCCTTACCACCGCTTGGACGTGAGCATGACCCGTGTGAAGCCCGGCTCCGACGGCAACCGGGCCCTCATCTTCAGTGCGTACAACGCGTACAACAACTTGAATCCCTTCTTCGCTTTGGCCGAGACTGAAGCAGACGGGACCCGCATCATCCGTGAATACGGGTTGTTCCCCATCATTCCCTCCATTGCATGGCGCTTCCACTTCTGACTTCCCCCCTTCGTGCGTCGACCCTTCTGGCCGCGGTGGCCGCGACGCTTGCGTTGCTTCCGTCTTGCGAGAAACTCCAAAACGGGGTGGTCAACGAGATTGAATTTCCGGAGCACGAACCGCGTTTGGCAGTCAACATGTTTGTGTCTCCGGGTGACACCGTAGTGTACGCCACGGTGTATCAATCGGCGGGCATCACAGACCCTGCAGGCAGCCAGCCTTTGCGCCACGCCGCGGTCAGCTTGCTGCAGGGCAACACCATGTTGCTGCAGGGCGATTCCTCCAATTGGGCAGAATTTCCTTCAGCTCCCTGGCAGTCGAGTTCTTTGATGACGATGTTGCTCAATGTCCCGTTGCCATTGCAGCCCGGCGCGGTGTCGCTGGTGGTGGATGCCTCTCCCACATTTGAGCCTTTGGTGGTCACGGAGAATGTGCCGGCGGAGCCTATTGTGGAACATCTCTTTGAACCGTTGGCGGACACCATCACCGACCAAGGGGGGTATGAATATTACAACCACCGCATCACCCTGGATTTGGACAATCGTCCCGGTGAGCGAGATGATTATATGATTTATTTGGAGTTGAGAAAAGATGATTTCGAGGGTTCGACCTGGTACCGCACAGGCTCTCAAGCCTTTCCTGACCCTCGATTTGAATACAACGACGGGTGCGATTGTCTCTTGGCCACGGACGGTGGAGAGGACAACGTGTCCATGGAAAATATGGTGCTCGAAGCGTGGGGAGGTGACAACAGCGGCTACACCGATGAGCAGTCCCTGCGAGTGCGTGTGGGGCGTCCTACCGCGTCTTTGTTCAATCACTTCAAGAGTGTCGATGCGTATTACGGTGCGCTGGGCAATCCTTTCTCCGAACCAGCCAGCATCCAAGGGAACATTCCCGATGGCTTTGGCATTTTTGGGGTGACCAACGAGGTGGTGATTCCTCTGCTCGACTGAGAATGTGTGTCGAAGCGATCAGCGCTCGAGCGTCTCGTAGGTGATGCGGCCTGCGGCGCCTGTGTCATCATAGAAATCAAGGAAGCGGAACAAAAACTCTCGCCCCTCCGGCGTGACGATGCAGTATACCGCATCTGAGTCGATGCTGTAGGTTCCGTCCGTCAAGCTGTACGATTTCCAGTCAAAGCCCAAGACGTCCCAGTCGTCACTCCACTCTTCAGGGTTCCATTCGACCTCCTTCCAATAGGACCAGTCCCCCTCATTTGGCTGCAGGACCCGAACACCTTCGGCGTGGTGGAGAACCCCGGTCACGAGATACTCGATAGGTTCTTCATCTTCACTGTTCAGCAGTGCGGTGTATTGGGTGAGATACAATTCCCAAGTGCCTGTTGGCGGTTCTATGTCCACAGCTTCACGTCGGAGCAAACTCAAATGGGACTGGCTGATGTTTGGATCGCTGGAAATCCACAGGGTGTCCCAAGTCAGGGTCTCGGGCTGTTCTGATACCAAATCACCAACCCTGAGCATGACTTCTTCGGGGCCGACGGAAAGGAACTCCATTCGCACGCTGCCGAGGGAGGCAATCGGATTGGCTGGATCTCTTCCCAAGTCAATCGCCCAAGCCGATCCGTCATAAACCAACTGCGAGCTGTCTCGGCCTGCGGGCCGATTTACACCCCACGGCAAGGCATCTGCTTGGTCCTGTGAAATGGCGCCGGTCGCCATGTCTTGACCCAAGGGAGTGATGTGCATGAACCGACTCCCGTTTAAATCCATCCAAACAGCAGCCTTGTCAAAATGAAAACGGGTGCACCAAGCATCTTTAGGATGACTTGCAACAACTTCACCTGTGTGCAACTGTACATGCAGCTGAACGCCATAGTCGGGTCCAAGGTCTGCATGCCGAATCACGGCATCGCCAGGCTGTCGGGCAGAGATGGGAAGTTCACGCTCAATGCATCCGTTCAATGCGACAAGCGAGGCGAGGCACAACCACGTTCTCATCGCTTTGGGAATTGCAGTTGGTGAGAAAGGGTCATCACAAAGCTCCTGCCCCAAGCAATCCAACTGTTGCCAGAGCTGTGGGCGCCACCTCCCTCAACGAGCTCGACGCTGGTGAAGTTCAACAGGTTGTTCACCCCGAATTGTACATGGTTCTGTCCGTTCCACTTCCATTGGGCTTGGATGTCCATCATGGTGTAGGGTTGGGACTCTCGAAGAACCGTTCGTCCTTCTGCATCGACGACATACCTTGGCTGACTTCCGTTATGCTTGCAATTGGAATTGAAGGACAAGTGATCTGACAAGTGCCAAGTCAATGAGCTTGTCCATTCGGGGGTGTACAGCATCTCAGAAAGTTCATTTTCTCTGGAGAATTGTTGTTTTCTGCCCGTGAGCAAGAATCCTCCTTGCAACGTCCATTTTTCGAAGCGATGACTCACGTCCATGGCAATCCCTTGCGCGTGGAACTGATTCACGTTCTCATAGCGGTAGGTGCCATCCAATTGATCGACCAACGAGATGCGATCATTCACCGAATTCAAGAATGTGCGGCAGCGAATTTCGGATTGTTTAGGGTGCCACGACCAGCTGCCTTCCAGATAGTTGGAGGATTCGGCTGAGAGTGCATCGTTGCCAAAAAGTTGGTGATTGACATCCACAAAACGAAAGTAGAGTTCTTTCAAAGTGGGTGCACGAAATCCACGCGCAAACGCGCCGCGGAATCGATGTTCGCCCCACTTTACAAGCACGTTTGCACTGGGAAGAAGAGGCGCGTCAAATGCAGAATTCCACGCTCGACGAAGTCCGACCTGGGCTTCGACGTTCAGCCATGAACGGGTGGCCAATGCGAATGCTGCAGCATCGGTCATGACTTGCCGACCCGATTCGACCCGCTGGGACATGTAGGTTTCGTGGTGGATGTCCCAACCGGCCCTCGCAGACCATTTGTCTGACAGCGTCATGTGCCTCGTGCCGCGAGTCATGGCTGCGACAACGCGGGTTGTGTCCTGTTGACTTGGTCCTTGGGGTGTGTGCTCGAGGGTGGTCAAATCGACCACGGTACCCTCTTTTCGACGAGAAAAGTGCTGCCATGAGGCCAGTATGTCCCAACGCAGTCCTTCGTCCGTAAAAGATTTGGCGCGCAAAGTGGGCAAAAGGCGCAAGGTTTGGTACATGTCATCCAAAGCCATGTCTGCGTAGGGTCCACGTGGAGCTCCGCGATTGACAATGCGTTCTCCCATGGCCATGAGTTGAGGCGTCCAAGTCCAAACATCTCCTGCCCACACCGATTTTACGTTGACTTGGCCCTGGCGCTTGGGATTCCAAGTGGCGACCCTTCCGCTGTCCGCCAAAAAGTCGTTGACCCAATCGATGGTGGGGTCGCCAGCAGACCATCCGTCAAACGCATGATGAGACACATTGAAGGAGGTGGTGGTCCTGTTTTTCTTCCATCTCAATCCAGCACTTTGGGTATAGTCACCGACACTCTCATACTGCAAGGAGCTGTTGAGTGTGGTTTCAGGAGTTCCTCCACGTTTGCTGATCAACTGGATGGTCCCCGCCAGGGAATGGGTCCCGTATTCCACCGCAAGAGGGCCTTCGACAATTTCGATGCGCTCGATGTTGTCCAAACGTATTTGTCCCAAATCGATGTTTCCACCCAACCTTCCCACGAGCGGAACTCCATCCAAGAGGATCTGCACGTTCAATCCCCCCAAGCCATTCAGTGACAGTCCGGTTCCGAGTGCCAGATCTTGGGATAGCCTCACGCCATTCTGCAGTCGCAGGGCGTCTCGGAGCGTTTGTGAACTTCCGTAGGCGACTTTCTGCAAATCAAGTTTGCGAACCACACGCATGGCATCTTGCGCGTTCACCGCAGCTCTCTCACCGGTAACCACGGCCTCTTCGAGATCGAGGGACCATGCAAGTTTCAAGGAGTCGTTGGGAGAGGTTTGTCCCATGGCCAAACTGCTGACCATGCCTATCACAAGGCACAAAATCGCGAGAACTTTTGTGCCCAATACCCTCATTGCACTACGAGTCGAATGACTTCTCTACCCAAAATGGAACGGGCTTCAACCAAGTAAATTCCTGGCTCGAGATCGGTTGTGGACAAGGTGTAGTTTGGACCTTGCACAAGAATGTCATCCACTTTTGCGCCATTGACGCTCCAAATTACGATTCTGTTGAATCTGGATTCACTTGTCAAGATCACCTCTTCACCTTGATTTGCAGGGTTGGGGAACAGGTGCGAGGTGGCGGCGAAAGGTTCGGCAATGTTCGCGCCAGAGATCAGAACTTTTCCGAGTTCGACATTGCCTGTCATGGAACCTTCAAAGCCGGTAAACACCACCCGCCAATGGGCTCCAGTCACTGTTTCCATGAAGTAGCAGCGATCATCGAGGACAGTGAACGCTCCTCCTGCGTAATTTTTCCAATCCCAGCCCACGACATTGATGGAGTCGGTCATGGCAGTGGCGTCCAGCACACCATCCATGAAAGGGTCCATAAGTCCGCTCTGCTCCTGAACTCGAACGTTGGGATGAGTCAATGCACCTGTCACGCCGTAGTTGACCCCAGGTTGAATTTCCTCGACGTATTTCAGGAACAACATGTCCCAACCCGTGGAAGGCTCTAAGTCCATTTCTTCTTGGTTGGTCAAATTGTAGAAGGCATGGATTTTGCCGAGGTAATCTGATTTTGCAACTTGATCCTCAAAAAAGTTTGAGCCATCCAAATCGGCACATTGAAAGGAGTAGACTCCGGAGACCAGTGACAACAATGCGAATTTTTTCCAAGTCCCGTCAGGCAGGGAGATCACGTACATGCTGTCCGATGCCACGGTGTGGGTGACCACATCATAGACGCCCCAGCCGAGGTCAAAATTGCCATCTCCACCTTGTGAAAATGCGCCTTCGGACCAATAGGAAGTGCCATTTTGAAAGGGCTCAAGGTCTCCTGCACTGTTGGCGAATGAATCGTCGATGTTGTCCCATCCACTCAAGGCCCCAGCAGGGAACAGGGACATGCCTTGGCCCCCGTTAATGGAGGCTGTGCCGCCCATGGGGCGCACGTCGAACGCCAAATCCCAGCTTGCCATCGTCGCAGTTCCTGCAACACCCGAGTCCACACTGTAATAAACCATGTACTCGTAGCCGGGGTTCATGCTAAAATCGTCATAAACGACCTCTTGAGCAGCGCCAGGAATTGAGGACAAGAAGAAGGCCGCGATGGCCAGTTTAGAGGAGAGATTCATAGGTTTCATTTGATGAAGGATTGTACGATGCGTGAAACATCGTCTGTCGGATGGGACATGAGGTGGACGTAGAGAGGCTTGCCCTCCACTTTCCCGTTCAATTCGATGTGGCCACGTTCCGCTGTCAAGTGCATTTCCCACTCCGCGCGAACAGTGCTCCAGAACATGTGGTGCTCATTCCAGTAATCGCGGGCTGCTTGACACTTTTCGTCCTCAACACGCGTGTATGTATTCCTCCCTTTTTCCTCCGCAATCAGAATTTCTTTATCGCCGTCGAGGCGGACCTTTTTATTGTCCTGCTCATGGGTCCACCCCGTTGCATGAATTTCCTGGCGATTCAGACGGTCCATGACATCATAATCTGATCGCTTGGTGTATTCTCGTCGTGGCAGCGGCGTCCGGCTCTCGGCCTCCCAGTAATGCTTTCCATCGGCATGAATCCACGTCCCTATGGCCGAGTAGCGGGGGCTGTCATCTACCTGAAAGACACTTTGTGACCAACGACCGGCCACATCCATCGGTTGGTTCTCCTCAAAAATCCAATTGCGACCATGGGTATAAGTCATGGACTCTTGGGGCTCGTAGGTCCAGTCTTGGCGCCAGTGCTTGACGATTTGACCACCCCCGAACACCAAAATGTGTTGAAGTTGCATGAGGTCTCCATTGTCATGGGCCATCTCCACCCACTCAAGTGCGTTGGCGCTGTAATTCTCGTAAAAGTCGTAGTTCGTGTCAGGGCTGAATGTTTCGGCAAAGGCAAAGCTCACCTCATAGCAGCCGCACATGGAGCGAATGGACTGCATGTCCATGGTGCTTTGTGCGCTGAAATTGAGCGAAGCGGTGAAAGCGAATAGAGTGAAGAGACAGCGTGCCATGATGGAGGTCTGAGATTTCTGTGTGTGCAAAATTGCCAACACCTTCATGAAAATCAGCCTCCCACAAACGCGGTATTTTAATTTAGACTGATTCAAAATAGCATAAAAAGGGTAGGGCGACTTGCGTTGAGACATCGTTGATTTGCGAGGCCAAACCTTGGAAGTTCCGAAAAACCTCATCCCCAATGAAACATTTATTTGCGCTCGCAGCCGGCATCATTTCCCTCTCTTTCTCCTCATATTCTCAGACAGATTGTGCAGGAGTTGAAGGCGGTTCGGCACTGATCGACGACTGCGGTGACTGCCACCAGGCTTACGTCTACAACTTCATCACCCATGCTGTCACGTTTGTGGATGTGGCAGACGATGCAGTGGTTGGCTCCAACGAAACGTTGGTGTTGCCTGACAACCCCGGCAACCCTTATTGGAATGCGTCTTGCACTTCTGTGCCTGGTTGCACCGATGTGACGGCTTGCAACTTCAATTATTTGGCCACGGAAGACGATGGCACATGTGGCCTGACC
>Ga0115013_10000943_pt1 | contig 17158 bp, 14 predicted proteins | sample SouAtlMetagenome_2_FD_88686 | JGI IMG/M metagenome (GOLD analysis project Ga0115013, IMG submission 88686) | Marine eukaryotic phytoplankton communities from Atlantic Ocean - South Atlantic ANT15 Metagenome | ecosystem: Environmental > Aquatic > Marine > Oceanic | place: South Atlantic Ocean...
TGAACGAAACGACTTCCTTTTATTTTTGTAATCTTGGCAAGGTCCTCGTCCCTAACTCCTCTCCAATTTTGAGGAAGACTAAGGCGATTCTCAAAGGCCTTACCCTCTACAGTTACTGCCTGCACCCTCCACATCCCACCCTGGTCTGTGTAAAGTACAAATTTGATCAATTTCTCAAGCTTGAGCAACTTTTCAAATTCGTAAAGGTAGCCTTTCCAGGGCAATCCCCCTGTAGGAAAGCAGATTATTTCACCAGATGAATCAGTCTCGTGGCGTTGGATGATTGCTTTCTCGACAACCTCCCGTGCAGGTAGGTCGCTTTCAACGATTTTTCTCATCACAGAGGTGAAATCATTTCCGCACAAATTTAAGGCGTCCATGAAACGTTCGTCGTAATCGGGAGTTTCCCCATTTTCATTTACTTCGTTCCAACGAGGATTGAGTCGCCCTACTCTGCTTGAAAGACCTGTGGTGTCACTGTAGACTTGTTCCCCAGTACACATCTCTACCCCTGTATCTATAGCATCAAGTGCTATGTTTAGAGCAGGTTATCGGTGGTTAGCGAACGGTGAAAGAAAGTTCTTAAATGTAGACTTCCTTTTGTCGTGAGAATCATATTAAATTTTAGAGTGCTTACCTTCCAGTAACGAATTGTAAACTTTGACGTAGACAAATTCAAGGTGCTCGTCGGAAAGAGACGGATAATGGGCCTTAATCACTTCTTTTCCATAGTGTCGGTAAACAAGCCCGCTCGCAGATAATTTCGTGCATCTGCTATCGGTTCCATCCTTACCTCCATCGAATCTTTCATCGTATCCTCTTTGGTGGTGATCGTATACTTTTTTCTCGTGATCATATTCTCCACCTACATCAATGACAATATCACATTTTTCCAATACGGCAGGATCACGCGATCGTACGATCTTGGATAATCGATATTCGGGAAGTTGACGTAAAAGAAAACAGCCCATCGCCTCATCCGCTTGGAAAGAGCCGGAATGGGTCCCAATGATTTTCTCAGACGCATTTTCGCTTAGCTTGGCGCGTTTGAATGCGGACATTGTATGTTCGATATTCTTGGTGCTCATATATCTCTGTTTCGGAATCGTGTGCTTGACAAAATGTAGATTGCCAAAATTCTGCAGACTTCGTTGTCGGAGGAAGGTTGATGGAATTGCTGATAAAAGTAACGATAAATGCATATCCTTCGTCAAAGGACAACAAGACTTTTAGTCTTCAATGCGGTGGTGTTCGAAGTGGATGCAAGGGTCAAAAAGAAGTCTGTTACCAAACCAACAAATTATTATGGTGAAAAGCAATGGTTGATCTATGTCGCGCGAAAGCTGCGCAGAAAACCGTTACTCGTTCAAAAAAAGAGAATGATTTTCGAAAATTCGAAGAAATGGCAAGATCAAACGAAGACATTTTTTGTCGCGACCGACAATTATCAGTGAGACCTTGTAAGCGGTTACTGCATTCCAATGAGCAAACCTTTACCTCGTAAGAAACGTCGCCCTCCACAGCGGATTTCGTGGCCGACGATGCTTTCGCAGGACAACTCAAAGATGAGCGACAGAGAGAGGATGAAAAATAATACAAGGAAACAGGTGCATCCGGAACAAACGCGCGTAGATCTTGACAGAGGGAATGTTTCTCAACGGAAGCGGGCTAGAACAGAGAATAATCACGCACAAAATTCTGATGCTGGCGGAAATTGGGATGCGAACGACGCCGTCATGTGGATTGAAAAATTTTCGCCGGACTCGAGTTCGGATCTATGTGTTGCACCTAAAAAAGTGAAAGAAATCAAGGCATGGATACACGATTCCCTGTCTCAGAAATGCCAAAAGCTATTAATTCTGGTTGGAAGTCCTGGAATAGGAAAGAGCACAGCTGTCCGAATAATTGCCAAAGAATCAAACATCTCTATTTTGTCATGGAATGAATTGATTCATTCACGGACGTCGTATGATTCGCAGTCGAGAGGCCTCTTCTCAGTTGAGCAAACAACTCCATTGAATTCCTTCAACGAATTCCTACAGCAAAGTGGCTCTGGCATATCATCTTTGAACGTAACGTCGTCATCTTCTAGCAGTGACACGAACAAGAGTAACTCTATGATACTTTTAGAAGACTTGCCAAACTTACACGGACCATCTGCGGAAATGCGATTTCGAAATATTATGACTCATCACTTACATCGTTCGCATGTTCCAACAATACTTGTATTTAGCGATGTTACCGAGGGAAAGCATCGACCCGAAGATTTGGAACGTCTCATCAACCCAGATATACTATACAACAACGAGCAAACTACTATAATGCAAATTCATCCTACTACCAAGCCAAAAATGAAGAAAATTTTGACGACAATAGCAAACCGTGAAAATTACCGAGTCGGTGCCAACTTTTTTGAGGAACTTCACCACCAAAGCAACGGGGATATTAGACATGCCATAATGACGCTACAATTACACGCGACTGGTAGTCAAAAGGCCAAGTCCACCACAATGGAATTGGGAAATGGGGGACAAAATGATCGTGACACAAAAATCTCCACATTTCATTCGCTCGGGAAGCTATTATATGCAAAACGTGTCATTGAAAATGGAGTCTCCCGCCTCAAATTTGATCCAGAAACAATTTTGCAGCGAAGTGATCTTGGGATAGAAGGATCCCTAAAATTTCTTGAGTTTCACAGTGCAGATTTCTTCACAGATATAATTGAACTGAGTAGAGCATACTCTTTGTTTTCTGATGCTGCAGACATACTAGGTTGTGGTGCGACAAGAAGAGGTTATAGAGAAATGAGCAATGACGGTACTACGGTCTTTCCATATGATTGTGCCTCCTCTATTGCTGGACGAACTGTGGCCAATACGAACAGAAATCCTGCTCCGAATAAATTTCGTCAATTTTCACGACCAAAAGTGTTTGATGTCCTACGAAATGGATCGCAAAATCAAATTCTATTAGATCAGCTCTCTCGTAGACTCATGTCACAGTCATTCCAGAGAAGTTCAAAGTGCAATTTTGTGACTGAATCCTTACCCTTTGTGCGTCAGATCTGCCCTCAGGAAGTAGACCCTTATTTGGACAATCTATATTCCACTGCGATACAAAATCACAGAGAAAAGTTGGGATCTCAAAGCAGTAAAGATGACGATAACCTCTATTTTCAAAAGGAACAAGATGATTTGCTCAAATTGGATGATATTGATGAATTTGATAGCGAATAGAACTTTTAGTGGAATGCTGGATAAAAATGGAATTGAAAACGCAAGAAATTTGCAATCATTTGAAATCTTTTCAGCCAACGCTGACATCAGCGCTTTCCCATGAGGGGAGAGAGAGAGAACAAGAAAATATGCAAAGAATCTATTCGTCTGCAGCTTAACTACTTTAATTGGAATTCCATTCCCATACCATTAACATTGATGTAGCTATGTTTCTCTTGCAGTTATGTATGCTAGTATTTATTGTGAAGAAATAAATCCAGTCAGTACCGAACACAAAGTTCGTACGTCGTACGACAAAGAAGTCGAGACTCCTGAAACTGGGTACCTATTCATAATATATACATATTGAATATACGATCGATATACTAATGACGTTTTCGGTTCCACGCGTTGTGCTTTTGACTCGCACAAAAGTTGAATTGTTGAAGTACCTTGATGACGACTTGCCGAATCCAGAAAGAGTAGCAAGCAAAGAACAAGCAGGCGAGGAAAGACGAAAACTGGACGAAATACCATTCTCGACGTCAAATAGTCACACTGCTTATCAGTATCTTTGACAAACGAAGAGTTAGTATCGAGTAATCCAGTAGGACTATCAGAAAGGAATATATTGAAGTAAAATTCAAAGTATTTTCAAGTCCAAGTATTGCTTCGAGTTTAAGAACGTGGAAGTAGAGGCCAAAGAAAATCGCGAAAATGGCCAATTCAATATATTTTGGCAGAGCTCTAATACTACTAGCGGCATGCGCCCTACAAAATGTGAGTTGAGGTAGCTAGTGTATGCTCCGACAGCTACTTGTCTTATCGTATCGCCAATGCCATCTCTTCAATTTGTCCCGTCAGGAACAATGCTTTTCTCACTAAATTTTATATCCACATTTTCGTCACGCGACAGACATCATCATTTGTACATGTATCGAAAGGTAGGAGCCCTGCAGTAGTTCGTACTGAACCATCTTTTATGAGCGCGGTTGCCGATGAAAGTAGTACTTCCTCCGCTGAAGAAAGAGTGAAGGCCGCAATGGCGGCCGAAGAGGCAATGAATAAAAAGGAGTCTCCAGTAGATACGAGCAATTTTGAAAACTTCGATCTGGGGGGCCGTCCTTTCCCTCTTTCTATGATTGTTGGCCAAGACAACATCAAACAATCTCTCCTCCTCGCCTCCGTCAACAATCGAATGGGTGGCGTGGTGATTTCCGGAGGAAAGGGGACCGCAAAATCCGTCATGGCTCGCGCTCTTCACCAACTTCTACCGCCAATTGAAATCATTAAGGGATCACCTTTCAACATCGCGCCAGATGGAGAATTTGGGGTCGACGACTATCTAAAAATGGACCTTGCAAATGGTGGAGTCCCTCTCGAAGAACGAGAAACAGAAGTCATTCCTTGTCCATTTGTGCAAGTTCCTCTCAACGTCATGGAAGATCGTTTACTTGGAAGTGCCGACTTGGAAGAGAGTGTCAAGACAGGAAAGACGGTCTTTTCCCCTGGTCTTTTGGCTAAGGCTCATCGTGGTGTTTTGTACGTTGATGATATCAACCTTTTGGACGAAGAAACCGCCAATATTCTTCTTAATATTGTTACAGATGGATACGTGTTGGTTGAACGCGAGGGTCTATCCCTAAGATATCCTTGCCGGCCTCTGATGATCGCAACTTTCAACCCAGAGGAAGGTGAGCTTCGTGATCATTTGTTAGATCGTATTGCTGTCGCCCTTTCTGCCGATGCCCAACCTCTTGACAACGAGGAACGTGTGGCAGCAGTTAAGAGTGTTCTCGAATTCGCGGGATCTGGTGCTCAGGGTTCAGCCGAGGCGGAAACTTCTCTTGCCGAAGCAATTGAAAACGAAGACGATTTGAAGACCGCAATTGTATTTGCACGTGAATACATTAAGGACCTGAAGCTTGCTCCTTCTCAAGTACAATATCTTTGCGAGGAAGCAATTAGAGCAGGTTGCCAGGGACATCGTGCCGAGATCTTTGCGTGTGAAGTCGCCCGTGCAGCCGCTGCCCTAGAAGGACGACAAGTCAACAGCGAAGATCTTCGATTGGCTGTTAAACTAGCCATCGCGCCACGCGGAACATTTGTGAATACTCCCATGGATGACGACGAGATGATGCCCCCCCCTCCTCCACCGCCACCACCTCCGCAAATGGACGAGCAACAAAATGAAGACCGTGATGACGAAGATGAAGAGGAAGAAGAACAACAAGATCCGGAAGATGAGGAAGATGATCAACAGGATGCACCCGACGTTCCCGAAGTGCCTCAGGAATTCATGTTCGACGCAGACTCCACACCGATCGATCCTGATCTTATTGCTTTCACAAGTAGAGAACGCAACGGAAAGGGTGGTGGTCGCGGTCTTATCTTTTCGCAGGACCGTGGTCGATACATCAAGCCTATGCTTCCAAAAGGAAAGGTTATTCGTCTCGCAGGTAAGTAATTTGCGGTGGCCGCGCCACACCTATCATATTTTTCACTTGCTCACTCTAACCATTGTATTGACCTATTACCATAATCTGTATTCAACAGTTGACGCCACCCTTCGAGCATCAGCACCATACCAAAAGGCTCGACGTGAACGTGCAGTTGGAACGAAATACGAAAGTCGAGGAGTCCATATCGAACAAGGTGATGTGCGTATCAAGAAGATGGCGCGAAAGGCTGGTTCCCTGATTATTTTCATCGTCGATGCCTCTGGATCTATGGCTTTGAACCGAATGAATGCAGCAAAGGGTGCTGCAATCAGTTTATTGATGGAAGCGTACCAAAGTCGTGACCAAATTTGTCTGATCCCTTTCCAGGGCGAAGCCGCCGACGTTCTTCTCCCACCAACAAAATCTATATCCATGGCGAGGAATAGATTGGAACAGATGCCATGTGGAGGTGGATCTCCATTGGCACATGCGCTTCAAACTGCTTTGTTGACTGGCCTAAATGCTCAAAAGACAGGAGATGTTGGAAAGGTTGTTTGTGTGATGATCTCGGACGGACGTGCTAATGTACCATTGTGTGTTTCTAACGGCGAGGAATTTGACCCTGAAGCTGATGAAGATTCTAAGGATGGCAAGCCCAGTAGAGGCTACCTGAAGGAAGAAGTTATGGCGTGTGCGAAGCAACTTGGAGTCGCACCTGGTTTCAACCTATTGTGTATTGACACAGAAAACAAATTTATCTCCACCGGTTTGGCCAAGGAGATTGCGGACGGCGCTGGGGGAAAATACCATCAAATCTCAAAGGCCGATGGTAATGCCATTGCTAGCGTAACCAACCAAGCTCTGAACGAGCTCAAGCAATAAATACATTTAACAAACACTGAGTATAAAAAATAATTTACTGCCTGATCTTTTTTCGTTTAATGTTGTACATTTTATTTGCATTGTATTTCAGATTATAGCATTTTAATACGTTTCCTCATTCTTCTTCAGGCGTTTTGCAGATCATTGAATCCACGGCGTGGACAGGACCCTGCAATTCTTCCCAAATTGCCTTGTATACTAACTGCTGTCGTTGCATAGGGCGCTTTCCTTCGAATTGGGCAGAGACGACTTCAATGGATATATGTGATCCATTGGGATCATCATAGGCTCCCGTGACTTTCACTTGCGAAGTCTCCAGAGCATCACCGATTTTTTGGGTGCAAATGTCGACGACAGAGGTGTCCGGCTCGGAACTCATGAATCGCGCTGTTGTTGTTGGGAAGAAACGAGCGGAAGTAGTTGATCGTGTTGCCGCACGTGCAGCGGTGAAAGCTCTCGCCCCGAACGAGGATAACATGCTCGAGATGATAAGGAGAGACAAGGTAAGGAGGAGGTGGGATCGAATAGATGAAGAGAATCTCATTGAAACAATTTACTGTATCACTTTATGTCGATACAGCAATTGAAAAGAAATCACAGCCGACGTGTTGCCTCGTGTGAGAGACAACTGGAGAAGACAAAAAAGGGAAAATGAAAATAAGAGAAAATTCTAACCTTAATGATACAGTCTGTCATCGTCTTCACGAACAATAATTCTTTCGAAACCACGCGAGCCAATGAACACCCGCCGAAATTCGGGTACGTACATTTTTGTACCAGAACGGCTGACTGTACTTTTCTACGGACGTTTAGTACGAGCACAACGATGGTGATTAAGCGAATGCTCCGTTGGGCATTTTCACTTTGCAGATGGTCACTCGTCGCGAGTTCCATTCCCTTCAGGTCAGCTTTGCTCCTTCCTCTAGGACCGAACCTGTCACGTCGTCAAGTGTGAATCCTTTCTTGATCTGGATCTTTATCCTCTCCCCACAATGGACCTCGGGTTTCCACAATCCAATCCTCCACCTAATAATGCACCCAATAATGTCTCTCATCACGTTGTAGCAAACGGTAATTCTAGCGTGGCCGGTAATCCGTCCCGTATCGTTGGTACCAATAATTTAGTGGGAGGGCAAGGTGTTGGTCAGGTCGTTCAAACCAATCAGTATTATTCTTCAAATTCCAATCAGCAGCATCAGCAAACGGGGTCATTTGTGCAGCAGCAGCAACAACAACAGCACCATCGTCGTCAGCAATATCAGTCAAATCAGCAGCAGTCACACCAACCACAACAAGTTGTCCAAGTGCAGCAGCAGCAACAACAGCAGCAGCAACATACTGTTTATGCGGTACCAAATCCGCTTGGTGGCGGGGCCGGGGCACAGTCTCCGCGTACGTCATCTAACATTGGCAGTACAGCGCTTCAGTATCCCCAGCAAGTTTTACAGCAGCAGCAGCAACGCTATCAGCTACCTCAGCAACAGCCACAACAAGTTGTTCAAGTTCCTCAGGCGCAAACAATATCATACACGGGGGATCAGAGACAGCAACAGCAACAAATTTCGATGTCACAATCAAACCATGCGTCACAACATCAACAACTTCAATTGCAGCGAAAGCAACAAAGACAGCAACAATCTTCCTCGTCATCGGGAGGTATTCAATATCATTCTTCACGGCAAAGCCAACATCAGCAGCAACAGAACCGAACACAATATCAGCAGCAGCCATCGCAGCAGCAGCAACAGAATCGAGCACAATATCAGCCGCAGCAAACACAGCAGCAGCAACAAAACCGAACACAGTATCAGCAGCAGCAACAAGCGCAGCAACAGCAACAAAACCGAACACAATATCAGCAGCAGCAACAAGCGCAGCAACAGCAACAAAACCGAACACAGTATCAGCAGCAGCAGCAGCAGCAACAGCAACAACAACAAAACCGAACACAGTATCAGCAGCAGCAAACACAGCAGCAGCAACAGCAACAACAACAAAACCGAACACAATATCAGCAGCAGCAAACACAGCAGCAGCAATCTAGAAGAAGTAAAGTGGTTTTGAGTAAGCAAGCCAAACATGCACTCGCTAAAGCCATTTGGTCAGCGATACGGTCTCCGGTTGGAGATATCGCACCGGATTTAATGCAGGCCGCTCTCAATACAGGATTACCAAAACATGCCATCTTGAACGCCGCTCGTGTCGCGAGAGAACGAGAAGCTGCCAAACGCAAAGCTTTGCAATACAAACAACAGCAAAAACACAAGCAACATCAACAAATGCAACAATACCAACATTCGCAATCGCAATCGCAATCTTTACAATCTCAACATCATATACAGCAACCGCAGCAGCAGCGCCATCAGCAGCAACAGATGCAGATGACTCAGCAGATGCAGCACCAGCCATCTGGATTAGGACCTCAATCTTCCATGCTTCAGCAGCAACTTTCACCAACAAGAGGAAATAATCAACATCAACAAAATCAACAGCATCATATGCCATCGCAGCATCAACTTGGCCAATTGCCTGTTGTTGGAAATTTGAATACAAATGTGAATAATACACAACATCATTACCATAATCAACCGCAAAGCAGTGTCCAATATTCTACTAACCGCAATAACAACAATCAATTGCAGCAGCAGCAACTTCACCAACGGCAGCAACTGCAACAACAACAACAACAACTAAAACAGCGTCAACTAGAACTTCAGAAACAACAATTTAATCAGCAGCAGCAACAGTTTCAGCTAAAAAAAGAAAAGCTTCAAAAGCAGCAACAACTCCAACTCCATCAACAACAGCTCCAGATGCAGATTCAAATGCAAAAACATCAGAAACTGAAGCAACAACAGCGTGCGCAGGTCATGAATATGAATCTCAACTCTTATGGACACAATGTCGGCAACTCGATTGGTAAAAATTTAGCATCGATAGCTAGAGCCAAACAAGCAACAGTGGTTTCTGCTCAGCAGGTAATGGCAGCCAAAGCTTTGAAGTTAAAAATGGAAGAACGATCGAAATGGAGACGTGTTTTCCACGGCATCTTCATGGTACAAAAAGGTAAATTCATCGCACCTCCCAATACTGTCAGCGGTTTCGTGCGAAGTAACAACAAAGTGCCTCTTCTGACGAAAGCCCGGAGGGAAACAAAAGTCTCGAGTTCGATTCTCTGTGATGCCGCTTCAATTCAGCAACTTTTGAAGCTCCAATGCCAAATATCATCTCATCCGTTTGGTACCACGTCCTCAATCATATCAACGATGACGGATAATATTTGTGATACTCCCCTACCCCTACTGGACGCCGAAAAGTTCAAAAGGATCAAAATGGAACCGAAAAAGATAGGGAAAGCATTGGACCGTAACGTACGAGCTTCAAGGAAATCAGCGGCAGATGCACTGAATAAACAACATAAGGAGCTCTCGAAAGCAATTTCTTCTCATCAGCAAGAATTTTTCCGTTTTCATAAACAAATGAAGACCGAGGCAGCTAAATTAGCTAGAGCCATTCGTGACAACGCAAATAAGGAGCTCAAACGAAAGGAGAAAGATGGTGTAGCAGCTGAAAAGGCTAGATTGGCTGCCTTGAAGGCCAATGACATGGATGCGTACTCAAAACTTTTGGAAGAAACAAAAAATGATCGTCTCAAATTTCTTATGGACAAAACCGAAAATCATTTCTCTCAGATTTCGACAAGTCTATTGCAAACGCGTAACAATGACAAAAATGTCACATCAAATGGTGGCGCAGCATCTTATTACGCCTCGGCTCACTTGAAAACTGAAGACATTCAACAACCGAGTATTCTAGTCGGAGGTGATCTAAAAGAGTACCAGCTCGCTGGACTTCAATGGATGGTTTCATTGTACAATAACAAGTTGAATGGCATTTTGGCTGACGAGATGGGTTTGGTAAGTACAACGACGCACAAAAATGTAACTTTGCCACTGTGAATTAATAGTATTCTCACACATAAATTGCATTTTAATCTTTTATCCTAATTGAACGTCTCTCGTGCTTTGATTTGATAGGGTAAAACGATTCAAGCTATTTCATTGATATCTTACCTAATGGAATACAAGAACAATCTTGGACCGTACCTAGTGATTGTTCCCCTTTCCACTTTATCGAATTGGGTGAATGAATTCCAGAAATGGCTTCCCTCTGCGCATCTGATATGCTACAAGGGTATTCCAGCTCAGCGAAAAGAGATCTACAGGGAAAAGGTGAAAAATGGACATTTCAATGTATTATTGACAACGTATGAATATATTATCAAAGATAAAGCAAGCCTGAGAAAAATCACATGGCAATATGCCATTGTCGACGAGGGACATCGCATGAAAAATGCAGCTTCAAAATTTGCAAAGACACTTTCCTCACAGTATGAAACGAAATATCGTTTGCTACTAACTGGAACCCCATTAATGAATGATCTGAGCGAGCTATGGTCGTTGCTAAATTTCTTGCTTCCTTCCATTTTTAATTCTGTTGACACGTTTGATCAATGGTTTAATCGACCCTTTGCCCAATTTGGTAATTCCAACAAAGATGATGACGCCGAAAATAGCGCTCTCACGAACGAAGAACGAATGTTTATTATTCACCGTCTGCATGAGTTACTCCGTCCTTTCATGTTGCGGCGTGTCAAGAGTGAGGTTCTCGACCAACTGCCTGAAAAGGTAGAAAAAATTTTACGTTGCGAATTGTCTTCTTGGCAAAAAGAGCTATATAAGCAAATAAGTAAAAAAGCCGCGGCTGAAAACGAGTTAGGTAATACCAACAGCGGGCCGCAGGGACGTGGCTTGAATAATGCAGTTATGCAACTTCGAAAAGTATGCAATCATCCCTATCTATTTTCACCCCAAGGATACCACATCAACCAAAACATTATTCGTTCTTCTACTAAAGTCGAGCTTTTGGATCGGATGTTACCTAAACTGAGAGCTGCCGGACATAGGGTACTGCTCTTCACCCAGATGACAGCTGTCATGACTATTCTTGAAGATTATTTTGCCTATCGGCAATATTTGTCTCTTCGGCTAGATGGATCGACACCCGCAGAAGAAAGAGAAAAAAGAATGTACAAATTCAATGCACCCGATTCTCCATATTTTATTTTCCTCTTGAGTACTCGCGCTGGTGGTCTTGGACTTAATTTAACCGCGGCAAACACCGTCATCATCTTTGACAGCGATTGGAACCCCATGATGGATTTGCAGGCGCAGGATAGAGCACATCGCATTGGGCAACGCAGTGATGTTAGTGTATTCAGAATGGTCACACGATCCCCAGTAGAAGAAAAGATTTTGAGCCGTGCCACAGAGAAACTGAATATGAGCGAATTAGTCGTCGAAGCTGGGAAATTCGACAAGACTAGCGTAGAAAATGATAATAGTCTCGAAAGAAAACGGATGATGGAAGTCCTTTTAGTTGACTTCGATACCAACGCCAGTAAGAACGATAGTGACACAACGAAAATTGGCAACCAACCTTTAGAAGAAAAGGGTGCCGAATTCACAGGCTCGGAAGATGGTGAAATCGACGACGGCGATGACGACGATGACGATAATAATAGTGAAGCCAGCAAGGAAGATGATCTCAACGGTCTTTTGAGTAACAATGAAAATGATTATCAACTCTACAAAAGTCTAGACAAAATGGAAGCGACAAGAAACGCTATAGACACAACCTTATTCACGTCGCAAGAAGATATCCCGGATTGGATCAAGTACCCTTCAGGAAATAAGGATACTGGTCCACAAGACACTGGTGTACCTGGCAGTGGTCCGAGAAAGCGAAAAGAAGTAATGTATGACGACGGGTTGACTGAGAAACAGTTTTTGAAAATGATGGACAAACAGTTTGATAGAGATGCGGCCGCCAAAATGGAGCAAAAAGCTTTGAAGCGAAACGCAAAGTCACTTGGAGCTTCCGCACCCATCGGTGCACCTGTGTCGGTAGCAGTTGCGAATAGTGAACTTACAGACTGGACTTTCCGCAAGCTCATTAGCTGCGCCAAATCTGTTGTCGCTTTGAAGGAACCTTCGACAAAACGGCGTTTATGTGAGATTTTTATGGATAAGCCATCTCCAGAGCAATTTCCCGATTATTACGAAATAATTCAAAAACCAATCGCCATCAATGATATTCTACGCAAATGTAGAGGAAAAATGTATGCTAACATGCAAGAATTCCACGACGACTGGAAGCTAATGTTTGCAAATGCAAAACAGTTTAATGGAGATGATTCTTGGGTAGTAGAAGATGGAAAAACAATTAAAAAAGAGCTTGATCGCGTCTTGAAGAAGAATGGCTTCATTGACGAGGCAGGAGTCAAGCCGAAACCTCCTCCAAAAGCGAAAAAGAAGCTTCGAATCAAATTGTCTCTCAAGACACTCAAGACCAAGGATAACTCTGCAGAGGGAAATCAAGGGGAAGTTGATGGAACGTCGACAGAACCTGTAAAGAAAAAGAGGAAGAAAAACAAAACTGATACAGTATTATAAATGTTTGTTTCATCTTCTATAATATTTCCATTTGACTCCTACTCCTACTTCCGAAAATGTCATAGTTATATGTTTTAAATTATGGTGTCGATTAGCCAGTGTCGCAACACTGTTTCTACCGCCATCACAGCCTAGCTAGTTTCATGTTTGTGAGTTGTTCTCGATCGCCAGTGATGCCATCTGTCGATGAATATAAATGGTTCATGACTGGAACGAAACACAAAACCCGAAACACGTGGAAACAAAATCTTCATTCCCACATGCTGAAAAATGACGGGAAATCATTGTTGAAGTTTAACGCCAATGCGCGAAATTAGTTGCGTTTACGGTATTGAGAATGTAGGAAAAGTATGTAAGAAGAACCAATCAAAAGAAAAAGGACATAGAAATGGCCGTACCACGTGCCAAACACACTTTTTGCCTTCACGAACCGCGTTTGTCTTACTTATTGCGTGAAGAGCTTCGTCCCAAAATCTGATTTACGTCACCGCAAATCAGATTTGTCATCCAATAGAAAGGAGACATCAATCAAATTCAGCATTTTTTTTACCAATTTGTGGAAACGAAGGTTTTCGCTGAAGAACAACGTACAAGTACCTTGATCTCCACACACCTCAAGTTATAATTTTTGATATCAATAAATCGTACGACGAAATATACAGACCCATCACCATAGATCAAGTGAAGCAATAACAACAATGACTACAGGAACAGTTACCAATTCATCCAAGAAGAGAAAGTCTCAAGGCCGCGGAAGATCGAACAGTCTCCCGTGTCACGTAGTGGAATATCTGAAGAACTGGTTGATGAGTCCTGAACACATCAACCATCCATATCCATCAGAGTCAGAGAAGGCACGCATGGTTGCGGATACGGGCATTGAAATCAAGCGTCTTAACAACTGGTTTGTAAACAACCGAATCAGATTCTGGAAGCCAAGGTTTGAGGCCATGCAAAAACAGCAAGAACAGAAGAAGAGGAAGCTAGGCAAGTCCAAGGAAAATTCTATTGTTTTTGACAAGGAATCATCGATGGCGCCCCCAAAAGGAACCGCCGGAAGATCACCTAACTTGAAACAAGATAGCAACAAGAAAATCCTAGCGCACCTACCTTCAAGGATCTCCAGCCCGAGTCTCGATTTGAGTGACTTGGTGCACACTATCACGAGTGTGTCGGCTACAGTTAGTGATGATGACAGTGACAGCAGCACGTCTTATCCAAACGGTGACATGAAGAAAACATCGATGTTTCGCCGATGTAGGAAACGTCAACGAACAGAAATTGAGAACTTCGACTCCATTACTACTACTACCACGTCTCTTCAGCCGTCTCAGAGATTCAAGTACACCTACAACGACGTCGAACAGTGGAAGCTCGCATGCTCTAGCTCTTGCTCTACTTGTCCAGAATTGGACGACATAAATCTACCATCGCTTGATGAGGCTGTTCAGCTTTTTGGTTACGCTATTGTCACAGAATAATTGGCAAAATCAAGCAAAATCTTTCATCGATCATTCATTTATAGTGGATTATCCAGAGCTACTTCATTTAATCTTTCATGTCACCTTAAAAAGTACTAATTTTAAGATTATCTACAGAATTTTAATCTATTGTATTTATAAAAGTTAGATCCTAGTACAGCAAAGATTGTCGAACTATTTCCAATAGTGTGGAGCCAATTCTCTAAGCCAACGGGGATCAATGCCCGAAACACCACGAAGTTCAATGCCCCCTTTGGTCCCGTCGTATGTTTCGGAAAAAATGATATAATTAGCATGTTTTCCATGCGTATTAAAAATGCTAGAAGGACTTGGTGTCACACGAACGTCTTTTGTTCCACGGATTGCGTAATATTTTCCATCATTACGTAGCCTTGCGACGTTGAAGAAAAATCCAGCTGTCACACACTTCAATATTGCCTTCCTTTGTGCTTCGATAGTCGCCGTACCAAGAGAATCAATCCGACCAAACTTTCTCAAATGGCCCAATAGGTGATTGCGTATTCCGATGACCCTCTTGAGCGTATTATAGTCTAGAAAGTTCTCGCTGCATTCTTCACGATCCATTCGTTTGTTCTCATAGTCTGAAATAACATTCACGTACGTGACGTGATCCCCACTAGAATCAGCAAATTGTGATACAGCGTTATTAAAATCCAATTGTAGCTGTTGTCTTCGACCCAATCTTCCTCGCATTGCTAAGAATAGTGAGTTTGCTTGAAGGGCGCTTGCTACCTCTGCTACTTCTTTCGAACATTTTTCTTTCAATGATTCAAGCAACATTTTGGATACCCTGGGCTCGGTAGAAAAGGACGACATATCCGATCCTAGTTCCGTTAAATTAGTTTCATCATCGATCGCACCTAAGGCATAAAGCAACTCCAATCCATGTTCTAGAGCATCAATACTTGGAAGATCTATCATATCAAACTCCAAGATCTTGTCAACTCCGAAAGCTTTCAGCGTCAAGATAAAGCTGGATAAATTTGATCGCAAAATTTCGGGTGGAGTTGATTTTTGCATATGGTCTGAAAAATATTTCTCCGTATAAAGTCGGTAACATCGCCCAGCTTGCAGTCTCCCTGCTCTACCAGCCCGTTGTCTGGCACTTGCTTGACTAGTTTGTGTGACAATAAGACGCTCAAACCCAGTTTCCGGGTCAAAGTATGGTAGTTTGACAAGCCCACTATCAATAACATGGGTAATTCTTGGGACTGTCACACTTGTTTCGGCAATATTCGTGGAGAATATAATCCTTCTTTTAGAATTTGAGCCATTATTGGACCTTCCGTTCCTGTGTCGATCAGTCTGGAAGACACGAGCTTGCATTTTATATGGAAGCCGCGAATATAGTGGCAAAAATACAATATGATTTACAAGATTTGGTTGTTGGGTATCGACGATTTCTTCCGCCATTCGAATAGCTTCGTCCACTTCTTCCCCGGATGGAAGAAAACACAAAATGTCTCCCTTATCTCCTTTGTGGTTCGGATCTTCCAATGATGATTTGCAAATATTTAGTGCTATTTCCACAGTCTTGTTCAAGTAGTTGGGAGTTGGGGATGACAGGTGGAATGTATCAACTGAATGTTGGCGACCATCAACTGATATGATAGTTCCTGTATTCAATGTTTTTGGTGGAACAGTCGTGTTTCCATCTGCATTGTCCCATCGGCGTTTGCGAGTTGGCTTGGTTTTCTCTGCCTTTTCATTTTTGTTTTCATTTTTGGGGACGAAAAAATCCAAGAAGGCCTCGGCATCGATCGTCGCACTGCATACGATGATCCGAAGATTTGGACGCTTTAGTCGAATCCTTTTCAGGAGACCCAAAAGTATATCGGAGTTGAGGTTTCTTTCATGGGCCTCATCTATCATCACGACGCTGTAACGCGACAGCAATGGATCAGTTAACATTAATTCACGCAACATTATACCATCCGTAGCATATACTATTTTCGTATTTGTTGATCTTCGATTGTCGAAACGAACGGTGTATCCAACTGTGTCCCCAAGACCGCCTTGTCCGACTTCCTCGGCGACCCGTGCCGCAAGTGTTTGAGCCGCGATCCGTCTTGGTTGAGTGCACACTATTTGAAAGCCCTTATCACACCAACCATTTGACATTAAGTACTGGGGTATTTGGGTGCTTTTACCACATGCTGTTTCTCCTACAATCACAACAACGCCAAAGTTTTCAACGCTGTGTAGAATCTGTCGTTTGTGCTTATGGATAGGGAGTAATAACCGCTGTTGGGCCAACGGTGCAGAAGAAAAATTGAAAATTGGTGCAGAAGCATTTGATTCTTGATCATCAAAACCGGCTGGTTTCCAAAAGCCATCGTGAGATTGACTCATAGTTTGATTCTAGTCCAATTTGAATACCAGACGTTTTCTTTGAAGTTTTGTAATTCGTTTATTGTTTTCATGTCGTAGCTGCTTTCTTGTGGGTCTTCAAAAGTGAATTTGTCAAGAGTCCATCCAAAGAGAGACAATCATTTGTTTGCCTCACTATTATTTTTATCATCGATCGTCTGGCATCTGTCCCACTTTTCGAGTAGTGATAAGGTTGGGGTTTTATGCGAATCTCTGCGAATCTGTGCGAA
>Ga0115013_10000945_pt1 | contig 17138 bp, 15 predicted proteins | sample SouAtlMetagenome_2_FD_88686 | JGI IMG/M metagenome (GOLD analysis project Ga0115013, IMG submission 88686) | Marine eukaryotic phytoplankton communities from Atlantic Ocean - South Atlantic ANT15 Metagenome | ecosystem: Environmental > Aquatic > Marine > Oceanic | place: South Atlantic Ocean...
GAGCGACTGGGCAATCATTTTTTCTTCCACGAATTTTGTGAGCCGCTTGGAATTCCTGAGAATTAACGTGACGGCCCGGGGTGTGACAAACGCCATTCGTAGCGTCATGAGCGTCGGTCCCTCCCTATAGGAGCCTCCCTTCTTGGGATAAAACCGAACTATGCCCTCGTTTCTCAGGCCGGTGATGGACTTCCATTGTAGGGTGTGCGGTCGCTCGTTTCGAACGGCTTCGGCAGTCCACGAGTAGCGAATTCCCATGACTTTGGAGGTCCACTTGGATGACACCTTTTGGTCTGTATGCACACCACCATTCAAGATGTCAACCTGTTCTAGCCAGGTTGACCAGCTGGGCTGTCGTGGTAAATTCGAGTAGGCCTCGTAAGCGACTTCCGCAGAAAAGGGGAGCACGATCTGACTCGATATCTGGATGAGCTTTCGTTTCGATTTCTTTTCGTCGAGGGTATCGGCAAATGGTAAGTGTTTGTCGTCGTCATCAATTGGTTCGTATTCGTGAAAGGCAATATCGCTGGAGAGGCTCGTGCTGGAGCGACCGGCATGGGATCGGTCGGAAATTTTCCCGAGATTCGTGCGCCGTCGTTGGTGCTGTTGCGAGGATAAAGCGTGCAGCGGTGAAAGCGTTAACAGCACCAGCAGTGGAAGCCACAGAAAGAATGGCATTCTGGATTGTATTGTCTCGATCATCGTGTGTGAATGGGGAAGAACTGCAGCACGATTGTATCTGAGAGCAAAACTACAATCAGTTAGAACAGAAGGGTGTTGTGTGTGGTGTCTTTTCTCTGGCTTGTAGAGCTTGTGTCATTTGTACCCCGATGAGAAAAATGGATGACACGGTCTTTCGGATTCGGCACCTCTCGATTTCGTGATGTTTTGAACTGCACCAAGTACGCATCACGCATGCTCTGTCGTTATAAATTTTCCTCGACGCGAATAGAAAACACCTGGCGCAAGACTGAACATCTGGACGCCATCACGGATAGAAAAGGCGAAGAATTCACATCGGTCACGAGTCACTGGCATAACTCCAACTCTAAACACTTTACAGGAAGAAGTTTCTCATCGAAAAACATGCCGCAACTGAAGCACTGCCGTAATTTGCTTCACTATCCCTCGTTACAGAACAAAGGAACAAAGCCCGTCCACCTATCTAGCTTGAAACAAGATAGTCTCTACACTGAATCGTCAACACACACAGAAATAACCACTGGCGTGAGCGAATCCAATCGATAATCTGCGGCATTTTTTTCGACTATGAATCACGACATGATGCACCACGACCATGCTTCCATGATGGCCGAAGCAGATGGAGGCGATACGGGCCATCTCCTGTGTCATTCGGACATGGGTATGATCATGTATATGGATGGCTTTCAATGGACCCTCAAAGGAGAATCAAGCTGCCTCAATTTTTTCTTTGGTTCGTGGACCCTCAATACATTTCCCAGGTTTGTGGCGGCGATGGTGGTTGTCTTTGCCATGGGAATACTTACCGAATACGTCAATCGATGGAAACACAGCGTACAACAACAAATAAGTCGGCCACTTGCGGGAAATAGCAGCGAAACCAGCCAGATCCGGTGGCTGCACACGGGTCTCCAGGGCCTGAGTATCCTGTCGGCCTACCTGATCATGCTCGTAGTCATGACGTATTCCCTGGAATTGCTCTTTTGCGTCATTGGGGGCCTCATGGCAGGATACTATATTTTCGACGGTGACGAGCTTCACCACGGAGGGGGGACTCCGTGCTGTAATTTTCTAGAGGGAAATAGCAGCGAGGTAGATGATTCGATGGCCGAGGCGCTGTTGCCGCCATCCACCTCTCGAGAGGATGTTTCTGGATCAACCACCGATGGCAACAATGCAACTTCAAACGAGCACTCTTGTTGCAACAACAACGAAAGGGGGGTACCGTGAAGTACCATTTATCAAAAGTTCATGGAATCAGCACGGTTGATGAAACCAGCGACCAGCTCAAACGAAAGACCGCTGTTTTGCAGCTCCAATCTAATGTGGAGTAGTGAAAGGATTGGATGTGGCAAGATCTTTACAACGATATAAGTCCTAAACAATATCAAAGCTCAATGATGGATTATCGCTTTCAAATGGGCCGCTGGTATGTATACTAAATCAGATTTGTATTACTTTTAGTATTGATACTATATATAACATTCTAATTGGTGGATTGATCGTGTGTAGGTATTCCGATCCACACCCACACACGTCTAAAAGTAAAAAGGAGTCGCAAAGCTCTCTTTGGAAACAATAATCAGATGGGTTTTATGTCTGGAATGTGTGGCTTCTGGACGCCCCGAAATCTCCATCCCCCCGGAAAATTTCGGTGCCATCTTCGGCCATGAGAAGATATTCTCCGTTCTTGATTCCATCATTGAAAAAATCTCGAATTGTAAAGGTGTAGGATCTTCCCAATGGCAGCTTAATCTCTTCCTCGACGCTTTCCCCAGCGCGATACGTGTCATAAGCCGCCTCTGCAAAGACAATCGATGGACTGTCCTTGTCCGAAATTGACCAAGATGTTTCTTGGTGCCAGTTGTCAAAAATGATGATGAGATAGACCTTCGTACTCTGAATTGTTGGAGCAGGAGATATTGTTGTTTTGGATGGAGCGCTAGAAGGAAATTGATCTGTGGTTGGAACATAAAAGACCGCACTATGACTATCATCGAATACCCCGTCTCCATCCAACAATATCGTTGAGGGTTGATCTGTGAGATATATCTCATACAGAGAACCAACCCCAGCGATTCCGTCGCCACCAGCGTCTGTGAGTGTTAGTACGTAATTTTCGCCTGCTCTCAAAGGCATTACTTCCAAAGTTCGATCTTGGGGACTCTTGTAGGTACCCGCAGAAACAGCAGCAATCAATACCCCGTCTGATTCGCGTTCAATTTTCCAAGATACTTCCTGGGGCCATGGGTCAAAATATATAGCAAGCGTTATAAATACTGACGATAATTGAGAGTCGGCAATCATTGGTTGTGATGGCACTTGTGTAGGTCTTTTCGTCCTAGGTTTTTGTGTGGGACGCTTCGTAGGAAGAGGAGTGGGAACAATCGTCGGTGGAGATGTTCTCGGTTTGGAAGGAAATGGAGTCGGAATCATTGTTGGTTGCTTTGTTCTCGGTTTTGAGGGAAACGGAGTAGGATGTCTCGTAGATTGTATGGGGGAGGGAGTTGGGGCTTGCATTGGAGATTTCGTCGCAAATTGAGTTGTTGTGTCTCCTTCTGTTCTTACACTTAGAGGAGGTAGAGAAGTCGGGGACAGCGTAGGGTTTGATGTTGCTACGCTCCGAATCACTGTGAGCAAAAATGTTGGATCGGATGTTAGCCTTTGCGATGGTGCTGTACTCGGAAATGACGTAGGTGATAATGTTGTAGCAAATGTTGTAGGTGACCATGTTGGATCTGATCTTGAGGAGGTAATCGGTGGATCATTTCTCGGTGTGTATCGACTCCAATTAGGATCGATGCAGAAATCGGTCCTAGTCATGGATTCACCTGAACAGCCTGGAATCCTATATCGCCACGGTGGTCTCTCGTAACAGACGAGTCCATCGGCGCAATCACCATCGCTGTCGCAATCTCCCTGGCAACGTTGAAGTGGATAATTTGATATATGGGGAGGATTCTCAGGAAAAACATAAAGCATCGGAAAGGGCTGTTGAAAAGTTGGGGTTGTCTCAATTTTGTTGGTACAGTAATCTGTTCGACTATCGTCGAATCCACCGCACCCTGGCACAGACGTCACATCAGTGTCTTTGAAGAAGCAATATAGGCCCTCTTCACAGTCTTCATCGCTATCGCAATCCCCTTCACACATCCCTAGCTTCTGAGTTGGGGCTGTCTCAATTTTGTTGGTACAGTAATCTGTTCGACTATCGTCAAATCCACCGCACCCTGGCACAGACGTCACACCAGCGTCTTTGAAGAAGCAATATAGGCCCTCTTCACAGTCTTCATCAGTATCGCAATCACCTTGACACATCCCTAACTTTTGGGATAATGGATTAGGAGATGATTGAGAAGCACCAGGCTGAGATATATTTCCAGATAAATTTGAACGTTCGTTTACTGCAGAATCTGATGAAGAACTTCCGGCATCTATGTCGAATGCACCATCTTCAAATAGGCCTTCGAAAGAGAATCTTTCATCTGAGGAGGGACTATCTGTACTTGTATCAAAAGTGTCACTCTCAAATATAGTCGAAGAGGAAACAGATGATTTTGGACTTTCGATATTCATCGTGTCTGAAAACGAGTTACCAGCCATGATTGTGTTGGGATCCTCGGGTAGTCTAAAAAATCCCATTGGTTCATCTTTGAGATCAAAAAATGATGAATCCTCCAAATATCTATTTGAATTTCTGGCAGCATATTTATTGTACTTTTTGGTGGGGGCGATGGTGGCATCGATACTGTTGTCACCAAAATTGTAATTCTTTTCGGAGGAGTAAGATTGTCGCATATTTGCAAATTGCTTATTCGCTGAGGGTTTATCAGTTTCATCTACGGAACGAACATCAGATGGTGCATCAGATGGTGCATCGGATCGGACGATAATAGGCGTCTTGCTTGGAGCAGAAGATGGCGCCTTCACTGCTATTACCGATTCATAACTACCCCGGTAAGGCAATATTTTTGACCCGTACATACTTTCCTGCCTTCCCATTGTGGGTTCTTCTGATTTGATAGAAGCCTGACAAATAGAGGGAGAATTTTCTGATAAGGTACAGATCATCTTTTGTATCCATCCATACGCGGGGGCTGTGCTAGAGTACACCATGGGACGGTTACTGGTAGCACAGGACTCTCCAAAAGCTACAACGCCGATTTGCACGCATCTCTTGTTCACCATCATACAGAGCGGACCTCCATTATCACCCAAACCTTCGCATCAAAATGGAGAAAGATTCAAACAGAGACGTATTAGAGAATCACGATTTAGCATTTTGAATTCTTAAAAATTGAACGACCTATTCAACTTACATGTACTACGTTCATCGCTCGCACATATCATTGATTCTCCATCGATGAAACCAGCGTACTGATCGTATGCGTTACACATCGCATGAGAAACCAATTTCATTCTCGACTTTTGCAGCAACAATTCATTTGTTTTACCATTTATTCCCACGTCATTTACTTGTTGCAATAAATTCGGTCTTTTCAAAAGAGTGTGATGAAACGTTCTACTGTAGATTTGGTGTACCCGTAGGAGTGGCGCCGTAAAATCAAAACCAACGACGTAGAGTTCCGCATTTTCTGGAATTTCGGCTGTTGGAGTCAATAATACAGTTGGCTTGGCAACTGGTTTGTCCAACTTGAGAAGCATAAAATTATTTTCAAGAGTTGTACTATTAAACTCGGGATGTGGATGGCGTGATACGATTTTCCTTCGAACGGAACCATCTTGATTGTCATTCGAAACAAGAGCACCAACATCAACACTGTCGCTTTCGACTATTTTACACTAAAGATGAAGAGTGAAGGGGATGTGAGATTGGTGCGACAGAGTGCGATAATATTATCGAAAAGAGTATCGTGTTCTTCGCAGGACTTACACCAGCGCTAGTAAGTAGAACATCTTCCCAAACCAAGGTTGCCCCGCAGCCACCCCAATGGCTGAAGAATGGAAATTCCCCGCGTTTGGCATTCACACTTTCTAATCTGCGTCCATTGTGCTCCCGAAAGTAACTTTTTATCGTGTCGCCTCCCGCATCTAACGAATTTGCGCCCAATGCAACGCAGATACAAACCCCCAGAAGCAATATATTGGGTAGTGTATACATTGTCGAGAATTTTGAAAGCCTTATTTTATCGCAGCGTCCTATATGAATTTCACTGTATTCGATCTGTTTGGAGACGGAGCATTTGCTGTTTGGAGAGCGGAGCATTCGCTGGGATAGATGTTGGTGGTAAATTTTGCGTTTCTTGGTACCGGAGAAAAAATTCGTTACAATTGTGGAAGTCGTTAATATTTTAACGTGCGCAAGGGCAATAACATTTCTTCGTAAAGTACTCTACTAACGATAGTGAAACAACGGTTAATAAAATAACGTTAGTATCATACATATGATTAATGCATAATATGAGTACTTTGAATAGTGTTGAATCTCTATCGAAAAATAATGGAAGTTGATTGAGTGACGAATGAATCAATTTAATGAATCCAACGGTATGAATTTCGAAATCTTCTAGATGAACAGAAAAGCGATTGAATAATAATAGAAATGGGAAACAGAATACAAGGGGGATTATGGTGTCAATTGCTCATATTTCGTATTCGAGCTCGCTAGCATTGATATTCTTGGTCGGATGTCTATATGCAAATATCTCTTTCTCTTTCGAGTTGATACGGCCATCGGTGGCGCCAAAGAATCTTGGTAGTTGCTATCGCAAAAGCAACAGAGATGAGTTGGATTCATTCTCGCCGTCAAAACAAAATGTACCGCTCCCTTTGCCATTGTTGTCACTGTCCGCAATGACCCGCCGAAACAGTAACAATGGAAACTCCTTTGAAGAAGATACATCAATGGACTATCTGATAACGGATTCGCTAGATCTGGCCGACGAGGACCGACCAACGGTTCAGGATTTTTTCTTCAAGGAATATCGGAGAGAGGGCTTCGTTCGATTGCCTTTTATAATTTGCGGGGCGATCCTGTCATTTTGCAACGTTTTGGGATTGTACGATGAGAACATTTACGCTCCTCTTGTCCTTTCGAGCGTTGTCCTGGGCCTAACAAACGCCGTGTTGGACATTACAGAATCAAAGGGTATTACAAAGAACAACATCCGGAGGGGTTCGATCGATCCGAAGGTTTTACAGGTATATGCAGGAACATATTCCATCTCGGTCTGCTGGATTGCCTTGAGAACTTATCCTACTATCTGCCCCGCGTGGCTCCCAACTTTCGATCCGATTTTGGGGCCTGTCACTTCCTTTTTGTTTGCGGCAAGTTTGATCGCCCCGTTACTGACGCTACTTAGTGACGAACTACCGGAAAACTCCATTTTGCAGGGTACACAGATCGGCCTAGTTCGATTGGTCCGGGGAGATTCCACAATCACAGAATTGCCCCGATTTACCCCGATCGAGAAGTACCGAGCCGCTGGTTTGCTAGTGATTGGATTCGTCGCATGCCTTTACCTTCCAGAGTCAACATACCTTACTCTTTACGGAGAAAAGTGGTGGGGGGCAGTCTTGGAAAATTACCCACAGCAGGGTCTCTTGGAAGCCTCGACGGCTCTGTTCGGGTTAATCGCAGCCCAATGTAATATTTCGGTGACTCGAGCGGCTGGTTATGGAGTGAGACCCGTCAGCGAAATGGTCAAGGTGGGAGCTGGTGCCTGTCTGGTCTTCACTGTTGTCCCGTGCGCCTCTGCCCTCTACTTCTTGCAGAGCGGGACAACATTTTTCGAGCATTACAAATACATACCAAACTAAGAGACTTTGGAGAATAATACTTTGAAATAGTTTTGATTTTTTATTAAACACAGGAGAAAGTCGTTTTCTACTGAGCTATTAGCAGTCACTGCTGATGACTTGCATTGGGTGAATTTTGCTACGCGTACGTAGACCACGTAATTTCGATGTAGATTTTTTGAATTTCTCCGCTTTCGAGTCCTAACCAGTAGTATCTGGAACATTTCGTCACATCAAAATCAGCTACCCAAAATAGCAGTTCTGGATTTATTGACATTGCAAGATACCATACGGGAATTCCGTCGAATCTTCTAGCATCAAAAATGACTTTCATCTATCGTGCTCCCGTCATTGCCATATCTAATTTTCTACGAGCTTCCGAGATTTATGCCAAGGGAATCATTTATGTTACAATTTTTTAATCATAAGCCGGCACCATTCACAGCAACAGCCTTTGCGGCACCATTCGTAGTGTTTTCCTGGTTCACACTAGTGTTTAGCGACTGCTGAAGGGTTGTGGCACTTCTTCGCACGTCTTGCACTGCACAATCCAAATCTTCCACCGAAACGACACAGTCAAACATGGCAATGGCGTCCTGCTTGCCCTTGTTTTGCAGGTTATCGGTTAGATCGGTGGAGTACTGAGTAACAGCACGTTCCAAAGCACGACTAGCAGCCGCCCTTGGAATGGCTGCCAATGATGCCCCAGAAAAGCCCTCGCATCGTTCCGCCAAGTAAGAAAGCAATTCTTGGTAGGTCATACTAGCCTGCTCTGCACATTGTGGGCTTACGTATCCATCCCTAGGGGCATCTCTAACCTCTAGTCGCCCTGCCTCCTGCATGCAATTCATGTGAACATTCAGAACACTCATTCGTGCTTGAGTTGTTCGTGGTGGAGGTACCTCGATCTGGACCTCGAATCTCCCGGGTCTCAACAGCGCAGGATCAATCAGATTCGGTCGATTCGTCATGGCTATGACCAAGGTAGGGACAGGCAATGGATCCACTCCATCCATTTTGGCCAAGATTTGATTCACTACAGAATCTCTAGCTACTCCAGCCGCCGAACTCTCGGCTTCGGGGCCGCTCCTCGTGCGGGCCATAGCATCAAATTCATCGAGCACAATAACGTGCAAAGCAGCCTTGTCCATACCCTTTCCTCCAGAAATACGATACGGATCGTATACATCAGAAGGGTTGTCGAATAGTTCGCGCAAATTTTTCTCACTTGCACCAACAAACTTATCCATGAGCTGGGGTCCCGATACAACAGTTAGCGGACGTGCTGGGGAAAGAAGTTTCCCAATTGTCCTCGCAAGCAGGGTTTTGCCACAGCCACTAGAACCGTAGAGCATTACTCCCCTAACAGGAGTGATTCCAAGCTCTTTCATTACAGCTGGAGGCGCTGCCAAGGGCGTCCAAACTCTCCTTTTGATTTCAGCAATGACGTCGTCTAATCCTCCTACACCAAGCATATCGCCGTCGAATTTAGGACCTGCCAAAGCGATCAGTTCAGACGAATGGGCTTGAGCAAAGGTCACGGCATCCTTGGAAACAAAGTGCGAGCAGCTCGAAGCATCGTCATCGTCTTCCTTGTTATCATCATCGTCCTTTCCTGAATCTTCCAATTTGCTGTTCTTATCGTTTTGTTTTACTTTGACTTTCTTCAAACGGCTTAGATCTTTCGATTTGCCATTTCGATTGGTTTGGCTTTCGCTGTCTTTGTTCAACCGGGCATTTGTAGCGCTTCTGGTCTCTCCGAGTCCCACTCGTCCTCCCTTTTGCTTTTGTTCGTCTTTTTCTCTCATTTTACGCTCCCATTCTTTTTGCTCTTCTTCCATTTGCTTTCTTTTCCTCAACCATTCTTCTTCCTCTTCCTGTCGGCCCAGCAGAAACGTTTTTGATGACTGGTGAGCGCATGATTGTGTTTGCGGTTGTGCCAAGAACGCCGATACAGAGAAGTGTCGGTTTTGCAAGCAGCACAGAATCAGCAGCAGCGTTAAAGTTGCAGCGTAGATCATGGTTGTGGCCAAGCAATCGGTCGGATAGGCTTTGACAAGAGGAAAAATGAAAAAGTTTGGTTTCTTCCTCTTGGGATGAAAAAATGAATTGCGTATGTTTTTGAAGTTGACCCAAACATGCATCCAGCACGCGCTATATTTTTTTGTTAGAAATCAAATTCCACGTGGAATCTAAATATCCCAAAAACGCCGTCGAGCTCATAACGGTAAAAGTTTAAAAATCATGACCGGAAGATTGGAGAACTTCGATCTAATATTACCAAACCCTTTTGCCTACGAAATCTTAAAAGAGGAAGAGTACAAAGACAGAGATAAATCTAAAGATGGTTACACGTTGTCCTATTACGTGGGGATTGTTTCTCGGATCGACGGCACTCATGATTAGCCACAAACGTGGCCAATTAGCGACGAATGCATCGGATGATTCGCTTCCGCCCTCCGAAGTCGTGTTCGTATTAGGAGCACCAGGAACTGGAAAGGGGACACAGTGTCAACTGCTTAAAGAGAGGCTAGAAGGAAATTGGACTCATTTGTCGGCAGGAGACCTTTTGCGTGAGGCCCGCGATTCAGGAACCGGGGAACTGGCGGATCTAATCCGGTCAAAGATGATGGCTGGAGCAATTGTTCCGTCATCCATCACCGTGAAGCTGTTAGAAGAAGCCATGACAAAGTCAAACAAGGCCACCGGAAGCAAACGGTTCCTTATCGACGGATTTCCCCGCAGCGATGAGAATCTCGAAGCCTGGAACGCCGCTATGAAGGCCCACACAGTCCGATTCGTTTTGAATTTTGAATGCCCCGAGGAAGTATTGTATGTATACCCGCACAAACGAATTACTTGATGAATATACTTCTGCAATGCGTTCTGGCTCGTTTAAGAAATATCGCTCAATTTTTTTCGTTTGCTCACTATACTTTGCTCCCAATTATATTTGATATGATTTGATCGATTCGATTTTTGGCTGCGTATTTGTGGTGCCTTGACTTGCGTATCGGCTGATGGTATCTCAGAGTGGGTCGGTTGCTCGAACGAGCAAAAGATTCTGGACGATCAGATGACAAGATTGAGGTCATCCGCAGGCGATTCAAGACGCACGTCGAATCCTGCGTTCCAATTCTCAAGTGTTTCGAAAGCCAGGGAATCCTCTTACACACGATCGATTCGGCCAAGAACGTGGAACAGGTATATACTTCGGTCTCAAAGTTCTTTTGATAACTTGTGTGTAGATTTAATTGAATGTCTTATACTCTATTAATTCTCATAAGATGAGACATAGCAGTTGTCTCTATTGTTTAATTTTTTTTCGATTGATTCATTCGTCCCACTCCAACTGGTCATTAGAAGACGAAAAGATGTTGGCATTTACGAGTGAATCTTTCGAATCCCCATGTATTAATATACGTGCTTCATTTGCTCGTTATGAATTCCTGTATGCATCATTATTGGCTCCCACTACGGTACAAAGAGGTGTATCACGGGAATATTCCTCGAAACAGATCGTCTATTCTACTCCGTGCGCTTCTCCCATTTAAAATTGATTTCCTCTTCGTAGCTCCTCTCAGACCTTGACCATAATTTGCAAATACTGAATTATCCCGAGCTGGTTTGGATGCGTAATTTCGGTATCTTTTTTCAACACAAAAGTCTGTGCTTGTGAAATCAGATCCTCTGCATCCAGGGACTCTTTGTCTGACTCCACTGGTCTTATAGAAACAGAAGAGGCCCTCTCCACAGTCGGAATCTCTGTCGCAATCACCTTCACACACTCCTAGTGGTATCGGTGGGGGATTTTCGGGATGCGTATATAATTCAGGTACTTCTTCTTCTTGCTGTTGGTGTACCAGGGAAGGGTTCAAACCTTGCTGTGTCTGCTGCTGCTGCTGCTGCTGCTGCGGTGGTGCTTCATCTTTCCATGGTCGAGCTCTTGTGGGCGATTCTGTGGGTGATTTTGTGGGTGATTTCGTGGGTGATTCTGTTGGTGATTCTGTGGGGGGCATAAGACTAACCTGTGGTGGTTCTGGGGTTGGGTCTCTTTGCTGTTGAAGATCTTCATCCCTTTGTTGACCAGGGCAAGTCGATGGCTTATTGACTGAATGTTCACAAATCATTTCTTGAATCCAATCATAGGAAGAACTGACCCGGTGATATACTCCTGGTTTATTTCTCCGGGCACAACCAGTGCCAAATGAAACAACTCCAATTTGTACCACATCACGAGTAGTCCAATCCGTCTGAACAAGTGGTCCACCACTATCTCCAAAGCCTGCTCAGCAAATAAACAAAAAGAGACATGATGAGTTGAGGCATCAAAAATCCTGCCAATAACTTTCGATCCATCCTCTGGTATACTTACAAGCATCCTTTCCACCAAAGCTCGTTCCAGCACAAACCATACTGTCCTGAATCCAACCCGGATACATAGGATCTTTATTGCATGTATCTGAATCTACGACTCTCACGTTTACTTTCTGTAAATTTTCCGGAAATTGACCATTCACTTCCGCCAGTCTTCCCAAACCGAGTGGAGACACTGTATCACCCACACGTGGACGGGAGGGATCACTATTCAAGGTAACTCGTGGTAAATCTGCTCGAACTGGTCTATCAATTTGTAAGAGCATTACATCAAAATTCCAAGACTCCACGTTGTAATCTGGGTGAATAATCCTTTTCGTGACCTGTCTTAATTCCGAACCTTCCGTAATTATTCCTTTTTTATATGCTCCGATAAGTACTTGATTCGTTTCGACGGGATTACACTATAGAATAAGAAATATTTTGAGAAAACGTGTCGAAGACTGACAACTCAAGGCTAGTGTCCAAATTGAACGAGTTTTTCTCGCAACTTACATGTGCGGCTGTGAGCAGAATATCGTCATGAATCACTGTTGCTCCGCAACTCCGGCCCCAACTCACATACCAGGGATATTCGAATTCGTCGGCATCTTGACCACCTACGATACGTGCCGAGGGATCGGTAGCTACTACCAAATATGTGAACTGAAAACTTGCGATCAGTAAAAGGAAGAATGTTGCCATGGCAGGGAACGAGGAGGCAAACATCCTCCGTGAAGCGTATCTCGATGTCGTTATTGTAGTCATCATCGTTATTATATGGTTTCAATCTTTGTAACTTCTGATTGACTTTCGAAATCGGAAAACTTCATTTGTGTGAGAGTATAGCCGAAGACTTCCGGCATACATCCGATCACTTGTCATGTCCATCGTAAACGGCGAACATTCCTTTCAAATCGTGATGCGAATTTAAACAGGAATCGGCATAGCCTTTGCAAGATTTGTAAGGGAGAGATTCTCAATCCAACGCATGGTGATTAAGAGACAATGAATCCGAAGCGACCTCCTCATTATCAGAGGCGTCGTGGCGATCGGTGCTCTTAGTCGGATTTTGGTGATCGCTTCGGGACAGCGCACCCAATCCAAAGAAAACATTTTGCAAGTAAGAATCGAAAGAGCATATACGACTGTACAGTCCCGTTGCGACTCCGTGAATTGATATTAAAAAATCTAAAACAGTACTTTCGCAGCAAAGTGTTGTAGTTATCCCTATGACCTATTAGGAGTGAATATGTTAGGTACGTTCAAGACTTCTTTCTAGTTCGCGCCTGTTCATAACTGTTCGAGCCTTTCACCGCAATGAGTGAATTACGTTATGCACGACCACGTAGATTTCACATGCGCCGTATGACCTTTGTATTCGAAATTTCTCTCGTCACAGCAGCATTGGTTACCCGAAGCCCGCCGAATGACTAATAGGTATCTCGTACGTTTTCAATGACACAAAAAGAATTAAATTTTCTCTAAATTTCTGCTCGAGAAAGACCCAATATAACATTGTTGCGACTTCAAAGTAGACGATTGCAACACCATCCAAACAACCATGTCGACCAAGAGTAAGAGCAGCGGTATGTTCTCTAGTGAGTACTTCACTGTCCAAAAGTCGGGCTTGTCTCAATTTCAGGCCATGTCTGCCTACCTCGGAGGAAGTGCCTTCCAGACCATCATGGACAACCCAGTTACATCGTATCGTCAGCTCGTGCAACAGTATGCCAAAGATTTGAACGGAAAAGTCGTTGATCCGAAGGTTGCCTCTGCTGAAGCTAAAGCTGTCTTCCGGGCCAACCCTGTTGGCGCCAGTTTGAGTGGCGTTGGACCTCGTCTTGTCGGTGTTGGTTTCAAGCGTATCCCTAAATTTGGAGTACTTTTGGGTATTTCCTTCATCATGGGAAATGGCGAAAACCCAGGAATGATAGCTGCTACCGGTGCCTCCATTCTATCGGCCCCATTCATCAACCCAATTCGAATGATCGAAAAGCAACAACGAGCATACTTCAAACAAACGGGAGCAGCCAAGCCTATTATGGAAATTCTGAGAGAATCAGCCGCTCAAAACTTTAAGCCACTTTTCCGCGGAACGATTCCGTTGATGGGACACTCTCTTGCAAGTGCCATCTTGGGTCTTGTTGGACAACCAAAACTTCAAAAGTACATCCAAAGTGAAATTGGAAACAAGACAAACATGGGACGAACCCTCACCGGTTTGATTGCCTCTGCTGTTGTCTCCCCTATTTACGTTGTCGTCACTAACCCTCTATCGCGACTGGAGGTTATCATGCAAACTAGCAAGATCTCCGGCAAATCTATTAGCGTTATGGAAGCGATTAGAGAAGTTATCCGTGATAGTGCCGAATTTGGAATGCGGGGTATCTTCCGTGGACAAGGTATTGGTATTATGAAGGCCGTCATTTCGCTATCCCTTTTCCACGAGGGACGCCACTTCCTCCAAGATGCATTTAAGAACTACAACATCGAGAACGGACTTTACGAAGAACCCAAGAAATAAAGTATATACATACCGACTGTTGCAAACGCATAAGCAAAACCAGAATCTTTATGTTTCGACAACTGAACAATTTTATGGTGAACATGATAATAGACCAAATTAATATTTATATATGAACCCCAACCTCTTGTACCTAGTTACACTCTGGAACACCCAATATTTTGTTCTTGAGTTCGGCCTGTGTATGTTTAAATTCGGCTTTCGCTTTGATCCTGAAGGTTTTGAATGCCGACGCCACATCTTTCAGTCGGAAATTCTTGTCGTTCACCAGCCGCATTGTCGAGTCGAGGCTTTTTCGCGACAAATGTTTGTCCGAGACGCCGGTAATCCATTTAGATCGCAGCGCTTGCGATGCCGTCAACCTGCGATCTGGGTTGTTGCAAATCAGACCCTTGATGAGGGTTTTTGCCTCGTCCGAAATCCCTGACCAATCATCTGGATCAAACTCCCAATCTCCCGATTTGATGCGTTCAAACATCTTTTCTTGTTTGTCCTCCATAAATGGGGTGTATCCACAGAGCATAACGTAAAGAACGACACCAACCGACCACATATCGCACGATTGATCATATGGTTGGCCTTTCAATATCTCCGGTGCAACGTAGCTAGGAGTGCCACATCGTTGAATGAGGGATTTTGGAAGATGGACCCGCTCTGCAAATCCAAAGTCCCCAACTTTAATGGCAGAATTGTCGTCTTTCGACTCCAAGAATATATTTTGGGGCTTGATGTCTCTGTGTGCAACCCCATTTTCGTGCATGTTTTGAACTGCTATTAATAAAATCTTGGCAAGATCTCGAGCATCCTTTTCAGTGAAGTTATTCAAATCTATTATACGATCAAAAACGTCCCCTCCGGCCATGAGTTCCATGACAATATAAAAGAAGTCATCTTCTTCGAAGAAGTCGACAACGGCCACCAAATTTTCGTGATGAAGATGGTTCATGATATTCACCTCTTTAAGAACATGTTCGTCGGTTTCATGATCTCTCTCAATAATCTTCACAGCAAATTCCTTTCGATGAACCCTTGAATAACACTTCCTAACGATAGCCGCAGAACCACGATGGATTTTGTCTCTCACCTCGTAGAGTTGTGCGAATTTTTTCTTTTTTGTTACTGACATGTTCAGCTTCTGCACCACTGGTGGCGACGCCTCTGCAACTTGTTCTGATTCTTCAGTATTCTCCTGTTCTTCTTCCACGTGTTTGTCGGTTTCTTTCAGAAGATCCGCAATCTTTTCCACCTTAAAGGGAGATGAAATTGCAACTTGGACAGCTTGCACGGCCGATCTAAATTTTTGTCTAGCATTGAACTTCTTGATTTCTCTGATACTGCCGGAAAGATCTCTACTCGATAGATTTTCGTCCATTTCTTCGAACCACGGCATGGACAACGATTGCTCTGCGTCCAGGCGGTCAGCGGGATCTACTATCAATAGATTCGTAATGAGTTGTTTGGCCTGCATACTCACATTCGCCCAGTAGACATCATGGAAGCTAAAATTTGACCCTCGAATTTTTCGAAACAGTCCTCTATGCGTCTCGTCCTGAAATGGTGGGTAGCCACCAATGATCATGTAGATAAGACATCCTACACTCCACATGTCGACTTGCGTTGAGTATCGTTTCCCAACCAAAATCTCTGGAGCAACAAATGCTGGCGTCCCGCACCTTGTTGAGAGGCCGTCATCTGGAACATATTTAGCAAATCCAAAATCTGCCAACAGTATCGAAGAGTCATCGTGGGGGCTCTTCAACAAGAGATTTTCCGGTTTCATGTCTCTATGGCAGATTTTTTTCTTATGCATTTCTCGCATTGTTTCGATGAGGATTTCCGACAATTCACGTGCGTCCATTTCCGAGTAGGAAACTCGTTTTGCTAGACGGTCAAATACGTCACCACCTTTTGCATAGAATTGAACGATGTGAAAGTTGTCGGGGGTAATATAAATATCCACCAATCGGACGATATTTTTGACGTCAATCAAATCCTTCATGACACTGATTTCTCGAAAAGTGGCTGCATCATCTTTTTCCTTGAGTTTTTTGCGATCGATGACTTTGACAGCGAATTCCTCTTCTGATTTCCTATGTCGAGTTACGTAGACGGTACCAAAGCTTCCAGACTGTAATTTTTTGTCGAGTTTGTAATCGATTTTGAATAGGCGATCAGATGCGCCTAGTTCGCTTGCTTCGAGGGTCACTCCTGGATTATCGGAAGCGTCGGGGCTTGTTCCCATCATTTTAGGCAGAAATGTCATTGTGATTATAATATGATTGAAATCTTGGAGAAAGTAAATTATATCTGTCGAGGATCACAAAGAAGTGTGCTGGATGGAGGCATCATATACGAATCTATGTCATCAAGTGAAAGTATTCGGAACTGCGCGTGCCAGAAGAAAGATTCGAAATGCCAAACGCGATCAGCGCGGTGGATTGTGGAGAAGACAGCATTATTTTCGGCGTTGAAGTTCTTGACTCTGCTTCTCCATTTCTAGTGTGCACTAGTATGCCCCTTGAATAGTAGTGTTTCAAAAAATTTGCGCAACATCCACCACGAGACATTCCGGCCCACATCCCATCCCATACATTCCATGGATGCCACCAATGGCAATGCAAATCATCACCATCACTCATGCATCACACAACCACTGCTCAATCGCTGGCTCCTGCTGGGATCATGGGAGGCAGCAGCATGAGCCACACTGGTGGCTCCTCTGGTGGTGCAGGCGCCTGCGCTGCCTGGCCCACAGGGCAAGGGCAACAAGCACTCTGTGCCCCCCCCCCCCCCC
>Ga0115013_10000946_pt1 | contig 17132 bp, 17 predicted proteins | sample SouAtlMetagenome_2_FD_88686 | JGI IMG/M metagenome (GOLD analysis project Ga0115013, IMG submission 88686) | Marine eukaryotic phytoplankton communities from Atlantic Ocean - South Atlantic ANT15 Metagenome | ecosystem: Environmental > Aquatic > Marine > Oceanic | place: South Atlantic Ocean...
AAGAGTGTTTTAGAGTATATTGTCCCAATGTTTTGGATCATGGTAGACGAAGAGTCTATAACTGCGACATGTTTGCTTTTGATTGTGTGTCACAAAACAGAAAATTTAAACGGCTTCAGAATCCACATAAAATTTGAAACATTTTCCGTGCTGATTTCTTACGACGCTACAAGGCCTTCGAAAGGTTTCAAATTCAATTCTTGTGAAGCAGTCCGTTAGCTCTTGCGTCTTCGCCAGCTTCGTATAGTAACGTCAGAAGATACTTCTTGAGATTCTTTCTGTCGCTTGAATGACGTAATTTTTCCCACTTTTTTTCAAGGTCTTCTTCTCGCTTACTCTTTTTATATGTAAGATTCCTAGATGCATCTTCTTCGGCCCCACAATCAAACATATTTGACTTTTCATGGTGAACCCACTGAGCTCTCTGGAGTCGATCGGCACTTTGTCTATCTTTTAATCCAAATATTTTTGCAAATGAATCGAGGCAATTATCTCTGAATTTTTTGTGCGTTCCACTCGAGCTAATTCCAGCATCCACCTCAAGTTTTACTTGGCTATTCATTGCCCATAAATCTGCTAGTAGGGGAGGGTGGCCATTTGTCAGAGAAGAAATCATAAGACTCATTGCAATGTCTTCGCAATTGAATTTTGTTGAAACCGTGTCCAATATTTCTTTTGGTAGGGTCTGGTATCGATTCATATAGTCCCGATGCACAAAGCAGTACCTCGTGAGAGACATACTGTACATATTTTCTTTCTTGGTAGTGCTCAAATATCCATACTGCCAAGATCCATCATCGTTCTCTACATGAGTTCGAGCATCAAATCCAACCATTCGGTGCGGCGATTTAACCCACTTGAAAAATCCCGCATCAATAGCGTCACAAGGACGCAGCACATCATCGTCGATGCTCAAAATTCCAAGCGTAGGTGTCGGTTCGAGAATATTGAACCGTTCATTCAATGAATTAAATTCGTGGTGTTCAATAACCACTCTTGTGTCTGATAAGGAGTCTTTCAGCTTCAGAAGTTCTTGAGGAGGTTCATTTTCTTTGTCGCACCAAACTATTTGGATCTCTTTGACTCCAGAGCACGATGCATGATGCTTCACCGATTGAACCAATTGTTTGGGTCTCCGCCACGTATTTATCCGAATCGTATACTGCTCGTAGTCGATCGGCCGGAGTTTTGTTAGTCCAAATGTTGCAAACTGTTTGTCGTCTTCATCTCCGGTTGTGTCGATTATTATAAATAGCAGGCAATATGTAAGAATTATGGTAAAAACTCCAAAGATTATCTTCCGTCTCGTCGGTGAATACTTCCGACCGACCCTGACGCTGTCATTTCTCGAACCGCTTTGTTTTTGTTCCTTCTTCTGGGAATCGACAAGATGATTATAACTTGAAATAGACCTGCGATTGCCACGTTCCCACCTATTTGTACAGGTGTCCATAATAATCAATCTTTACTTTCTTGCTCTCTGTTGTTTGACTTCTCAGGGGAAGTTCAGGGTGCATACATTTTTTTGAAAAGTTCGAAGGACAGCATTTGATCTCACTACGGGAATGCGAAGCTGCACGCCACATTTCAAATTTTTCCTGGAAAATGCGCGCATCAAGATCTCAAAGCGAAATATTTTTTGGCAACAGCGAGCATCCAGAGTGCTTTTCATTTCCAAGAGACTTGCTGTTGCCTCAATATGATGTCATTCTACTAGTCGCTTTGACACCTCCCAACAAGCAGAACCATTGACAAAAATTGCTTTCAGTTTCATTGAAATGACCATGACCAGCAATTTGAAAGTTAGTGCTACTACAAATCGTCGTCTTTGGCTTAGCCCCGACGAATATGTTGAACTGACGCGTAATGCATCGACCTCGACGACAGATAAACGCACTGGTAGAAACACAAAAGACGATGGCGTCTCGACTCATGCGCAAAACAAAGACTCTTATGATACGATCTTTGACAAATTTTCATCCAAGCCTGACCCCAAATCATTGAGTTTTTATTTATCGAATACTATGGTCCTTGTCCAAGAATTTGTTTTGACTTGTTTCCTTCTCGCTGGGCATCGGGCTGCTCGACTTGAAGAATTAGACTATATTCGACGGCGACAAGTGGATAATAGTGCTGATGGCGGAATTCAATCGATTCATCTTCTCACGTCACTTGGATTGATATGGATTACATTATTAGTCGCTGTTATCCAGAATAGATTTGCTAATTCCAAACGATATACGATAAGACACCGGTTCACAGATTTTCTTCTGATGGCAATTCTTTTGAGATTCTTGTCTTCTGTAAGTGCTCGTTTGTTTGTTGCAGTATTGAGGTATGACTTCACTAACATACCGCTCCCCTCTTTCACTTGCAGGTACTCAAGACACTGACGGCATCGTATTCTTCAGACACAGTATATGCATTGTCTACCATAAGTTTGTTTTTACACCTACTGACTTGTGATTATGACTATGCTAATGGATTGATCGGCAATGAAAATAATGACAGATCTGACCACTCAAATTGTAACACAACCTCTCTTTCGAACGGTGGTCATGACAGGAACAAGAGCATTGAACGGCCAAATTTCGAGGGTGGAATGATGTCGCTCACTTCGGCATTTTTTGCAACAACACTACTTGCAAGTCGACTAGAAAGTAATGTTGCAGTATATATATTTGTTTGCTCTTCGGTAATTTTGTTTGCACTTTACCCAGCAGCTCGTCATTTGGTGGCTGTCAGAGCAAATCAAAATGTCGGAAAATGGGGTGAGTACTTTTTAGAATTCGTCGATTCGGAGCGGTTGATAGTGGATTTTGAGTGACTAAAGAGCTAAAAACTTCTTTTTTTCTCTTTTTTGCTGCAAGCAGTGCCTACGTTCGTTTCAGGAATACTGACGCTGGCACTGACTATCTTGTTAGAGCCAGGGGAAGCTTTCATAGTATTGATTGTAATCGCATTCATAGGAATATTTGTGCCAATATGGAAGTATCACTTACAGTACTACAAGGTTAGATTGAGGGGGCCGTGGGACATAGCTCATGTTTAAGTATGATTGTAACGAACAGTGTCTGCTTTGACAGCAGAGAAATGAAATAATTCATAGTCATCACAATACTCATTAACATTTTTAATTTTTAGTTAAAGAGTCTAGTGAATTATCTTCAGGCTAAAGTCGACACATTCATATCCTTGCGTAAGCTTTCCCTGGCTGACAATATCAACGTGCTGGCAAAGATAGTCTGGCATTGTATCAGAAGTAATTCCACCGCTTGCTTCAACAAGGACATTAGGGAATTTGGTTTTGAAAGTTTCGGCGTCTTTCCTAAGTTGATCAGGTTTAAAATTGTCTAGCATAACAATATCAGCACCAGCAGTTGCAGCTTCGATCGCTTCGTCTAGTGATTGACATTCGACTTCAATCTTTTGCGAAAATCCTGCTGCCTTTCGAGCAAGTTTCACTGCATTCTCAATCGAACCACAAGACCAGATGTGATTATCTTTTAGCATTACCATTTGGCTTAGATCCAAACGATGAGTTGCAGCGCCCCCTACAAGAAGGCCGTATTTCTCGACAATTCGAAAGCCAGGAGTAGTTTTTCTCGTACCTGCTACATGGCCTTCCCAACCAAGGCTTCTTGCTCGATCGACAGCAACACGCGAGAGTGTCGCCACGCCAGAGCAGCGACTGAGCGTATTCAAAGCAGTTCCTGTGGATCGTTTAGTGGAGAAAGTAAGAACACGTGATTGCTTTAGATAATTACAGAAAAGTCAATTCGGTTTTCCGGATATGGAAAATTGGAGTCTGTTGGTGAAAAATGTCAACAGCTCGCCAAGCCAATTTCGCCACCCGGGGGATGTATCGTTGTGCATTACTTACTTTCACCTCGCAAAATATTTCGTACAGGGCCAGTAACGATTGCCAAACAGACTTTTTCGTCCACGATATCTTTATGATCACCTTCGATCGCAGTTTCCTCGTCCCATTGAACTTTGCATCCTAAAATATCGAAGACATGTTCAAAAAATGGTTTCCCAGCAAAGACACCCGACGATTTCATTAGCAGTTTAGCTTTCTTCTCCTCCGTCCCAACCACTAATCCACCTATATCAAGAAAAATCAAAAGCGAATAAGTGGTAGGCTGCCTGTGAGATCTAAACATCAACTTACTTTTTACGGTGTAGCGACGAAGATTGCAACTCTGGTTCTGAACACACGCTCAAACAAACGCACCTACGTCAAAAGATGGCATATCATCGATTAGCCATCCCTTAATTACTTGCTCCAAGTTTTGAGGAAGAAGAGCACTAAAATCAGTCTGAGATGGTGGCATTGTTCCTATGTTGTGTCCGATGATGATTACAGTAATGAATCCAAAATGTTTCTCGGCATTTGAAAAAATCCCAATTTAACAAGTCACGTGCAACGAACAGACTCTCACAACCTGTTCATCCACCGCACAGCAAACCTATGGCTAGCCGTGGGAGCTGGGGTGCCTCATTTCCACTCTGGTCATTGTTTGCAAAATGCCATTCCAAGTTTAAAAGTCAACAAACATCATTGTGGTCATCAATGGATTTCGTGTCTGCTGGTTCATCATCACTGAGTGTGATGGCCTCAGGGTGGTGCAACAGCACTTGTGGCCCCCTGGGGCCGGTGGTTGGGGGGTGGCCACGATCCCCCTGCCCATGCACAGCAGCTGTGGCCGACGCAATTGTATTTGGCATAATAGCTCCGAGATCACCAAACAAGCTCAAGCAGTGTGGCATGTCGTGTGTTATGGCAAAAATCAAGACAAAATCCCACATGTGCGTGGCCCTGCTCAAATGTCCGGCAATGTATGAGTGGCTGCGGTGGAGAAAAAAAGAAAAGAGAAAGAGACACATCACCTAATGGCTTGGCGGGGATGTCATTTGTTGGTGCATGCTTTATTTGATTATTTGCATATTATCTAATAGAATGTGCCAGAAATTGTCACACTGTTGCTACCAGCTGCTCTTAGCTTCTGAATCATTTCAGCACTCGTTTCTAGGGCAAAATCAAATTGCCCCGAGACACTCCCCATGGTAAAAGTGACATCGCTACCAGACGCGGAGATGGAAGCACCGCTAAATGGCGAAAATGAATTTGTGAAGGATGGAATACCTCCTCCGAGAGTGTCTGCATATGTAGAAACTCCAGGTCCATTTACAGAGGAGGATGAAACAAGATTGCTAGCATATGTATTGATACCGGATCCTCCAGCAAGAGCAGCAGTGATTGGTAGTGATTCAACATAAGTGGTGATTCCGGCGCCAGAAGTCTGGGAGGCAGCCGTATTGAGAGCATCTAGGTAGGATCCAGAAGTGGTGGCCAGTGGTGTTGATGCGACATTCGAAATGGGAGCAACAGGAGCAGCTGATACAGGAGGAGGGGCGGCGAATTCTGGAGAGCTTGGTGCAGAGGCAATAATTTCGGATGCATATTGATTCAGCGAAGAAGCATATGTCGAGATACCAGCACCTCCAAATGCACTATTTTGAGGAAGTGCATCAAGATAGTTTGTGATTCCAGGACCGGATACACTGGTGGCACCGCTTCCAAGTATATTTAAGTAGGATGAACTACTTCCAGCGGCACCAGAAACAGTCGCTGGAGCGGAAGATGCTCCTCCCAAAGCATCCAAATAAGAGCCAGAGGAAGTTGAAGTTTCAACAGGGACATCTGTGTTTCCATTGGTAAAGAAGAAGGCGGGATTTCCAGCAGGCTCTTCAGTAACTCCGTTCGTGAAGAAGAAAGGGGCTTCAGGTGATTCCACAGGGGCAGGAGGTGCGATATCGACTGTAGATGCGACAGGAGCTGCTGTACCGAGTGATTCAAGGTAAGAGAAAGAGTGGACAGGAGCCACACTGAAAGCTAGCAGAGCAGCGGCACAAAATTTCATTTTCAATCGAGTATTCTTTGTAATGTTGTATCAATTGAGTTGTGATATTTCAAGAAAATAGAAGATGGCTCGAAAGATCCCGAATTCATCCATCAATCGCTCTGAAAAAGGGTTCTCATCATTTTTTTATTGGCCGTTCAGCTGACGTGGTGAAAAAATAGTAACGGATCATTTCCTGCGATAAAATCTAAATTAGTATTAAATCCTTAACTCTAAGAAATATAGAAGCCCAACGGCAGGATGACTTAAAGAACCGCGACAAACCATCCAGTGCCTACCGTATGAGATACTTCCTGAAAGACAACTACATCGAGATCCTAAAAGTCCAAACCATATCCGAGACTTATCCAAAAACATGCCAGAATCAGAAAAAAAGAAATCCCAAAAGGACCATAGAAGGGGGGAAATGAGTGACGACGAGCCTGCTCTGGAGGGTTATGAACGGTGAGAGATCCTCCGAAGAAAATCGTACTGACCGTTGAGAATTTTGAACGCTGGAGGCTGAAATCTCAACTTAACTCATCAAATGCTCTTTCCTCGTACAAAATGCCTCTTTCTCTATCTTCCTTTCTTTGAATGTGTGTTTGTTTTGAATGAGTGCCTTAGGACGGACATGATTGGGCAGGGAGCTTATGGAATTGTTTACAAAGGGAAGAAGGAAGACACAGGCGATACTGTAGCAATCAAGAGGATCCCATTCGCCGATTCAACCCCCGAGGGCGGTGTTCCTTGCAATGTAATCCGCGAAATTTCGCTTCTGAGAGAATTGGATCATCCAAATGTTGTAAAGTTGCTTGATATTATACAAGCGCATCCTGGAGGGCTTTATTTGGTTTTTGAATATGTAGCTCATGATCTCAAAACCTACATGGATCAATATCAAACTTCCGACGACATTTCTGAGCGAGTGGGCCTTCCTCCGGCAACAGTAAAGAGTTTTTTGCGTCAAATCATAGCAGGTGTTGGATGCTGCCACACTTTCCGAATTCTTCATCGCGATTTAAAGCCACATAATTTGTTAATTACTGGCGACGGAAAACAGGTCAAACTTGCAGATTTCGGTCTCGCTAGATTATCTGCCATCCCAAATGGCCCTTACACATTTGAAGTTGTAACATTGTGGTATCGTGCTCCTGAACTGCTTCTTGGCGCAAATCGATACTCTACTTCGGTCGATGTCTGGTCTATTGGTTGTATCTATACCGAAATGGCAACTGGTATGCCACTCTTTCCAGGTAGGTCCGACATTGACCAAATTTTTAAAATATTCCAACGAAAGGGCACACCCACGGCTGAAATGTGGCCAGCTGTGACCAGACTTCCACACTATAATGCAGACTTTCCTCAGTGGAGGGAAAGACCTATTACAGATCAAGTGCCATTGAGTGCACTTGGAAGCAATAATGCAGTGGACTTGCTCACCAAGCTATTAATGTACGATCCTGATCGACGCATAGCCTGCAAAACTGCTTTGCAGCACCCTTATTTCTTTGAATAATAATAGCGTTAGGTAAAAACTACAAAATCTGCAAGACTTCACATAAAGTTCCTACAACTTCTTGATTGTGGCTACCCTCTTTCTAGCTTGGACGATACTCTTAGAGTTGGTTAATAAACGTACGATTATAAGTTCCTTGCTACAAATTCTGAACAATCTATTGTTGCATTTGGAATATACTGTAGTAGTAACCCTAGCGTCAAGTGCCAGTGGCGTGAGTTTATAGATTCTTTTTAATGCTACCTCCAAGCTGCTTTGCCAGCGGAACAGGTCGTGTCGTGACTAGGACGCAGGGTATCAGAATAACCCAATGCGCTATCTGTAATATGAATGAAGAAGACGCTGTCGCTGGAAAAGTTAAAAATGCGTATTCCACACATGCGAGTAACAACAGTCGCACAATAACAGGGTATGCGGTCTCTCTCCATAGCAGAAACGGCAGAGAAGGAAAATACCATGAGTAAAACTGATAGTGCAATGTCCTCGCGCAGCAGATTCCAATAAAATTTGACACGAAGAGTGTAGACAATATTTGCTCTGAAGTAAGAACTCCGTTGTTGCCCGTTGAGCGACTGGATTTGTAGAGTCTATAATGATAAAGACAGAGCAGACTGATATGGAGACAAAGCAGGGCGATTGCCAATGTTTTTGAAAGGAAGACGTCCTCTGGAAGAAACTTCAAGTTTACGGTCCATTTGAAAAAGAATTCACGATCCAGTTCAAATGCTTTGCGAAGATATGATATTGGATGCCGAATCAAGAAAGGAGTACCGATTATTAGTTGTGTGAAGCCACATATCATAAGTCGTGGAACTGTCATCTTGGGACTCGAACGAATCAAAAGAAATAGAAGACCTGGAGCAAACAAGAGGACGTTCATCTTTATCGAAACTGCAAGGGAGAATATAAAACAGCCAAGGTTCCATTTTTTGTTCATAAAGCACCAGAATGATATGTAGGAAACTAGCATCGCGGGACCATCATTGAATAGACGAAGCAGGAAGATACTATGATATCTCTTTGATAGGCAAAGAATTCCCATTGCTATCCGAAACGACCAAACTTCATGGCAGAGCGACAAAGAAGCGTCATCAGGAGATGAATCGCTCTTTGGTTTTGAATCCTGCTTTCTTACTTCTCGAATCTGTCGCATGACCAAGAAGTAGAGACCAAATAAAGTAAACTGGGTAAAAATATAGAATCCTAGGAATATGACCTGGGCCTTCGGGATTTCTCGATTCGTGAGCCACTGCAAGAACCCGAATAGATATAAAAAGCCTGCAGGGTAGACCAACGGTCCTGTATCCCCATGGATTTTAAGATAGTCATATTCCCCATCCAACCAAAAATCTACTTCTTGCATGTAGGCAACCCAATCTATTTCCGTGTATGGAACCTTGAGAATAATCAATGCTCCCAAACAACATTCGGCGATGATTAGACAGCCGACGAAAAAATAATCGTATGGCTCCTTCGCGAGTCCGACATATAAGCTTTTCAATGTCATCATCCTGGTCGTTTAATATCGGAAGCAACCGGAAGACCTTTCGACAAAGGAAGTAAAAGGTGAGGGTCCTCGTTCAAATGATAGATTTCCCTGCTGCTTGCCTCCCATGAAAATGAGTCCGTTGTTTCTAGGTCGATCCATTCGACTCGACCGATACTTTTTACGAGATACGAGATAAATTTCCCAATTGGCGGAACAATGATAGAAACCAAAAGTAAAGGGCGAATTATGATCAGATTTTAATACTATTATCAATATTCAAACTCTTTTTTTCAAATACTAGTTTTCCTAGCCATAACTCGCTGGGGAGGAGGAGTTAGAATATTTCCCGCTTGCTGCCGATTCGGATGAAAATATTTTCCATTAATATTTTGGCGACCTCCATTTTGAGGCGTTCGGTTTGCCCCCTTTCGAAGCGCTGGACTCTTCCTAAGCGCTGGACTATTTCTAATACGCCCTGGCGACGACAATAACTTCCCTATTGGCGCGGCCTTCCCTGTCACCCAGGCATGATCAAGAGCCTGCTCTGCTGTGTACCGTCGAGCAGGATTTACGTCTAAAAGATGCGAAAGTAAGTCCTTCGCTGAAGGCGAGAGATTCTTAGCCCAACGGGGGAAGCGAAGAACAAATTTGGCACGAACTAAGTCATCACTTGGAACAGTTGCGGAATCGTCATCAAACGGTAAACACCCACAAAGCAGCACAAACACAATCACACCCAATGCCCAGGTATCGACGGCTTTCGTGTAGTCTCTGCGCTGCAACATTTCTGGTGCTAAGTACCCACGTGTACCAAGGAAGCTCTGAGCAACAGGCTCAGTCATACACTGATTAGGTCAAGAACAAAAAATACGAAAAATAATGTGAAACCTTTTATCAGTCTCGAACCCCTCGCCATTGATACAATCCAATACCTATTCGTTGTTGACAGGATTTCTCTAAACAAGCCACGACTACTCACCTTAGATAATCCAAAATCAATAATTTTAACATCGACGGAGTCTTGCGCAGAATGAGGTTTACGCCGCAGAAGTAGGCTGTTATACGAGGAGAGATAAATATTAAAAAAACATTAGTTGCCGCACTAAAGATAGCCATCTCCAACATATGACACGGATAGTTCAGTCTCACTTTTCTGGCTTCAAATCTCTGTGGACAATATTTTTTGAATGCATGTATACCATTGCACTAGTTACTTTACGAACAATATTCGACGCTTCGTCCTCAGTGAGGGTTCCCTTTTGTACAACATAATCAAATAGCTCACCACCTTCCATCAGTTCCATGACAATAAATATCTTTTCTTCGCTAATGAAAACATCGAGAAGCTGAATGATACTAGGATGGTCGAGAGCACGAAGTGCTTCGATCTCTGTGTGAAACTGTTCCATCATTCCTTGAAATCGGTCTTCGATCATCTGCTTATCGATGATTTTGCACGCATAATGGACACCACTTTCCTTATGAACACAGCGGTGGCAAGTTGAGGTCGATCCCACGCCTAAAACTTCCATTAGTTGATACTTTTCATATAGTGCAGCCTCTGCATCCTATATTTCAAAACGATACAATTTTTTTGAGAAACAATTTGAGAAAGGATACCAGCACATTCAAATTCTAGGTTTGTTTGGCTACGTGGGATAGTTTCAAAATGATGAATCCTGGACAAATTCAAAAGAAGGTGTCACCGTCAACTTTCAAAAGATAACGTACCAATCCTTCATGGACATGAGCAGGTCGTGAATTATTAACATGTAAGCTCGACTGACTAGACCCATACACTTCTTTTTCAAGACCATCATATCGACTCGAAAAAGTTGGCCTTTTCCGTCTTGGTGTGTCAGGTAAAGGAGATCCTAAAGGGTCATTCGGCTTGGTGTGTCGCTTAAATGGAGCTGGGAATGCAAAACATGGATTGCAGTCGTCGTTTCCGCCGGAACTTTGTTGAGCTCCCATCCTCTATGACTTTCTGCGATTAAAATGCTCTGCGCTTTCCGGTAAGTCGACTTAACGACAGGTGTGAAGATATTCAAATTGGCTGATCAAATTTGTTACAGCATCGATGATGTTATGATTTTCCAAGAAATAAAGTCTTTTCTGAAATCTGATGTGCATCTTCTCCTTTGCAAAGCAGTGTCTCCACTGCAGGTCGCGCCGAAAGTGGCGAAAACACTACGTACGCGCAATATTGTCATGACAGACCGTGTTAAATCTCAAAATTCTGGAAGTAGAAATAATGAAATAATGCCAACCAAGGCTTCCCCATTGCAACACAAGAGCAACACCAACAGTAGCAACTCTCACGAGTGATTATTACACCGTATAACGAAAGAGCGGTCTAAACGCGGAGCTACGAAAGCAAAAATTGCTTGAAGGAAAACTATTAGAAGTACTCGAACGTTGGTCCATTGGCAACTGATGCAAAAGAGAGAATGGACCATCCGAGAAAATCAAATAAGTTAACAGATGGTCCATGCTCCGGAGCATTCGAGCTTTTGGAGCAATGTGCGATGAGAAAAAAGGTTGCTAGGCAAACCGAAAAAGACCGGATGCAAGCCTGTCCATCTGAAACAGACATATTGATCAAGTGCATACATCGGAATCCTTTGTTTTTTCAAGGTTCGTAGTACATTGAATTGGAAATAAAATTGAAACTTTTTAAAATAACTACTATTTTTTAAAACTATTTACACAAGTCCGCAGCAGATTCTAATATGGAGATCTCTTTTTCATTTAGTGACCATCCTAGACAGCCGATTAGTTCATCGGCCTGTGTCGGGCTATTCACTTCTGCTAATGGAACTGCTCCTTTCGAAACGACATAGTTGTACGCCACTTGAGTTGTAGTGATGTCGGTATTAATTTTTTTCTTCTGATTTTCGCATGATTTCATGATTAAGCATTTGTGAGATATAAGTTTGAACGGCAAAAACGGTCGAAAAGGTATCAATCATTGATCACAATTGCGGAGAGTAACTCTTACCTCAGGCCCTCTTCTCCTGTCCTTCATTTCACGCTGTTCCGAAATAAGTCGAGTTCTCACTCGCTCTGCAACACTTTCAAGGACACTATGCAAAGGTTGGTATTTCTCCAGGGTTTTGAAAGAAAATTTTGTTCCAGCTGATGCCATACCACCACTGGGATTGGTTGCGGTGTACTGCCCCGATGCCAACCCAGATCCAAGTGGATTTCGAATCAAAGGAATGATCCCCAAGTTTTTGCAAGCGTCAATCCATTTCTCTTTCTTCCTATCGGTCAACGAAAATTCGAACGAATTGGTGGTAATCGACAAATCAAGCTTTTCTAGTTTTTGATTCAAACGACGCATCCGGAGCGGTGAAACATTTTGAACACCTACATAGTTTGCTGATCCCTGATCTATAATAGCATTTTCCATACCCTTGATAATACCACCAGATGGCAACCACCCAATATTCTTTGTTTGATAAACATCCACAATGGGTTGTTGTAATGTTTCACAGGAATCCACCAATGCAGAGTTCAATGCGCCAGATGTGCGCTCCCATATCTTGTTGTCAAAGGTATCCACAAGCAAAGGGGGGGTAGCACTTCCTTCGTTCTCCCTTATGAATCTCGCTAGTAGATCTTCGGATGATAAATTTACTCTGGCCATGCTCTTTCCATATGCGGGCGACGTTTCGAAAAGTAAAACACCTTCCTCCAGAAGCTTGTTGTATGCCAATTGCAAATCTCCGGGAACGAACTTTCCTTCGCGTAGTTGTTTCTTCTTTAGTTTGCCCGATGAAACAAAACCTTCCTTGTCGTCACCCCAACAACGTGTCGATATCCCGAGACGGTTCGGTATGTGAAAACCATTTTCGTCATCGTAGTCGGCGAGATAGTCTATGTATTCTGGTGTACCATCGAAACTAGAAGAAGATTCGTCATCGTCTTTAATTTCTTCTATCTTCCGGGGTTGTCGTTCTGAGCGAGTTGTTTTAAATTCCGGCATACTTTCCATGTCGACTTCAGAGTCTTTTAAAGTCTGGTATACGGAATCCTCGCTAGGAAGTTCGTCCTTCTTCTTTCGTCGGATCGCACTTCTTTTGCCTATTAGTTTGAAGAGTTGATCGTCCTCATCGCTTGTAGTCTCATCGCTTGAAGAAAACAATCTAAAGTTCGACGAAGGCGAATGAACGGATGGCGACGATAGCGACGAAGGTGACTTGATGCTAAAGGCATCGGCGTTGGCGTTAAGGGCCAGAACCCACGCTAGAGACGAAATATACCGAATCATTTTCCGTCTTAGTGGACTATTGTTCAGTGTCGAAAAGAAAGAGTCTTTCACGTCTTCAACGATCGTTCCATAGGCGCTACTGTGATCTCGAGAGAGATATCCGATTGGGTGCTCTATCCGTTGCATCGTAACCATTCGGGTTACACAAGTTGACGTCAAAACTGATAGATGAACCTCCGCGTGGAAATTAATCGTCCTAATCGAATTTCTAATTTTAGAGTGCCAATTTTCATTTTTGTATCCCTCCTGAAGAAACTGCAACACAGACACATCTTGACTTCTCATCAAAAAAATACCTCGTTTTTCATCACTCGCATCTAGACCGAAGAGAAACATGATTATGAGGACGGCACGGTCTCAATTAACGCTAGCATTCGTTATCGTTGTCGCTTACAGCTGTCAAGTCGGCACGTCATCCGCGTTCACTACGACGTCGCGATGGACACTAGGATCAAATAGGCATGGCAAACATTATCAACGGCATAGTCATCTATCAATTCCTGGGTTGAGAATGTTGGATTCTTCTCCCGGCCCTGATATTCCTGATGATCAACCGGAAGGAAATACTGGTTCACCCGATGGCCCATCCATGTCTTTGCCAACGTCATCGTCTGGTTCACCCGATGGCCCATCTATGTCTCTGCCGACGTCATCGTCTGGTTCACCCGATGGCCCATCTATGTCTTTGCCAAAGTCGTCGTCTCCGCAACAACAACAACAACAACAATCAGAAACTCCTCCCACTTATGTCCCCCCGCCGCCTACACCGACGAGAAATTCCCCTCCTGCTGTGAGACAACAACGAATGGACCCTCTTATGGCTTCGCTCACCCGAGATACTTCTGGTTCATCCCCCGATCAACTGATGCAAAATATCCCCCTCTTTGGAGAGATTCCCGCTGACGGCACCCTCCTACTCCTTGCCCCTGCGGCCGTGTTTGCTGTTCTTGGTTTCATTTACAGTATTGTGATTGCATTTAACTCTTCGGATGCGATCGTTGATTCGGTACTTCAAGCTGGCGACTCAATTTCACAGACAGCTTCGACTAGAAACAACAGGGTTTACGACAAAAATGTGTGCCGTGGTCTCTGCAGTTCGCAACAGCAAGATTTGGATGGAATGAGAAATTTTATGGAATCCATCACGCGAAGTGCGAGAGAGGGCAACAAATAATGCCGTGAAAGCCTTTACGGAGTATCTAACACCTAAAACGATTAAATTTTCTAATTCTTTTTTTTTAAATGGATTACTACTATTTTGTGTCGAAACTACTTAAAGTTCGTCATCTCCGAAGTCTCCCGCGTCTTCGTCTCCATCGCCACCTGCTCCAGCGTAAACATTTCGCATGATTGGGTTAGCGATTTGTTCGACTTCCTTCATCTTTTCGTCGTAGTCTTCTTTATCAGATTCGGGGTTTTCGTCCATCCAGTCAAGTGTCTCGTCGATCAAGTCTTGCAATTCCTTCTTGTCTTCAGCAGAGATGTTGTCTGCAACACCCTTTTCATCGTCATCGAGGGTATTCTTAAGGTTGTATAAGTAAGACTCCAATCCATTTCGGGCATCGATACGTTCTTTGATCTTCTTATCTTCTTCGGCGTATTCCTCGGCTTCCTTGACCATTCTTTCGATTTCATCATCGGAAAGTCGTCCCTTTTCGGCAGTGATCGTAATCTTTTCAGCCTTTCCGGTTCCCTTGTCTTCGGCAGATACCTGCAAAATTCCGTTGGCATCGACTTCAAATGTGACTTCGATTTGTGGAACTCCACGAGGGGCAGGAGGGATTCCAGTCAATTCGAATTTTCCAAGGTTGTGGCAATCCTTCGTCATGGATCGCTCTCCTTCGTAAACTTGGATCATGACAACGCTTTGGTTATCTTGGTGGGTGGAAAAGGTTTGGGATTTCTTGGTTGGGATGGTGGTACCACGGTTGATAAGTTTGGTCATGACTCCTCCAACGGTTTCAATACCTTGGGAAAGAGGGGTGACATCCAAAAGAAGAATTTCACTGGTAGCATCACCTCCTTCACCAGACAAAATACCTCCTTGAACAGCGGCACCGTAGGCAACAGCCTCATCGGGGTTGATACCCTTGGATGGATCCTTTCCACCGAAGAACTCAGAAATAAGTTGTTGAACCTTAGGAATACGAGTGGATCCACCGACCAACACAATTTCGTCGATTTCACTCTTACTCAAGTCAGCATCTTCCATGACACGAGAAACAGGTCCCATAGTCTTCTTGAACAAGTCATTGTTCAATTCTTCGAATCGTGCTCGTGTAAGAGTTTCACTCAGATCGTAACCATCAGCAAGTTCTTCAATTTCCAAACGAGCTTGTTGTTGAGAAGAAAGGGCACGCTTAACACGTTCGACTTCCTTTCGGAGCTTTTGAAGAGCACGCTTGTCTCCAGAAATATCGACATCCGACTTCTTCTTCATCATCTTGATAAAGTATTGCATGACACGTTGGTCGAAATCTTCTCCTCCCAAATGGGTATCTCCGTTGGTAGCCAAAACCTCGAAGACTCCGGAATCGATGGTCAACAAAGTGACATCGAACGTTCCTCCTCCAAGATCGAAAACGAGGACATTCGATTCACCTCCAGTCTTGTCCATACCGTACGCAATGGCGGCGGCAGTGGGTTCGTTGATAATACGCTCGACCTTCATACCAGAGATGGTACCGGCATCCTTGGTAGCTTGACGTTGGGCATCGTTGAAATAAGCAGGCACGGTGACGACAGCATTTTTGATGTCCTTACCCAAGAAAGTCTCGGCGGTGGTCTTCATCTTTGCAAGAATCATGGCAGAGACTTCTTCTGGAGCATATTTGGACTTCTTTCCGCCAACAGTGACCTCGATCATGGGCTTATCCTTGTCGGAAACAATGTCATATGGGACAAGTTTCTTGTCTGCCTGGACAGATTTATCAGAGAATTTACGTCCAATCAATCTCTTAACATCGAAAACGGTGTTTTCAGGGTTAATTGTGGCTTGATTCTTGGCAGCATCACCAACAAGACGCTCAGTATTGTCCAAGAAGGCAACGTAGGAAGGAGTGATACGGTTACCTTGGTCGTTGGCAATAATTTCAACACGTCCATTTTTGAAAACTCCAACACACGAGTATGTTGTTCCAAGATCAATACCAATGACAGTTCCCATTGACTCTTCTTCTTCGGCACGGGCCGTGTATGGCGCGGCCAGGAATGCCACTAAGAAGTTCAATTCGGTTCATACATTTCGAAAGATCGTCGTTGTCGGGGTCATACGGAAGCATTTTGTGTCGTTAGGTAGCATGGGACGGTTTGTCGACAGATTGCATGTAAACAGATGTTAGCAAATATGTTAGAAAGTTCTAGGCAACATTATGCCAATTTAGGCCGATATTATATTCCTTTCCGATTTATTCCGAACTTGGAAGGCGAATCGAAACGAGAAGACTGGAAGTGACCATGGTAAATCTTCTCCCATCCCACATGTCCGGCATAAAAAAGAATAACTTACAGGCGGCGACAGCTAGCTTGGCGAAGTACATTTTAGAATATTTTATATATTTGCGGCTGATTGGTTTCTATACAATGCTCTCCACAACAGATTTGAGGGTAATAACAATTATGACTGACTATCGAAAATTGGGATTTTTTTTCTGTTTCGGCCTTTCTCAACGTCGCGTGGTTCGTCGCCAATAAAAGGATGATGAAAGCGTTCTATGGGGTACGAACGATGTGGGGCCCAGAATTGTTCGAGAATGTGAGGCCCGGCCACTAGTTTTTTGTAACGTGGCATTTTGAAAACCTGAACCTTGTATGAGCATAATGTTGTCGAACTCTGACGTTTGAAGACGATGAATCGTGCGAATCGAAAGCTTCGAGGAAGGAGCATGCGCCAAAACAAGGGGCCTCTGGCAACCAGAGACAGGCAATCATCCAACCCTTGAT